>MDTC01122739.1_pt1 | contig 29315 bp, 34 predicted proteins | sample 811181 | NCBI WGS metagenome assembly MDTC01 (sample SAMN05326644, study PRJNA326480) | marine metagenome | isolation source: seawater | place: Pacific Ocean: North | collected 2011 | reverse complement strand
CTAAAAGCGGCTGCTGCGCCACGCAACCTTTCAGTCACCAGCGGCTGCAACGCTTCTCAATATCATTATATAGGGTAAGCCGTCCTCGCGGGTGACCTTACCGGAGGTTACGGTTGGCTCTTCGAAATAGACGTAATTTCGGACTGATTTTCGCATTGCTTTCAGCCGCACTTCTGACGGGCGGAAGCGTATTCGGGTATTCCGGAGGCGGCGACACCGGCGGCGACGACTGGGCTGCCGGCGTGATGGTGGAGGGCTGCAACTGCCACAACCCAGAGCAGAGCGGCACCGGCCTCTGGTCGCTCGAGGGCTTTCCGACGCGCTACGGGCCCGGAACGGTCTACAACCTAACGCTCACGATTGCCGATTCCGGCGTCACCGACGCTGCCGACCCGGCGGCGGCGGGCGGCTTCCTGCTGCGCGTCACCAACGGCAGCTTCGCCAGCGGCGATGGTTTCTGGACCGGCGATAGCGGCCGCCTGCTCTCGCACAACGCCGACTCGAACGACCGGCGCAACTGGACTGTGACGTGGACCGCACCCGACGAAGGGACGGGCGACGCGGTGCTGACCGTCTACTTCAACGTCGTCAACGGCGAGAACGGCAACGACGCCGGCGACGGCTGGACCCGGCTCGTGGCGGTCTCGCTCGGGACCCCACAGGCGCTGGAGGACGAGAAGGGCATCCACGAGCTGGGAGTCAGCCTGAAACAGTACTGGATTGGCCTGATTGGCATCGCCGTGACGCTGGTCTTCGTGCTGCTGGCGTACATCGTACTACGAGGGGGGAGTGCCAATTACCGAGGTTAACGAAATCCTCGAGCAGGTCGCCAGCGGCGAGCTGACGCAGGCGGACGCGCAGAAGCTGCTCGGCACCCGCGGTGACGAGCAGCTCGGTGCAATCCGGCACGAGACGCCGGCGCCGGAACAGCTCTCGATTTTCGCGATTATCATGCTGCTGATGGTGGTGCAGCTGCTCTACGACGCACTCTTCATCTTCGGGCTGATTGAGGGATGGGACCAGACTTTCCTATCATTCATCATCGGTATGGCGATGCTGACGTTCGGGCTGATGCTCGACCTCTACCGCCGCAGCTTCCTGCCCGACGTACTCGAAACCAAGCGCCGTCGCGACAAGGTCGTACCGCGGCTGGAGCGATAGATGCCGGTCACACGGCGCAATTTCCTGAAAGGCGCCCTCGCGCTTGCCGGGAGCGGCATGGGCGGCGCACTCTCGGTGCCGGCGTTGATGACGCTGCTGCCGCCACCCGTTGTCCGTTGCAACTCGGACGAGGCGTACGACACTCTGCTCTTCAAGGAACGGGAGCCGGGCACGTGGTACGAACCGCTGGCTGGCAAGGTGGCACGCAAAGAGGACTTTGCGTTGAACCAGGCGGCGATGGTGACCTGGGCGCCGAAGGAACTGGAGGAGGGGCTGGGAACCTGCGAAATCGTGCTAACGCTAATCAAGCTGCCAGCCGAGGAGGCAATGATTGAATGGGGTATCTCCGACGATGGGGGCAACGCGGTAATGATGGCGTACCACACCTACAAGTGCCCGCACCTCTGCTGCAAACCAGTCTTTATGGAAAAAGAGGAACTCAGCAGCCTCAGCGGCGACACCTACGTGAACATGTTCCTCTGCCCGTGCCACTTGAGCCTCTTCGACCCGCTCTCGATTGTCGAGGCTACCGACGAGCTGGGACGCAAGGTAATGGTCGCCGAGCTGGTCGAGGGGCCGGCGCCGTACGGGCTGCCGATTGTGCCAATCATCGAACGCGACGGCGAGCTTGTAGGGCGAACTGATAAACTGGAGTGGCTGAAATACTGCGGACAGGGATGAGAACGACAATAGCGGCTGCAACCGCCCTCGCGCTGCTCGCGCTGGCCGGGAGCGCCCGCGCCGAGACGCCGCTGCTGGAGGAGTTCATGCGCGACTACACCTTCCTGCTGATTTTCCTCTCGCTGGTCGGCGCAGTGGTCGGCTTCGCCTTCCTCTGGGCAACCGGGGCGCTGCCGCAGGTGCTGCTGTCGACCTGGGCCTGGCTCGACGAGCGATTTGCGCTGCGGCGCTACGCCAGCCTAGCGCGGCGCGAATACTACTCGGTGGTCTTCACGCTGCTGCCGGCGAGTGGACGCACCTTCCCGCAGTCGCACACCGAGCGGTACAACGTCAAGGCGGTCTGGTACTGGTACCCCTTCTACTGCCTCGGCGGGCTTTCGTTCCTGGCGTTCATCATCCTGACCATTACCGGCATCTATCTCGGTTTCTACTACGTCCCTGACGGCGATTTCGTCGAGGGCGCTGACGGCGAGATGACCTCCGGAGCGTACGAGTCTATGGAACTCATCATGACCGAGGTGAGCTTTGGCTACATCATGCGTGCGGTGCACCACTGGGCGGCGCACTTCATGGTCGCAGCGGTGTTCCTGCATATGATGCGGGTCTACTTCGTGGGGGCGTATCGCAACCCGCGCGAGCTGAACTGGATTCTGGGGTCCATCCTGCTGATGGTGACTATTTTCTTTGGCTATACCGGCTACCTGTTGCCGTGGGACGAACTGGGCTTTGCTGCCGGGTCAATCGGGCTCGAAATGGCGACCTCGATTCCGGCCATGGGGCCGCTGATGGCGCAAATCGTCTTCGGCGGGACGCAGCTTACCGGCACGACCGTGCTGCGGATGTACTGGCTGCACGTCTTCGTGCTGCCCGCAGTGGGAATCGCACTGATGGTGCTGCACATGGCGCTGGTCTGGATACAGGGGGAGGCGGAGCCGCACTGATGGGCGACTACACCGAGAACCTGATTAGCGAATACCAGCAAGGGCGGCAGGCGGAGGACGCTGCCGAGCGCATCGGGCGCAGGACCGAGTTCACGCGAGAAACGCCGCGGCAGGCGCACTCGGTGCTCGAGGCGTCGCACGTCAAAGGCGAGCCGCTCTACCCGCACGAACTGGTGCGCGACAGCGTGCTGACGCTCTACGTCACCTCCATCCTCTTCTTCCTGTCGGCGTTCATTCCGCCGCCGTTGCACCGGGCGGCCGACCCCGCCGCCTCGACCGCCTTCCCGCCGCCGCTGCCGGACTGGTACCTGCTCTGGGCGTTCGGCTGCCTGAAGGTGGCGTGGGACATCGAGTTCACCATCCTGGGTCACCACTTCTTCCTGATGACTGCCAAGGTCTGGGGAACGCTGGTGCAGGGGATGATTATCGGCATGGTCGTCGCGGTGCCATTCATCGACCGCGCGCTGGGCTACCTGATTGACCCCGGGCCGAAGGAGGGGATGATGGACGTCCTCAACTCCGGCCACGCGCGCCGCCCCATCGAGGACCCCGTGCGCGCCGCGATTGGCGTCTGGGGGCTCGCCTTCGTCGTGATGCTCTCAATATATTCCATCAACGCCAACATCGTGCTCTACTACCCCGCCGTCACGACCTCCGTGCTGGCAGGGGTGACGCTGTGGGGGCCGCTGGCGTGCGCCGGGCTGACCTATCTCTGGCTCGACCGGCGCCGTGCCGAAGGGGCGCGGCCGCTGAGCGATGAGGAGCGGTTCGAGCTCTATCGCGACGGGATTACCAGTCGCCGCATGCAGCGCATCTACGAGTTCAAGCTCAACCGCTGCTACCAGTGCGGCCTCTGCGACGACATCTGTCCGGTGCGCACCAACGAGGGCGAGGAGGAGCTGAACATCATTTTCAATACTTTCCAGAACGAGCACGACGGCGTCGCGAAATGGTCGTGCATCACCTGCGGGATGTGCACCGCCATCTGCCCGCAGAACATCGAATACGTGGATTACGTCCTCGAGCAGCGCGCAATTGCGCTGCAAGGAGCCGCAACATGAGTCGCACCGAACCCTACGCCCGCACCATCCCGCACCCGCTCTTCGAGCGCATGATAATCAACGACGTCGACACGCCCGACGAAGCGCCGTGGCAGCCCGAGCGGCAGCACGAATACGGCTACTTCCCCGGCTGCGTCGACTTCATGGACGTCGAAGTCAAGTTCTCGCACCTGAACAAAGGCGATGCCGACCACGCCTCGATTGCGGCGGCGGCTATCAAACTGATGAACGCCGCCGGCATCGACCCTCTGATTCTCGACATGAACTCGTTCAAGTGCTGCGGGCACGACCAGCTCTGGCAAGGACAGCTCGAGGTCTTTGACGAGCTGAAGGCGCACAACCTGCGCCGCATGCAGGAGAGCGGTATCCGCACCCTCGTCGTCACCTGCGCCGAAGGCTACCGCACCTTCGCGGTCGACTACGACCTGCCCGGTCAAGGCATCCAGGTCGAGCACATCACGCAGACGCTGCGCGGGCGCGGTCTCAAGTTCAAGTCACCCGAACCGGTGCGCGTCACCTTCCACGACCCGTGCCGGCTCGGCCGCATGATGGGTGAATACGACGCGCCGCGCGACCTTATCCAATTGGTGGACGGCGCCGAGATGGTTGAACTGGAGAACAGCCGCGAGAAGGCGCTCTGCTGCGGCGTCTCGTCGATGATGTATTGCAACGACGCGACCAAGGCGGTGCGCAAGAAGCGGCTGGACCAAGGCACCGACGCCGAAATCCAGGTGATGCTTGGCGGCTGTCCCAAGTGCTACATGCATATGCAATGTCTGCTCAACGAGGAGCGCATGGACCCCGGCGAACACAACCACTCGTTCGAGATGCTGGACCTGATGCAGTTCCTCTCCGCCTGCCTTGTTGAGGAAGCCGCCTGATGGCTGCTGGCATCGACCGACAATACCTCTCCGCCTGGAAGCAGGCCGCAACGCACGCGGGTGACAGCGAGCCGGTGCAAATCTGGACACAGGACGGCACCTACGGCGGACTCGACTCGGGCAAGCTCGGCATCTGGGGCACCGTCGTCGGCGTCGATTTCGACATGTGCATCGCCGACGGGGCGTGCATCGACGCCTGCCCGGTCGACGTCTACGAGTGGATTGATTCTCCCGGCCACGCCGCGTCGGAGCGCAAGCCGTTCATGCCACGCGAGCCGGACTGCATTGTCTGCCGCGCCTGCGAGGAGGTCTGCCCGGTCGACGCGGTGCTGATTACCGACCCGGGCGACGTCGAGGCGGCGATGGCGGGCGCGGACGCCGCGGCCGCCCCGGCAATCACGGAAGCGGTCGCCACCGAAGGCGAAGCCTCGGCCGAAGCCGCCGCTACCGTTGCGGCTGAACCGGCAATCGCAGCACCGGTGTGGGAGCCGAAGCCCGATGTGTGGCTCCAGCGCATGAAGGAATCGCTGGCGGACGCCAATCTGCCCGATACCGGCATGGCGAAGGCGAAGCCGCTCTTCAAGGAAATCCGCAAGGAGACGCTCGACTCGCTCTCGCGCGGCAAGGAATTCATCGCGCTGGTGCACAACGACAAGTGCATCGGCTGCACGCAGTGCGTCTATTTCTGCAACTTCGCGTCAATTGACATGATTGGGTGGGAACTCGAAACACGCACCGACGCGTTCGAATCGAAGAAAGCGCTGATTGTCGAAGATACCTGCACCGGCTGCACGCTCTGCGTCTTCGCCTGCCCCGTCGAAGCAATCACCATGGAAGCGCGGGCGTGAGCCCGACTGCGTCAGATAACCTGTTGCGCGCCAGCTTCGGTATTTGTGGGATATTAGCGCTGCTCGACGCACTGCTGACACAGAGCGTGCCAGTTGAGTACTTGGCCTATCTAACGGCACTTGCTGTGTTTGGGATAACGACGGTGTGGCGAGACTCACTGCCGTCCGACAAACTGAGGCTGCGCTACGGCATCGTGGCCGTGGTCTGGCTGCTGGTGCTGGGGCTCGCCGGGCTCGCCACCCGCGCCGGCGACCCCGGCTTCGGGCAGGCGTCATTCATCCTGCTCGGCACGCTGCTGACCTGGGTCGTGCTGCGCGCCTGGCCGCCGCCAGCGGTCGAGCCGCCGCCAGCCGAGATTGTCATCGAGACGCCGATTGACGCTCCCGAGTGGGGCATCAGCGAGAACGGCTATCGGCGGCTGACCTGGGCGACGATGATACTCGCCACCGGCTGCGTCGCGGTCTTCCTGGAGGGGCTGATACAAGAGCGCTTCGCCGCCGCGCTGGGGATGCTGCTGCTCGGCAGCGTCATCGCGGTGCTGCCGCTCATCATCCCGGTGCGCGAGACCGAGGCGACCATCCGGCGCCTTGCGGAGCGCAAACGGCGCAAGGCATGGCGCCGGCGCGAGCAATAACCCTAATCACCCGGCCTGCTGGCGCGCCATGCAGGAGCTACTGGAAGAGGCACTCGCCACGCTGGTCCCGTCTGACGCGGAGCAGGCGGCCGTCGCGGCGCTCTGCGACTCGCTGCTGGCGCGCGCCCGCAAGGCGGCGCCGGACGGCGTCGAGCCGCTGCTGGTCGGCTCGGTCGCGAAGGGGACCTGGCTGCCGGGCGCCGATATCGACCTGTTCCTGCGCTTCCCGGAAGGCGCGGACCTGAAGACGGAAGGGCTGGCGCTGGCGCGCGCGGTGCTGCCCGACGGCGAGGAGCTCTACGCACAGCACCCCTACCTGCGCGGATCGGTCGAGGGGCACAGCGTCGACGCGGTCCCCTGCTTCGCCATCAGCGACCCGTCGCAGCCAGCGTCGGCGGTCGACCGCACGGTGTTCCACACCTCGTGGGTACACGATAATCTCACCGACGCGCAGCACAACGATGTGCGGCTCGCGAAGCGCTTTCTCGCAGTCGCAGGCGCCTACGGGGCGGCAGCGGCCGTCGGCGGTTTCTCGGGTTACCTGGTCGAGGTGCTGGTACATCGCGCCGGCGACTTCCCCGCCTTCGTGGAGGAAGTCGCCGGCTGGCGGCCGCCGGTCGCGCTAGGCGCGGTGCCGGGAGCACCGGAGGCGGAAATCACACTCCCCGACCCCGTCGACCCCGGCCGCAACGTCGCCGCCGGCGTGATGCGCGACGGGCTGGCGCGCGCGGTGCTGGCGGCGCGACGATTTCTGGCGGAGCCGATCGCGGACGCGTTCGTCGTTGGGACGGCAGAGCGCAAGCCACTCGGCTGCGTCACGACGGTCGTGCTGCCGCACCCCGGCGGCGTCGAGGAGACCGCGCTGCCGCACATACAGCGGCAGGGGCGCAAGCTAGTGCGCGCGCTCGAGCCGTTCGGCGTGCTCGGCAGCCACTGCTCGCTCGGCAACGAGGGGTTCATCGTGCTCGAGACCGCCGCAGTGGAGCTGCCCGAGCGGCAGCTTCACCGCGGTCCGGCGGCGTGGGACGCGGGCACGTTCGAGTTTCTGGCGGCTTACCCACAGGCACCGCTGCGCGACGGCCGTTTCTGGGCGCTGAAACCACCGCTACATCCCGACATCGCCAGCGCGGTGCAGACGCTGTTGCCGAAGGCGCGCGTGGTCGAGGGGCTCGCCGACGGGGCGGAGCCGTTGCCGGCCGCCTGACGCGGCGCGCGAACCGACTTAACCGGCGTCCCGCTCCGCAGCGTATGGGCAAGGAGGTCATAGTCTCGCGCGAGGGAAATATTGGCCGCGTCACGGTCAACCGGCCCGAGCAGCTCAACGCGATGAACACGGCGGCGCGCAGCGCAATCGCCGCGGCCTTCGAGCAGTTCGGTGCTGACCCCGAAGTGCGCGCGATTATCCTCGGCGGCACGGGCGAGAAATCGTTCATCGCCGGCGCCGACCTCGGCGAGTTTGCCGCCAGCGGCGAGCTCGACCCGGAGCGAATGCGTGATGAGTGGCGCATGACTGACGTCGCCGCAAGTTGCCCGACGCCGATTATCGCGATGGTTGACGGCTTCTGCCTCGGCGGCGGAATGGAACTGGCGATGGCGTGCGACCTGCGGGTGGCGAGCGACCGCTCGCGCTTCGGGCAGCCGGAAATCAACCTCGGCATCCTCCCCGGTGCGAGCGGCACCCAGCGGCTGCCGCGGCTCGCGGGCGAAGGACGTGCGCTGGAGCTGATGCTCACCGGCCGCATGATTCCGGCCGAGGAAGCGGAGCGCTACGGCATCGTCAATTTCGTCTGGCCGGCGGAGGAACTAGAGGCGCGCACGGTCGAGCTGGCGGAGCAAATCGCTTCGAAACCGGCGTTCGCCGCCGAGCGAATCAAGCGCGCAACGCGCAGCGGGCTGCCACTGGCGGAGGGGCTGCGGAACGAGCAGAAACTGTTCGCCGAGTGCTTCAACTCCCCCGACGGGAAAGAGGGCGTCGCCGCCTTCCTCGAGAAGCGGAAGCCGCGCTTCAACCGCTGACCGTGGTGAAACTGCACGGCCGCGAGTCGCCGAAACAGCGCGCGGCGCGAGCGCAAACCGTGCTCGCGGGGCTGCGGCGCGAATACCCACAGGCGGAGTGCGCACTGCTCCACCGCGACCCGTTGCAACTGCTAGTCGCCACCATCCTCTCGGCGCAGTGCACCGACGAGCGGGTGAACATGGTCACGCCGCCGCTGTTCCGCAAGTATCCCGATGCGGCGGCGTTCGCCGCCGCCGACTTCGCCGAACTGGGCGAAGTTATCCACTCGACCGGCTTCTTCAACGCCAAGGCGCGGCACATCATCGGCGCCTGCAACGCCATCGTCGAGCGCCACGGCGGCGAGGTGCCGCGCACGCTGACCGAGCTGGTGGCGCTGCCGGGCGTCGGGCGCAAGACCGCCTCGGTCGTGCTGGGCGTCGCGTGGGGGCTGGTGGAGGGCGTCGTCGTCGACACACACGTCCACAGGCTGACGCGGCGACTCGGGCTGTCGCACGGCAACAGTCCGGAGGCGGTCGAGCGCGATCTGATGGCGCTGCTGCCACAGGGCGACTGGATTGAGTGGTCCAACCGGCTAATCTGGCACGGTCGGCGGGTCTGCGACGCGCGCCGGCCGCGCTGCTCCGGCTGCTTCGCCGAAGGCATTTGCCCGCAAGTCGACGTGACGCGCCGGGCACAGGTATAACAGCGCCGCGCCGCTGTCGGCGAAGATGGCTGACTGGGACGGACGTTTCCTCGGGCTGGCGGCGCACATCGCCGGCTGGAGCAAGGACCCCTCGACGCAGGTGGGGTGCGTCATCGTCGGCCCCGACAGGGAGGTGCGCAGCACCGGCTTCAACGGGCTGCCGCGCGGCATCGCCGATACCCGGGAGCGGCTGGAGGACCGCGAGCTGAAATATCCACTAATCTGCCACGCCGAAGAGAACGCCATCATGCACGCGGCGCGCATCGGCATCTCGCTCAAGGGGTGCACCGTCTACGTCACGTGGCCACCCTGCACCCGCTGCGCGCGGTCGCTGATACAGGCGGGCGTCAGCGAAGCAGTCTATCCCGCCAGCGCCGAAGTGCCCGAGCGCTGGGCCGGAGACTTCACGCTCGCGAAGGATATGCTGGCCGAGGCGGGCGTCACGTTGCGCGCCGCTTAGTCTTTCCCGAGCAGTTCCTCGATGCGCTTCAGGTGCTCGACGCCGGTATCGTCCTGGATGTTCTGCGTAATCAGGTCGCGCACGCGTCCCGGGTCGGGGACGCCGTAGAGCGAGTCGCGCGGGTCCTGCGTCGCGCGGCGCGCCGAGCGGCGGCTACCGCCCGCCAGACCGGCGGCGAAGCCTTTCGCTTCACCACCCACCGCGGCAATCATCAGCGCCTCGTCGGTGCCGGTGCCGAGGCCGGATCCGGTTACCGGCACGACGGTGCCGAAGCCGAAGATGCGGCCGAACAACGACTGCATGAGCTTGATGTCCTCGATGTGGTTGTAGCGCACCTGCCGCTCGTGCTTGCTCAGCCCGAGGAAATCCTGGTGCATCGCGACGCGGATGTCGGTCAGGTAATAGGTGAAGCTGCGGCGATACTGGTCGACAATCACCATCCCGCCCCCGCCGACCAGCAACGTCAGCAGCGGGATGAACCATGTACCGAACGCCATCGTGTCGCCTTCGGCCTCGCCGATTTTCCAGAAGTGTAGCACCATCACCCCGATGCCGAACAGCGCCAGCCCTCCGTAAAGCCGGAAGATGTCACGGCCGCCGTTATCGAGGAACAGGTAGCGCGCCGCGAAGCCGATGGCTAGCAGCGCCAGTGACCAGATAATAGATGCAGCGACCACTTCGTTAATTACTGAAATACCAATCAGGAAACTGTAGAACGGTACCTGGCTGAACCAGTCCTGGCTGAAGAAGCGGTGGATGACGAAGCCCCACACCAACAACAGCAGGAAGACGAAATAGAGGTGTAGGAACGAGAGCGGGTGTGGCTGCGCCTTGAGTTTCATCTCCTCGTTGCGCATCAGAGTGAAGCGGGCCATCATCCCAGATTGTTTCACAGAGCATATAAGATTAAATGTAGCCAAAAGCTGGGTTGCACCCCATGAAGAACTGCGGCACCTGTGGAGCCCCCGTTGCCGATGCGGTCGAGAAGTGCTTCAAGTGCGGCTCACCCATCCAGCCTGCCAAGGACGGTCCGAAGCTAATGCAGAAGTTCACGAAGGGGAAGACCGTGAAACGCGTCCGCGGCAAACCGCTCCGCAAGCGACCTCTCAAGGCAGCCCACAAGCGCAAGGCGACCGCCGAGGAGCGGCAGCTGAAGAAGCTGGCCAGCGGCGACGAAGGGGCGGTCGCCGCGCGCATCCTACGGGAGCTGATTGACGAAGGCGCCATCGGCAAGACTAAGGCCGCCTCGGCCGAGAAACTGGTCGGCAAACTGGGCGCTGCGCTGCCGCCGTCGCAGCCGAAGCCGGAGCCAGCAGCAGAGCCCGCGCCGGAAGCGGCCGACCCTAAGCTAGCGCGGCTGAAGGAACTGGGGGCGCTGCGCGATTCGGGCATCCTGACCAAAGCAGAGTTCGCAACGCTCAAGCAGCAGATAATTTCGAGGGAGTAGCGACCGCCCAGATGCCTGCCAGCACCGCCGCGCCTCCCAGCAGCTCGGGCCAGCCGGGCTGTTCGCCGAAAATCGCGAGCGCCAGAAGGCCAGAGCCGACCGGCTCCGCCAGCAGCGTCACGGTCACGACAAACGCCGGCAGGTAGCCGAGCGCCCAGTTCTGGAGCGTGTGCCCGAGAAGCGTCGGCACCAGCGCCATCAGCCCAAAAAGTAGGTATTCGCGCTGTGGCAGCCCCTGCCACGTGTCGCCGGCGGCGAAGACCGCGCTCCACAGCGCCAGCGCGCTGAAGGCGTAGACCACGAGCGCGTAGTCGGCCAGCCCGACCGTCTGCCGCAGCGAGCGGCCGCCAAGATAGTAGGCACCGGCGAGCAGCCCCGAGACCAGCGCGAGCACGTTGCCGTGCAGCGTCCCAGGGTCCTGCAGCAGGTCTCCGCCGAGCAGCAGCAGCATCCCGGCCAGCGCCAGCGCCAGCCCGTGCTGCGCCTGCCGGGAGAGCGTCTCGCCCAGCACCACCGCCCCGATGGCGGCGACAAAGACGGGATGGCAGGTCGCCAGCAGCACCGCCGCGGCGACCGAAGTCGCCTTTACCGCGGCGAAGAAAAAGCCGAAGTGCGCGCCGAGCAGCAGCCCGATAATGGCCATGCTCGCCAGCTCGCGGCGCGTCAGCCGGCGCAGCCCGGCAGCGCGATTCCAGAGCAGCGGCGGCAGGAACAGCAGCATCGCGAACGCCTGGCGGTGCGCGGCGGCCACGAGCGGGCTGCTTTCGCTCCAGCGGATGAATATAGCCGAAAGCGAAATCGCGACCATCGCAACCCCCAGCGCGAGGTGCGGCAGCCGCTCCTTCATCTCTCCTCCGTTTTAAATATGGGTCGTCGAGAGCTAGAAGCCGTCTCCATCAACCGTGCCGGCCGCACCAGGTGCCGACGCGCCGACGTGGGTGGATCATACCAGCCCGGCGCGAGCGCGGGCGCGACCGGTTCCGGCGTCGGTGCCGGCACCCGGGTGCCGCAAGGGCGACAGCGGTAGCCCGCGTCGCGGCCGGCCGAGTGGGTGCGTGCGCCGCATTCGGGGCAGGCGGGGTTAGGCGGCTTGCGCTGCCGGGGCGCGAGCGCGATGACGCGCAGCTTCTCCAGTTTCAGCACCCCTGCCTTGACGCTGCCGCACACCTCCAGCTCGTCGCCCGGCGCAAGCTGGTCAACAACATGCCGGAAGTCGCCCGACGGCTCGAAGGCGGCACACTCGAGTTCGCCACCTTCGTGCGCGAAGCGGAAGAAGCGGTGGCCGCCTCGGTGTGACCGTGGCGGCCCAGCGACGGCGCCGGTGAGCCGCACGCTCGCTCCGCCCTCGGCCGGCAGCGTCGTCGCGTAGTGATCGTCAGTGGCCTGATTGGTCTGCCACAGCAGCCAGCGCTCTGGCTGCTCGGGACCGAGTGCAGCGAAGCCCGCGGTGAGCGGCGCGGGCTCGAGCCCGCGCAAGCCCCACAGCACGGGGCAGGGCGAGTGCGGCACCATCGCCGGGCTCCCATCGGGGTCGCGGCAGCCGAATGTTTTTTCGACCGCGGCAACCGCGGTGACCGACTCGGCGGAAATCTTGCGCGGCGTGCCCCAGCGGTCGCGCTCGCGGTAGCCGAGTAGCTCCCAAGTATAGCGCAGGGCGACGCCGCCACTGCGGGGCGACCACGCCAGTGCGCACGCGGCGCCCGCCAATCCGCGGCCGCCATTCAGGCCGGCGTGTGCGGAGCCTTCCAGCGCTTCGCGCAGCTGCGTGTCGCGCACAATTCCGCGCACGCCCTGCCAGTAAAGCCCCTCGGGCGGTCGCGCCTCGCTGACGATGACGCCCGGCTGCGCCGACGGTCGCGCCTCCGCGCGCACGATAGCGAGCACGCGCTCGAGCAGCGCTTCGGCATCCAGCGCGGTCGGCGGCGCTTCCGCGTGCGCGAATACTGGCCCACCCGGCAGTTCACCGACCTGTATTTGCTCCCCCGCACCGCGGCCGAAGGCGAGCGCGACGGCACCGTTGCCGCGCGTCTTCCACAGGACGTCGGGGTTGAGCCGCACCAGCCGCGGCGGCCCGATGAGGTCGAAATCTGGCTGCAGCTCCTCGATAACCCGCAAGGCGACCCATGTCGTGCAGCCACCGTCGAGCGAATCGGTGTCATCGATGCCGACGTGGAGCATCAGTCGCGCGCCAGCCCTTGCCGCGCCTCGTCCAAGAACGGCGCGACGTTGACGCCCGCGTCGGCCGCCAGCAGTAGCGCCTCGGTCGTGGAGCGGATTCCGTAATGCGTTTTCTGCCCCCGGTTCACCTTGCGGATGACCTCGCGCTGTGAGTCGCCGGTCGCCTCCGCGACCGCGGCGACGACGCGATGGAACAGGTCGGGCGTATCGTCGGCGGGCGGTGGTGCGACAGCGGGCACCGGTTCTTCGGCCGGCGCGTCGCCCTCCCCGACTAGCCGCAGCTGTTCGCCCACCGGCTCGAGCAGCCCGCTCGCAAGCGCCGCCTCGATGGCGGCGGCGGCAGCGGTGGGCGACATCAGGTGCAGACTGAACGCCAGCTCCTGCACCAGCTCCTCGCGGCGCAGCTTTTCGGCGTTGCGTGAGTGGAAGGCGGCGGCGACTAGTTCCGGCTTAACCAAGGCGAAACACCTCGCCAGTCCAGTTTGGCGGATGGCCGTCGGTGAGCATCACGACGTCGAGCCGCACGCTGCCGGCGAGCCCGGCCGGGATGAAGGGGAAGCTGCCGTCGAGGCTGTTGACCATCACACGTGGGACATTGCGGCGCAACAGCTGGCGCAGCAACTCGACGATGTCACCCTGGAAATCGGTGTGCGCGGCGACAGGCTCTTCGGCCCAGTCAAGGCTCACCAGCTCCAGCTCGGCGTACGCCAGCGCCTCGTCCAGCTCGCCCCAGCCGCGCAGCGACCGCAGCGGGACGATGACGCTGCCACGGTCGGCCATGATAGCGTCGATGACGTCCTCACCCCATGCCATCCCCGAGTCGACCAGCGTCTCGCGCTTCGGGTTCAGTGGCAGCGGTCCCGGCGCGGGGCGGTTCTTCAGGATGCCGCGCAGGTCCCACACCAGCAGCGACCCCTCGCCATCGAACTCTAGCGGTTCGTCGGCGCGGCCGGTCACCAGCCGCTCGCCGTTCCACGCGACGCTGACGCGCCTGTTATTGAGGTACGCTACTGCTTCCGCCACGACAGGCGAGCGCTGCGGCTGATTTAGGTTTGCGCGGGACGGGAGGCCAACGTATTCCTCTGGCGCCGATAATTCAGCCCAACCACCAAAAGGACTGAAAGCACGGGTGCCAGCAGTGTCGAGAATTCCGGGATTGCGGCAGGGGTAGTGTAATCGCCTTCACTAGCACCTGGAGTTGGGTTTCTAGTCGTTTTCCAATTTGAACTAGAATCAAACATATCCCCTGCAGTGTTTGAAGTAACTGCCTTGAAGAAGTCAGCCCCGTCCACTGGTGTAAAACTATCAGATATACTTATGGCCAAGGCAACTCTTTCTTGATTATCGGTTGTTGAATAAACAAAATAGTTACTATCACACTTTTCCGCATCTCCAACCCATCTACCGCCAAATGAAGAACTCCAAGTATAAACTCTGGCACAGGATTCACTATAGGATGCTATAAGAAAATCGAAGTTTGAATCACTACTACCATCATTCATAAGGATGGCATATGTCACATCATCTGCTGTAGGGTCTGCCTCTAAGAAAAATTGAAAATACATAAATTCAGACCCATCATAGTTGTACATTAGATTATCAAATCTGCTACCACTGGCTGTATTGAATATATCTGCTGCATTTGTTGAAGCATCATTATTATCGGCTCCTAATATTTCCCAATCTCCGCTATTCCAAGCAGGTATACTGGGGGTGCCTCGGCTCCCGGACTTATCTTCCTGTTGACTAAATCCAGCAGAGTCCTCCCCAGCATCCCAGCTGGTCAAGTGGATGTAGTATGAACTGTCGCTCCCGGGGATGTAGGCTTCGAGTTCAATCTCGCTTCCCGCCGTAGCTGCATCGATCGAGGTGGCGCTGCCCCAGGTAAAATCATCGCCATCGCCAGTATAGGCCTTAATGACACGCTGGCCGATTACCCCTAAATGGCCGGTAATCTCAATCATCATATCGGCACCCATCTGGACTTCCAGTCCTTGGTAACCGGTGAAGAGGTCGTCATCGGTATCGAAGAATAACCGGATGGCATCAATGCTAGTGTCTACCGGGAGTAGTGTGGACTGCTGGTTGCCGCTGACCTGTTCTGGTTCTCCGGTAAGATCGCCTGAAGGGCGGGAATGGCTTTCGAGTTCCGGAATCGCGACGCCCGCCAGGACATCGCCCTCGACCTTGAGGTAAAAGGAGGTCAGGCCGGACTGCTGGATAGTAGCATATTCGGACAGGTCAACATTGGGGTTTCCCGCGTCGCCACTGCCATCTGACTGTTTCGAAATAGGAGTCCAGTCGTCAAACTGGCCATCGATGGAGATGACGGGACCGGTCCTCTGTGAGTTCGCGACCTGCCGGGCATTCGAGATTGCGCTGTCCAAGGCGATATTACCTGATTGCAGGGAGACTATGTTGTCTCCCAGATCATCGTTGCCCATGCTGTCGCCGGTCTGCCACAGGAGGCGGGCGTCGGCGCTCCTGCTCATTCCAAGGTCGAAGAGGGGTACCTGCATCTCAACCGAGGTGCCGGTGCTGTCGGTTCGAGCCTCCAGCCATGTCAGGGCAGTGAAACCATTCCAGTCATGGCAATCGCGCGAGTCATCGAAAGTGTAGAGCACGGTCACGTTGGTGAGGCCAGATGAAGACAGTGTAGTCTGGGATCGGCCGTATACCTCAATGAGGTGGTCTGCACCGATACCGGGCAGGGCATAACCCGTCATGGCATTTTCATCGCTGTCAATCAGGACACGCAGTGTATGGCCCTCCTGCGAGGTGAAGATTGGCTCAGCCGTGGTGGTCAGTAACGAGAGGAAAACCGCATCAATCTGGAAGGCGTTTTCAATTAGGTCAATATTGGCGTTACCGGTGTCGCCAAGGGCGTCAGCAGTGCGTGTAACACCGTCCCAGTCCTCCATATCTCCATCGATGTTGATTAACCCTTCATATTCCTGCGTCTTCCAGAGGACAAGATAGGCAAAAAGCGAGAGCAGCAGTAGAATTACGACAATTGTCACGATATATGGACGCATTGCTTCCAGTCTGCGTATACGTGAGTGGAATCCGTGCGTAACCGCCCGTTCCAACGCCTTGCGTAAGACCGCCGCCGTTGATGAAAACCCCACCGTTCGTCAGCCCGTTGCCGTTCGTCAGCCCGTTGCCGTTCGTCAGCCCGTTGCGTTCCCTAAAGGCGTTCCTGCTATCAAAGTCGTCTTTACTCATGACTGCTGCAAATGGCGAACCGGAACTGCTTATTGAGGGGGAGATAAATAACCCTAGATAGTAACTGAAGCGTTTTTTCCCTGAGGAGATGAGCAAACGCCATCTGAATCAATCACCACGAAAAGCGAGAGCAGCTTCTACAAGTCGAGGATGACGCGCAACTGTGCTGGCGGCCCCGGCTCGACCTGCAATTCATGGTACGAAATCGCCTTCACCTCGACGCCGTAGCCGTCGCGCTCCGCGTCCCAGGCGGCGCCGCACAGCGTCGCCGCCAGCCGCCCGTCTGCAAGCGTGACCTCGGCTGCGCCCGGCAAGAATCCGTCGCCGTCGAACTCGACCAGCAGCCGCGACAGGAAGCGCACCAGCAGCTGCTCGCGCGTCCCGGCTTCCACCGCGAGCGTGCGCTCCTCCTGGGCGGGCGGTAGCGCACCGCCGGTAACAACCTCAGCCAGCGCCAGCGCCGCCTCGCCGAAGGCCGCGTCGAGCGACTCCGCCTCGATGGCGAGGCCGATGTCAGCAGTGTGTTCGAAGGTGCGGTGCATTGGTTGGTTGATATCGATCGCAGTAAAAGTGGTAGCGGGGGATGGATTTGAACCATCGATCTCCGGGTTATGAGCCCGACGGGATTTCCTAGCTACCCCACCCCGCTACGCTGCTTCCCCGATGGGGAGCCGGTCCACTCCTGCGGGATTAAAAGGGTTGGCGGCGGCGCGTCGCTGGCGGCGCGGTGTGGTGGCTGCAAGGTTAATATCCGGCACGCCAGCATCACGGGGTGATGCGAATGCGCATGGCATGGCTGGCACTGCTGCTCCTGCTCCCGGCTACGCCGGTTGCCAGCGAGGGACTGATGCCCGAAGTGTGGCTCGAAGCGAACTTCGAAACTGACCGTAAGCTGGTGGTCGAGCTGCGGGTGGCAACCGGCGGTGGCTTGGCGGGGGACCGCCTACCGGGCGGCGCTGACGAACTGGCGCGGCCTGCCTTCGGTGTGCCGGCGCTGAACCGCGTAGCGCGCGCGCTCGCGAACGACTCGAGCGGCTTCTCGGCGCAATTGCTGGCGGGGCAATTGCTCTTCGGTCACCTCGCGTGGGAGACCCTCGAGGGGAGCGAACTCTACTCGAACGAAGTGGCGCTCAACACGGTCGAACTCTACCCCAACGGCTTCCGCATCGTGCTGGCGGTGATGCTCGACCCGGCGCTGCCGCTCGAGCTGAGGCCGCTCTACTGCCTCTACGACAACCCACGGCTGGTGGGCGGCGAGGAGCCGGCCTTCAGCGGCTACGAGGTGACGCTCACCGCGCGCGGCAGCACCACCTTCAGCGCCAATGGCGTCCACTTCAACCACCTGCGCTGGCTGCAACCGGGCGCGACGCTGGCAATGCCGAGCTTCGGCGTCACCTTCAGCACCGAAGAACTCTACCTTGACCCGACCGAGTTGCTGGGGGTCGGCGAGCGCTACGACGCGCAGACGACGGTCATCGTGGTCGTCCCGGCTGGGCAGCACAGCAACCCCTACCTGATGCTGGGCGCCTACGCGCTGCTCATCGGCTTCAGCTGGCTACTACTGCGGCGCAACCGCGAGTACCGGCTCCGTTTCGGCGTCTACCGCTGGCTGGCGGTGGCGGCAATCTTCCCGCTGGCGTTCGTCCCGCTCTCGGGGCCGCTCTTCATGGTCGCCGCACTACTGAGCGCACTGTGGGACACAGCGCGCATGGCGCAGGTGAGTCAGGGGCGCAAGGAGAAGCGAGCGCAGTTCCCGGTGCTGGAGGAAATCGAGGCACCGGAGGAAATTATCGACGGCTCCGACCGGCAGCTGACCGACGAAGTGCTCCCTGGCGAGCGCGAGCTCCTTGACGATCTGCTGGAGGAAACGACCCCGGATGCGCTGGGCGAGCTCGCCCCCGGCGAAGGCAGGCTGCTCGAGGGCGAGTTCGAAGAGACACAGGTACTCGCTAACCGCCAGCCCGAAGGCCGCGAGCTGCATCCACTCCCGACCGGCAGCTGCCCCAACTGCGACACGTCAGTCGAGGATGACTGGAAGGCGTGCCCGAAGTGTGGCGAGCTGCTGGGCAGCGAGGGACTGGTGGCAGCGGTACGGGAAGCGAGCTGCGGTGCGGGCAGCGCCGGTACAGATGGCAGCGAGGCCCTCGAGGCACAGCCGGTCTCCATTGATGACCTGCTCGCGAGCCTAGACGAGAAAGGCGAGTTGCCGGAGGGCGAGGAGGAAGAGCCGGGTGAAGATGGTGGTGCGGCAGGCAATGCGAGCGGTGACGGGATGGACGAGCTGAAGAAGAAGCTGGAAGAGATGGACGAGTAGGTTAATCGACCTTCAATCGACACCCTTCCTCCGGTTGCAGTCCCGGCAAAGCAGTTCCAGGTTTTCCCGGCGGCTGCTGCCAATCATGGCTTGTGGAATTATGTGGTGAATTACCATATTCTTCTTTGAACCGCACTTCACGCCTCAATTCTGCCAGCGCTTAATCCTTTCCCGTCCTCTCAATCAACTCAATCCAGATGCCATTGGGATCCTTGAGGAACGCCAGCGTCGTGGTCGCGCCGGGGAGCGAGTAGGGTTCCTTGGCGATTACGACGCCTGCCTTGCAGGCATCCGCGACGAGCGCCGCCACGTCGGGGACATGGAACGCGAGGTGGTCCAGCTCGTCGCCCTCGGTCCAGTCCTGCTTGTCCCACCACCAGGTCAGCTCCAGGAGGGCGTCGGTATCGGTGTCCTTGAGGAAGGCGATATCGGCGCGGTTGCTCTCGATGGGGTGCCGTCTTTCGAGCCGCATCCCGAGCCAGCGCTCGTAGAAGGCAATGCTCACCTCCATGTCACGGACGGTGATGGAGGTGTGCGCGAAGCTCATTGCTGTCAGAGGGTTTTCCGGCCGGGGCGCCAGCTGGCGGGGCAGGACTTGCCGGTCTGGAGTGCCTGCAGCAGCCGCACGATTTCGTCAATGTTGCGGCCGGTGTCGGCGGGGTAGACCGAGTAGGCGCGCACGATACCCTCGTCGTCGATGATGAAGGTACCGCGGAGCGCCATTCCGGCGCGCTCGTCGAGGATGCCGTAGGCGCGGCTGACGCGCAGCGAGGGGTCTTCCAGCAGCGGGTAGCCCAGCTTGTCGATGCCGCCGCGCGTGCGCGGGCGCTCCATCCACGCCTGGTGGCTGTACTTCGAGTCGGTCGAGCAGCCGATGACCTGTGCGCCCGCCTGCTCGAAGTCGCGCAGCCGCCGGTTGAGGGCGTGCAGCTCGGTCGGGCAGAGCCCCGAGAAGTCGCGCGGATAGAAGAACAGGACGGTCCAGTGACCGCGCTTGCAGTTCTCCGCCAGGCTCACCAGCCGCTCCTCGAACCGCTTCTTGCGCGGGTTCCAGCGGATTGCGGCGCCGTCGAACTCGGGCGCCGGCTGTCCCATCTCTGCCTGTTCGCCTGCCATCGTTGCCTCGCGGGAACGGGGGAAACCGGCGCCGCTTTAAGCCGTTGGCGCGAAGTCGCGCACGGCGTCAATCACGGTCCCGACGTCCTCCTCCGAGAGGCCGGGGTGCACCGGCAGCGAGAGCACACGAGCGGGTAGCGCCGCCGCCCGCGGCGTCAGCGCTGCGAACTCTGCCAGCGGCCGCGCCTCGTAGAGCAGCGCGGGATAGTAGATGCCGCTGCCAATACCCCGTGCGGTGAGGTGCTCGCGCAGCGCGTCGCGCGCGTCAGACTGGATGGTGTACTGGTGGAAGACGTGCCCGCGCCGCTCGGTGGGCACTTGCACGCAGTCGGCCAGCGCCGCGCTGTAGCGGCGGGCGTTGGCGCGGCGCGCCTCGTTGTAGCCGTCGAGCTTGCGCAGCTGCACACGACCAATCGCGGCGGCGATATCGGTCATGCGGTAGTTGAACCCCAGTTGCAGGTGCTCGTAGCGTTCCCTCTGCCCGTGCGCGCGCAATTGCGCCACCGCGGCGGCGACGTCATCGTCATCGGTGGTCACCATCCCGCCCTCACCGGTGGTCATGTTCTTGGTGGGGTAGAAGCTGAAGCAACCCGCGAGTCCGTGCGACCCCGCCCGGCCACCCGCGTCGGCGCCGTGCGCCTGGCAGGCGTCCTCGATTATCGGTACCGTGTCGCACGCCTCACGCAGCGCGTCCATGTCACACAACTCACCGTAGAGGTGGACCGGCATCACCGCCTTCGTGCGCGGGGTGATGGCGGCCACGACCGCCGCGGGGTCGAGCGTGTAGCCGTCTCGCTCGAGATCGACGAAGACCGGCTTCGCGCCCGCCATGCGGATGCTCGAGGCGGAGGCGAAGAACGAGAAGGGGGTCGTGATGACTTCGTCGCCCGGGCTGACTCCCGCCGCGAGCAGCGCCAGATGCAGCGCGGTGGTGCCATTGGTCGTCGCGAGCGCGTGCTTCGTCCCGCAATAAGCGGCGAACTCGGCCTCGAACGCCGCCACTTCAGGGCCTTGCGCCAGCGAGCCCGAGCCAAGGACGCGCGCGACCTCACGCTGCTCCTCGTCACCGATTAGCGGCTCCGCAATCGGAATCATCGCTGGCGCACGCCCGGCGAGCCATTTAATGGCGTTGGCTGAGGGGGGTTGCAACTACCCCGTAAAACCACAGAAAGGTGGTACCTAATGCCAAGTTTAACTATAAACATCACCGAAGTTATTAAATAGTCCCTTCTACACCCCGTCTTTGGTGTAAACCATGTTTGAAGACACGAACATGAAAGCCGTCAGTGCTGAAGTCATGGGAACCTTTTTCCTGGTTTTCATAGGCATCACTGCTTTCGGCGCGCTTGATGGGGGTATTGATGGGGCTTTTGCCCTCGGAGCTACCCTCATGGTCCTGATGCACGTCATGGGACCCATATCTGGATGTCACCTCAACCCTGCGGTGTCCATCGGGAATTTCATGTCGAACAAGATGTCGCAGGACGACACGGTCGCATACGTCCTAGCGCAGATTGCGGGCGCGTTCATTGCCTTCGCAGCAATAGCGGAAGCCCCGTTCGGTATGGACGCTAACATAGCCTTCCTCGGGGCTGCGGCGGTCGGCACGGCCTTCTTTGTGATTGTCCTGCTCTCGACCTCGGACCCCTGGGCGGTAGGCGGCGCCCTATTCGTGGTGAGCACCCTAGCTTACGGCGATGTCAACCCCGGCATCCTGGCGGGCGATGGCATCAATACCGTAGTGCTGGCGAAAGAAACAATCAACGACTCCGCCCTGTATGCCATGGTCGGCGGCGTCATTGGCGCCGTAGCTGGCTGGGCCGTCAAGGACAACGTCCTCGACTAGAACACACACCTTCGGGGCTTGCGTCCCCAAACCCGTGTCCCGCCTTCGGGCGGGGCACACCCCTTTTTCCAGTTCGACTGCTGGCGCTACGGCGATATATCGAAGTAGCCGCGCAGCATGATTGCCACTCCGTAGGAGAGCAGCGCCACACCGCCCGAGATGGCGCACATCTCGATGAAACGACGGCGGAAGGGCTGGTTCTGCGCCACAGAGACGTAGAAGTTGAACGCGCCGACAATGCCGACGCCAATCAGCAGCGTCGCGCCGAGCGCCTGGTGCAGCACCGATAGTCCCAGCAGCTCGGGGCCGTCGGGCTGCAGCGCGAGGTAGGGCATTACCAGCAGGAATACCGTCACGAGGTACGCCACACCGGTGTAGAACGCGGCGCGAAGCGGGTTGCGAGCATCGCCCTCGGTGCGTGTCGCGAGGAATTCTGAAGCGGCCATCGACATCGCCGCCGCGATCCCCGTGACGAGCCCCGCCAGCGCAACCAGCCGCAGGTTCTGGAACGCGAAGGTGAGGCCGGCCAGCGCGCCCGTGAGCTCCACGAGCGCGTCGTTGAGGCCGAGCACCATCGAGCCAGTGTACAGTAATCGCTCCTCGTCAAGCATCCCCAGCAGGTGCTGCTCGTGTGCCTCCTCCTCCTCCATGATTGGCCGCGCAGCGGGGATTATGTCGAGGATGTTGCGATATTCGGCGGCGATGTTCACCTCGTCGCGCTCGAGCAGGTTGACGCAGAAGGTTATACCGAACAGCCGCGCCAGCAGCGAGAACCACGCTACGCGTAGCCGTGACGGCGCCACTTCCTGCCCCGAATATTCCTTCCAGAACTCGTAGTGCCGCACCTCGTCGTTGGCAATCTGCTGTAGCACCTTGCGGTTGGCAGGATTGCGCTCGCGCCGCGCCAGCCGCTCGTAGATTAGCGCCTCGGTCAGCTCCAGGTACTGGAACCGCAGCACCTGCTTCAGGGTCGCCGCGTCAAGCTCCATCATCTTCCCAGCGCGGGGCAGTTTTCACCCCTTGCCCCGCACTGGCAGCAAAGCGCAGTGCGTCAACACCAGCTCCGGCCAGCGCTCGCGTGGATTGGCGTCGAGCGCCGCCTGCGGCAGCCCAAAGGCACGGTAGTCGAAGTCCTCCCCGTCCAGCACGCGCTCGTCCTCCGCGACCAGCCCTGCCAGCTCCGGCGGCGGTTCCCCAAAGGCGACCCACGCCGCCGCCTCGGTCGCCGGCGTCAGCCCGGCACGGTCGATGGCGCGCGAGACCTGCCGCTGGCCTGTCAAGTAGAGCAGCACTTCGCTGGCGCGGGTGTGCGAGAGCGCGTATTCACCGTCGTGTGCGCGCTGCGCCAGCTCGGCCGCCTGCCGCAGGTGCAGTACGCCGCAAACCGCGCGTGCGTCGGCGAACGCCAGCCGTGGCCCGAGCAGCTCCCTGAGCGCTTCGTCGCTGCCTGCTGCACAGCGGCCGCCCCCGACGGTGAAAACCACGCTGGCGCAGGCAGGGGATATTATATATCCGGCAGCACCATCGCGACGTCCCATGGCCGACGGCGACGAACAGACATCCCAGCTTGAGAGCGCACTGGCGCAGGAGCAACAGCGACTCGAGAAGCTGTGGGATGCATACGAGCAGCAGGAGCAGGACCTGAACGCGTCACTCGACCGCATCAACCGGCTGGAATCCGATCTGGAGACCAAGCAGGCGATGGTCCAGTCACTCGAGGAACTGCTCAGCGAACGCGACAGCCACATCCGCGAGCTCGAAATCGAGCGGCAGCGGCAGGCGAAGGTCGAAGCGGAATACGCGCCGCGCGTGGATTCACTCGAGGAGAAGGTCGCCGACCAGACCGAAAAATACGACCGGCTACTCTCGATTACGCAGGAAATGGAAGAGGAGCTCGAGTTCGCCAAGCAGGCGGTCCGGGCGCGCGACGGCTGGTTCAACCTGAACGTCAGCAGCCTCGAAGCTATCGCCGCAATCTCGAAGGAGTGGCGCTCAATCCAGTCGGGCAATTTCCCCGCTCCCAGCAGCGGCGGCGGTCCGAGCGGCTCGAAGGCAGACTTCATCAGCGCCGTCTCGAAAATCAAGGGGCTCGGCAAGGTAAAGGCAGAGCAGCTCTACGACGGCGGCTTCCACACCATCGAAACGCTCAAGGCTGCCTCGCTCGACGATGTCAGCGGCGTCAGCGGCTTCACCAAGCTGACCGCGCAGAAAACCGTCGACGGCGCCAAGTCGCTCTAGATCGCGAGAAAGCTGCGCACTAGCTGCTCGTTGCGAACCTCGGGGTGAAACAGCACTCCCCACGCTGGCAGCTCGCGGTGTCGCACCACCTGCGCACATGCCTTGGACCGCGCCAGCACTTCCAGCCGCGCGCCGGGCTCCACCGCATGGCGATGCAGCGCGAAGGCTTCGAAGCGGCTGGCGCAGAGCGGATTCTCCGCCAGCGTCTCGACCGCGACCATCCCGATTTCGCGCTGCGCGATGATTTCGCCGCCGGAAGCGGCCGCCAGCAACTGCATCCCGGAGCAGATCGCCAGCAGTGGCACGCCGGTCTCCAGCAGGCGTTCGACCGCACCAATTTCTTTTAAATATTTGTCGTCCTGAAGCGTAGTCCCCGCCAGCAGGATGTGTGACACCCCCTCCGGGACGCTGTTTAGTGTGCCGAGACTGCTGCTTTCGACCGTCGCACCGGCGTCGCACGCGATGCGCTCCAGCGGCGCGACGAACTCCGCTTCGCTGAACGGCTCGGCGCAGGTCGAGACGAGTAGCACGGTCACGCGAGCACCGCCTTGCGGATTTGCAGCCGGCCGGCGCCGGCGTGGAACTCCGGGCTGGTCTCGACCAGTCGCAGCCGCTGGCGGAATAGCGGTGCGGCGAGCACCAGCGTCTCGAGCTCGCCGCCTTCACCGGCCGGGTTCAGCCCGTAGCGGTCCGCCAGTACCAGCAGCTCGTCGACCGACGCCCGGTCCAGCCTGCGGCCGAGCCATTCCGGGCCAAGGCCGTCGGCCGCGACCGCAGTCACGACGACCTCGTAGCGCTCGGCAAGCAGCATCTCGAGCAGCTGTGTCTGCGGCAGCTGCCAGAGCGGGTTGAAGCACCAAAGTCCCAGGTCGGCGCAAGCGCGCTGGATGCGTATCGCCTGGTAGGTCGACGCCAACGCACCGGTAACGACGCCGGCGATGCCGGTTTCGCGCTGCGCGAGCGCCAGCAGTGCCTGCATGTCAGCCAGCTCCGCCTCCGGCTCGCCCGACGTGGCGGCGGTGAGCTGCACGATGCCCAGCGCCTCGGCCTGCAGCGCAGTCCACTCCAGCGCCGGGGTGTGGAACATCCAGCTGTCGTCGCGCTCGGGCAACAGCGTCAGCAGGCACGCCACTTCGTGGCCGGCCGCGACGGCGCGGTGTAGCGCCAAACAGGAGTCCTTGCCGCCCGAGAAGAGCAGGCCGAGCTTCATCGCCGTTTCCGCTTCGCGATGAGGTAAACCTCACTCGACGCCTTGCGCGACGCCTCGGGTGAGAGCGTGCGCACCGAGCCGAACTCCGCCTGCACCGCGACGCGAAACTGCTGGAAATCCTCGCCCTCGAACACCTTGACCACAAAACAGCGCGCCTGGCTCTCGCTGGCGATGGCAAGTGCCAGCTCTGCGAGCTCGATTGAACGCGCCTGGTCGACCGAATAGTTGCCGCTCAGGTCGGGGCTCATGTCTGAAATCACGACCGCGGCGGTCGGCGCCAAGTCGCCGAGCTGGCTCCGTAATTCGGCGTCGCGCAAATCCCCTTGCAGAAACTCGACGCCCTCGAGCGAGGCGATGTGCGCCAGATCTATGCCGATGACCCTGCCTTCGGCGCCGACCATTTCCTGCGCCACCTGGCTCCAGCCTCCCGGCGCGGCACCCAGATCTAGGACGGTGTCGCCCTTGCGGAAGAGCTGGCTGCGCCGCTGGATTTCCTGCAGTTTGTAAGCCGAGCGCGCGCGGTAGCCCTCGCGTCGGGCGCGACGCTGGAATCCGTCGCTGCCGCGGCGGCCCCTGCCCGGCATTCAGCTGCCGCCCGCCTTGCGGAGCGCCCACTTGGCAGTCTGAGTGATGTTGCGGTCGGCGGCGCGGGTGGTGCGGCTACGAATAATTGCGAGATGCGGCTTGACCAGCGCCGGCTTGTTGGCGCCGATATAGCCCAGCGCCTTCAGCACCTCGACATGGATGTACCAGTCGTCGTTCTCCAGCGCCTTGGCGAGATGTGGCACCGCCTGTATCACCACTAACGCGTCCCGGTTGCCGATGCGCCCCAGCGCAGTGGCGCACGACTTGCGCAGCTCCGACGAATTTGACTTGAGCCCCCGGATGAGCGACGGAACCGCCGGCGCGACCGCCTGCGGACTGTGCCGCCCCAGCACGCCGACACACTCGGCGGCGCGCTCCTGCACCCGGTCGCGCGACTTGAGCGCCACCACCGCGGCGGGCGCCAGCTTGACGGCGGCCTGCGGCTGCTTACCCGCAAGCGCGGTGAGCAGCACGATGGCGTGGTAGCGCACGCGCCAATCCCGGTGCTTGAGCGCGTCGCGCAGCTTGGGGAGCGCCTGCGCCGGTGCTTTGTGGAGCACGCGGCCGAGCGCCTCCTGCGTCGCGTAGCGCACGTCCTTGTCGTCATCGTCAAGCAGTTCGAACAGGTCGGGGATGGTTTCATCGCGGCGCTTGTCGGACTTTATAGAAAGGCTAGTCCACAACTTGACGACGTGCAGCCGCACCTCTCGGTGGGGGCTGTCGAGCGTTTCCTGGATTGCCGCAAAGAAATCGTCCTGCCGTTCCGGCAGCAGCTCGCGCAGGACCCGTAGCGCCGCGATAATCTCGAGCTGCGCCTGCGCCGGCTGCTCCGGGAGCGTCCCGAGCAGCGCCTTGATAATGGAATCACGCCAGCGCTCGGCCGCCTGCACCTGCACCAGCAGCGCCTTGACCGCGGCGGCGCGCGCCTGCTCGCTGCCTGACTTGAGTGTGGTCAGGTGCTTCTCGACCTGACTGTCGAAGCTGCGGTCGGCCGAGCCGTCTCGCCATTCGTCAACAGAATCCTTCAGTTCACTGAAACGGTCGCGCCATGACATTGCGGTGCGAAGGGATGAAGGTAATAAGGCTCGCGTGATGGCGCGCCATGCCGACCTCGGCGGAGCAATTCCTCAAGGCACACGACGCCCGGCTGCACGACCACGTGCGCATCAGCGCGGGCGGCCGCAGCCACGAAGGGCGCGTCATGCCGGCGCACCGCTTCTCGGGCGACCACATCGTGGTGCTCAAGCTCGCCAACGGCTACAACATCGGCGTCTCGTGCGAAGGTGCCGAACTGGAGCTGCTCGAGCGCGCTCCCGCCGCGCCGGAAGCAACCGCGGCAGACGCGCCCCTGCCAAGCGACCTGCCGCCGCTGACCGTGCTCGGGACGGGCGGCACGATTGCGTCCTACGTCGACTACCAGACCGGCGCGGTCCATCCGGCCAAGAGCGCCGAGGAAATTGTCGCGGCGGTCACGAGTCTGGCCGAAATTGCGAACATTCACGCCGAAGCATTGCTCTCGCTGGCATCGGAGGATCTGCGGCCCGACGACTGGAGCGCGATAGCGAAGCGCGTCAGCGAGCTGCACGCCGAAGATGGCACCGGAGTCGTAATCGGCCACGGCACCGACACTATGGCCTACACCGCCGCCGCGCTCGCGTTCCAGCTGCCGGCACTGCGCGCACCGGTCGTGCTGACTGGCTCGCAGCGCAGCAGCGACCGCCCTTCGAGCGACGCGCACCTGAATCTCGCCGGCGCGGCGCGCGCGGCACTCACAGACCTAGGCGAAGTTGCTATCGCGATGCACGCTTCTTCTAGCGACGACATCGTCGCCATCTGGCGCGGGACGCGCGCGCGCAAGGCGCACTCATCGCGCCGCGACGCGTTCACGGCGCCGAACGGCGGCCGGCTCGGGAGCGTCGGCGACGCTGTCAACTTCGACGCCGAATACCGGCCGGTTGCCAACGAGACGCGGCTCGAAGCAGGCTTCGACCCCGACGTAGCGCTGGTCTGGAGCCACCCTGCGCTTACGGCGGGCGACTGGGAGGCGGCGACCGCTGGCAAGCGCGGGGTCGTCGTGGCGGGAACCGGGCTCGGCCACATTGGGAGCCATTTGCACGCCGCCGTGCGGGCGACCGCGCGCGACGCGGTCGTGGCGATGACGACGCAGTGCCTTGGTGGGAGCACTAACCTGAACGTCTACCGCAACGGCCGCGAACTGGGCGAGGCGGAGGTCGTGGAAGCGGGCGATACGCTGCCGGAAACGGCACTCGTCAAACTGATGTGGCTGCTCAAGCATCGCCCCGACTCGGTCGCCGCGGGCATGGGCGAGAACTTAGTAGGCGAACTGGGCTCGCGCCGGTTTCTAGATTAAGCTTTTAGCAGCCCGGAACTGGCGCGCTCCATGTCTGACCCACGCTACGCGACGCTCGCGTCGAACCTGATAAACTATTCCATTCACCTACAAAAGGGCGAAAAGGTGCTCATCGAGGCGTTCGACCTGCCGGAGGCGATGGTCATCGCGCTGGTGCGCGCCGCACGCGAGGCGGGTGGCGCGCCGTTCGTGACGCTCAAGAACAACCGCGTCCTGCGCGAGCTTTACGTCGACGCGACCGCAGAGCAGATGCAACTCTGCGGCGAGGTCGAGCTGGCTCGCATGCGGGAGATGGATGCCTACATCGGCATGCGCGGCAGCCGCAATATCGCCGAGATGTCCGACGTGCCTTCCGACAGGATGCAGCTCTACCAGACGCACTGGCTCCAGCCGGTCCACTTTCAGGAGCGCGTGCCGAACACCCGCTGGGTCGTCCTGCGCTGGCCGTCGCCGTCGATGGCGCAGCAGGCGGAGATGTCGACCGAGGAGTTCGAGGATTTCTACTTCGACGTCTGCTGTCTCGATTACGCGAAGATGGGCAAGGCGATGGAGCCGCTGAAGGCGCTAATGGAGCGTACCGACCGCGTCCACATCACCGGCCCCGATACCGACCTGCGCTTCTCCATCAAGGACATCCCGTCCATAATCTGCTCCGGGGACCGCAACATCCCCGACGGCGAATGCTTCACTGCGCCCGTGCGCGATTCGGTCGAGGGATACATCCACTTCAACGCGCGCACGCTCTACAACGGCACGATCTTCAGCGACGTGCGGCTCGAGTTCGCGGCGGGAAAAGTCATCGCTGCGACCGGCAGTGACGACGCGCGGCTCAACGAAATCCTGGACAGCGACGAAGGCGCGCGCTACGTCGGCGAGTTCTCGCTGGCGTTCAACCCCTTCATCCGCGAGCCGATGCTCGACATCCTGTTCGACGAGAAAATCGCCGGCAGCTTCCACTTCACCCCGGGAAACGCCTACGACGAGGCGGACAACGGCAACCGGTCGGAAGTCCACTGGGACATGGTGATGATTCAACGCCCGGAACACGGCGGCGGCGAAATCCGCTTCGACGACGTGCTCATCCGCAAGGACGGGCTGTTCGTGCTGCCGGAGCTGGAAGGGCTTAACCCGGAGAACCTGCGCTAACGGGGCTACCGCACGGAGGGGCTGGCGGCGCGCCGCCAGCCCCTTAAGCCCCCCGCGTTTCGGGCAGCAATGGCGTATAGCGACCTGTCACCGGCCGACCGCAAAGTGTACGACTACCTGCGCCAGAATGATTTCGTCGCGAAGCCGTGGTCGACCGCGAAAGCGGCGAAGGCGCTGAAGCTGAAGCCGGCGCAGGTCTATGAGTCATTGAGCAGCATCGCGCACAACATGCGCAGCAACATCCACATCCACTACCGTGACGGTGCGCTGCG
>MDTC01178703.1_pt1 | contig 29317 bp, 22 predicted proteins | sample 811181 | NCBI WGS metagenome assembly MDTC01 (sample SAMN05326644, study PRJNA326480) | marine metagenome | isolation source: seawater | place: Pacific Ocean: North | collected 2011 | reverse complement strand
GTAAGCACGGGGATAAACCGCATCTGAAGTAACTCTCGTTGCAAAGCATCTGGTATTCCCCGTAAGCACGGGGATAAACCGAAATAATTGAATTCCAGCAAGTTATATATACGGTATTCCCCGTAAGCACGGGGGTAAACCACAGATGTCTTCGTTTAAGTTCTGCTGTTTTTGTTCGCTGCTTTGTAGCTTACTCCGGTAACCACGGGATGGCTTGACCACAAAATATTACTCAGTTATATTCGTCATACATAAAAATGTAAATCATCATTTTTATACTTTTATAGCAATACTCAGCATGAAGCGGTATAAGAAAAGTTGGCACCTCAGTTTGGGCAAGCATTTATGCTTGCTCATCAATAAACTGTTATAACAGCCATCACTTTTTCCAAAATTTAATCCCTCAAAATTCATAAGGACATACAATACAATATGAATTTACTTACCGACCCATTTTTAAGTATTTCTAACAAGCAAGGTCAAGAACAGACCCTTTGTTTCGCTGAAATATCACACCCTGATTTTATTCATCTTCGAACACCCAGAGCAGATTTCACCGGCGCTGCTTATCAATTTGCCATTGCTGTTTTACAAACTTGCTTTGCGCCTGAAACAGAACAAGACTGGGAAGAACTTTATCAAAATCCACCCTCGAGAGAACAACTGGCGCAGGCTTTAACTAAAATTGAACACGCATTCCATCTAACGGGTGATCAACCTCTATTTATGCAAGATTTCCATACGCTAGATAAAATAGGAGGCCTTAGTCCTGTTGCAAGCTTACTCATTGAGGCACCAGGTGGCAGTACGCTTAAGAATAATATCGACCATTTTGTTAAGCGCGGTACCTGTGAAAGTATGTCGCTTCCTATGGCTGCACTCGCTCTATTCACACTGCAAACAAATGCACCTTCCGGCGGTGTTGGACATCGTACCGGTTTACGTGGTGGTGGGCCTCTTACCAATTTAGTCATGCCCCATGATGAAAAAGCGTCTCTATGGCAAAAACTATGGCTGAATGTACTTACACAAGAACATGTAGACGAAAAAAATAATAAGCTGTTCAACAAACAGCCTATTAATTTTCATGATGGAAGTATCTTCCCTTGGCTTGCTCCGACAAAAGAGAGTGATAAAGCAGGTTCAGAGCTTTACCCTACGCAAGTACATTACCTACACATGTATTGGGCTATGCCAAGAAGAATTCGTTTAAAGATAGATCAAGACATACAAAGCTGTGATATGACAGGCATTATGCCACAACAAAGCGTTTCTCAATTTTGGGCTAAAAACTATGGCCATAACTACAGTGGTAGTTGGTGCCATCCTTTCACTCACTATCGTCGAGATCTTAAAAAGCCTGAGAAAGAAGACTTATCCACTAAGGCACAACCAGGTGGAGTAATGTATAAACAATGGCAATCTCTTGTCTTGGCGCATGAAGACGGTAAAGAAGGAAGCATACCGGCTCAAGTTGTGATGGCATTTGAAGATAGAGCCTATTACTTTCTACAAAACGAAACCAGTTATCCCAAGTTATGGTCTTTTGGCTACGATATGGACAATATGAAAGCGCGTTGTTGGTACAGTAAAGAAATGCCTTTATTTGCCAAAAACCCCGATTCAAGAGCTATTTTTTTAGATGCTTGTAAAAGTTTAATTGAAGCCGTAGATGCAAGTGTTAGAGAGTGTCGTTATAAAATCAAAGCTGCCTTAAGTTCACGTCCTAAAGATCTAAAAGGTGATTTATCTCATATTGATTTAGCTTTTTACCAACAAACCGAAACCGCATTTTTTGACTTACTCGGTCAAGTTGCTCAATCGGGTTGTTTATCCGATCAAATGAAAAGTACATGGCATAGAACATTAGAAGCAAAATCGTTTACATTATTTGATCAATTTGCATTAACTTCAATTGAAGAAAGTCACTTACAACGACGTATCGAACAACGCAAGCGTTTATCGCTATTTTTCCATCCTAATAGTAAAACTTTCAAAAATTTTCTCACCAACAAGGAACATAAGGTATGACCGAAGAGAACACTCCCTATGAAATGATATGGTGGCAACAATTGCATTTAGACCATGCAACGCTCAAGCAAAAAAAATTAAAACCGCATCCAACTTCTTATAAGGCACAATTAAAACGTTGCAGAACACCTGATGAAGTGGTTGCGACTGAGGCATTTCGTACTTTGTGGCTAAGATTGCCTAAAGACAAAACAAAGTACCCTCATTCTGCTTATGCTTGGGCAGCGATTGCTGGCGTCATGGCGCATGTGAAAAAAGACAAAAAATCCACAGAAAAGATAAAGTGCTTTGCTAGTAGCCTAGGTGAACATGATGGTGACAAACCTATCGTTAGCCCCCTGCGCTTCAAGCAGTTGAGCCAATCCAGAAGTGTAGAAGCTTTTTATAGTCGTATGATCCGCACTGTCCATTTAATCAAAGGCGAAACCTTTGTAAAAAGCCTGATGCAAGATATGAACAAATGGTTTGATGAATTCCACTTTGATCAGCATAAGCCTGTAAGCGAAAGGCTTGCCGTGCGCTGGGCCATGGATTATTACGATCAATTTCCTCTTACAAAATAACACTCACTCTCTTTAAAGGATCCATATATTATGAGCAAATTTATTCAACTTCATCTGTTAACCTCTTACGCACCTTCTAACCTAAACCGAGATGATTTAGGTCGACCCAAGACAGCGATGATGGGCGGCACAGAGCGCTTACGCATCAGTTCACAAAGTTTAAAGCGTAATTGGCGTATATCTGATGTGTTTCAAGAAACACTACAAGATAATCTGGGCCTGCGCACTAAGCGTTATAGTAAAGAAAAAATCTACCAGAGGTTCATCGACAGCAGTATTTCTCAAGCCGATGCTGCAAAGTGGTCAGAAGCGATTGCTAGCCAACTAGGAAAAGTAAAAAACAAAAAAGAAGAAGATAAAGACTATATGGAACTTGAACAACTGGTGCATTTAAGTCCACAAGAATGCAGTACTATCGACAACCTGGTTTCTACGCTCATTACAGAAAACCGAGAGCCTAGCAAAGATGAACTCACTATTTTAAGCAATAAGAATAAAGCCATCGACATCGCTTTATTCGGTCGTATGCTGGCTTCTTCACCTAAGTATAATATCGAAGCCGCTTGCCAAGTCGCCCATGCTATCAGTATTCATCCTATTACTGTTGAAGATGACTATTTTACGGCGGTCGATGATTTAAATGACGGCGAACAAGATGCCGGCGCTTCGCACATCGGTGAGTCAAGCTATGCTTCAGCTGTATTTTATAGCTACATTTGCATTGATAAAGAACTGCTCGTTAAAAACTTAGATGACGATCTAGAATTAGCGAACCAAACGATTGCAGCCTTAACGAAAGCCGCAACCACTGTATCTCCACGAGGCAAACAGAACTCTTTTGCAGCACGCACCTACGCATCTTATGTCATGGTTGAAAAAGGCGATGAGCAACCACGCTCTTTATCTTCTGCATTTTTGAAATCGATTCGTAGCGATGATTATTTACAAGCAGGTATCGACGCCTTAAAAAATATGCGTACAAACTTTGCAAAAGTCTATGGCTCAAAAGATTATACCCCTTATGAGCTGAGTGTCATAAAAGGTGAAGGAAGCTTTAATGAGCTGGTTCAATTTGCAGCAGACTAAGTGAGGCTTTGCATGAACTTTTTAGTATTTCAACTTTATGGAGCCATGGCCAGTTGGGGCGAAGCAGCGGTAGGCGGTGATCGATTAACGTCTTTGCATCCATCTCGGTCGGCTATTTTAGGGTTACTCGGTGCAGCTTTAGGGATTCGGCGTGATGAAACATCGCGCCTCAATGCACTGCATCAAAGTGTAAAAATAGGTATAAAACAGTACGATGCAGGTACTTTATTAAGAGACTTCCATACATCTCAAGTACCTTCAGAAAAAAAGAATGTAGAGCATTCAACACGTCAAGAAGAACTGAAACAAGACAAGCTCAACACGATTTTATCAAGCAGAGATTATCGCAGTGATGGACTGTGGGTCATTGCCATTTGGCTTGAGAGCGCAACTGAGTTCACTTTAGAGCAAATTCAAACTGCACTGCATAAGCCTAAGTTTGTGCTTTCTTTAGGGCGCAAAAGCTGTCCTCTTGGATTACCTTTGTTAGCACAGATTGTAAAAGACGTTGATTTAAGAACAGCTTTAGATACCTCTTTTATGAGTAGCGCACCAGAAGTACCCACAAAAGAAGCTTGGCGCGATCCCTTGAATGCCATCCATAAAAAATATCAAGCCCATGATGTCACGTATTTTTGGGAAGGACATATCCATATATTCGATGCGTCTCAACAAGCCGATCAAATACAAACCTATGACAAATGGGATGAGCCTTTAAATAGGGTAAGATGGCAATTTGGTCACCGCTTAGAGCATCAGCTTTCTGTATCGTTAGAGGAGTGTCGCTAATGTATTTATCTCGTATTCGATACCGCGATTTACATGCTGCAAGTCAGGCCATTCACTCCGCCTTGCAAGATGAAAAAAAAGGTGTAAGAACACATGATTACCGCAGTCATCAACTGTTGTGGCAGCTCTTTTCAGAGCAAGAGCTGCGCAGCTTTTTATTTGTCGAGCAACCCAGCAAAGGTTTACAAAGTATTAAGGGCATGCCTGAATATTTGGTCTTATCACAACATAAACCACAACAGATCGATTGGTGTCATGTGCAAACGAAACCCTTTAACCCTAAGTTATTCGAAGGCCAACGTTTAGCTTTTCAACTCCGAGCTAACCCAACCATCACAACAACGGTTAAAGACGATCAAAAAGGTATTTGGATAAAAAAGCGGCACGATGTCATCATGCATGCTAAAAAACAATACCAAGAAAACGTTGAAGTGACACAACAAGAATATGTTGAGCAAGCTGCTTGTTCATGGCTCAAGCAAGAGCAACGTATGGCCAGCGGCGGCTATAAAATAGACAGCTTGCATGTGATTGCGACGCAACAACATAAACTGCTTCAGTACAGAAGCAAAAATAGTATTTATTTTTCAAGTGTCGATTACGAAGGTACTTTGCAGGTCACCAATCCAGATTTATTCTTGAAACAAATCAATCAAGGCATTGGTAAAAGTCGTAGTATGGGTTGTGGTTTATGGTTAATACGACCTTGTCCTATGTAAGCTGACCAGCAATTTTTCTCCATAAATGGAGTTCAGCCGTGGTTTATCTCGATGCTCATAAGATAAATCACGGCTCTATGTGTTCTTTAACAATTTATTTTAAATTTCTCCCACAAGTACGTGACAATACGTGATAAACAGGAGGTCCATGTGTCATTTGTTCCCATAAAATCTAAACTGAAACTTAAACCTATTCCTATGAAAGAGCGCCATTCGATAACCTTTATCGGCATGAGCCGCATTGATGTCAAAGATGGAGCTTTTGTTGCCATCAATGATTATGATGATACGCAAGAAGAACGCCTGCATATTCCTATAGGATCTTTTTCTTGTATCATGCTTGAACCAGGTACGCGAATTTCTCATGCAGCGGTAGCTCTAGCTGCTAAAACGGGCACCTTGCTGATTTGGGTAGGTCAAGACGGTGTAAGAACCTACTCTGCTGGGCAGCCTGGAGGAGCTCGCTCTGATAGATTGCTTTATCAGGCCAAGCTTGCTTTAGATCCAGAGCTCAGACTGAAAGTAGTACGTAAGATGTTCGAAATGCGTTTCGGCGAGCAAGCACCACAAAGAAGAAGTGTCGAACAGCTACGAGGATTAGAAGGTATACGTGTTAAAAAAATTTATGCTCAGTTCGCAGCAAAATACAATGTATCATGGAATGGTCGTGAATATGATCATACCGATTGGGGAGCAGCTGATCCGATCAATCGTTGTATCAGTGCTGCAACAGCATGTGTCTACGGTATTACTGAAGCTGCTATTTTGGCAGCAGGCTATGCTCCTGCAATTGGTTTTTTGCATACAGGAAAGCCATTAAGTTTTGTGTATGACATTGCAGATATGATTAAGTTTGAAACTGTAGTACCTCTTGCATTCAAAGTCTGCGCTCAATCTCCACTCAACTATGAATCTGAAATCCGAAAACAGGCAAGAGAAGTATTTAGATCACGTAAAACTTTAAAGAACTTAATTCCTATGATCGAAGAAATTTTAGATGCAGGAGGTATTGAGCCACCTAAGCCTTATGAGGATGCTCAACCTCCTGCATTACCAGAGCCTATTGCAATTGGTGATACAGGACATAGGGTGAGATAATTATGTCAATGTGTGTCGTGGTAACTGAAGCTGTACCAGATCGCCTACGTGGAAGACTTGGCGTTTGGCTTATTGAAATTAGAGCTGGTGTGTATGTAGGTAGTGTTGGTGCCAAAGTAAGAGAAATGATTTGGCAACATATATCTGAATTAGCTGAAGAAGGGAATGTTATTATGTCATGGGCAACCAATACGGAGTCTGGATTTGATTTTGTGACCTATGGAAAAAATAGGCGCATGCCTGTTGATTTAGACGGTTTACGTTTAGTGCAGTACATATCAGATCGCTAATGTAACGCAGAGAAAAGAGGAACTTATGTTCCAAATTAAAATACGCTACATTGACGGTAGAATTTTAGACCTTGATTTTTATTTTAAAGATCAATAATATAATTTAAGAGTGTTCCCCGTAAGCACGGGGATAAACCGATAAGTCGTACTTTATGGAACTTATGACCAACGTGTTCCCCGTAAGCACGGGGATAAACCGTTTTAATCGCAAAAAACATTGATGATCCGAAAGTGTTCCCCGTAAGCACGGGGATAAACCGCCATTTGTGTTGAAGGCCACGGCTTGATCCATGTGTTCCCCGTAAGCACGGGGATAAACCGTAATTGCTGAAACCTTAGGAACGGGAACAAATGTGTTCCCCGTAAGCACGGGGATAAACCGATATATAAACCAGCTACGAAGCCAGTAACATGGTGTTCCCCGTAAGCACGGGGATAAACCGGAGTTGATATGTTAGTTTTTTATAGTGCCAAGGTGTTCCCCGTAAGCACGGGGATAAACCGCGTATTGTATGGTCTAACAACTCGATTCGCTAAGTGTTCCCCGTAAGCACGGGGATAAACCGTGGCCTGTGGTATCATCGGCGTGCAATCTTTGGTGTTCCCCGTAAGCACGGGGATAAACCGTTGCTGAGGATTTGGGTACAGTTGCAGCAAGTGTGTTCCCCGTAAGCACGGGGATAAACCGCTTGATGATGAAGCTTTAATCGATCTTTTTTAGTGTTCCCCGTAAGCACGGGGATAAACCGCAACTTAAGCATGATTCAGCTACGCATGACGGCGTGTTCCCCGTAAGCACGGGGATAAACCGATATAATCAGATGCACCATCAACAAGATGCAACGTGTTCCCCGTAAGCACGGGGATAAACCGCTTGGCTTGTGCGCTTCTGGTCTGGTCGTATTGTGTTCCCCGTAAGCACGGGGATAAACCGCAAAAAAAATGATCGTGTATTCAACTTTGAAAGTGTTCCCCGTAAGCACGGGGATAAACCGGTGAGAGAGGCAAAAAAATCTCATGAAAATAAGTGTTCCCCGTAAGCACGGGGATAAACCGGGTTAAACTCTTGAAAAATAGTTATAATCTTAGTGTTCCCCGTAAGCACGGGGATAAACCGATCTTGCTTCATTGTATCAGATGTCCGAACACGTGTTCCCCGTAAGCACGGGGATAAACCGAGATAACAGCGAGCTTGCACCGCGAATAGGTGGTGTTCCCCGTAAGCACGGGGATAAACCGTAGAATATTCTGGATATGAGTGAACTTATCTTGTGTTCCCCGTAAGCACGGGGATAAACCGATCTTATCGCTTTATCTCTATATATCGAGATGGTGTTCCCCGTAAGCACGGGGATAAACCGCCCGTGAATTGACAGGCAACTCTATTGATTACGTGTTCCCCGTAAGCACGGGGATAAACCGTAGATGTCTTTGTTTAAGCTCTGTTGTTTTCGTTCGCTGCTTTGCAGCTTACTCCCGTAAGCACGGGGATAAACCGAGTGTTGCAAGCACTCTTTTTCTTTTTTACCAGTGTTCCCCGTAAGCACGGGGATAAACCGTAGATGTCTTTGTTTAAGCTCTGTTGTTTTCGTTCGCTGCGTTGCAGCTTACTCCCGTAAGCACGGGGATAAACCGTAGATGTTTTTGTTTAAGCTCTGCTGTTTTCGTTCGCTGCTTTGCAGCTTACTCCCGTAAGCATCGAATAAACTTTTTTAGATTCTGCTAATGAGCATTCTTAAAAAAACCCACCTGATCGTTATAATTGTACTGTGTATCGTTTTCAACTAACCAAAGTTTTTTATACTTCGCTTGAGGATATTTTTTAATGAACATCTTGTCTTGTGTATCAGAGAGAGTGCAAAGTTGGTTTGCATCTTTGCGTGTAACACGTACCGTACTTAAAGGAATAGAAAACAGAACATCGCCTTGCCAAGGCTCATAAGATTCTTTATGTTTTTTTATCAACACCACTTCATCCGTTTCGACTTCTATGAAACGACTACCTACTTCTAATGTATCATCCATCCAACGGCCACTTTCTGGTATATACCCCTTTTCCCAGCTTAATTTAATTAAATCAGCATGATGTTCACGACGACGTATCTCGCTTTGCTGTAAAGCAGCATCATCTTGTAAAGATTCTGGAATCATCTCTTGTGCCGTAGATGAATACACAGATTCAATTAAAGTTCGCGCCTCATTTGGTATATGAATCTGATTTAATTCACGTAATACTTTCATCGTGAGCCATAGTTTTGCTGAACCATAAATACAAGCACTTCCATAAAAGTCTTGAGTTAACCAATTTGGTTCAGGCTCATCTTGCCACCTAGGTGCATGAACTAAAAGCACAGGCGCTTGACGTGATTCTTTGAGCGCAAGCTGGCCTTTTATATCACGTGTATGCCGATGCAAACGACCTGCTCGCTGAATTAAATCATCCACTGGACACAAGTCAGAAATCATGACGTCAGCGTCTGCATCTAAACTTTCTTGAAAGACCTGAGTTGTAATCACAACAAAACCTCGGCGCTGAATCTCTGTTGATTGCTTACCTAAATGGTTTAATACTTTTTGCTCTATTTTTTGTCTGTCTGCCAAAATGAATCGAGCATGAAAGAGATGGCAATCAACTTGTTCTTGAAGTATCTGATATGCCTGCATAGCATCTTTAATGGTATTTCTGACCCACACTACAGATTGTCCTTGATGCGCTTGTTCAATACAGGTTTCAATACATAAATCAAAGGAATGTAAAAAATGAACTTGAACTTGCTTTGTAGATCTATCTGAAGGATGAATAGGCTGGCTCAAAACTTGATTTGCACTCACGTAGCTCGCCAAAGGAAATGCTGTTTGCTCAGGTATGACTCTATCAAGAGCTAATCCGCTTTGAAAAGATTGAAGCAGCTTCGTGCGTTGTTCATTAGCCAATGTTGCGGTCAGTAAAATCACACTACCCCCTTGTCGCACATGCAGCTGAATCAAGTCATAAATTAATTCAAGCATGTAAGCATCGGCAGCATGAATTTCATCAAATATAATCACTTTTCTGTGCAAACCTATCATACGCAAAACTTGATAGCGCATGGGTATGACCGACATTAAAGCCTGATCGACTGTACCCACACCTAAAGGTGCTAATAAAGCTTTACGATTCGAATCTGCAAACCATGCATGACAACTCGCAGAGGTCGAAAGATCTTGCCTATGATAACTATCATTCTGAGCTTTGCTTAAAGATTTTTGGAATGTTCCGTCCATCTTTTTTGAGCTGTGCGCAAGAACTAGACTTGGCTGCTGATCAGGGTACATTTTGGCATAATGATCACATACTCGCTGATACATAGCGTTTGATGTAGCCATAGTGGGTAGACCAAAATAAAAACCGTCGGCTTGATCAGATTCCATTAAGCGATGAGCCAAAGTCAATGCAGCTTCTGTCTTTCCTGATCCAGTTGTATCTTCCAAAATAAAGAGCTGCGGTCCTTCATCTAAAACAAGATCTTGTGCCCAAGATTGAAGTGGTGATGGATTAAAGCCAAATTGCTTTTGGAACCCCTGAAAAGGTGCTACTTCAAATCTTTGGAACAACTGGGTTTCAGCTATCGCATTTTGTGCTTGTTGACAAGCAATAGTCCAGTAGTCAGTGAGAGGCATCAATGAACTGTTATAAGAAAAATAATCTACATTAGAGCCCAACCAATCTGCAATAACTCCAATACCAGCAAAATGCCAACTCACCTGCTTCAATCTTGCAAGCATTTCATCATCAAGCCAGTGTATAGGTAATTTGCATGGCATAAACGTAAGGCACGAATGCATAAAATCAAGTGCATGCTGAAAATTATCAGTATGACTGAATTGATTCAGTTTTCGCAAATCCTTTCTATGAATACTCACAGGTTGACCATGGTGACCAAAAAAGCAGCCAAAAAGCAAACTCAAAAATTTATCTCCTTGCCTGCGATCAGCAGAATAAGCTTGCCTTAGCTCGAATGTATCTAAAAAAGAAGATTGAGTGATAAAGTGATTTAAGAAAGAATGACCCAAACGATCATGACGACCTACACTGCCATCATAGGCAAATTTAGCACAAAGGTTTAAGTCTTTATACGGCTGAAATGTAGTGAGATTTTGAAATGCATCCGAAAACTTACCCAAATCATGCATAGTCATTAAAAATGTAAATATCTGACATAGCTCTTCAGGCTCTACTTGCAGAAATTCAGACAAATCTTGGCATAAAGGTTTATCTGGAGCCATAAGCATTGACGCAACCGCAGCAACATCTAACGCATGATAAGCTAATAAATGATGCTGATGTGTTGTTTGATCACACTTTCCCCAATAAGCATAAAAAGAAATAGGATAGGTAGAATAGTCCATAAAAAAAGAGTTTATCCATCAGTAATAGGCACTTTAATTTTACCTTCTTTGATCTAATCTGCCTATAAGAGAATAAAAATACGTTATTACTTCCCATCTATGCTTCTACATATAGATAAACCATGAATGAAAAAACCTACACGATTTTTAGTAAAACACTAAAATAGTGTGTTGTATCATAAATACTGCATTTTTGGCTTTAAAAGCGCCACATTAATTGCATAGAATATAAGTGAATTATAAATGGTTTCTTTGCGTCATATAACTTTAATGGTTCACATCATCAATTAATAATTAATATAACCAATAAACCTAAAAATTGGTTACGTAATAAATTATCTACTAAAAATAGATTTGCCATATTCAATATAAAATTGAATCACTTAAAACTAATGATGGTATCTTTATCAAAATTCTTTTTTAAACAGTCAAAATGAAAACAAACCACTATAAAACCCTATAAAAGGGTATTTTCTCCATTTTAAATGCTTCTCTTTTATTGCTCTATTATAAATGCTTCTTCAAATAAATAAGACGCATTATTGCGTATAATCGAATCGCTTCGATTGAGGTATACCTTTTTTGGAGTGGTGGATATGTGTAGTGTCATTCAGGTCTTGGTTTCATTTGCGGGAAGAAGCTCATTCAAATGCACTATATTAATACCCTCAAACTTAAATCAATCTACTTTTCTTGGGTGTTTTGTTTTGCATTTTTTTCCAGATTATTGAAGCGGCTGTCTAATTGTTATTATTGTTTACTTTTATCTTCTAAGTACACATGAAATATAAAATTATTTTTTGTATTTCTATTCTGCGTAGTTTTTTTAATTTTTTTTAAAAAAAATAGAATAACTCTTTCTAATATTGTTTTTTTTATTTAATATTAATAGCCATAATTTTAACGAGAAAAAACATGTTTAATAAAAATAAATTACTATGTGGAATCATTTTAGCCATTCCAGCTTTTCATTCATTAGCACAATATGTACCAAATACAGATATAACACGAATAGGCAATGAATATAACGCAATAACAGGCAGACTTGATTATAGTTCAGGTGAAGTTATAAGTAGTCTGAATGAAGATATGGTTGATATCATAGCTCTTGGTTCTGGGATTAACCAAAAAAGTTTATCATTTTCGTTAGGTTCTCGATTTAATGCGGGAGCTCATATTCATCATGAGTATATTATTACTTTGTTAGATGAATCTGGATCCCCTACATCTAATACTTTCACTACATATAACAACAGATTTAAAATAATTTTTAATGATGGTGTTCAAAAAGATTTGTCTACTATCTTACTTGAAAATAATGTAATAAATGGAACTTTGGGTGTTGATGTATTTGAAAATACAGACGGATACAAGAGTTTGCCTCGTGATCCCAATGGCAGAATTTTTTCTGAATCTATCGGTGGTACATACTACGGTAAAGGCGGTAATGATGAATACCGATATTTAACAGGTAAGAACAGAATACATTTTGAACGAGGTGATGGTCAAGATACTATATTCCCTGAATATAAATCTAAGATAGAAGTCATTTTTAACTCAGATATTTCAAAAGAGCAGGTTAATATTGAAGAGTTCGATGAAAACTATTTTATTCTGAATATTCTAAATAATAATGGTGTGAAAACTGAAGATAGTATAAAAATCAAAAAAACAAAATCTTCTAAATCTATAGGTTTTGACTTTGATGACATACTTTTTCTTTTCCATGATTCACCATCTTTGTCACTGAAAGAACTTGTTTTACGAGATGTCATTCGTAGTTCCACACAAGGGAACTATTCCGATAACACCCTAAGAGGTACAAGATTTAACAATGCCCTTTTTGGAGCCGAAGGAAATGATAATCTAGTTGGACTAAGTGGTAATGATTTTCTGATCGGTGGTCAAGGTGATGACAGATTATATGGCGGTCTTGATAAAGACGTATATGTCTATGGCAAAGGTGACGGAAGTGACAGGATTCAAGATAATGTTCAAACAGAAAATCACCTTAATCTGAGAGAAGGAGTTTCTGTAGAAGATGTTCTTGTTTATAAATTAGAGAACAATGATGCAGTTATACACCTTCTTGATAATCAAGGTAATCTAACAGAAGATAAAATCATTATTAAGGATTCTTTAACTAGTACAAAGAATCAAAAAAAATCTATCATTAGTAAATTGATTTTTGATAAATATCGACAAGTGGGTGAGTCATCACAATATAAACGTTATTCATATAATGCAAATGCTAAGAGTTATTTGGATTATCATTTTAATAATGGTTTAGTGTATCCAAAAGAAAATTATAATAATCGTGGTTATTTATTTGATACATCAAGTATTGATATATTAAATGCTGAGCAAAAATACTCTAAAGATTTGCCGGAGGGTGCTCATTGTATTTCAACCCTACATATGGGAGAAAGTCAATTACCATGGAGTAGAAGATATGCCCTCGATTATGCTGAGAGTTGGACTCATGCTTGGGACATGTCAAATTTTTGCATGCAACAACATCATCATGAACTATCCCTGCCGGGAAAGCTTGAAGGAACCTTTGAAGATGAAACCCTTGTAGGATCTAATGGCTCGGATAAAATTTATGGGAAAAATGGTGATGATATCCTTGTTGGTGGGAAAGGAAATGATCATTTATACGGTGGTAATGGCTACGATAAGTATAAATATAACTTAGGTGATGGTGTAGATACCATACATGACAGTCAAGCAAATATTCAATTCGAAGATGGATTATCACTTAATGATTTAGATTTTGAATTTTATGATTCAGAAGTGGTTATCACCATCAAAAATACAGAAGAGCCTGGTCAAATCATTTATCAACCAGGTAGCAACGACTCTAATGGTCTTGGTTTTAGCTTTGAAAATTCAAACAAGAGTTATTCCTTCTCTCCACAAAGAGTAAACTTTGGAGTAGCGCAGACGCTCAAGTCTTTCGAGCTTCCGAATGGTAAAAATATTTATTTGAACGTCTGGTTTTAGAGGAGGTATGACTTAATGCAGAAACAGGTTTAATTTGATTTCCGCATTATTGCCTTTTGCGGCTTTCGCAAAAGGCATCTGCCCATCTCTGGATTAAATGAAACAATTAAAACAACGTTATTATTTGTGAAAATTTTCCGAGACACCCATCATATGATTTAAAAAAAATTCCTAGACAGCCACTCCATTACCTAATTGTATTATTGTTACTAGGTATTCTCTACTAAGGTCGATGTCATAATATTGGATGACTTTGTCTGTAATAAAGAAGATGTGTTGATAGCTTCTGTTTCACCTGAATCAAAACTACTCACAGCTTGCTCACATATTCGTAGACACCCACCCGATGGTTTAATAAAAAGGTTTTATCCATCAAACTTAAATCAATCTTTTTTGAATGGCTGTCTTGTTTTATTATTTTTGGCAACCAGAGAAATTTCTTTCCATGTTTCAGGGTTGATCGGCTCATCATCAATTTGTAAATGGGTATTGAGTTGAATGGGTTTGGGTAAAGTTTGTTCCGCTTGCGAAAAGCAGAATAAGAAAATAAAGAAAAAAGAAAGGTAAACAGACCCTAATTTTTTAATGCATGATACATAAAATATTCTCGTGATATAGTAAAAAAATTCTTGCTTTAACAGCAAGGTGTTTAATTTAACAGGGGATAAAATGAAAGGCGATACCGCATCAAGTTGATTGATGAACAAAAGAACTTAAATTGAATTCAGCAACTCAAAAAATCATCTTAAGAAAATAAGTCAGCACAAATGAATAAAAGGAAAAGTGAAATACTTGAGAATAAAGCTTAGAGAGAATGAATACAAAAAAGGCGCTTGATGCTGATTTGCTTTATTATTGCTTAGAAACTCTTGCCTAGCCTGATAACTCAATGGAGTATGGAACTGATTTTCTTGGTTTGGTACAACCATAGGTTTCGATAAATCATCATCTCAATTTCCATACCCTATGATAAATCTAGAGCTTATATTTTATCTTAAATATCTATTCCATAAGCACCGATTCTAGATATGTATGCATTAACTTTAAAAAAATAACTTTGTATATAAATAACCCCTTTGTATATAAATAAACCCTTAGTTATTTTGTGATCTCATTTTTTTAAATAATGTGATACATTAAAGTCTCATCATTAATTTAAGGGCTATAAAATGCTAAAAAAAACATACATCGCATGCCTTACTCTTTTCACTTTAAGCGCACAAGCTCAACCCGACATCTTAAGCTGTGACAACTATAAAGAGAAAATTTTAAGTCAATCTTTAGCTTCTATTGATGGAGGTGAAATAGATTGCTCTGCCGACAGAGCTCAATCTCATATCAGCTATATATCCACTCTTTCATTAGCGCAACCCGAACAAAGCAAAGCACTATCCAATACAAAAAATTTTTTTAACACGAGTGAGAAATTAATCTTATCTCATGAACAATATCCACAACAATATCTCATCGATAGATTTTTACCTGAAGTTAGAGTGCAAAATAGACTGAACTATTTTAAAAATTCAAACTCTTACATGTATCGGCATACAAAACAGTATTACGGCAATTGGCAAACCAACATTGATATTTATCTTCCGCAACTGCCAGGCATGAGCCTCGCAGAAAATTTAGATTTATTAGACGGCAATGAGTGTAGTATTAATGAAGTCTATAATCCATTTAGCAATCCCTTGTTTGGCTTAAGAGATTGGGAAGCAATACACAATGAGACATCACCTATTAAGGCTTGGTATATAGGCAGTTGTTCTCAATCTAGCGGTAAGCTCATCGTACAAAATACTGAGCAAAGCTCATCTACATCGATGCTATTTGAGTTACCACATATCAACCATGATTTTGCAAATATCTCAGAAGAGATAGGTGATTTTTCAATCTACCGTAAATTTTGTGGTATGACTGATGACGGTAGAACTATTCTATTACAAAACATTGATGACACAAATATTTATATATCTGAATCGACAGATTTGGATGAATCGGGTTCTCTATATACTATTTTTCAACATCAATTTTCCGTGTTGAGAAATAATAAAATATACCACCTTCCCCTTCAAAAGCTGGTACAGCAAGAAATAGGAAGCTGGGCGAATGCTGTGCTTTCTGCCGATGGCTCTCATATCGCTGTCGCTCATACTAAAAGTGTGAAGCTTTTTACCTATAACGAGGCATCCGATGACTACGTTTTAACGGGTCTTTATACACAACAGGATTCAGGCCGATTTTCACCTTCTTCATTAGAGATGTCTGAAGATGGTTTAACCCTTTATGTCGACCTGAATCATCAAACACATAAAATTGAGTTTTCAGCAAAAAAATAAATACTTAATAATATAGATATTTTTTCAGGCCAATTGCCTCTAAAAAAACCACCGCGAAAGGTGTGATGGTTTCTTTTTGAAGAGATTACACCTTTCGCACTCATATTTTACGGAATGAGCCTTTGTATTCATAAGCTTTTTCAAAACACAGTTGCGATAAATAATAAATGAGCAATTCATAGACACCCATCCGATGTTTTAATAAAAAGGTTTTATCCATCAAACATAAATCAGTCTACTTTTCGTGGATGTCTTGTTTTATCTTTGGTCCAATCTATTTAGACAACAATAGAGAGTTGTTATTCCAGTGGCTGAACAGGCAGCCAAAGGAAAACAAATTGAAGCAAGCATGTTGGTTTGCTCCATCGAGCGATTTATTCGGTTCAAGCTTAGGCTTAACTCAGTTTTGTAATGATGCCAATAAGGCTTTAGAGCTTAATGGCAGTATGTTGAACCTGCTTTTTAGTGCTCCTGACTATACGTCCCAAAAAGAACTAAAAGACCGTTTTAAAGTTCGTACTAAAAATATCCGTTACTTTTCAGGAAGAGCTTCACTGGAAGCTCTCGAAGCATTCGTCATACCCGGCGAACATGGTTGGGCAATGGTTCAATATCATACAAGAGTTAATCCTGAGTTAGGCCTTGGTGTTTTAACTATCCCCATAGGGTTTGTGACGTACGATCCAGAGAGGGTTAATCATATTTGGAATACACTCACTGAACGAATTAGTGGAGGAGTAAAGGATTTATTGAGTAACAAGGTTGATCTTTTAGAGTTAAATCAATTGTTTAGTTATAACTCAGATGAATTATTAGTCAGCTAATTTAATTTATATTGTGTTTTTCCCCTGTTATTCAGGGGAGATTACCGATCGATGTCGGACATTTTTTTCTAGAAAAATGGTAAAATAAAGAAAGACTAGTTAATGAATAAATCAATTAAGGTAAATGTTTCATGAGTATACGAAAAGAACAAGTGACCTCAGTTATGAACCTTGATCCAGAACTTAGGTATCAGCATACAATTAAAGAAATTGTGGCTTATGAATCTGTATGGATTTTGACGAGTACATTAGATCAGACGTGGGCTTATATGTCTACAGACAAGCAAGAAGTTCTTTCATTGGCTATATGGCCTCATGCTGAATATGCGGAAACTTGTATCAAGGATAAGTTTGCTTCTTACGAATCAACAGAAATCCCTCTAGATAGGTTTATGAAAGAAATACTTCCTCTGATACGAGATGATGGGGATGAATTCTGTGTGTGTATGAATGACACGTACACTGCACAACTTTGCGATGCAACATATTTATCAAATGACCTTAAATCCGAAATAAATTCAATCTTAGCAAGCTATGATGAAAATCAAGACGACTATTTTGTAATTGATAAAGAATAAATTTTTCACTCAAAAAATCATACTCAAAATAAATAAAAAATTCACATTTGTTCTCGACAGCTAAGATTAATCATTAAATTTAGTTTAAAACCCATGAGTATTATAAAATTCATGGGCTTTATTTTATATAACGAGGTACCTATGATAGATTCAATTTTATTTCCATTCTTGCAGTTTCAACAGAGCTTATTAGAGCAAAATCATGATTTCTTTGCATACGTTTTTTTTTGGCTCCTTTCAAGTGCTTTAGAGTTTACAGGATATACACTTATACACTGTACTTTTGCATATATTATTCGATTAAGCAGAAAAGTATTTAGCCCCATAGCATTATTAAAAATATACTCTTTTTCAGTTAAATCAATGGTAATACTCATAGGCGTACTCACCACATATTTTTTGCTTACATATTGTGTGGGACATTATTTATTTCTCCATAAATTTGTAACTAGACCTGATGGAGTTAGTTTTCTGTGGGGTTTTTTAGTAGTATTTATGTATATTGTAATACTTTATAAATATAACAAACTTATTCTAACGCATATTTATTCTCCTATAGCACCTCCTAATACAGCAGATAAAGAGTACTTTATCAACCACCTGTATCAAAACCCTAAACTTAACGCTCCTGAAAGGGCTTATCTGATGCAGTTTTATGGAATAGATGAAGCAGATTATCCCAGACTAATTGCTTTGCAAGAGAAGCATCAATCTGAGACGGATTAGAGCAGGTATTTTGATATAAGTCTTGAATAATTTTTAGCTTTGTCTGACTTCAAATATAAATAAGATGCCTGATATGCTCATTTAATATCAAAAAACTATGATTGCTCAAATAAAGCCACCTTCGGGTGGTTTTTATTTTACTTTTATTTGAACAATGAAGAATACTCCTAGACAGCCACTCAATTAACTATCAAAGCTATAACTAAAAACTATCGAAATCCATCGAATTTAGGCATCAAAAAAATGTTAATACGCATGGGTTTTCCATTAGAAGGCTTCATCAAGAAGCCCCCATGTTTAAATTTTTAAGTTTTAACGTTGAGTAGGTAGAGGATGATAAGGTGATTTATAAACTTCTAGTTTACGAGTTGTCGCATCATCTAGTTCTAGATCCACAGCAAAAACAGCCTGTGAATTATAATGCCTGAGTTCTCGCAAAGACTCTGAAGTCTTTTTTAAATGTTTAATCTCTGGTGTGTTAGGGGTTCCAATCATTTGATCAAAATAAACATGTTCTATTTCAGCTTTATCGACAACAATTTGCATATTACGCTCGACTTTTCTCATTGCCTTACGCATTTTACGAGCATGTTTTGGATCTTTTGATTTAACCAGATCGATAAGACCAGGACCTTCGATTAAAGTGCCATCTATACGTTCATAATCTCCTGTATAGAATGTTTTCATACCCATTACATTGTTAAAATATGACCAATGCGTATTATCTGAAAAACAATCGTGTTCTTCTTCAGGATGATTAAACTCTACTGCACTATTAATTCTCATTGTTGAAAGTTCTAAGGTCGAGAATTCGCTTAAACCATGAAACATCTTATATACGACCTTTTGAGAATCCATCTTTTGGAATTTCTGTGCGTAGCTACCTTCTATGTTTGGATCCCAGTAATCCGTCATTTCTTTTAAGTCTTGGACCAAGAGATGAGTCACTATTTGTAAGAAATTACGGCGATTATCACAGTGTTTATGTGTACAAGATTTACCGTAAGCATAATCGGTATAAGGACGTTCACCCGCACCTTCTTCTATACCGTGTAGGTCTTGACCCCAAAGCAAAAACTCAATTGCATGATAACCCGTCGTAACATTTGGAAAGGAACCAGACGTATGGAGCATGCGTATAACATCTGGGCTGATGTTTTTTAGATCATATTTTTTTCCTAACCAGCGTATTTTATTCTTAGCAACTAAGTTAAACAATGCCGCAGGTGTAGCTTGATAATACTTATCTGGATTAACATAATCGATAAAACCTTGGTCTATAGGCCAAGTATTGACTTTACCTTGCCAGTTATCGACAAAATCATTTGCAAACCTGAACACTTCTGTTTTCTGATAAGGTATACGAGATGTAATCCATGCTTCTTTAGCGGCATCTAAAGTGCTCTGAGTTGGGTTTTTGATGAGCTCATCAATTGCAGTTTGCAAGCTTTTTGCAGCTAAATATGAGTCTTGGTACATCACATGTCCTAATTGAACATAATGTTCAGCAACTTGGTCAAAAGTTACATTTTTGTGAGCATGAGTAAAAAACGAGCTGGAGAGTAAGATTGGTAGTATAATTTTTTTTATCTTCATCTGAAAATTCCTTATTTAATTTTTAAATAAATACTATGGATAATTAATTTATATTTTAATCGAAAAGGATGGTAAATTTTTATACAAAACATGATTATGGATTTTATTTTTAATTATGGAGCATATATAAATCATTACTACTGATACCACCTTTAAACAACATTAACATAATTCTTTTATTTTTATTTACATCTTTTACTTGTTAAAATTATTTTACTTATTGATTACGAATAATTGCTCAGAGAATATAAATTAAATTCAGCTCTCAATATTGGGTTATTCAAAAATAATTGATTGAGTCATCACCATAGGCAAGAATGTTGCTATCGGCTAAAAAATGAAAACCTTACATATTCGTTAGTGGCTGAGCAGGAATTAAATGCATCAATAAAAAACAAGACATATATGGACGCTGCCTATTTGTCAAACAAACTTATCCTAAGCCAAGATTTTTAACCTTGGTTTTTTTATACTTTTTTGTGTTTCACACAATAAATAAGGCTTTAATCCTGTTTTAAAGCAGATGTACTGACATATATTCGAGTTTAACAAGCATGCTTGTTCTCTTAATCTCAACTCCGAGATCCAACAGCAAAATCATACAAAAATCCAGTGCCCCCACTGGAGGGTGAAAAGCAAACTCTCTACTATTGGTTTGTTCCAATTGCTTAAGCTCAATACGAATATAATCTAGATATTTTTGATTTGTTCTTCTGTATAACGCTTTTTCATAATGAGCTCTCTTTTGAGATAGATTAACCTGAAATCTCATTTATGTCCTGGGTTTATTTGCGGGAAGAAGGTCAACACCCACACAAGGATAAAGACCTGAGGTTTAATTTATCCAACTTTTTCTACTGAGCATAAGTTGGGTGTCCTTTATTTATTTTTTATATCTTTTATCCTGTCTTCAATTGAGTTACTTTTTGATTGATTTTTCAAACTCGAAACGTTAGTATCGTAAGTTAATAATTATAACGATAATCAATATCATTTAGATGTTAGGTTTTTATGAAATCCATATTTAAATCTATATGTGTTTTTATGCCATTTATTTCACTTCATGTTATGGCGAGTTCACCTGAACAAGTGAGCGAACTTGCACATCAGTGGATACAAGCAAAAAAACAAGTATCAGACTTACGCTTATCTTGGCAAGAAGAAAAGCAGAAATTACAACAACAACAACAACTCTACAAGGTAGAAAAAAAAGCTTTAAAAGAACAATTAAAACTGACACATCAAGATGCAACCGATGTAGATAAGCAAAAACATAAACTTTTATCTCAGCAACAGGATTTAGAAGTGCAAGCTCAAGTATGGGAACAAGAGTCTTCGGCTTTTTCAGAAAAGTTGCTGTATATTTGGGATCGTTTACCTGTACCTCTACAACGTCAGCTAGAGCATGAAAAAAAGCAAATAGTGCATCGAAAATCCTCTTTAAGTGAGCGGTATCGCTCTATGTTGACCGTAATTAAACAATTACATCAATTTCAGAAGATCATCAGTCTAACAGATCATAAAATTCAGATCGGCTCCCAATCTTATGTTGTTGAAGCTCTTTATACTGGGATACATCAAGCATGGTTTATCACACCTGATCATCAGAAAGTAGGTTATGGTGTAGCAACTGAGCAGGGATGGATATGGCGTTTTACGCCACAATATAAAGCCGATATTCAGAAAGCTTTTGCCATGTTTAAACAGCAGCATGAAGTAGATCTTGTTGGTTTACCTATCATCACACAAGTCAAAGAGGAGAGTGATGATGAGATTTCACTTTAGAATATCTAAGCTTTTACTTTTAGGATGCTTATGTATGTGTTCTGCTTTCGGTTGGGGGAAAAATATCGATCAAGTTGAGCATAAAATCTATAAAGAGATGAAAAAGTCTTTAGAAGACTATCAAAAAACGACGCGCTCTATCGAGAGTGAGCGTAAACCTTTAATTGCAAGTTTTAATAAATTAGAACAGAGTGTTATCCAATTACGACAAAAATTATCTGAAAAACAACGTCTGGAAGAGGCGCGTCAATTAAGCCTTCAAGTATTAGAACAACAACTTAAAACTTGGAAAGAACAAGAACAGTATATACATCATTTGCTGACTGAATTTAAAAGTGATGTATCTGTTCATTTTATTGCTCAACCTCAATCACTGGTCAGTGCGTTAGATGCTTTCGCAAAACAGCTTGAGCCACAATGGAAAGAGGGTGTTAAAGTGATTCACCCAACGGGTGAGGTGGTTGAGGGTAAAGGTCTCGATATTGGGCCTTTGCATTGGTTCTTGCATCCAAGCTATGCGGGTCTAGTTCTACAAGAGCAAGGTAAGATTGGCCGTTTAACCACTTTGTTTGATGCTGAGCAGGCTCAGCAATTATCTATGCATCAGCAAGGAATGACGACCAATCTTCCTTTGGATGTCACGATGAAATATGCGAAAAAGCAGCAACAACAACACAGTGTGCTAGAGCATTTACAGCAAGGTGGCTTTTGGATTATCCCTATTTTATGTTTAGGCTTTTTCTCTTTATGCATCACTCTTTTTAAATTAACAGAGTTATTACGTAGACCTAAAACACAATCAGATATACTTGTTCAATTTATGGATAAGCGCATCGACAGGAAACAAGCTGAACATCAGCTTACCTCTCACCAAAAAGAGCTGCTAGATATAGCGATCAGATATCAAGATCAATCAAAGGAGCAACGTGAAGATCTTCTCCATCAAAAGTTACTCATCATCAAAGCTGCATTAGAGCGTTATTTACCTTTTATGACCGCTACCGCTGCGGTTGCGCCTTTACTTGGCTTATTGGGAACAGTTACAGGTATCATGAAGACCTTTAGCATGATGTCTATTTTCGGAGCTGGTGATGAAAATATACTTTCAGGTGGTATTTCACAGGCTTTGATTACAACAGAGGTTGGCTTAGTTGTTGCCATTCCTGTGATGATGCTACACGCATATCTTCATCAAAGTATACGTCGCTATTTAAGTTCTCTGGAAGCCGATTGCATTGTTTTGAATCAAATTAATTTGGGTACACATTTTGATATGAAAGCAGTTTAATTAAGGAGTGATCTCATATGGATAAGTTGTATCAAATACTTAATGAAGGAGGTCCTGTTGCATGGTTGTTAATTTTTCATGCTTGGGCTATTTCTCTACAAATATTAATGCTTATCTTGGTAAGTGCTTCTGAAACGTATGTAAAAATGAAAGAGCGTATCCAGCAAATCAGAGTGTGGATTGCTTGCGCGCCTCTATTAGGATTACTGGGTACGGTATTAGGCATGCAAACCATTTTTTCAGGATTAACGCAAACAAACGGAAAAGATGAACTGAGCAAAGGTATTGCAGAGGCATTTTTGACCACAGAAATGGGGTTGATGATCGCCGCACCTGCGCTGCTCATATTAATCAGTATTGAACATTATATGTGTTCACAACATAAAGCAAGGTAGTTAATTTATGGCGAGAAGAGCTTTATTTCAAGAACAAGAGCAGAGTTTTCATATCGACATTTCCCCTTTGCTTGATGTGGTTTTTATTCTTCTGATTTTCTTTATTGTCACGGCTGTTTTTGTTGAAGAGTCGGGTTTAGAGATCAATCGACCAGAAGCTATGTCTGCTGAACAGTTGAGTAAGAAAAGTATTTTTATTGCTGTGCAAGACGCAAAAAATATTTGGTACGGTGGTGCGCGAATTGGTGTTGCGGGTATTAAGCCAACATTACATCAAATCCTTTCTCAGCGTGACTTACCTGTAATCATACAAGCAGACAAGTCTGTGCCTACTGAATTACTGATCCAAGTTTTGGATTTGACTAAATCTGCCGGTGCAAAGCAAGTTCATGTTGCGACAAGAGGTGGCCAAACATGAATTACAAAATATCAAGGCTGCAAGCTTATGGGATGAGCTTTATTCCCGTAGCCATTATGTTATTTGCACTGCATATGATGCATAATTATGAATCACCGACTCAGAAATTAACGCTGAGTGAAGTGTCTTCCGTGCATTTGCCTCCACCTCCACCCCCTATACAGCATACAGAGTCACTCGTTATTCAACCACAGATGCAACTCAGTATGCAGCCGAGTACAGTCGCTCTCAAACCACAGCCTATAGATATGAACCGCCCTGATTTGATCACTGATTTGGATTTAAGCTCTCATATTGTGATGCAGAAACAAGAAGCTCTGCATCATGAATCGATTCAGAAAATTGAACTTTATCATGTAGGTGAACTGGATCAATCACCTACACTGGTTAATCAAATTTCTCATCTATCGCTACCTCATAGCCTTACTCGTCTTGGTATAAACGATGTTGAATTGATTATCGAAGTAGAAGTTGATAAGCAAGGGAGCCTGCAGCTCAGGAGTGTAAAAAAAATGGATTATCCTCAGCTGAGGCCGTTAATTCATCGCATTATAAGACAAGCTAAATTTACCCCGCCAACACGTCAAGGTCAGCCAGTTCGTGCTATTTATGAATGGCCATTAAGGATTTCATCATGAAACGTATACTTCTATTTTTAGCCTTATCGATTCATTTTTTTGCTCAAGCAGAAATCTCGATACATATGCCCTCTTTAGAGCTAGATATACCAACAAACACAAAAGTTTTATGGGAGCGAGAGGTCAAATTCTCAAAGCAAGAAATACCTTTGATTGAAGACGTGAACTTAATGATTTCACAGCAAAAATATCAAGACATGTGGGTATACCTTCAAGAGAAGCAGATTGCAGAACCCTCCGCGGCATGGTTACATCTTAGAGCACAGGCTGCTTTAATGCTAGAGAAGAATAATGCTGCAGAAAACTTATTGAAACAAGCACTTAAGCTTGCTCCACACTTTGTACGAGCACACCAGACATTAGCTTTAATTTGTTTGAGGCAAGAGCACTATGCTCAAGCACAAAAGCACCTGATCACAGCGATCGAACAAGGCGCAAATCAGGCCAGAACTTATGGTCTTTTAGGCTATCTTTACCAAAAGCAAGCACAGCATGCTCAAGCTATTTCTGCTTATCAGCAAGCTTATATGCTTGAACCTACCCAAGATAAATGGGCCAAAGGCCTATTGCAAAGTTATTTAGCGATAAGTGCTTACGATCAAGCACTAGCATTGTTACCCCCTTTACTTGAAGCGCATCCTAATGACGTACATTTATGGAAAACCAAGTCATTTTTATCCTTAAAAATGAATAAACCTGAACAAGCCCTTGCGAGCTTAAATATTGCTTACCAACTTCAGCCACAGCAAGAAATCGCTTGGCAACTTGCACAGCTTTATTTTCAACAATCTTATTATCAACAGGCAACACAATATTTCTTGCTTTCAGCAAAAAATACATTGCCTCATTTTAAGCGCTATATGCAAACTGTCTCTTATTTGATTGAAGTTAGACAGCATAAGCATGCTCAAAGCATGTTACAGATCGCCATAAAAAAACAGCAACAGCTCTCTGTATTAGAGCAAGCGGAGCTTACTTATCTTCGAGGTAAGTATGCTTACTCCAAAAAGAAGGTAAGTCAGGCACGTCAGTTTTTTAAACAAGCTCTTCATCTATCTCCTTTACATGCTGAATCTATGTATGATCTGGCTAAAATATATATAGATCAGAAAAAATATAACCAAGCTGATACACTTTTGATACGCGCTGAGCACATACCCCGTATGATGATACATGCATTGAGTCAACGTGTTTATCTTGCAATGCTACAGCATCAATATCCCAAAGCATTAGATTTACTTAAAAAATGGGAGAAAAAAGATCCTGATAACAAAAATATTAAACTCAGAATTCAAAACATACAAAGGATTGAATACAATAGAACGGCTTAGCCGCTATATTGCGTACTTTGAATCAGTTTAAGAGGCATCTTTTTATTTAGGTGATGTTGTATATAGGATTTATACGAGTAGAGCATTTAGGTTATGTATCATCACTTGATCGAGGCTTTGTTCAAAGTGCACTTAAATCGTGCACTTTGGAAACAGATATGAAAGATAAAAAACATCATTAAAAATGATATTGATAAGTGAGGGTATATGTGCGACCAGTACCATGATATGGTTGACGTCCATACCACATTTCTGCTCTTTGGCCCCAGATGGTTGCGTAGTCTCTGTCTAGTAGGTTTTGAATCCCTAAATTAAGATTGCCATAATCCATCTCAATACGCAAAGAGCTATCTAATGTAGTGTAAGAGTTCAATGTATGCGACTTGCCTTCGTCATCAACTCCTTTGATGGATTGAACAGTTTGGCTTTGTAAGCGCCATTGGTAAGTTGCATGACTCCAATCCACCCAAGCTTGTACAGAGGGAGCACCCGCATAACCTATATTTGGTAATGTGTTATCGTATTCACCGCGATCAACTCGTGTTCTCAAATAATTACCAGAGAGACCTGTTGACCATGCATGATTGAGTTGATAGCGTACCATGGCTTCAATACCATAAACTTTCTGTTTGTGATTGAATATTTCAAGGGGTTTTCTCCCTGCCTTGGTTGAAAATACAGCTTCTTTATCTTGCTGACTGTAATAAGCTGTCGTTTTTATTTGTAAATTTTTACCGTTATAAGCGTATCCTAGTTCAAATGCATGGGTTTTGATCGGTTGAAGCGCAGCTTTTTGCGCTTGACCTAGCTGAGTTCTAACCTGCTTCGCTGCGTCAGGCAACTGCATATTTTGTGAAAAATTGAGCCAACTCTGGTGCTTAGTATGAGGTTTGAAGCGTAATCCTAGGTTAAATAGGTGTGCATGGTTCTTCACATCATAGGCATCATCGGTGGCAAATTTATCTATTTCATGCGTGATATGTTCAAAGCGATATCCTCCAGATACAGACCACTGCGGCATCAGAATATAGTTTATCTGAGTATAACCTGCTAGGGTTTGCGCTGTTATATCGGGATATTTTTGTACATCAGTGAGGTTTCTATGTTCTAAGTATCTTGATGCTTTTAAAATATCTTGATCATATCGGTACGCATGGCCTTTGAAAGCTTCATGGTTAAGCTCTACACCATAAGAGGCTTCAAGACTTTTATACTGCGTAGTCAGATTCAAGTTCGCTCCTGTACGTGAATAATCAAAGTAAGAGCTTGTACCATGGTAGGGTTGGCTGATATGTTTTTCTTCAGAGTAATTGACTTTCGCTAGCAACTTATGGCCAAGAATACTCTTGTGCAGATAGCTACCTTGGGCGTGAATGTGCCTTGCTTCTTGTGGTTTTTCGATGGAAAAGCCTGACGCATAACCAGATGGTGCTCTTTGTCCATTTGCTGATATATCAAGTGTTTCACCATAATCTAGACCATCATCTTTGACATCATAATAATGAGCCATTATATCAAAGGATTGTTTTTTATCTAATTTTAATTCTGAAGTCAATAATGCATCTAGCTCTCTAGACTCTTGTTGATCGCCTTGGATGCGAGGTGGAATTTTGTGTCCATTACCATCGTAGTAAGAACCAAAGTGTGCATAGAGTGCAGATAATCTCGTTAATGATGTTTTATCACCGTAACTGAGAGATTGCCCTACACGTGTGACTAAGTCATGATGGCCTTTGATACCCGATGAAGTTTGACTATAAAACTCACCATGAATTTGCCTATCTCTATCGCTTCCTTTTTTGGTTATGATGTTAATGAGCCCACTTGTTCCTCCTCCTCCATAAACTGCGGTAGCTCCAGACAACACTTCAACACGCTCGATATTAAATGGGTCAATGGAATCTAAACTACGGGATAAAGTCTTGGTTTTATGATTGAGCATGATACCGTCGATCATGATGACTGCTGCTCTACCTCGCATCGTTTGGCCTGTCTCTGTACGTGTACCTGATCCTACATCGAGTCCAGGGACTTCATAGCTTAAAGCTTCGTTTAAATTTTTACCTAATTTGATTTGTCTGAGGATAGCATCGCGTGTTACAACTGTTTGTGAGTGATTCGATAGATTAAATTCGTGTTTTAGTGGTTTATTTTGAACAGCATATACCGACTGCATAAACATGGCATTGAGACACAATGCTAGTATTTTTTTCTTATGATCAAGCATAAACTAAATATCCATTTCAGTAGTGAAAATAAGGGGTTGATGATGAAAATTTTTATTAAAAATGAAATTAAAAACTAACATAAAGAGGATCAATAAAACACAAAAATAAACTTTTTAATCTAATGAAAACAAAAATAAAACATTTAGATTTTTAAATCTTTATTGAATTTGCACAGATATAATCAAAATGAGGAGTCATCCTTTTTTGTTTTTGAAAAAAATGTAATTGTGCAAAATATATCTTCATGCTGCTTGATAACTGTTATAATTTTTTCCTCTGCATATATTCTTTTCATAACACAATCTCATTTAAGATGGGTCAACATATAAATATAATCTCATTGATTTTTTATTATTATTTTTTTATTTTGTTGATATTATTTTTTTTGTATGTTAAAAATAATGCGTTGTTTATTTTTATTTAGATAAACATTAGTTTATATTTTGTTTTTTTTTTAAAAGGATTGTAGTTTATGAAATTTAAAAAATTGATTTTACCTATGCTTTTGTCTCTACCTAGTGTGAGCTTTGCACAGGTCACTAATCAAATGGTTATAGATAACTATATTCATACAGCACACGCGATGTATGAAGACTCATATATCACAGCTAAAGAGCTTCAAGAGAAGATTCAAACATTTATTAAAAACCCATCTCCTGAAACGTTACAGAAAGCTAAAAATGCATGGATTAAAGCCCGCGTTCCCTATCAACAAACAGAAATCTTACGCTTTGCTAATCCTATTGTCGATGAATGGGAAGGAAAAGTGAATGCATGGCCTTTAGATGAAGGTTTCATAGATTATGTTGATACGAGTTCATATGTGGCTGAGACGGATGCGGGCTTAAAAAACTTAATTTCTGAAAATGAAATTTTGTATAATGGTGAGCTCATGGATCTAAATCAGGTAACCGCGGAAACAATAGAAAAATTACATGAATATAATGACTCAGAGTCTAATGTAACAACAGGCTATCATGCTATTGAATTTTTACTCTGGGGACAGGATCTACATGGTAATGCTTCAGGTGCGGGTGAACGTCCTTATACAGATTATGCTTATGGCGAATCCTGTACGCATGGCCACTGTGATCATCGACGTAATTATTTAAAAGTTGTAACCGATTTACTCGTACATGATTTAAATTGGATGGCTAACCAATGGGATCCATCGGCTCAAGATAACTATGCAGATGAGCT
>MDTC01163340.1_pt1 | contig 29320 bp, 26 predicted proteins | sample 811181 | NCBI WGS metagenome assembly MDTC01 (sample SAMN05326644, study PRJNA326480) | marine metagenome | isolation source: seawater | place: Pacific Ocean: North | collected 2011 | reverse complement strand
TCCGTTCCGATTCCGTCATGGGACATAAATGCCACGGGTGGGAGTCCTTGTAAAAGCGGGAGAGCCACTGGTCGGAATTGAACCGACGACCTATTCATTACGAGTGAATTGCTCTACCCCTGAGCTACAGTGGCGGTTGGACGGGAACCCTCCGAGAAGGGAGGGCGTGGAATGTATTCGAAGTTGGGAGTGTGTCAATGGTTCGGATTGGCTGGTCGGATCGGCAAAATCAGGGTATTTTGTATCAAGTTTCCTGGGGGCGTCACATTCGTCGTTTAGGCGGCAAACTTTGTAGACTGAGAATGAATTCAAGCGACCGCGAGCTGTTTGTCGAACAGGTTCGCGAACATCATGCGGGACTGCGTGGGTTCGTGCGTGCTCTGGGCGTCGATCCGCTCTGGGTCGACGATGTGGCTCAGGAAGCCTTTATTGTCGCCTATAATCGTCTCGAGGACTATGACCAGAGTCGTGACTTCGGAGCCTGGCTTCGAGGAATCGCGCGGAACCTAGTGATCAACGAAAGACGCAAGAGCGCCCGCCGAAAGCGAATTTTGTCAGACAACCTCACTGATGTGCTTGTTTCGACGTCTTCGATCGCCGAAGAGGAGGAGCAGGAAATTGGTGACACGGGCCTCGCCAAGATCACGGCATTAAGAGAGTGCATCGTCACATTGCCGGAAAAGAGTCTACTGATCATTAGATCACGCTATGAGGATGACCTATCTGCGCAGGACATTGCTGACCAATGTGGAATGAAGCCGCCTGCAGTGCGGAAGACACTGGAACGCGTGAGGGCCTCACTCCGCCGCTGTATGGAAGAACGATTGCGTCTTGTCGAAGCCTAATTAATGGATCACGAACGAATAGATGAATCATTGTTGCAAAGCTTGCTCTACGGAGAGCCGGACAGCGATATGTTGCGCCAGTTGGCAGAGCGTCTCGGTCGCGATGATGAACTGGCTGGACGTGTCCGTGACGAACTGGAGTTTTCGGAGATTCTCCGGCAATCACTTAAGTCAGAGCTGGCGATTGATGGTGCCTCTCTTGATAATCTTTTCGAAAGCGCTCATCTAAAACCCCGAGAATTAATGGCTCGTGTCAGCGATGGAAAAGCAAGCGTCTTTGAGTGTGATCAACTTGCGAAATATCTTTGGGATAATCCCGAGGGGGTCGGTGAGTTGAAGCGACGTTTAGCCATAGATGACTGGGTGGGGCAGGCAGTGTCAGAAATAAGGGGCGAGGCTGCCTTTGTTGAGTCATTGGAAACACGCATGTGGGCAGAGACTCGCCGGGATAGCTTTGTTGAAGACTTTGCCGACCGTCTTGATCAGGAAACTGAGGGCAGTGACCAAAGGGACAAGGTCATCTCTTTTCCGTGGATCCGCGCGGTTGCGAAGATGGGAGCGGTAGCAGCTTTGCTCACCTTTGGGGCTTTCATGATGGTAGAGCTGATGATATCGCAGAAGTTGGGCTGGCAGGAAGCCGCCGCCGCACTGGTAAAGTCCTCGGTCGATGTGCATTGGGCAGGTTCTAACGCTCCGCGTGCTGATGGACAGGTTGAGTCTGGGCAGTATGAACTCGAGAGCGGCGTAATTACTCTGAAGTTCCCATCTGGCGGTGAGCTTACAGTTGAGGGGCCGGCCATGTTCCGCGTGAATAATAATGGTTCAGCCTTTGTCTATCATGGTATTGCACTGGCCCGGGCCGACGAGCCGGAGCAGGCCATCAAGTTGGAGGCTCGTGGGCTCAGCGTATTGGAGCAGGTGCCGTTGATCGGGATTGATGCTCGTTCCGAGTTTTCCACCAATGCGCTCGCTTTATCGGGTGATGGCGGCATTTGTATGAATGACGGCGCCCCCTGCCGCAGCATTCGGGAATTTGAAGCGATTAAAGCAGATCACACTCGTGATAAGCTGGTCGATATTCCCTACAATCCTCGGGCCTTCTCGAAGACATGGGAGTTTCTTTCAGGAGTCGAAACGAATGCAGGTAATGTGCGCATTCAGCTACCAGGAACAGATCCGGGCCATCTGATTGGCGAAGGTGAGATTCAGGTTTTTGTTGAGAACGAGGCGTTCCAACCGGTGGGAGAATTGGAGGCAGACCTGCTCCCGGCCGGTCAATTTGCGGCGGCTAGTTTGAATCCCGGAAGAGCGATTGAAGCAGAAGGTGAATTGAGAAGCTACCTACTTCAGGCAGCTCCTTCTGGAGAATCCAACGTTGAAGCTTCCCTTACTTTTGAACACAAAGTTGTGGGCGTTATATACTCGGCTAAACGCCTTGAGGGATCAGACCAGTCGGTGGGCTCCTTGATTCGCGACACAGGAGGAGATTTTAGCATGGTTCGCGGCCTCGACTTTGGGAGCGACGAACTGCTCTTGAGTGATGATGGCCAGACCCTTAATTTGCGGCTGCAGCCCGGTGAAAACGGTTTGGATCAAGTCCGCGTTCTTGTGGCATTACGATGACCCGGAAGGGCGCTAGCGACTCGTTAGGATCTCGGTAATGGCCTCCGAAGCCGCAGCAAAACCGAAGGTTCCGGTGACGTGGGTGGCTGTGCCGAAACCGCTATCACAGTTAAGCCGAAGGTGGCTGCCAGGTTCGGGATCCTCGCGGAGGGTGCCGTCGGACCACGGAAATTTAGCGTTTTCTGCACTGAACACGGATCGAAAGCCAAAGGGTGCTTTCGAGTTTTCCGGGGGGAAATTATAATTCTGACGGAGTGTCTTGCGAACGAGTTTGAGCAAGCGATCGTTCGTCGCGTATGCAAGGTCGTCTGTCCTCACGGCTGCTGGGTTCTGCTTTCCTCCAGCGCCTCCCGCAACAACCAAGGAGATTCCGCGGTCTCGGCAGGCGGCAATGAGAAGTGCCTTCCGTGTCGCATCGTCGATCGCGTCGACAATGCAGTCGAAGTCGCAGGAGAGCATGGCGTCGGCATTTTTCTCGGTGAAGAAGGCGACCTTTTCGCGAATGACGATCTCGGGGTTGATTAATTTGAGTCGCTCAGCGAGTGCGTGGACCTTGAAGCGCCCAACGTTGCCGTCGTGAGCCGGAAGTTGGCGATTTACATTGGTGACGCAGATTTCATCCATGTCGATCAAGGTGATCATACCGACCCCACTCCGAGCCAGCGCTTCGGCTGTCCACGACCCGACGCCGCCGATGCCGATTACAGCGGCGTGAGCCTCTATCAGGCGAGGCAGTGCGCCGGCTCCGTAGAGTCGGGCGACGCCGGAAAAGCGGTCAAGGTATTCAGCTGGAAGTGTTTCACTCACAGGACGGGGACCTTGCGTTGAAGCGGGTCTGGTTGCAAGTTCAGATCGTTCAGTTTTTGGCTCAAAATGAAATGGCAGATTGCAGCAATCGGTAAACCCTCTTTGCGCTTCGCAAAAGACGGTGTGGCGGAGTATCAAAAAAGGCTGCGCCGCTATGCTCAGATTTCTCTCGATTTCGACTCCAGGGACGCAGGTAGCCAGAAAAATAGCGAGAGATTGCTCGAACTTAGCGAGGGCTCCGTCCGCCTTGTCCTCGACGAGAGAGGGGAGAGATGGACTACTGCTGATTTGGTGAAGCGCGTCGAAAAGTGGCAACTGGATAGAGTAAAGCGCATTTCGTTACTCATCGGAGGAGCCGATGGTCATACTGAAGAATTACGCCGATCAGCTGATCATGTCATCGCTTTGAGTGGATTCACACTTCAGCACGAACTGGCACTCGTCGTCCTCTTAGAGCAGATTTATCGTGTCCACACCGTGATGCGCGGTGAGCCTTATCATCGTTGAACGACCAGTCGCTCCTGCGTCAAACGGGGAACGGAATAGCGGAGCGAAATAGCTTTCCAACCTTGGGGGGAGCCACGTAACCTTCCCCAGAATCTTAGCTTTACTTGCCTACCTTATTGAACTTATGCATTCCTCCAAATATTTGAGCCTGCTGGCGATAACATCGGTGTTTTTTCTTGCCGGTGCTGCACTGGCCACTGCGGAAGTGTCCAAGCCTGCTGAATCGAAATCTACTGAAACCTCTCCGAAGAAAAAGCAGGTTGCCGAAATAAAATCGCCGGTGCCTAGAGGCTCACAGGAAAAAGCAAAAGGCAAGTTGGTTGAGGTGAAGGAAGAATCCGCCACATACACGGTGGAAGCCAAGCCTCTGAAGATAATCGCAAAGTTGAGTGGTGTTTTCGAAAGCAAGCATCAGACACCGGTGGCCATGGATCTGAACCGCTGGACAGAATTGAGTATCGTCAGTGTCGTGCCGCATGGCCGGGAAGTGAAAAAAGGGGATCTCCTGTTTCAACTCGATACGAAGGCGCTCGAGAAGAAAATTCGTGAATTAGAAGTAGGCATGCCATTGAAGGAACTTGACCTGGAGACAGCGAAGCAGGAACTCGAGAAGATGGGGCAAACGACCCCGCTGCAACTGGAGGAGGCTCATCTCGCGATGAAGCATGCTGAAGAGGATCTCGAGTATTTTTTCGAAGTTACAAAACCAATGCGCGAGCGCTCCGCAAAAGAAGATCTCAAGTCGAGTGAAAACTACCTATCTTACGCAGAGGAAGAGTTGCGGCAGCTTAAGAAAATGTATGACGAGGATGACATGACAGAGGAGACAGAAGAGATCATTCTCCAGCGACAGCAGAACTCGGTCGACAACCTCAAGTGGGTGTTCGAGCAGACCAAGGCCAGAATCGACCGCACTCTGAATACCAGCATCCCCCGGGAAGAGGAGAGCCTTAAGAGCAAACACGTCCTGAAAGAAATTGATTTCGCGAGTAGTGAGAAAGCGACGAAAGATACTCTCATCCGCAAGGAGCTCGATGTTGAAGCAAAGATTCGTGCCTTTGATGAGTCCGAACTGGCGTTCAAGGAATATCGAAGCGATCTCATGCAGATGGCGCCCAAGGCGCCGCATGACGGGCTCGTTTACTACGGTATGAACCAGCGTGGTAAGTGGACCACGGCCCCCACGATCGAGCGCAAGATGATCCCTGGAGGGAAACTTTCCATGAATGAAGTGGCCGTTACGATTGTGGATCCGAATGACCTGCACCTCCGTTTGACGGTGCCGGAGAATAAGCTCAAGGGCCTAAAACCAGGTCTTGGCGGAACCCTCAAGCTTGAATGGAATCCCGACTTGGAGCTTCAGGGTAAAGTCGAATCAGTGTCTCGGGTGCCATATGCCGACAACACCTACGATGCCGCGGTAAGCATTACTGCTGATGCGGGCGCCCACATTGTCCCGGGGATGAAAGCCACTGCCGAAGTCGTCATCTATGACAACGAGAAAACCTTGATCGTGCCGAAGAATGCTATCGAGAGAAAAGGCAAAGCTTCAGTCGTAACTATGGTGAATGGCGAAAAACGCCGCATACGAACAGGGCACAGCAGCGGTTCGATGATCGAGGTAGTTGAGGGGCTGAAGGCAGATGATAAAATCCGCAAAGGTTCCTCAGAAAAGGATGAGCCTGTGGAAGAAAAGAACGAGGAGAAATCCGAAGAAAAAGTGGGAGAGAAGAAGTGAATCATTTGGCACAAAGGTGCTCCCTCGCTGTTTTAGCAGTATCGCTCAGTTTTCCGCTGGTCGCTGACGAAGGGAAGGCACCGCCACCGGTTGCTGGTTCGATCGATGAGTCGATCGAACTTGGCATCGCTTTTCTCGTCGCCGATCAAAACGAGAACGGTAGCTGGGGATCAGCTCGTCAGACTAAAGGGCTGAATATTTATGCTCCTGTCCCCGGGGCTCACAATGCCTTCCGTGCCGCGGTGACGGCGATGGCGATTTCAGCATTGATTGAATCAGGACTGGCTGAAGACCCGAATTCATCAGCGGGAGTGGCGCTTAAGCGCGGAACTGAATTTCTCATGGAAGAGCTGCCGACAGTTCGTCGGGCTACGGCGGACGCGATCTACAATGTGTGGACTCACGCCTATGGCATTCAAGCACTGGCGGATCTCTACCCACGGGCATCAAATAAAGAGAAGAAAGTCATTGTAGAGCTAATTAATGACCAGATTTACCGACTAGGGCGCTACGAATCGGTCGATGGAGGTTGGGGCTATTATGACTTCCGGATTGGCACGGTAAAACCGTCCTCTAGTTCGATCAGTTTTACGACCGCAACTTGCTTGGTCGCGTTTCATGAGGCGAAGGATATTCCTGGGGTAGAAATTCCGGAGAAGCTGCTCGATCGTGCCATCAAGTCGATTAACCGGCAGCGTAAATCGGATCATACTTATCTTTACGGTGAGTATCTGAAGGCTCGACCTATGTATGGAATTAATCGTGCTGGTGGTAGCCTGGGACGAAGCCAAGCCTGCAACTATGCGCTGCGAATTTGGGGAGATGAAACGATTACGAATGAAGTGATCTGCGAATGGCTGGAGCGCCTCGGTAATCGAAATGGTTGGCTCGATATCGGGCGGAAGCGTCCCCGGCCACATGAAGCTTGGTTTGCTGTGGCAGGTTATTTTTTCTACTATGGCCACTATTACGCGGGATTAAATCTCACCCTGATTTCCGATGGGGATCGAGGTAAGTATGGGAAGATGCTCAGTGGTATTCTCATGGAGCTTCAAGAAAAAGACGGTTCCTGGTGGGACTTTCCGTTCTACACTTACCACCAGCCTTACGGCACCGCCTACGCTGTGATGACACTGGTTAAATGTCGTTGAGCTTGGCTTGCGGGGTGGACATTTTGGAAGTCTGGGCAAGTCTTCTCCGATGCAAACCAGTGACTTTGATTACGAGCTGCCCGATGAGTTGATCGCGCAGCGCCCGCCCGAAAAGCGGGGAGAGTCGCGCATGATGGTGATCGACCGGAAAAGCGGAGAGATCTCACACCAGCGGTTTCTCGATTTCCCGGATTTCATTCGCCCCGATGACCGACTTGTATTGAATGACACCCGCGTCGTTGCTGCCCGCTACTTTTCCAATGACGGCAGCAAAGAGGTGCTCCGTGTCGACGTGCTGGGACCGAAGCGTTGGAAGTGCCTTGTTCGCCCCGGTAAGAAATTCAGGATCGGGCAGACGGTTGAGATTGGTGATGGCACCGGTACGGTCGTCGATATTTGCGAAGAGGGTGGCGAACGGATTATCGAGTTTGATCGGGAGCCCGATGAAGAAGCTCATGGTCATCTGGCACTACCTCCTTACATTGATCGGCCTGATACGGCTGACGATCAGGAGCGCTACCAAACTGTTTACGCTAAAGAGGAGGGGGCGATTGCCGCACCGACAGCTGGCCTTCACTTTTCCGATGAAATGCTGGCGTCCCTGCCTCACTGTTTTGTGACGCTGCACGTGGGGATCGGAACGTTTCGGCCAGTGTCAGACGATGACATCAACAAGCATCACATGCATAGCGAGCGCTTTGAACTCAGTCCGGAAACAGTCAGTCAGATTGAGAGTGCTAATCGGACCGTGGCGGTCGGCACGACGGTGGTTCGTGTCTTGGAGAGCTGTGTCCGAGATGAGAAGCTGCAATCTGGTAGCGGAGAGACTGATATCTTTATTTATCCGCCTCATAACTTCCAGACGGTTGATGCGCTGCTGACCAATTTTCACCTGCCGAAGTCGACTTTGTTGATGCTGGTGAGTGCTCTCGCCGGCCGCGAACTCGTGATGGAAGCCTACCAGAAGGCAGTAGAGGAGCGTTATCGCTTCTTTAGCTATGGCGATTGTATGCTCATTAAGTAATGTTCATTAGAACACTTATTTGCCATTTTCGCAGTTGTTTTGAAGTGCAAAAGGCGGTAAGACTAGCGGGAACACGAACATCTGGCGCCGGGAGGTAACGATAGTTAGCCTCCGAACTCTGGCGCGGGTTCCGCACGCAAACATGTTTCATTTCCTTTCTCAGAAGCGACTCCAGAGCCGTGGGTTCTCCAGTGGGCAAAAGCGTCGCAAGCCGAACGAAACGGCCATATCCGAGATGATGCGGTCGGGTTGGCAGGTTCGTGGACTTCTCTTTTTCCTGTTTGCAACACTGGTCTCGGGGTGGGTCATTTTCTCCTCGAGCGCCAATTCGATCTTTGCAGATAACCCGCTGCAGGCCGTTGTCGTGGTGTCGGTGATTACCGCGACGATGATGGTGCACTGGAATGTGAGTCTTACTCAGTCGTTTACCGAGAATTCTAAGATCACCCTGATGTTATCGGTCATCCTGACACAGTTGCTGCTGGTGAAATTGAGCGAATACGTTGCTATGACCTTCGCGCCAGAGGGTGGTTTCAAATTCCTTGTCGAGCCCTACATTTATGCGCCTATCGTGCTTTCACTCATGGTTGGACGACGTCACGGCACCTTTGCCGTTGTTTACGCGAGTCTTTTTGGTGGCATGACTGTGGCCAAAGATGATGCCTTTCTTTTTGTGATATTCTCAATGATCTGCGGATTTGTCGCTCTCTACCTGACGAACCGTGTGCGCCGTCGCAGCCGATTGGTCATAGCTGGGGTGTATTCTGGTGTTGCCTGTGTCCTGCTGGCATTCACACTCGGTCAGATCCAATGGCCCGGTTTTGAAGCGACCGAAATGGTGGGTAAGCAGGCTCTGTCTGCGATTCTTGTCGGCACCCTGACCGCCGTTCTCGTGAGTGGATTACTGCCTCTCTTTGAGGCGACTTTCCGCATCACTACGGATGTTTCTTGGATTGAACTTGCAGACTTAAACCATCCGCTACTCAAGCAGATGACTATCGAAGCGCCGGGAACTTACCATCACAGCCTCGTCGTAGCGACCTTAGCTGAGACTGCAGCTGAAGCGATTGATGCCAGCCCGGTCATGTGTCGTGTCTGTTCTTATTTTCATGACGTCGGCAAAATGAACAAGCCGGCTTACTTCGTGGAGAATATCGGTGACGGACTCAACCCTCACGATGAACTGACGCCAAGCATGAGCGCACTCATCGTCATGGCGCATGTAAAGGACGGCGTTGATATGGCAATCAAGCACAAACTGAATCCTCAGATCGTCAGTGTGATTCGTGAACACCATGGCACCTCGTTGATCAGGTATTTCTATCATCGAGCTCTACAACAGCGTGATGAAATCGAAGCTGCTGTTAAGGAAGGTAAAGCCCATGAAGAAGATATTCCCGAGATCAAGGAAGGTAGCTTCCGCTACGCTGGGCCGCGTCCCCGCACTCGCGAAAGTGCCATCATCAGTCTGGCGGATTCCGTAGAAAGTGCTTCTCGGAGCCTTCAGAAGCCGACACCGAATAAGATTGATGAACTCATCGACAACATTTTTCGTGATCGCCTTAATGACGGCCAGCTCGACAACGCCGCGCTCACCCTCGCCGACCTTGCCAAGATCAAGACTAGTTTCTCAGCTACCTTGCGTAGCATGATGCATACTCGAATCGAATACCCTAAGATCGAGGATGGGGGGGAAAAGAGCCGTCAGAAAAAGACAAAGCGCCTTAAGAAGAAGGCAGATTTATCCCCCGAGTCCTCCGAATCAACGGAGAATCTATCGTCCGAAAAAGCGGCCAGCGGCTCGTGAGACGAATTCCGGATCAATTGCAGGCATGGCTGACTCGGTTCCCTCGATTGATCTGTTTGCTCACACTGATTGTGACGATCTCGATTTTGAATGGCTCACGGCTAAAGCTCGCGAAGCGTTGCCGCATTGTCTAAAATCTGTTGGATCAGCGGAAACCGTCCTACCTATGCTGGAGGAAGTGGAGGTTTCTTTCGTTTCTGACAAAGCTATCGCCGAGGTTCACGGTTGTTTTATGGATGATCCGACGCCTACGGATGTGATCACTTTTCACCATGGCGAAATTCTTGTTAGTGTCGATACGGCGCGACAGGAAGGACCGAAACATGGTCACGATTCACAGAAGGAGACGTTGCTCTACATTATTCACGGTCTCCTACACCTGAATGGGCATACAGATCTGGTCGAATCAGATCGCGAGGCGATGCATCACTGTCAGGAGTGGATTCTGGAGTTGGTGACAGCAAATTAGGAACCGCTTTAAAATGGCTTGTCTGGGTTTATCCAGACAAGCTTCGGCCCCTAAAATGGTGGCATCCATGGCCTAATTTCTCTGTTGTTTGTGCCATCTTTGTGTTTGGAGTGTTGCGCAACCTTCCGATGAAGCCCTTCAATTGGTTAGCGCCAGTCCACGTCAGCCGGTCGTTTCCGTCTGAAGCTCGCGAAGGGCAAGCCCAAGATGAGATGCCGTAGAGCCAGCAGTGACGGATTCGTTGGCACACCAACCGTTTACTGTGGCAAGCTCGGCAGCTCTTCCGAGCAGCCAGCTTCCGATGCAGGCTGCGTCATGGAGGCCGACGCCCTGCGCGATGAAGCCTGCGCACATGCCAGTCAGCACATCACCCATGCCGCCGCTGGCCATGCCGGGATGACCCGTGGTGTTAAGCTCGACCGGTGACCCCGGAGTTGCGATGGCGGAGCGGGCTCCTTTGTGGAGTAGGGTAACACCCCATTCGTCTGCGAGCTTGCGAGTCAGTGGCACGCGATCGTCTTCTTTCTCAGTGAGCCGAGCCAGTTCGCCGGGGTGGGGAGTAAGCACGCGATTGGGGGGGAGCTCGGTCGGGTCGAGTTGATGTTTTGCCAGGGCGTTGAGGGCATCGGCATCGATCACCATTGGAGCGGGGTGGTTGAGCATCATTTCAATCAGCTCGTCTGGCACGTCGTCACCAAGACCCGGGCCGATGGCGATCACGTCGGGGTTGAGTTGATCGATCGCTTCGCGGTTGCGCCCGGGGCGGACCATGACCTCGGTTGGGGCCTGGGCCGCGATGACTTCGTAAGCGTCCTCCGGGACAAGAGCTGTGACAAGTCCCGCGCCGATGTTTGAGGCACCGGAAGCAGTGAGGGAGGCAGCCCCGGTGAGACCGCGTGAACCGGCAACGATGACAACTCTTCCGGCGGCTCCTTTATGGGTATCGAAATCACGGCGATTCAGGCGGGGGAGCAAGTTGGTTGGAAAGAGTAGATTCACTTCAGTGGCACATTCGTTGAAGGGAATATCCAAAGGGATCAGAGCGATCCGACCCACGTGATTGATGGCGTGATCAGAAGCAAAGCCTGTTTTGGCGCAGGTAATTGTCAGGGTCACGTCCGCGACGACTGCACCTTCGTAAGCTTCGCCAGTATCCGCGTTCAGACCCGAGGGGGTGTCGACAGCAAAGCAGGTGGCCCAGGTTTCTCTGCGTAGTTGGTTGATGCGATCGGTGAGTGTGCGAACGCCGCTGCGTAAATTTCCGACGGCTCCAATCCCGAGCAGCCCGTCTACGCAGATGACTTGATTGCTGGCCACGGAGTCGTGACTGGGTTCGTTATTATATTGTTCCAATTTGATACGGGCGAGATCGGAAATATCGTCTTTTCCGTGAGAAAAATGGAGGTTGGTGCGCCAGCCCCAGCTTTTCAGCAAGCGGGCAATGACGAGAGCATCTCCGCCATTGTTGCCCTTACCGCAAAAAATCTCGGCCGAGGCTGGGGAGGGAAAAAATCGACGGATTTCGAGTGCACAGCGGCGACCGGCTTCATCCATGTAGGATTCGGCGGAAATGCCGGTAGAAAATAGCTGTGCCTCAGCGTTGGACATTTGCTGACAGGTAACCAGCATCGTCCTCAGTATGGCCTAGAAGCGGCGGCGATTGAACTGAATAATGCCGCGGGCGATGGAATCGGCGATGACTTGACGAAACTGCGGATCCATCATTTGACCACGTTCAGTTCTATTGCTGATGAAACCGCCCTCAATAAGAATGGCGGGGTGCTTCGTGTGGCGGAGCACAGAAAAGTTGGCGGTCTTCACCCCGCGATCAGTGGAACCCATATTGGCAATGAGCTCGGTCTGCACATACCTGGCGAAATTCTCGGAGCTAGAGGTGCGGTAGAATGTCTCGATCCCTACGGCTGAGGTCCGGTAAGCTGAGTTGAAATGGACGCTGACGAAAACCGCGTTACGATAACGATTGGCGCGGGAAGAGCGCTCAGAAAGAGCGATAAACTCATCGGTGGTGCGAGTCATTACGGTTTTGAAGCCGGCTTCTTTCAGGGAGCGCTCGAGGCGGCGAGCCACGTCGAGATTGATATGCTTCTCGTAGACGTAAGAGTCTGCTGCTCCAAGGTCCCGACCACCATGTCCAGCATCAATGATAACGGTCTTGAAAGCTAGGGCGGACCCTGCCGAAAAGGAAAGAACGGCACCCAAGAGGAATAGAGATGATAGAAAGCGGTTAGATGGCATTGCGTGAAGCGACCAAAGGATAAATTCAATTGTTAAAGTTTTCAAATAATTTTGGAAACTTTACTAAATCATGAAGTTTATACGATTTGTGTCCAGACTTTTCGGGCAAGAAGAGCGAAGATCGGGCGTTTTCACGTAAATAGATTATCGCCCTGATGCTTCAGACAAGACGCATCGTAGGGACACTTTATTAGAGCGAAAGAAAAGCTCTTTTCTCCAGCCTAGCGTGCTGGGGGGCTGTTACCGCCCTAATCCTTGACCGCAGACGGATTCCGCTTAGCTTTCAGATCTCTGTTTGCTATGGATGCCCGCAGCGAACAGCATCAACCGAAACTGATCTTAAATGTGCTCAAAAATTTACCAAACATCGGCGTTTCTTGGATGCCTGCTGGTTTCCACTCTGATTACGACCCCTATGAATGCCGACGAAGCATCCAAACCTGAATCGCTAGAACAACGAGTGAGTTACTCCTACGGACTCATGATTGCCAAGCAACTCACCGAGCGTGGCATTGAGATTGACTTCGACCAGTTTGCCAGTGCCTTTAAAACAGTGATTAAGGGTGGGGAGCCACTGCTCTCCGATGACGAGGCTTCTGCCGCGTTTGACGCCAACCAGAAAATCCTCGATGAAAAAAGCGCTACTGGCTCCGACCGAGACAACCTCATTGCCGGTAAGGAATTTCTCGAAACCAACCTGAAGAAGGATGGTATCAAGAGCACTCCGTCTGGCCTCCAATATGAAGTCATCACTGAAGGGGACGGCGCCCAGCCGAGTTCCACTGATGTAGTCGAGGTTCATTACCACGGAACTCTCATCAACGGCACGGTGTTCGATAGTAGTGTCGATCGCGGCGAAACCACCAGCTTCCCGCTGAATCGTGTCATCCCCGGATGGACCGAAGGCCTCCAACTGATGAAGGAGGGATCCAAGTATCGCTTCTTCATTCCTTACAGCCTTGCCTACGGTGAGCGTGGCGCCGGGGCCGACATCAAGCCCTACAGCGCTCTTATCTTTGAGGTGGAGCTATTCAAGGTCGGAGAATAATTCGTTGCTAACGCAAATCGACAGGGTTGGTCGACTGAACTGACCCTTTTGATCCCTCTTTTCTTGCTTAGTTTTCCGCTGGTTTGAAAAATCGTTCCGGGAGGCCAGAAGGGGGTAGACATTTCCGCCTGAGATTGGGCCTTCGACGGGGGAATCGAATAGGAGGGGTGGTAACCCTGCGTTGCCTTGTTGAGGATGGGCCCGATCTATTCGCGTTTTTCGCTTCGCGAATTCTTGCCCTAAAGCTATGTTCAGCGTACTGAATACAACTTGAGGGATAGCGACGGAACGGTGATTATTCTGTAGGGGTCTGAGCTGAAGGGTGGAAGCGTTTTGACAAAATTTCACTTCTAGTTGGAACCGAACGTGCTTAGACCTCTCAGAATCGAGCACAGAGCGCCTGCACTAAATTGAGGGAGTTTATAGACGAACATCGAATTGAAATATCAAACTTCGCGGGGCCAAGAGAATCAGGCGGACTCGGAGCCTATGCTCGCTGTGTTATCGATGAAGGTACTTCCGCTCGAGTAACTCAATGACCCTCACGAACTTATTTTAAACATGGAATCGCAAATGAGTGAATCTGCCGCTGCTCAAACCCCGTCGCAGAAAGAGCAAATCAAGGAGGATATCCTCCGCATCCTTATCCGTAATCAGGCCCACAGTCCGGAGTCTGCAACTCCGGGTGACTGGTGGCGAGCTGTCAGTCTCGCTGTTCGCGGCCGGATGCTGGAAACGGCGACGAGCCAGCACCGGTCTCATCGCGAGAATAACGTGCGCCGAGTTTACTACCTCTCTCTCGAGTATCTCATGGGGCGCCTTCTGGAGAATAATCTCGTCAACCTAGGACTCTACGAAGACTGTCGCGACGCCGTCGCTGAGCTTGGGATCGACTTTAATGAATTGCTCGCAGAGGGGCCGGATATGGGACTCGGTAACGGTGGTCTCGGCCGCCTCGCTGCCTGTTTCCTTGATTCGCTTGCGACACTCGATCTCCCCTCAGTTGGCTATGGCATTAACTACGAGTTCGGCCTCTTCCGGCAGAAGTTCGTCGACGGCAAGCAGGTCGAGTCGCCAGATGAATGGCGGCGCTTTGGTAGCCCTTGGGAAATCTGTCGACCGGAATATACAGTAGAAATTCCGATTTATGGACATGTCGAGAATCAGTTCGACGAGCTCGGCCAAGGCAGGCCGGTTTGGACGGAAACACGCAGTATTCTGGGTGTGCCGTGGGATGTCCCCATCGTCGGTTACACTGGCTCATCAGTGAACTTCCTTCGCCTCTGGGAAAGTAAAGCGTCCCGCGACTTCGATCTGGATGTCTTCAATCGCGGTGGTTACGTCGAAGCAGTGCGTGAAAAGGCGGAGAATGAGTCGATCTCCAAGGTGCTTTATCCAAACGACTCCACTGCGGCCGGCAAAGAGCTTCGTCTGGTGCAGCAATATTTCTTCGTGGCTTGCTCCCTGAACGACATTATCAAGCGGCACCGTCGTTCCAACGACACCTGGGACAGCTTGCCAGAGAAAGCAGCGATCCAGCTCAACGACACCCACCCAGCTGTGGCCGTACCAGAATTAATGCGTATCCTCATCGACGGAGAACTGCTGCCATGGAATCAGGCGTGGGAGATCTGCACCAAGACTTTCTCTTACACCAACCACACCCTACTCCCTGAGGCGCTCGAGAAGTGGAGCGTACCTCTCTTTGAGAAGGTGCTACCTCGCCATCTCCAGATTATTTTCGAGATCAATCGTCGGTTCCTCTCTGAGGTCGTCGAAGCCAAGTGGCCGGGCGATAATAGCAAGAAGTGCGCCCTTTCGATCATTGAGGAGGGATCTCCTAAGATGATCCGCATGGCTTACCTCGCGATGGTCGGTTCCCATACCACAAACGGGGTGGCAGCTCTGCACACTCAGTTGCTTAGGAAGCATCTTTTCCATGATTTTGATGAGCTCTACCCGGGTAAAATCCAAAACAAGACTAATGGGATAACGCCGCGTCGGTGGCTCAAGGCCTGCAACCATGAGTTGTCTGCTTTGATTGATTCCAAGATTGGAACGGCATGGCCGGCCCAGCTTGATCAACTTCAGGACCTCGCTCAGTTCGCTGACGACCTGGCCTTTCAGGAGGCCTTCATGGAGGTAAAGTTTAACAATAAGGTAAAGCTCGCTGCGCTGATTAAGGATCGTTGTGGCATTGAGGTGAATCCTGATGCGCTCTTTGATGTGCAGATTAAGCGTCTTCACGAATACAAACGCCAGCATCTCAATCTGCTCAACATCCTCACCCAGTATCGTCGGCTAATTCAGAATCCTGATCTCGATATAGTCCCACGCGTTTTTATTTTTGGCGCCAAGGCGGCACCGGGATACGAGCTGGCCAAGGAAATAATTCACGCGATCAATGCGGTCGGTGAGAAGATTAATAACGACCCGCGCGTTGGTGATAAGCTCAAGGTGGTGTTCATTCCGAACTACGGAGTCAGTTCCGCCGAGGTCATTATTCCGGCCGCCGATATCTCCGAGCAAATTTCAACCGCTGGTAAAGAGGCTTCAGGAACCGGTAACATGAAGCTCGCCTTGAACGGGGCGCTTACACTTGGGACGCTCGACGGCGCTAACGTTGAGATTTGCGAGGAGGTCGGTAACGATAATATTTTCATATTTGGTCTGACTGTTGAGGAGGTTGAAGCGCTCTGGAAGGGAGGCTACTGCTCAATCGATTACTACTGGGCTGACGAAGAACTTCGTGATGTGATCGACTGGCTTACCTCGGATTACTTCGCAGAGAAGGATTCCTTCAAGGGTATTCGCCAAAGTCTGCTCGACGGGGGAGATCCTTACCTCGCTCTTGCCGACTACCGTGCTTACGTGGATGCCCAGGGCAAAGTTGACGAAGCCTATCTTGATAGGGCTCGCTGGGCAAAGATGGCCATTCTCAACACCGCTCGCGTCGGAAAATTTTCTAGCGACCGGACCATCCGGGAATACGCGGACGAGATTTGGAAACTGTCCTCGGTTAAGGTGTAATTACTGAATGGAAGAAGTCGCGGCGAAATATGTCCTTCTCGATATCGAGATCATCACCCTGCTCGCGCTGGCGATCGGGGTTGGGATTTTCGCTGCCGTTCGGAGAAAGATGGGCCATCTCATCCCGGCAACCTCGAATTGGGATATCTATGATCTTTTCCTGATGTTTCTCCCGGCTCTCATGTTTCTTATGGGGCCATTTATTCTTGTTGCTGCGGCGCAAACCGCTACCGATTCGAAAGGCGTGCAAATTGATGATGCGGCCCCTTCCTATGGGGCTCTCTTTTTTAATCTCGGTATCTATATTTTTGTCTTTATGATGGTGCATGCCATCGTTGAGTGGATCCGCCTTCGTAACATGAGCGAAGTCTTCGGGCTCAAAAAAGTGGGATTTCCGCGGGTTGTCATTTACACCATTGTTGGCGGGGTATTCTCAATTCTGCTCTGTGTCTGGCTAGTGGGAAGTATTTCCGAGCACTGGATTAGTGGTATGTTTGAGGGACTCCGGGAACAGGTGCCGGTGAGAAGCCTGCAGCAGGCTGAGTCGCGAGTCTTTCTCGTGATGGCCATTTTCAGCGCTGTTGTCGCCGCACCTATAGCGGAGGAGTTTCTCTTTCGAGGCTATATGTATGGAGCACTTAAAAATGCGACCGGCCGGCTCTTTGCCTCGGTCATGATCAGCCTGCTCTTCGCAGTGGTGCATGGAAACTTGCCAGCGTTGCTGCCACTCTTCGTATTTTCCGTTATTCTTTGCTTCGCCTACGATTTTACCGGTAGCCTCTGGGTTCCAGTGGGTCTGCATGCCTTCTTTAATGCCACGAATATTGTGTTGATGCTGACCCAGCAGCCGATTGAATAGAAAGATGGGCGAAGGTATAGAACGTCTCAGCGAATTAGGCGAGAATAAGCTCGTTGACCGAATAATCGCGTCGCTGCCCGACGATGCCAGTATAATCGTCGGGGCTGGTGATGACTGCGCCGTCGTCGAGATTGGGAATGGTCCTTGGCAATTACTCAAGACAGACTGCCTCATCGAAGGTGTTCACTTTCTACCGGGAACTGATCCCGAACTTGTCGGGCGCAAGGCGATCAACCGGGTGCTTAGTGACATCGCCGCGATGGGAGGGCTTCCACGACACGCTGTGATTACGTTGGTGTGCGACGCGGAGCGAGAGCTTGAGGAAGTTGATGGCTGGTACGCCGGTATCAATGCCGCCGCTGCCGCTGCAGGTTGTTTTGTCGTTGGTGGAGAAACCGCTCGTCTCAATGATTCCGGTGCAGTGCTTTCCGTTGCCATGACTGGTGAAGTGGATCGTGACGCTTGCGTGCTTCGTAGCGGTGCCAAAGCTGGCGATATCATTGCGGTGACCGGCCACCTCGGCGGTTCTTTTGAGAGCGAGCGGCATCTCAGCTTTGAACCCCGTCTTGAGGAGGCGCAATGGCTCGTGAAGCACTTTAAGCCGAATGCGATGATGGATTTGAGTGACGGGTTAGGATCCGATCTACCTCGAATGGCAGAAGCGAGTGGTGTGGGCTTTGATGTGAAGTTGGATGCCATTCCCAGTTATCGCGGTATAGCCGTTGAAAGCGCGGTGGGTGAGGGCGAGGACTATGAGTTGCTCATAACCGTTCCGGCTGACACTTGGCCGGCTCTGGATGAGACGTGGCAAAAGACATTCCACGAAGTCATGTTGACTTCAATCGGAACGATCACGGAAGGATTAAGTGATGACTTACCCGCGGGGTGGGAGCATTTTACGAGCTAGTGACAATGGATAAATTGTTAGTCAGTGTTGAATCGGAAGCTGAGATGATCGCGGCAGGGAAGACAATCGCCGCTGATTTAAAAGAGGGTGATGTCGTGGCGTTGAATGGTCAGCTCGGAGCGGGCAAGACGCACCTCAGTAAAGGCATTGTCGCTGGACTTGGATCGGTCGATAAGGTCACGAGTCCCACCTTTTCCTTGGTGCAGGAATATCAGGGCGCCAGCCTGCGGATCTTCCATTTTGATTTTTATCGGCTCGACGATGTTAGTGAGCTCCTACGATTGGGCTGGGACGATTACCTTGACGAAGACGGAGTCATTCTTGTGGAATGGGCAGATAAGTTTCCCGACTTGATGCCCGAGGGGACATATTGTTTTGACCTTGCAATCAAAGCTGACGGGCGACACACCGTAACTGAACGATGATTCTGGGTATCGAAACCGCCACTCCCCGAGCTTCGCTTGCGCTTTATGATCCACGCGTGGATAACGTTGTCTGGAAGCGGGGTTTTACAACGGAGCGGGCTCACAATGCCGTCATCTTTGAGCCGGTCTTGGAAATGATGGAGACTTATCGCGATCAGCTCACAGGCATTGTCGTCGGAGTTGGGCCGGGTTCATATAGTGGTGTCCGCGTTGGTATCGCCGTAGCCAATGGGCTGAGTCTTTCCATGAAACTACCAACACTTGGGCGTTCCTCGCTGGAGGCTTGGGAAGTGAGCGAAGACTGTTATGCCGTAATCAGTGATGCACGGCGCCAATCGTTTGCTGTTTCCGAAGTGTTTAATCGCAAGCTGCGGGGCGAGCCAGACTTGATTGGAACCGACGCGGTCGAAGCGAAATTAGAAGAGCTCTCCGGAAGAGGTCTTCCAATTTACTCTGCCGAATCTGTTGTCGTGGAATCCTACGAAGTTGTCGCTCTTGCCTTCCCAGACGCGGAGCAACTGGTTAGAGAAGTGGGTAAAGAAGATCCTACCGGATGGCGCGAAACGCTGCTGGAACCGGCCTACCTTCGAGCCCCTTATATCACGACTCCCAAGAAAAAGTCGAAGTGAAATGACCAGCCACCGGAAAAAATTTAGCCGCGCGAATGCACCATCATTTCTATGGTACGATCGAGCGCGTGGCGGTAAAACCACGCTCGACGATTTACGTCGTAGTGTTTTCCGGCTTCGGTGACTTCGTCAAAGGCTCCACGAGTTTTTTCGTCGAATTGCAGCATCTTGGAAAGTGAATTGAGTGTCTTTTCGTACACCTCAGCGCACTCGGAAATTTTTCCACTGTTGTATAGCGGAACGCCCTTGTCGATTGCAGCCATGATCAACTCGGCGGCTTTTTCACTATTCGCACCGGTTGCCTTGGGGAAAGGACCAGTCTCGGTTGCAGTCGACTCCGGGAAAGATTCGCATTCGGACGCGCCACCTGCAAACCCGATAACAGAATCAATCACGTGGATAGTGCCATTGCCCCCATCGATCCCGACGGAGCGGATGGCCGAACCGTTCACTGTGAAGAGACCGTTGTCGATCATGAAGGAAAGTTCAGTGCCACTCAGTGATTTGGCTTTCCCAGCGTTGAGAGCATCACCAGCAGATACCTTTCCAGAAACGATGTGGGTGGTGAGTAACTCAATGAGCTGCTTTCTGTTTTCTTTATTGAGCAAATTTTCGACTGTTCCATCCGGGAGTGCGGTAAAGGCATCGTCGGTTGGAGCAAAAACGGTGAGTTCGTCTTTCCCAGTGAGGGCCGGAAGTAGGCCTGCGGCATCAGCCGCGGCCAGCAAAGTAGAAAAGCTGCCAGCGCCCTGGGCAGTCGTGAGCAAGTTCCTCTCTTTTGGCTCGGGTAGGAGGACAGTGTCGATCACGTGGACGATGCCATCGGAGCACTTGATGTCCGCCTCGGTGAGAGTGGCGTTGTTCACTTTCACTACACCTTCCTCGAAGGAGACCCTGATTGGAGTTTTCTCAACCGTATCTACGCTCGCTAGATTCAGGGCGGAGGGAAGGTCGAGCTTTCCTGGGTGAACGTGGTAGGAAAGAATTTGGACAAGACGATCTTTGTTTTCCGGCTTGAGCAGGTCTTCGACAGTACCTTTGGGTAATTTGGAAAAAGCTTCGTTAGTGGGTGCGAAAACAGTTTTTTCATTGTCCCACTGGAAGAAAGTGGTGAGCTTTGCGCCGTCTAGTGCTGCCTTAAGGGTGGAGAAGCGATCATCGTTGGCGACCGCGTCAATCACCTTGTTAGGCTCTCCGGCAGACTGGCTTGTTTTGACCACCTTCGTTTCGGATCGTGTCTTTTCTTGGCGCTCAGTAAAGTTGCCTTGCCCTTTACCGTAGGTGCGGATGTATTCCACTTCTAGCTTGAACGGCCCACTTTTTTTGTCGCCAATGAGCAGTCCCATCTTGCGAATCCTCGCTGTATCAAGCTTTTCTTTCTGTAGACTCATTCCTCGCCAGCCCCCCCTGAAGTCGGAAAACGGGATTTTTATTTGACTCCATTCTCCATCCTTGGTTTCAAACTCGCCGGAAAAAGAAACTGGCATGCCCCTGAATGTGGCAGTGGATTCTAAACGCATGGTGTAGGTGCGCCCGTCGCCACGAACTTTGAGAAGAATCCCAAGATCATTGCTTAAGTTGCGGTCAATTGCCGCGCTGCGAATGGAGGAAAATCCTCCGTTGTTTTTAAGTGAAAGTGTTCCCGAGAAGGTGAGAATGCCTGACTCAGACAAAGCGAGATTCCCTTTGGACAGTCCTCCCATGACCCCATCGTCGACGATTTGCCATTCAACCGCGTTGGCATCGTCGCTTTGAAATTCAGCCAAGGTTTGACCACGCCAAGCCCAAGGTTCGTCGTTGGCGATCGAGATTGACTGAAACATGGAGAAGCAGGCCAAGAGTATTGTGGCCTCAAGCGGGCAGTTGGAGCATTTCATCTATATCGTTACGGACCGTCTTTTTGAATGGGACAGGGTGTGAATGCGGACCGTAGAAGGCTCGGTTTTTTGAAACCGATTCGGTTTACGGGGCGTATCGGCGCAACCCGCGAATGTGTTTCGTGACAATGCCGTTAAATAGTCCATCATGGCTTCAGTTTTCCCATGAACCGAAGCTCCCTCTTTCATCTTCTGGCCGCGACTATCGCTCTTACCCAAATCGCAACGCCTTTCTACGCTGAAGATCGTCGTCGTCCCAATATCGTTATGCTGGTCGGTGATGACATCGACCGCGATACGCTCGGCCCTTGGGGCGGCGAGGCAATAACACCTCATCTCGACCAACTCGCGGCCGAGGGTGTGAAGTTCAATCGTTGCTATGCTAACGTTGCCATGTGCGCTCCCTTCCGCCAAGAGCTCTACAGCGGCCGGAGCCCCTGGCGGACAGGAGCGATGCCCAACCACTCACAGTCCTCGCCTGACACGAAGAGCCTGCCTCACTACCTCCAGCCACTCGGCTATCGAGTTGCTCTGCTTGGGAAAAGCCACGTGGGACCGCAACAGGCCTATCCCTTTGAAAGGCTCGGTGATATTCCAAAGAAGGAAGACGCCAATCCAATCGCTCTTGAGCGGGCTGGAAAGTATATCGTCGAAGCGAAAGGAGCTGGCGAACCTTTTTGCCTTGTTATCGGTGCGCACGATGGGCATGCACCGTTCCACACCCATGGTGATCCGAGTATTTACGATGCGGCCAAGCTGACCTTGCCGAAGGACGCGCTCGATACGCCCGAGTATCGCCGCGAATTATTGGGCAACTTTGTCGAAGTAACCCATCTTGATAAGCTACTCGGCGGTCTGCGTGAACTGATCGCCGAACTTGAGCTGACCGAGGACACTATCGTTATTTTCTGTTCCGAACAGGGGAACCAGTTCCCTTTCTCCAAGTGGACCTGCTTCGATGGAGGTCTTGCTTCCGGTATCGTCGCGGCCTGGCCCGGGGTCATTCCGGCCGGTATCGAAAGTGATCCTATCCTTTGGATCTCCGACATCACGCCGAGTCTTGTTGAAGCGGCCGGAGGCGAGATTGACCCTGCTGACTATGACGGCAAAAGCCAATGGGCCAATTTTACCGGCGCCAACGTGAAGGTGCACGACTATGCTTACGGAACGTTTTCAAACTGTAACATCATCGACAACCGCGAGCGTGTCTTTCCAATTCGTTCGATCCGCGACGAGCGCTACACCTTGATTTGGTCTCCCAAGGCTGGGATCGAGGTCACTTCTAACACGACCCTGACCATGGCTTTGATGATGCTAGATGGCGAGCAAGTCAAAGGCGGTCTTAACCCGGCCGCCTCTTGGGTTGCGAAGATGCAAAAGGAAGGCCAGCCCCTTCAGGAGCAACTCGTCGAGCGGCTGCATCATCGACCTGAGTGGGCGCTTTACGATCGACAGTCCGATCCGAAGGAGTTGACCAACCTCGTTGGTAATCCCGAATATTCCGAAGTGCAGAAGCGTCTCCAGAGCGGGCTCCGAGACTGGCTTGAGGAGTGGGGTGATAGTGATCCGGTCGTAACCGAGACCGGTTTCGTGAAACCGAATAGCAAGGCCAAGGCTAAGACAAAAGCCGGGGGCAAAAAGAAGTGAGTCGTGTATGGCGCCTCTTTATCTCGGTATTGATGTTCAGCTCCTGCGCCCGCCGGCGTGGATGGTGCTGGATGAGTCGTTGACCCAAATTGATTCGGGATGGATGGGAGTAGTAGGCGACTCGTTTGAGACGATTTGCGGCGAGGCCGTGGCCGTGGTCGAGGGATATCTTCGGAGAGGATGTGACGTTCACATCGGGATTGACAGTCCGCGTGGCCCGCTGCCCGCGCCGCGGGAATGGTACTGGGACGGGAAGAACGAAGGTTGGCGTCAACGACGTCCTGCCGAGAAGGGTCGAGGACGTCACTGTGAGGTCATTGTCAGGTCTCTGGGGTTGGCCAATCCCCAGTGGACACCATCCTTGGAGGACAGCCCTAACTGGATGCGTCTGGGGTATGCGCTCTTCAGCGCACTGGAACGAGAAGCCAGTGGTCCGGAGGCTGTGCACGAAGTCTTTCCTTCCGCTTCCTATGCAATGTGGAAGGCTGATCCAGATGCGCCAAAAATGAGTATCGACGTCTCGCAGTTTCAGCCTGGTCCCAAGGATATGATCGATGCGGCGGTTGCTGCGATGACGGTGTGTGAGTATCAGCAGGGGCGCGGCGCGGCCGTTGGCGATGACGGTTTCGGAGCCATCGTGCTGCCAAAACCAATCACCGAGGCACCTGCCAACTTGCTCCACTGGCCGGGTTAGATGGGTTTTAGCTTTGTGGGGAAAGCCAGTACGAGATCGACGTTCGCACCTCGTGTAACATGAAGTTGTTCCAGTAATAGCTGGCCGGACTTGGCTCGGATCTATCAATTCATTGACTCGCGCGGATCCGACTGCGCTATCGCATCGAATAGCTGAGTGTCTTGAGTCGCGTTGTCGTGCTGTGAATTCATGTGAAAAGATCAAGTGGCAGCTGTTGAATTTTCTTTTCTCGCAACTTCAATCCTCACATTTCCGCTCGATCCTCCGCCGTCAGCTCTCTGACTCGAAGATAGCTCCCATCAAAGTAAGCCCGCGCGCCATGGAAAAACTGCGTGTTTTCTCCGATCACACGCAGCCGTCCGTCACCTTCAAGCAAAAACGTCAACCAGGTCTCTGGGGTATCGTTATCCACTCGGGTGGTGAAGCGAGCCGTGGTTTGATTGGTGGTGACAGTGCCGTTGATGTTACCGAGATGATAGGTGGGGCCGCGGACGACAGTGCAGGTGAAAGCGAGGGTGCCGTCAGGATTATCGGCGATACGGAGAATACCGCCGTAACCATCGATCCAAGTGCCTTCCCAAGTCTTGGCGAAGGTGTCGACTTTCATCCAGGCGTTGAGGATCTCGATCCGGGTATCGGTGAGGTAGGCCATCGCTTTCCAGTATTCCGGGTTGGCCGTTTCTTTTCCGGAGGTGGCCGCGCCATCGAACTGGGCCGCGCCCGCAGCCCGATGGTCGCGGTAGGCGATCCAATCACGCTGTCCTTTCTGTATCTTGGCAAAGCGATACCCGGGGACGATCTCCTTGGCTTCCTCGTAGACCGATTTTAATTTCGCATCAGCCTTGGCAAAAGCTTGCTTGGCCTCGGCGAGGGAGAGATCTTGGCCAAAAATTAGGTTTGGCCCAAGGGAGAGGAGAATCAGGAGCAGGGAGACGAATCGGCGAGACATGGAGAAAGAATGGTGGGTGGGGCGTGAAGTGCCAAGGGGTTTTCTCATGCGCCACAGAATTAGGCGACAATCTATTCCCGCCGATGCCATCGGAACACATATCCCAGGTGCGCAATCAGAAGCACCAAGGTTAGGCCCACAGTGACCATGTGTAGCGAATTCCAGAGCCCCATATTGTCACTGTCCTTTGCGCCATTAATTACAGGCACGAGAAAGTAGCAGACAGCCATGCCCAGCACGGTCGCCCCATTCACGATCAGCCCCGACAACTGCTTACGCGAACTAACCACGCCTACGATTCCGAGGATCCCAATAATGGCAAAGAAGATCGGCCAGAGAAACCGCAACATAAGTGCGGCCGGTTCCGGCTCGAGAGCAACATTGATCGCTGGAGCAACAACCGCGGATTGAAAGAGAATAAGTGTGGCAACAGCCACTGAAGCGAAGCGAGGAAAAGTAGCCATGAAACGTACCTTTATACATACGTCACGTTTTGAGGGGCAGTTGGCCCGATCACGGTTTTGCCTTTCGGTGCAGGTTTTAATGAAGGCGCCACACCACCTTGGCTCACTGGTAAATCAATAAACTAAAACTCGTATCGCAGGGAGCCTCTGGCGACGGTGTCTTCAACACTGTTTTCTGTGTTCTGGTAATTCACACCGAAGTTCAGAGATAAGCCTCGAGCGAGGTCCCACCGCGATCCGAACGCCGCGCTGTACCGTTTTTGATCAGCGAGCTTTGCGAGTCCAGCCTCAGCTGAAACGGTCAGGGGTCCCGTTTTGTAGCTCAGTCCCAGTGAGCTGAAGAGGTGCTCAATTTCCTCGGAATAGACGCTGCCGACGCTTTCAAAACCAAGTTGGGTGTCAATCGTTAGGCTGGCGTAGGTGTAGGCTAAAACAGCGGCCCCGCCGATGGTGTCCCGGCTTCCGACTCCGGTGATCGTCTCTCCCTTGCGGAGGCGGAGTCCACCAAAGTAGCTGCTGGCGCCAATCGGACGCTCAAAGTTCGCTCCTAGTTCGAATCCGCCCTCTCTGTCAACGGTGGCGGCAAACTCGTAGGAGTTGAAGCGAACGGAGTAGAAAATCCCCTCGTCTTTGAGACCTCCCGCGAACTGATCAAAAGCGAGGCTTGCGTTGCCAGCACCGCGTTGTCGCCTCGTTTTCTCAAAAACGCTGCCAGTGACTTGACCGACCGCAACCACTCCCCAGTGATCTGTGATAGAGAAGGCCAGATTACCACGGTAGTCATCGTCGTCGAAACCCGAGTAGTTGGCGAGATACTGAGCATTGAACTGCCAGCCGTTGGTCAGTTGTGTGCCGAAGTTAAAGAGGCCGAGGAATTGGGTCGCTGCTGAATAATCATCAGTGGAATCGCCGTAAAGGATCGACTGATCAATAAGGAGATTAGTATTGAGAGTGCCAATGCCAACGTCGAAGGCGGTGGGTTTCTCAAAGAACGAGACCGTATCATAGCCGAAAGAGAATCCATCCTGAGCAGTAGCACTGCCGAGCAGTGATACCTTCAGAAAGGCTACGAGGAGTAACAATCGATGGTGAGTCTTCATCGTAATGATTAAATAGGTATTACTTGTTGGCGCGAAATGCGTGGTTGAAAACGAAGTCGGCTAGTTCCCTGCCGACTCTTAGTCCCTCCGTGTTGTCCTCTTGCCAGTGGATGCCACCGTAGATCCGGCTCATCCCCGCCTCCTCCGCTGCTTCCCACAAGCTTGTGTAGGATCTGGTCACTCCTGTAAGTTGTTTTGGCCAGTTCACGAGGTCTGGTGATTGACTTGAGAATGAGACCTGATCGGTCCCGAGAAAGTTGGCCAGTATCCGGGCTGATGCACCACTGAAGGTTGAGTGGCCCGAAGTGTAGGCCGGGAATGAGGGGGTTGGAATCAAGCTTTTCCACGCCTTGTCTCCTGTCTGACCAAACTCTGACGCTCTTGTTCTGATCACGGTTTCGGGCCTGACAATGTCGTAATAGTATTTGCTATCCCAGGTGGTGATAGCTGCGTCTGCTTGGGCCATGCTGAGGAGGGAGAACAATCTCGCTTGCTCCAGCAGAGACAGGTCCATTTTCTGGGTGATTTTCATGGCAATGATCTGCCAGTGACCCGGCGGTGTGACTCCGCGCGGGCCATCTTCCCAGAAAAAGGCAATCGTAGTCTCGTCAGCCGTTCGGGTGCTGCTTTCACTTCCCCCGAGGGCCTTGATTTCCTCGTATTGATTCGCAAATTCTTCACTTTCAGGATCGAGAAAAGGGTTGGCCCGAAACCGGGTTTTATCATCCATGACCCAAGGTTTTTGTGCTCCCCATCCTGGAAATAAGCCGCGACCAAAAGTGCCGAAACGCGGTCCATGCTTTGCTCCGTAAAAGGGACCGGTAGGGGACCATGCCAGGAGATCGCTGCGCTTACCATAGTGATCAAGGTAGAAGTTTGCCTGGTTGGGTTCTGCTCCGTCGTTGATGCGGTCGCTGATAATGACTGAGGCAACATACTTTCCGTAGCGAATCCCGTTGGCTTTTGCCTCGGTCTCTGCGTAGCGGGCAAGCATTCGTTTCTGATCGAACACGAAGGAAGCGTTCAAGGCGTCCGAAAGGGAATCAGTGAAAGCAACGAGGTAGGCCACCTCTTCGTTGGTATTGTCCGGAGCAGCCCGGACTTCATGCTTAGAATCGTATTTCTGATCGATCCCATTGACGGCTAAAAAACCGGAAAGGTGAGCCATGGCAAACGCTCTTGTCGCTGGCGGTGGGGTGACTGACTGATTGCGAATCGCTTGCAGCATGACGTCAGTGCACTCATAGACTGGGGACAAGTGTTCCGGCTCGATCACTCCGTTGATGTAGGATTGAGGGCTGGTGATGGTGGATGAACAACTGGCCCAAAACAGAGCGATTGAACTGAGCAACAAGGCGGCGGTCTGCTTTATGTTTTTTGTCATACCGAATTTTAAAAGGGGCTGCGGGAAAAGTATCTCCGGCGAGATTTCTTTTTAAGAGGGAAACGTTCTGGAGGTGCTCACGGTATCGCGATATTTAATTTTATTAGGGAATCTACCGCAAGTTCAGGTAATTTGTCGGCAAGACTACGTCTGGAAATGGGCATCTTTTTGACTTCAACACCAAACTCTAAGATGTCCGATACCTCAAGGACCGGATGTCCCATAGCCTTGAAGGGAATTAGCAAGGAAAGGTCAAGCCTTCTTTTACTCTCGAAAACGCGAGGAAAGTTGAAACGTGACGTCAGTTCCCGGTGAGTTTATCACTTGAGACCGCGTGTTGGAGCGAAGGGTAACCTTGCGGCCTGACGCTATTACTCGGGGTTAATTGCCAAGTGAGGGCGCATTTGTTCAAGTGTGGTCGTCCCGATGCCGCTCACTCGAACCAAGTCCTCCACCGATTGATAAGGACGTCCCTCTATGATCCGATTTGCGAGGGTCTCTCCCACCCGTGGCAGTTTTACGAGGTCATCCCCAGCCGCTTTGTTAGGATCAATCGTCTCGCCCGGCTTGAGCGAAGGGGAAGCGGTGGCGAGGCGGAGCTCATCGTCCTCGAGTCGCTGGGCCATTCGTTCGTTCACTAAGCTCTCCCAATCGGTCTTTGCCCAAATGCCGACGCCGCTTTTCGCAGCCAGCAATTCGATATCTTCGAGGTGAGCTCGGAAACTATCACGGTTTCTGCCATCGAGCATACTTCGAGAAACTCCAAAAGCCCGGGCAAGGCCCTCGCGGACGAGATGTTCCGCCAGTTGGCTCCCGTCAGGGAGAACAACGAAGGCATAGATACGCTGGTATCGGTTGTCGCCTCGAGCGTCGGCGTAGGCGGTCTGAACGGTGAAGGGTTCGTCTAAAACCCGACGCACCTCTTCCCAAGCTAGGGCGCCGAAGTCTTTGGCGAGCTCGATTGACTGAGCTGCGGTATTCCCGACGGAGGTGATTCCGAAATAGCGCCGCTGAGCCCGCAGACGGCGTGCGTCACTCTCATCGGTGACATGCCACTCGAGACAATCGACTCCGTAGAGGCGGATGGTGTATTCGTCACCGCCGGGCGTTCGGATAAGAAAGCTATCGCCATCAGACCAATCGGTTTCGATAAGTTGGCAGTTCGATATGATCGTGAGATCATCAGCCTGACTTGAGCCGAAAGTCAGGAGGAGGAGAAGCGTGACCGTCGCAGTGAGGAATTTCATGGTGGCGTAGAGCGTTTTCACTGGTTCACCGTGACGACTCTCGCTAAGCATGCCCTGCGCGATTCGAACGCGCGACTGGCCTTACTTATTCGACAGCTTATATCCAGGCCATCTGCTGATCAATTACGCGATCGTGAAATCGGTTTAGCACGACTAGATTGATAGACTCCAAAGCAGCGACACCCACGCGGTGGAATCTCCGCCCTCGGTGGTGCCATTGAGCCGCAGGTTCACCGTGCCGACTTCGGTGATCGCCCTGATACCGATCGAGCCCAGCATCCAAGTTTCATCCGTTTTCGGCGCCATCACGTTGAAGCTGGATCCCAAGGCCTCGCCGGCAACTGCGGGATTGCTCTGGTTCAAATTTTGGCAAACGCCAACCTCCCCCGTCACGGCCATGGAGGGACTGAGCTCATAAAGCATGTTCACCCCAGCACGCGCTCCGAGAGAGTGATCGCGGTTGGATTGAAAAGTGGCAGGAGCCGAACCACCCGCTTCGAGGTAGCCATCAACCTGCGACTCGGCGAACGACAAGTCGATGTAGGGCGAAAATTCGCAACCTCTTAGCGCGAAGGCATACTGCCAGTCGATTCGCGCACGAAACGCCCAGGTGTCCACGTCGGTCTCACCGAAAGAAAAGTCTGTCGCTGAGCCGGTATCGTAGGCACGCAGCAGATCGGCATCAGCTTGGTGATAATACCCGGTAAGGGTCATCCAAGCATTCTCGCCCAGCGCTTCGGCCGGGAGAATGAGTTCCCCCAGCAGATATTCGCCACGCATGTCCTGGCTACCTCCCAAGTAGGTATCGTGATCACTCCAAGATTTTCCTACTC
>MDTC01225348.1_pt1 | contig 29368 bp, 13 predicted proteins | sample 811181 | NCBI WGS metagenome assembly MDTC01 (sample SAMN05326644, study PRJNA326480) | marine metagenome | isolation source: seawater | place: Pacific Ocean: North | collected 2011 | reverse complement strand
CGAGTATTGTCGTAAGGGAATACTTTATTGTTTAAATAATTTTCAGCATACTCATGAAATAAAGTACCCTTTTCACAAGAGTAGTCTGCTTTATATTTCCACTCCGCTAAGATTTCATCTTTACTTATTCCCCTTTCTTTTGCTTTTTTTTCAGACCAGTAGTCACTGTCAAACTTTTGTTTGAACATTCCTATGACTCTGGTCACCGAATTCATTTCTTCACCGTCAATATAATACTTATGAGGTTCATCGAAATATTTTATGTTATTAAAAACACTTAATTCTACACTTATATCCATTATTTATGTAATTCTAATATATTTTCTTTATTTATTTGACCATTCAAGTCCGCTATGTCTTTATCTTTTGGAAGTTTAACTACTTTTACTCTTCCTCTTAGTTTTCCTCCGTTTATCTTTTCATACAATTTAACTGAATCTTCCCAAGCGTCCCCATCTAAACAAATTATAATATTTGCTTTACACTCTTCATATAATCTTTGCCAAAGTTTATCACTTATTACTTTACCTAATAAAGGAATACTGTTAGGGAGAAAAAACATGTCAAATACACCTTCAACTAAATAAATGTCTTTTTCCCAATCTAAATGATTTTCATTAAATATTATTTCACTTTTTTCTTGTTCGGGATTTTTATATTTAAGTTTGGTATTAACGTAACTTCTAGCAACAAAAAACTGTAAGTTTCCTTCACTGTTGTAAGAAGGAACAATTATCCTAAATTTATACTCCCCTTCTGTGGTAAAACCTATTTCATATTTTTCTACAATTTCTTTACTGATGTTTCTTTTTTTTAAGTAATTCCATACTTGACGTGCATTTAAATCATAGGTTGAGGTTTCTATTAGTTTGGTATACCCATAAGGTAGTTTAAGGTCATGTCTATATTTTTTATCAGAATACTCAAACTCATCTGGATTTATTAATTGAAAGTTTTTGAATTGAACAGGGCTCCCCCATTTTTTAACTAGCTTACCTATTCTACCTCTAGTATAATGAGTTTCAGAACAAGCCCAACATTTATAGACACCCATTTTATAATTTATTTCTAAATTACCTTTACCATCACCTTTATCTAACCCCTTTATATCATAAGAACATACAGGACAGTCAAAAGCAATTTGACCTTTACCTGGATGATGCCTACATGAATCACCTAGAATGTCTTCTAAAATTTCAATAATAAGATTGTGTTCTTCCATCCCCTAAAGATAACAATTTAATGGGGAATGTCAATTACCAGATAGATTCTTGTTTCATTAAACCTCTAACACATGTATATGCGTCTGCCATGTCATAACATTCTTTTTTCAATTTTCCTGTTCTACCTAGAGGCCAAACTATATGTGGTTCTAATATTTTTACTTGTTCCCAAACTAGATGTTTTTTATCACATCCTTTGGGTTGGCCACCAAATAAAACTTTTTTACCCTGATTGTTATAGGTGTATAAAGATTCGTGTGCAAATTTTCTAGAATTGTATGTGGAAATAAATTGTGGTACAATACCTAAAGTATCATAAACAGTTTTTACTATCATAGAATTATATCTTAATAGACTACCTACAGTATAGATATTATTAGAAGTCAAAAGAGGTTCCTCGATAATCACTTTTACTATCCCTAATTTTTTTACCCCTTTTAATTTTTCTTCAAACGCAGTTGCTTTTTTAAGGTGCTCCTCCATTTTATCTGTAGGTCTGGGTGTTACTCTTGGTGAAAAATGTGTTAATTCTAACAACTTTTGAGATTTTACTCCAAACAACGCCCAACCAATTGTTTTGGTTGATATGTCTAACCCTAATACTTTGGGTTCATTTTTTAATTCCATTTAAAATCTAAATTTAAGATTAAAGTACGCTGGTGCACTTCTATATTTTTCTACTGGTTTATCAGGTTTAGCTATTGCTAACATATTTCCATTAGAATCATACAACCCAACCTCACTAATGTAAACAGGTTTGTTCACACTATCTAGATTATATTCACCAGCAGCGTTGACTGTTGGATTCAAATCAGCAGCTGTAGGATTTTTAGTAAAGTAGAATTCATCACTTTCAGCTCTACACATTACATTTAAAACCCATTGTTTTTCAAAACTGTAGAATGTTAGTGATGAGTCACTTGCAAAACTTACTTGAGTTAAAGCACTATAGGTATAAGCACTCCCGACTGTTGAAGCTGACCAATTAATACTTTGTGTTACAGCACTACTTGTTAAAACTATGAATCCTTTATCTAAATAACATATACCAATAGGTTTATCTAAACCTGTTGTAGCTCCAGAAGAGGATTGTGCCGCTACTTTAGTACTAGAAAAACTAAAGTCTGTAGTACCATCAGGATAACCAGCTGGTGGATTAGAAGTTGTAAATCCGTCTGACCAACTACCACCATTAACAGGTGCTCCGAATTGGTCTGAGAATAAAAATGAGACGTTGGTACTTGGTGTTTCAATACCTGGGGTAGTGTTTAAATTTAAAGCAGAAGTATGTCCGAAATATTCAGCTTCAACACTTGGGTCACTAGATGCGTTATAAGCTGAATAATAAGAACTATAACAATCAAAGGTACCACCAGTAACGTGAGGTAAAGTTAATTTTATAGTTCTACCGTCTATTAGTTCACCATAAGAATTTTTAGGAATTTCTATCACTACCACATCACTATCATTTTCTAAATCTTGTAAAGCGTTACTACTCCATTCTATATCCCATGAATTAACAATAAAATTTGCTGCTGGTAAATTAAATGAAGAATAAAGGTTAGAAAAAGGTCTACCATTATTCGGGTTACGTTGAGCGACAGTGAGTAATAAATTAGCGTTTGTAACTTCATTGTACCCATTGAATGCTGGGTTTAATGTACCAAAAGGTACTATTTCACTTTCTACTGTTTTGTCTGGTCCTAAGATTGGTTTAAAATCCATTTTATTTTATTTTTATATGATATTTAATATCCTGTAGTTCCTCCACCAGTAGAAGTAGTTGACCCTTGTCTTACTACGGTTGAACTTTGTAAAGGAGTTAAAGAATTTTTAGTTTTATTATATGTTAAGAATTGTAAGTCTGGATAATCTAATTTTAAAAAAGCTCTAGGGTCTTCCAATCCTTTTTGTGTAGTTTCATAATCAACAGCTTTAGGGCTATAAGCTACCCACGTTACTCCACCACCACTAGGTAATTCATCTAATGGTTTGTTTAGTACAGAAATATAATAGGTTTTGACTAAATTAGAAGAACTTTTTTCTCCAGCGGTGTGATTATTCTGTGGTGCAGATTTAGCTTCAGGGCTATTTGAACGGTCTTTATATAAAGTACCAGAACCATATTTTGGTTGTGATACCCCTCCTGGAGTATTACCAAATTTAGACTTAAACTGATTTACTAAATCTATTTTATTTATGTTTTGTATCGCCATTATGTTGCTATGTTTTTAATAAATGTTTCAGTTCCAGTACTAGATGTTTTACTATCTAATGGATTAGTTGTAAAACCAGCTGAACCATCACCATAAAATTTATTTGTAGGTTTATTAGAATCCCAAACTAATATCTGACTCGTATTTTGTCCTGTCGCACTCACATATGTGTAATTTTCAAATAAAGAATTTAAGTCTAGATTTAAATTTAAATTAATATTAGCAGATTTAACATCACCTCTACTCGCATGACACACTTGGAATGTTAAAGGAAGGTTATAAACGGCGTTAAACCCTGTCCCCGTTTTCTTAACTACATTACTTGTTTTAGGGTCTACTGTTAATGCTTCAAAAAAGTTAATAACTTCTTGAACTAACCACGCTAGTCCTGTTGATGGTTCTCTTAATTCACCTCCTGGTCTAACAGGTGTAAACGTTTTATCGAATGTTCTACCATCATCTTTTATAGTTGCAAGTGCAGTTCCTGACATAAACTGAGACCAGGTCGATAGTGGTGCGGTACCTTGTGTTAAATTGGTACCTACTGCGTTACCAGCTTCCGACACAAAATTAGTATTAGAATTACTATTCAATTGAGTGGTTGATAATGTCATATACCCATTAGTCTTAGGATTATTAATAAACTCTGCTCTAGCCATAGGTATGAGTGATTCTAAGTCAACACCCCTACCTTCCTTCAGTCTAGTTGAGAAATTAGAGTTTTGTACGTCTGTTTGATTGTACATTCCACCAACCTCATTATAGAATCCGTATTCTTGATAATATGGTATATTTTCAATTAAAGAACCGACCATATAACCGAAATCAATTACAGGCCATAGACTGATGGTTCCTTTACCCGCACCTGGATAAGAACGTTTGTTGTCATCGACATATGTGTTATTTGCAAAAGTAAATGGTGATACCACTTTACTAGCTTTTCTTTTCAATCCTCGTGTAACCCCCTCATCTGTAACTTCTTTATTTTCTGAAGTAATATAAGCTCCCCCAAAAATATGTGAGAAAATCCTAGCTGTATCTCCAACTAATTTTATTTCTGTAGGAGCTCCGTTATAAGAATTTTTTTCTTTTACAAATAAATTATCAAATATTTTAATACCTACCGTTTTACCTTGTGCTTCTAGTTTTTCGAAAAATCCTGGAATATTTAAAGAAACAGCTTTTCCGTTACCATCTGTTATTGTTTTAAAGTAATCTGTAAAAGTAGTTTGTGTTAAATCTCCCCATTGGTGGTGTGATATGTTATCGAAAGCGGCTACTCTAAATAATGTTAAAACGTCATGTAAATAAATGTTAGAAGTTAAATTAGTTGTCCAATCTTCTTCTCCACTTCCTGGGTTAGTATAACCTATATACATTTGTGCACTATCCTGTTGTGATTTTAGTACTTGTCCACCACCTTCTACCCAAGTTATTTTATCTCTCAACTCATAACCATCATTCACACCAAAAATACAATTCAAGTGACTACCAGTCACATCTGGTACAAAACCAGATGGTAGGTTTTGTCCATTTCTATAATCTTTATCTACATCACTTAAAGCAAATTGTGTAATTTGGTCTGCTAAACTTCCTTGTAGGAGGAATTTTCTCCCTCTTGCGGTCATATGGAGGTCAATGTATGTAGTAGTTGCACTTGTTATATATCCCATTTTTAGTTTGTTGTTATTATATAATTATCTTAATTTTTATTTCTTGAATGTAAACCATTAAGACTTTATATTTATGCGGTATCCCGCGTCAGTCCCAGTTATTCCGAACCTTTTAGTTTTCTTTAATACCTTCCCTGAATATTTGTAAGCCATGGTCACACAGAACTCATAACTATATTCCCCTCTATACTCACTTTTATATAAGTAATCGTTATCACCACCATCACTCCAATACCCTTTTAAAAAGGCTATATTTATACCTTTATAGGATTTTTTATTTTCTTTAATCAATGAATAAGAAGGACTCTTACAAGCTTGAGTAGTTTTAGGGTTCCTTTGACTTTTAATGTACCCTGGACTTATCACCCAATAAAATTCTACTCCGTCACCTTCTTTTAAAATTTTACTACCATACTGAGAAGTACTAGTAAATTTAACATCCCAATTAACCTTACCATCACTTTCAATGAATTGGGTTAATTTAATATCAAAATCTATACTATATTTAGAAGAATAATTACCAGATAAGGACTTAGTGTTTACGGGTGGTTCAGTAGTTATAACATTCCTATCATATTGAGAAGGTGTTTTAGACAAGAGTGGGGACGACTTTGGTACCATAGTACCTGGGATACCAAAATTAGGTATTCTATTTGGTTTACCAATAGAACCGTCTTGATTAATATTTGAACTTCCACCTACTATTGGTTCTGACTCAGGTAAGGGGCCACATATTCCAAATACTGGGTCATCAGGACCTGGGGGGTCACCTTCACAACACTTGGGGCTATATGTACCATCTGGACATAGGCACCCATCGTCATCATCATCTATTACAATAATAGGACCTTGTTTATTGATAAACACCGCTGGTAGACACTGACATTCTGTACAAGCTGTAGTTGTTACCGTAATGAAAAAACTAGAACCTGTAACAAAACTATTTAAGTCTGATTGAAAGGTTCCTCCACTGAAAATATCTCCCACATTACAAGGTAACGACGAACAACCTACTGTAGGGTTAAAATCCCAACCCCAATTTCTTAAACCTTTGGTGTAGGGTGCAAGTGGGGTGATAGCGTCAAATGATGTAAACTGTGAGGAATCAAAAGGTTCCCAATTGTAATTACTATTCAGATTCATTTGAGTTACTCCGTTAGGGTCATACGTAACTGGAATTAATACGTCATAATCGTTAGTGATTGTACAAGCAGATAAGGTACCACCCATGGTTACCACCGTAGGGTTATCTTCAAACTCAGCAACTGGTACAACGTTCCCATATAATGCACCATATAAATGAAGAGGGAAAACCATTTTAGCACTAGTAGCGGTAGGCCCTGAATTTAAAGGTACTACAGGGTAGATAAATCCTTGGAAGTTTTCATATAAACCATGTGTCTTTAAAAATAAATCTTGGGAATATTTCCAATCTTCTGTTGGTTGTTGTTGTCTAGCTTGTATTTGATTACCTGGTAGATATATGCCCCAATTATCTGTTAAGTCTGGGGGTACACCTATTCCACCTTTTCCGTGATATCCAGTATTGTCATTAGCCCCCCAAGTTGGGGAGGTTTCACCACCAAGGTCTCCCAACACAGTAGTGTTTAAATTAGCTGCATTACCATCTGTACCGTTATAATATTGTTTACTTCCTAAAGGTAATATACCAGCCATTCTTGCACTAGAATTAGCCTGGTCTTCACCTCCTTGAGTTTCGTCAAACACATCAATAATTAAAACATTGCGGTCCATACCCCGATATTTAACACAATCAGCCAGACTTTGGGACATTATTAAGTCCATAGTACCTCCACTAGTACTTCCACTCACAAAACTCCAACTAGTTCCTTTGTTTTTATATTTATAAATGAAACCATTCGTTATAGTATTGTCAAATGGGTTACATTCTTGGCAACCAAATAAACCTGGTCCTGTATAATTTAAATCAGGATAATTAGAAGGGCAACAATTGTCTTCACAAGCATTTATCACTAAACTTCCAAATAAATTATTACCAGTACCAGCTCCTGGGATGCCGTAAGGTGTAGTTATAATAAAATCATTAGGTGTATAAGCACTAAAAGTCGTACCACTAAAAGCATTATCATCAAATATAAAATTAGTTTCACTTGTAGCGGTAAAAGTAATTCCTACAACAAAACCTGCACTACTCTCATCATAATCATATTGTTTAGAACGGCGATTTATGAGGGTACATCCAGTAGTCCAAAATTCCGCTATTCCCCCAGTACCATTTCCATAAATACTAACACTGGCATTAGGAGGTAATTCATTGAATCCACTCCAATCTCCAGTACCTACACCGGAAATGGTCCCATTATCTGCTTGTAAATATAGGCCAGTAACTGGTTCTCGGTATAAAGGTGACCCGTCTGGGTCTGTTGGTCCACTAGTTGGTCCTAAAAATGTAGAACTATTATTCCCACAAGTGTAACCTAGAGCTGACCCCGCATAACTATTACCACAAGGTGTCCATTCCCAAGTGTCTAATTTTCCATTCCATGGATACCAACTGGTGTTTATCCACCTTTCACCAAATACCGCAATATGAAATAACTTTCCATTATAACCAGTTGTTGTCGCACTAATTGTAGAAAACCACGATTCCAGACCTACTTTCGCCGCATCAGCATCTGTTCTTGAAACTGAGGTAACATCATAAAAAGCATATATATTAGTACAAGCTCTAACCCCTTGTGTCTGTCCTGTATCACTATAACAATTTATTATTTTATTACCCCTATCACCTCTTACGTCAGGCATATCATACCAACAATCTCCCGAGAGAGGTGCACAAGCGGTTCCATCACATGACCTACATGGGTTATTGTTACTTAAATCAGCAAACCAATTTGGGGGAGCAGGTGGTCCACTATTATTACTTCCGGTTTGGGTTGTCCCATAAGGTAGTAAACTACCGTCAGGAGTAGGTGATATTCCGTCTACCCATACATTACTGGTTCTTCGATAATCATAATCATGGTCGTCTAAAGAAAACTGAGAAATTAAATCATATAAACCTAATCCGTTCTCTTTAAGCATTAACTCTTTACCTTTGTCCGTTAAGAAAAGTTCAAGAGTCTTGATTTTATCTAAATTACCTAAATATCCCATCTAGTAATTATTAAAAGTCAATTTTTATCTGGAATGTCTGTGCTCCAACTCTTTTGGTTGGGTTTTTAAGTTTTGCTATTGCCATCAAATCATTTGTATTATCATATAATCCTATTTCCGTTATTCTTACTAAATTATTACTATCCCAACTAGGATTAAGTGATGTGTTGAATTGTCCTGGTGCTAATGTAATACCATATCTCATTTCATATATGGTGGCCATAATATCAGTATTGAGGTTACCATAAAAGAAATACTCATCCCCAAACTGTAAATTATTTGGTTCTTGTCCATTATTTAATGATATATTTATATAATCATGTAAATTGTAAGTAGTAGCACTTAATAATGTGTCACACGTTAATGTAAATGTACTCGTAGTCAATCCTGTAGCTTGAATAGGTTGTCCCACAGTGTGACCATTTATATCTGCAGTCATATCTATTTTTTGCCATAAAGTAGGGTCAGGTGCAGCTCCGTTAGCTGTTTTTTGATACAACACAGAGAATTTATCTACTTGTATTCCAGACCCTGAATATGGTACACATAATGTGTTGTCGTAAGGACGAATAAATGGAAATTCCTTTCCAAATTGTATTTGTACATCTTGTGCTCCTGTACTAGTATCCCCAACAATAGATGGGTAATAATTACAATGTAATCCTGTAGTGTACCCAGAACTACTTTCTAAAAGATAACTTACCCATACTTTTTCACTATTAGGAATATTAAGTCCATTATTGTTAAAGAATCCATCAGTACAAGTTGCTGGTGATGGACAAGCACAAGTTCCTTCAGGTAATAATTCTAATTTAGGCATTGGTAAGGTCCAATTTCTATTAGACTTATAACTCATCGCGGCTATTAACTCTTGGTCATCTATGGTGATTATTTGTAAATCTGGGAATACTTTACCTACTCTATTAGGAACTGACGTACTTCCTGAAGTAGAAGCTAAATTATCATCCCATAAATGGTAATATCTTAACCCAGGTTCATTCATATCAGAATTAAGTTTAGATGAAATATATTGTACTTGTGCAACATTATCATAACCAGGTGGTTTAACATAAAAAGTTTGACCTATAGTACACTCATCACCATTACCTGTACCAGTTCCATTAGAATATGTCCCCGCTTTTTTCTTATGCCACATTAAAGTAGGCATTTCTATTTTAAAGTTTTGCATTTCACCAACACCATTTGCCCCACCTTGACCGGTTTCCATTAAAGCAAATTTTTCACCATAAAAATTAGAAATCGTTAAGTTACTATAATGAAGTATAGCTACACATCTTTGGTCTTCTGGAACAATAGTTCTTACCCTACCAAATGAATCTCTGACAAAAGTCCCAGAATACTCAGGTGAATATCCTGGTACTGGTATAGAACCGTAATAATCTGCCACATTTGTACTATCAAATTGACCTTCATAGTTATTGTACCCTAAATATTCTTTACTACTACAATATCCACTGGAACCGTACCCATTAACGTCTTCGTATGAGGACTGTGTTCCCGCTACCGTACCCCAATTAAGAGTAGCATCATAATATTGAGTCCAGTTTATATTCATATTCCAAACATCTACATCCGCCACTGAAACATCACAGTTATTATCAAAAGATAATGAACCTGGTGACCAATATGGTATAGGTGTATCCTGTCCATAGAAATTTAAAATATCTCCTTGTGGATAAATTATCACATGAGCACATAACCCATTATCACTAAACATAGTAAAATCTGGAATATCCCTATCTAAATGAACTAATATTTCAGTAGTACCTGTATTAGCACTAGTAATAATAGTACCACCAGTTAAATCAGTGGTAGCTGATACTACATTATAAAATAAATAAGGTACTGGGTTATTTATAGGGACACTTAAAGTATTGGTATCACAAGATGGTGTTTGATTTTGGTAGGGTCCGTTATATTGAACCATTACTATATCACCAACAGTAGGTGTATAATTAATAGAATTACACGAACCACTCGTTAAATACATTATACTACTACCAGTTAAACCACTAAACGGTGCACACCAATTAGATGAGTAAACGTAAGACGAGTTGGTCAGTGCTGAAAATCCGTTAGTTATGTCCCCAGTAAAAAATCCACGAGTCCTTGCTGTATTATAAACAGAATGTTCAGTAGGGTTAGGTTGTACCACACCATACGTTTGACCAGAATTAACATCTGACAAAGGAATCGGGTACATAACATTCATTTTATTTAATTCATAGGAAACGTTAGAAATGTTCTGGGCGTTCCATTTTGGTTCGGTTACAAATACTCCGTTTGACTTAGACAATACATCATTATAACAATTATAACAAAATTCACTATCTCCCAGTTGGAACTGGGTTACGGAAAGTTGTCCTTGGGAAAGTTTTTTCCTTCCTGCGTCTGTCAATCGAACACTTATAAGACCACTACTTGGTGTTTTTAATATATAACTCATCTTTTTAGTTTATTTTATAAATATTAATACTGGAACTTTTAATTTATAATCCAGCGTTTCTTATTTTTATTTTTATCTTATCCTGTAGAACCATAAAAGATTGCTGCTGGAATTTTAAATTTATATGAAGGAGAAGTATCAGAATTACTAACATTATCCCCATTTATTAATGTATAATTAACTGTTCTAACCACATTATATACGTAATCACCTGGTTCAGGTACATTAATAGTAAATGTCTTTTCAATAGACCCATAAGTGTTTAAATCACATTTTTGTGTTTCTGTGTAAACTATACTACCTACCGTGTTTCTAACTATTAGTACTAACACATCTTCATAACCATAAACACTATTTATACCCACAACAACTTCTGGATTTCTTACCCCAGCTGTTCCCTGTAAAGTAATTCTAGTAAAGTAGAATTGTGATATGACATCATTTTCTTGTAGACCAGTAGGGTATAAAATTCCTGTAAATTGTACGGTATCTCTACTAATTAATTTAAAATCACTTCCTTGGGTAAGGATATTACCATTTAAGACTAAACCAATGTCACCTATAGGTTCATAACTCATTTTAAAATAATAATAATAACTATCTGTATATAAAGTATTACCACTAATAGATGTTCCACCAGTTAGATTAGGTACACTACTAGGGACTACATAACTATCGAAATAGTAGGACCTTTCAAAGGTACCTGGTACATATATAATATTTATTAAATCGTCGGGTTCTAAAATATCCGCCCTAAATGTCACTAACTGTGTCCCATTAAAATAATAATCTCCATCATCATCAAAATCTTCGTCTTGTGACGCAAATAAAGTTAATCCATTTAAGGTTACTTGTGGTGTTCCCCCCGCTGGGAAACCTAATACTATATTGTAGGGACTTCCTGAAACTAATAATGGTGTTGTGGTGGTACCACTTGTATATGCTGATACAACCACATGTTGTTCAGTTAACAATTTACCACATTCATTAGGTTTTCCATATTCTATTGTGGAAGTTTTTAAATCTGGTTGTGATACTTGTGGTGTGGTTATAAAATAGAAATCAGTTTCTGGGTCATATAAACCATAAAGTCTAGGTGTTGGTGTACCGTCTTGGTCCCAAGAAAAACTTCCCGTATAATCAAATCCACCAGTTAACACCAAATCTGGATTACTTTCAAAAGTGTCATACCATCTTTCCGAATTGGTGTTACCACTAGTGTTTCCACTTAGAGGTAATATAACTCCGCAACTATTAGTCTCTAAATTATCTAATTTATTTTTGAATATATAATTAGGTTTAACCAAAAATTCAGAGTTAGTTATAGAAGGGGAAAAGTTTAAACAATCCGTAACTTGTAGTGCTTCACCAATTACCTGATTAGTTTTATCCATTACATATTTAACATTTTTATTATTATCAAAAATTCTTAAATTTAATGGTTCACTTAAAAATCTTTTCTTTTCTGGTGAATAAGCATGAACTGAATAGTATGGTAACATATTACCATCTATAAGATTAGTAGCGTTTTTATCCCATCTAAATGTAAGTTCAATACAAGGGTCTTGTAGTTGTGGGTCTCTTGTATCAGCGTCTTCATATTCTGGTTGAGCTAGATAATCTTTGTTAGTGTATATTTTATAATCTTCGGTAGAAACATCTATTTTAGTACCACCAGTAAAACTCATTAATGGAATTTCAGTTGTCTGAATTAATACACTTGGTTTTGGTTGAACTTTAGGTATAGTAGGTTTGCCCACTTCAGCACCACCACCTATAGATGAATAAAATTCTAATTCCTTATTTAGGGACATTTGTACACCATCTAAATCTGGATTATATAAAGAAAAGGACTGAGTTTGACTACCGCCAAAATTACTTAAACTAGCAATATAGTTAGACTGTGTACCAGTAAATCCTATATTATAGATGGAAGTATTTCGTTGTGAACCCTGTAAATACCCTATTCTTTGGGACCCTAAAAATCTATGTAATCCATCTTCTGGTACCCAATCGTAATCTTTTGCTGATAAACTTTCTCCAGACCAAGTATTTTTATCTAATAAATTAAAATTTATTTCATAATCAGATACAAATGGTAACTGGGTGCCCACAGTAGAGGATTTGGCTAACTCGGTCATTTGTATTTTAAATTTTTCACCCAGTTGACCTTCTCTGGTTATCTTAACAAAGGTAGACCCTTGACTAACGTAATTTCCATTAGCGAATGGGGAATATGTTCTTGGCCTAGTTAGTATAGATGAGGTGTAACCACTAATAGCGTTTATGCCCGCATTGGTAACACATCCAGTTATAGTTTCATTACCACAATTAACAACTTTCCTATTTGGGTCTACAAAAGCAAAAGAAGAATTATCACCTGGATTCATATACACCGCCACACTGTTAATATCACTTACATTATTAAATTGTAATGTAAGAAACTGTTGGGTGTCTGGTGGTCCATATAAACCTAATTTATCCACAAACCCTGCTAACATAATTCCCACCGTATCATCATCGGTGAAACTGGAACCTATAGATAACTGATGTGTATAATTTAAATAAGAACATTCACTAAAAGTATATATATTATGATTTGCATTATTAGTTAATCTCAAAATAGAATTGTCTGTTCCAGTTAAATCTTGCCACTCAATACAATCATTAGTAGTACCAGTAACTGTATATCCTATTTCACCTGCAGGGGTGGCGGTAACCGTAGTATAATAACTACTACCTGTCATTATATCATTAGCAATAGGTGAATAAGTCTTTCCTCTATCACCAAAAGCGTGAATAGTTGCCCAGGAATCAGGAAATAAAGAAACTACCTGTGCTCGAATAACAAATTTATTTATAGCAGTATTATAGTAAAATTTACCAACATCCGCGGCATTAGTGAGTCCAGGAGGTCCATTTTGTGCACCAACTGACATGGGGTAATTTAGAGCACCTAAATACCAATCCGAGTTATTATCAGTTTTTCTATCTGCTGTCGCACCCGTAAATAACCAAACATAGGGGTCATCCACATCGATTGAACCATCGGGTTTTAAACCAGTTTCAAATACAATTGTTGAACCGGCTGGTATGGGACTAAAATTAGGTTGTGGCCCATATCCATTTCCAAACGTAATAATAAAATCATTTCTTAAATTCATTTTATAGAACTCGTCCAAAATATGTACAGTAGAAAGACCAGTATATGTGTTCACTACTTGTCCATAATTTTCAGAATTTAAAGTGTACCCATCTAAACAACACGGGTTAGAGGGTACTATACTTCTATAATCTATACTACTACCGTCATATGCACTTAATGTGTAATTACCTGGTTCTAAATTTGCAAAATCGTGTATTTCTTGACCAGTGGTTCCTTGAAAAGTGTGTAATAAGTTTCCGTCTTTATATAAAATATATGTAAAATTATCCTGATTATGATTAAAATAATGAACTCGTATTTTACAATACTGACTAATATTATTTAAACAACTATCATCTATTGTAGACGCGGAAAAAGTACCAGCACTTAAATTAAGTATTTCTACATATTCCGTACTACTTAAAGTGTTAACATCGGTAGTGGTAGCTGTATATGTTCCTGCACATAAACCTTTTAAATTAAGGGTATTTGCAGTAAAACCACCAGGTCCTTTCCAATCTATAGTGTATGGAGCGGTACCTCCAGTTATTCCTACATTAGTAATAGACCCGTTACAGTTATTTAAAATAGAACTTACCTGATTTTTTTGGTCGAAGTTATAGATATACGGTAGTGTAGGTGGACTCGTAGTACTTAAATTAAAATTACTTACAGTTGGCATTTTTTATATTTTAAAATCTTATCACTCCCTGGGGTTTACCCTGTGTTATTATGGTTGGTCTAGTTATTATAGTTGTGTTACGGTCTAACCCTTCTAACCACTGATTTCGAGTTTTACCTTTACAAGCATAATATTCTGTCCCCGTATAATCATTAGCACAACACCATTTAGAACATGGAAAATTACTATTTTTAGGGACTTCAATATAACTATCTTTCCCACATTGACAGTACTCTTTTCTACTAGGTGTAGGTGTTGGGGTGTCTTTATCGTACACTCCACTCTCAATGATTATTACCTTATCTCTAATTATAGTATGGTTCTCTCTAAAATCTATAGTTCTATCTTCTAAAGGCCTAGAAGAAATGTAAGAAATACTACCCCTATCCATTAAAGTTTTACTATCATTTTTAAATTCTTTTATACTTTCAGTTTTTACATTAGGTTGTAGACTATTAATGATATCAAAACTTTTTCCAGTACCTTTAATATTGACAGTAGATTGAACTATGAATGTATTAGAAGAATCGTCAAGACTAATGCTTTCCACACTATCATTTACATTTACCGGCAAACTCCATTGTAATCCAGTATCACCCACTTTATTTAACATATTGTTATCGTTTATACGATAATCAGTGATACGTCCTTCTTCAATAGCTTTAACCCAATTATTTGTTTTTTCAGCTGTTTCAACTAACTTTAAAGGACCTCTATAATTTTTTTCTGATGGGATATCTAAGTAAGTTAACTTATTAAGATTATTTTTACTTACTTTAGGAACCAAATAATTGGTTTCTTGTTCAATAGAATTAAGTAATATTAATTTACCTTTTTTATCCTGAGGAGCGGGTGGTATGTTAACACCATCCATAAAAGACTCTGTCAATACACTATCTTCATTAGGTTGCCAATATAAATAATTGGTAGAAGTATTAACATTACATTCTTTATTTATCACTCTAAACCAAGGTCTAGACTCAGGTGTGGTGTTATAATCACTACCTAAAGTAAGTGTCACACTGGTACCAGTCGTTGACCCTGTAAAAGCTTTAGTAGTGGAATCCCACAGTATTTCTACCTTTAACCTTATTTCGTCTCCTTCATTTAAAGTGACACATCCTGTGTCTATATACAAATCACATTCTTTAGTGAATACAGCTGTAGTACCTGTAGTTCCAGTACATTGATACAAATCAGTAAATTTGTCAGTATCGTTATAAGGTAATAACAATGTGTCGTCCGTACCACCATAAGTGGTTGGGTTACTTGACACACTATAGCTACCTAAAGTAGTGGCTGATGTCGTTCCTGAAACAATTCTTTCAATATATACTTTTGTGTTAAAATTACCTAGACCACCACTAGGATTGTATCCGAAAACTGGAGTCAAATACCCATAAGGTTGTGTATATTGATTTGCTATATTTCCTTCTTGGTACTCTACTGGTGCTGAAGGAAATCCTCCATTATATAATATACTAGAATTTATAAGTTGTTTAAATTCATAATCATTACTTGGGAATGTGTTATTAGTTAAATCACGATAAACATTAAGGTAATCACACCACCCATCATCAAAATAATCTAACTTTAAATGACTCTTGTATTGAAGTCTATAATTTTGTGTTTTAGGAACTTTATAATAAAAATATTCTCCTCCCTCTGAAACTTCTTTTCTTGGTAGATTAAATAAAACAGTTTCTTTATCCACCAAAGGTAAAGGAATAGATGGTTGTAATTGTCTACTGTCTCCAATCAATCTAAATTCTCCACTTATAGGGTCTGACATAGCTATGTTAGAGTATAATGACATACCTTTACCTTTAAGGGATATGTCAAATACAAAATCAGGACTTATATTTTGTTCTTGGTTATCTGTATAACCACTTAAGTTAGTATAACCAGAATAATTAGTATTTATACCACTTAAACTAATTGTCAAACCACTACTAGTACTTCCTGTTTGAGTTCTTACATAATTATCAAAACTACCTAATGTAGAAACTAAAAACTCGGTCTCCACATCTCCTATTGGAACTAGTCCTTCGTTATATTGTGAATTAGCAACATTAGTTGTATAGGTAGGCCCTATTTGGAACCCTCTAACTAATCCAAAGTTATCGTATAGAATTTGTTTATTACTAAAGTCTTTTATTTCCCCTATACTATTAAGTGCCCAATCTCTTAAGTCAGTATAAGTAACATAGTTTCTATTAGTAGGGTCACCAGTTTGAATAACTCGAATATCTAAACTTCTATTATCTGCACTATTGTAGAAAACTGGGATTTGTCCTTGTGATGCTTCTTCGTTTGGTAAAGTTAATACACCGTTACCTACTGATTTTTGTTTAATATCTTGTGAAAATCTCGCTTTATTTTCATCACTAACAAATTGTATTATTAAATTACCTTCACTTCTCTCAGCTATTTTATCTAGCCAACGGAGTTTTACTCTTTTTCTATTATTTTCAATAAATGTTTCACTAGTTGGTCCATTGGTATTGGTTATAGTAACAGGGCTATTATATTCTATAACTCTATTTTGAGTTAATGGATTAGTGTTACTAATAATGTAGAGTTGACTATTTGTTATGTTATAATTTTTTAAACTATTTTTTTCCAAACCTATGTCCACCATAGATTTTTCTACTGGGATATCAATTATATTTCCTTGTGCTACATTATCAGCTAAATTTACTGTAACTTTACCACTAGATTCGTTTTGATTAACTATTGGTGCGTTCATATCTGTCCCACAATCACTTGAGAAGGGAACATCACCATTAGAATATACTGTAGTGTCAGTAGACATTAAAGTTCTAAAGGTTAATAGGTTCACCTTTCTTCCATTACAACTTAGTTCCATTTCCCAGTTGTATCTATAAAAAGTACCACTTAAAAGTGCTCCTGGGTTTGCTGCACCACTTACTATTTTTACTAATTCAGGTGTTGTCAAAGCTCCATAAATTCCTTGCCCTCCTTCAGCGAATGGGTCTAGTGCCCAATAACGGTCAAATATGTCATTAGTTTCTTGAGCATCACTACCAGTTCCATTATCAGTTAAATATTGACTATCCGCTGTTGTGTTAAGTCTGTAAGCTCCCCATTGTTGATTGGTTAATTTTTTACCTATTTGGATACAGACTTCATAAATGCCTATAAAAAATGAAGTAAAAATAAAGTCATTACTTAGTGTGTTAGTACCTAAAATAGGATTATCAACTATGGTTGGGGCACCTTGTACTACATTGGTATATGGTGGAATATACATGTATAGTCTATCAATAACATTATTTCTAGGACTATTATAATTTGGGGATTTACCAGACCCTATTAAACCACTACTTCCTGGTGATTGCATGTTTGAGGAGGTGTCTCCATCTATAGGTCCCTCATATAAATAATAAAACTCAACTATTGTGTTTTGGGTAACGTCATAATTTTGTTCTACATGACCATAAGAAGTTGTTTTAGCACCTGGTACCTCACCTATTCTATGATAAACTCTAAAATACTGGGTAAACTTATCACCCAAACAACATAGATTAATTCTTGCTTTTTTAATACCAGCATAACCATTTCCAGGAATTAAAAGAGAAGGTAGGTCAGTAAATTTTTCACCTAATTGGTCTTCTTGCATTGCAAAGTCTAATACTTTTTGTGGTATCTCACTTACTGGTATATCATAAAATTCTAAATCTAAATTTTTAGATGTATTTTCTTCACATTCTAAACATGCGTTTGCTGGTTCAGTATCTTCTTGGGGGTCACATGGGTCAACATAATCATTAACAATGAGTGATGGAACTTTATTCGGTCTCACAAGTTGTTCTTTACCCCAAACACCCCCAATTGTGTTATTTTCCCCTGAAGTCTCATCATCACATAAACTCCAACATTTAGGTACTATAGTTGTATCATTACCACATAATGATGAAATAAATAATTCTAATTCTCTACAAACTCCAAAATTATCAGTACGTACCCATTTTTTTTCTGGTGTGTCGGGGTCACCAGGGCAACAAACAACATCCCCTATTTGAAATAAGACATTGTTAACATCAAATTGTCCATAAATTTTATCACAAGCACATGGGTCTACTAATTCTTCACATGGATTATATGTTGATTCAAAACAATCTTGTGCACCAACATTAAAAATACCATCTTTAAATATTTCAGGGTTTGTGGTTACTGTAGTACCAGTAACATCTGGTGGTTCAATTACCTCATCAAAATTATCACAATCTTCACCTTCAATAAAATCATTACCACCTAAAAATGGAATCGCGTCTACAGGTCCCAATAACTCCCAATAATTATTAGGGTTTAGAGACCCAGGTTCTGGTGTTAATTTACCATCATCACCTTTCCAAATATATAAATTACCGGAAGGTAACATAACAATATCGTTATAATCATAATATTCACCCTTACCCCACTCTTTTATATCTTCGGTTGATTCGTTATAACAAACTGGTACACATATTTCACACTCTTTTAATGTGACATCACTACTTCCTTGTAAAAAATTAAGTAAATCTTGTTGGAATGTGCCGTCGAAAAATCTCCTAGCTTCACTGGTTAAACATGATGATTGAAATCCAGGGTCGGAACAAATTAGACCATTACAAGTATCTGTACCTAAAGTATAATTTGCACCAAAACCGAAATTTTTTAATCCTGGACCTGTATATGCAGTACTATTGTTAGTTCCTGTTAAACCAGTATATGGGTTGGTTATAGTAATTGCTGATAAAGTACCTCCAGCCGCAGTAACTGTAGGATTTTCAATTAAATCACTGATAGCCACAGTAGAGGTTTCTAGAGCTCCATACACATGTAGTGGGAAAGCTAATCTAGACGCATTAGCATCTTTAACTACAGGATATATGAACCCTTTAAAGTCGTCATAAGCATTAAACACTGACATAAAGTTATTAAAGTCAGTATCATAAGTACTGGTAGGTTGGCTTGCCCAATCTGTAGCAATATTACCTGATGGTGCATAATAACCACATGAATTTTGTGCCGCATAACCATGATAAATAGGTTGACTCTCGTCAATAAAATATATTGTTAATACATTCGGACTAAGTCCAACTGGAACCGTACTTCCCATCGTACCTGGAGGTAACACATTAAATGCGGGACCGTAAACACCACTATTTATTGGTAATGTTCCTCCCGTTATAGGTGCAGATGCCCAACTTAACCATCTTTCATTACCAACGGGTATATGGTAAGTATTACCAGTAAAAGAAGTACCTAAACTAGATACCCAACTATCTAAAGATACCTTTGCCGCATTAGCCATCTCTGGACCAGTAGAGGTGGTATCATAAAATGCCCAAATATCTATTCCATTAGGTACTGGAGTTACTTGAGTGGTTTCTAAAGTAAGGCACACTTCACTTTTAAATGTATGTGGGTCAGAACCGTTGTTGAAGTTCCATATATCTTTACCATTATCACAAGGTCCTTGTATTACAATACAATTAGGTTCACTTATGGATGGTATATTAGGGTCCACATTATCATTTATTTGGTAGTATGTTAGACCTGAATTAGCGTCGGTAATGTCTTGGGTAATGCCGCTCAATATATAAACCATATCCTCCATCCATATCTCAGTACTAGGGATATCGAAAATTGTAGTACTACTATAATAAGTGTTACCAGTGTATACGGTCCCACCTAAAGTAATTTTATTATGCCAAGTAGCACCAGAAAAAGCTAACCCACCACATTCTAGAGTTGCATTTACTAATATATCATTTGCAATGGGATAACAACAATTAACAAATGAACCAAAACAATCTAAATCATCACAAAGTGGTTCATGTTTATAAGAGTATTTGTATCTATGGAATATTGAATTTTCATATTTGACACCTCCTTGCCATATAGTTGTAGCTGGTATAAGTTGTTCTAACAGTCTAATCCAATAGTCTCCCATGTTTTCCACATACTCAATCATTTTTTCGTATGTGTAATTGTTACTTGGTATCCCACAAGTTTGGTCGCTATTCATATAATCTAGATAGATACTTAAAAGTGTCGGGTAACCACCCGCGTGCCCATCATCGATTGTTTGTCTATTTTTAACGTTTATTAAAACTGTCCAAAATTTTTGAGCAAACTCGAAGAAAGATAATTTAGTAGCGTCTGCTAGGATTTCAGTCCAGTCAGGTCCCCCCACACCAGGGTATGGTGCAGTTAATACGTTAGGCCCAAAAGGACAACTATATCTTTTAGAAAAATTCCATACGTCCCATTCTAATCCTTGACCTACATTTAAAAATACGTCAATATTTTTTACGTTAATAACTAATTTATCATTTTTAGTTTGGTAGTTAGTTCCTCTGTCTGGTAGATTTACATATCTAAAATCTTCACTGTCTTTTTTAACCCAAGATTTTTTATTGTCCACAGTTCTAACAATAGGAAACCCTAGTTTAGAATCTGGGAATTTTCTATAAAGTTGTAAATAAGGTTCTCCATACGTAAATTGATTTAATTTAGTTTTAATAAATGGAGTGTTACCTGTAAAAATAGATGTATTGTAATCTACTATTTCTTTTCCTCTATGTTCTGTAGTTTCTTCGAACCATCCTGCTCCTGCTTGGAAATATGCGTCTGGTCCATATTTGGGTACGGTTGGGTAACCGTCTTTATCTACTGGTAATGCACTAGGGTTAACCTTAGTAGTTTTGGTAACTGTTTGATAACCTTGGCTGAATCCAGTTACTATGACTGGAGGGAAAGTGTTAGTAGCAGCAGAGAAATAAGTTTGTAATACTGGGAATTCTTCTGTGTAGGTCCCACCTGAAATTTTTAATTCAAAATTTTTGAATTTTTCCATGTTCATAGGTTGTCCTGCGACATAAACATGTTCATTAAATTCTATTAAAGCTTCTGGTGCTCCAACAAACCTTAACATAAATTCTATTCCTCTCCTAGTACCCTTACTTTTAAAAAGGTAAGCTGTATTAACTAATAATCTTCTATATAACTCAAAATCTAATTCTGATGGTGTTTGACTTACACCTTGTGATGGATATTCTGGTGTTCCATTCCTTTTAAATAAAGTATCTAGAAATCCTTCATTTTTAATCGCGGACGGGGTTCCCCAACCTAACGTCTGAGCTAAATTTTTAAGTAGTTCATTAGGTACATTATTTTTACTATCATAAGTGACGTTGGTCATGTACGCAAGACCGTCTATATATTTTTTAACCTCATCAAAACTTCTACCATAAATTTTTAAAATTTTATCCACTTTTTCGTCATAAGTGTCAAATTCTTTGAATGCCGCGGTAGTTAAAAATCGTGATATTAAATTAGTTTTATACTTATCAAATCCGTCCGCTACATCATATAATTTAGAAAGATAAGAATTAAATAAATCACCAACAATAATTAAGTTCCCGTCGGACGTACTTGGCCAAGTTACTGAAGTGGTTCCTTTTACTACCACCCCATTACTCCCTTCTAATGGTTGTTGAAATTTAGCTGTATATATAGGTGTTTGATTTCTTTCTACTAAAAATTTTTCTATATCTTCCATAGAATCAAAAGATTCTTCAATGGTTAAAGTATTAGGTTTTATATAGAAAGTGTCTAAAGTGGATGAACTACCACTAAATGCATTACCTTTAATTTTTATGTTTAGATTACCCGTATCAGTGTTCCCTGAAGTAGCTTCAATAAATGTAAGTGGGTATTGTACGTCATTTAAATATAAAGAATATTTTTTAAATGAAAAAAGTAAGTTTCTAATAATATTTAAGTCTTCACCTGTAGGAATTAATGAAGATTGTGTAAACTCTATACCAAATGGGTTATATAGGGTGTATAAATTTAAACTTAATGTAGTTTCGTCAGTGTTGGGATTAAAACTTATATTGGTTGCGGTTTCTCCACTAAGGTAATCATCCCAAGTTCTAAACTGATTAAACTGCATAGAAGCTGGAAACTTTTTAATTACTTGTTGAACGGCAACTTTTAATCTTTCTCTTAACGAACCGTAAAGAGTATAGTTGGTAACATTACTTCTATCGAATTTTATAAAGACTTCTAGTTTATTGGAAGCTAAAAGTTTAGATTCACTTATATCAGTAATTTGTAAAGTTTCTAAATTTATAGGTTCAGAAAAATTACCTAAAGAAAAATCTCTAGAATCTTTTTGTGTGAAATTACTAGCAATACTAAAATTTCCCAGAGTAAACTGGGAAGTTCCATCAACAAACTGATTACCTACTAGTTTGTCCCCAAAAACATCTGCCCCATTTCCTGGGATAGGATTAATATTATTGTTATAAAGTCCTGACATTACTGTTGTGCAATATTATTAAACGCTTTTGTAAAGTCTATATTATTACCTCTATCTTGTCTCACCTCATATAGTGGTGCTCCAAACTGGTCTCTTGTTTCGTATAAATTGTATTGTTTATAAATGTTATTACTACTATCGTAAATTGTATATATCCCATCACTTAGAGACTTAGTTTGATTACCATATAACGCTATACCTAAACTATCTATATCGTAATCCACCATTTCTATCTCAATATGCACAGGATTAAAATGTGTGTTAGTTATTACCACAGATTGTGCTGGTTGTCCAATAAATGGTAAAGCTGTAGGTTTGTTTGATGGTGCTGAAGTAGGTGTTAGAGTACAGAATAAAAGATTACTACCACCATTTATGTATCTGTATCTAATTGCTTTTTGATTACTATTTGTTAAATTTTGTGTTATAGGTTCACAGAAAAATGAAGAAGTAATTAATCTATAAAAATTAGGAATTTTAGTACCATCATCATTAAGATATTCTATTCTATAACCAACCAAACCATTATTAACAAATTTATTTCTAGACTCACTGGGTACATTATTTAAATCAAAAACTAAACCTTTTACGTTGGGTAGTGAAGAGAGAACTCCACAATCAGTTATTGTGGTTCTAATTTCTAACGGTCTAATAATAAGATTATAAATTCCCTTACTATTAAAATCATTGTAGGGTAATCTTAAATTATACATCCCACCTAATAGTTCAATACCAGCATTTCCACCTGTTTCACTATTATGGTAATAAGGGGTTAATATGCTTTTAGCATCTAATTTTTTTATGGTAGCGTTCTCTACCGATTCTCTTGATTCTGTATATAATGAGAGTATCTCAACATTTTCAGGTGAAACATCAGATAATCTTTTAATTCCGTAAGTACCTAAAGCCATTTTATTTTATATTTGTTCTTTTATGTTATAAAATCCATAACCATATATTAGAAGTCCACCTATAGTTCTTACTTCACCCAATCTTTGGTTTGTTTCGAACACTGATTGTTTACCTCTTTCAATAAATACTTCTGATTGTATTTCTGTTGGTTGGCAAACATTCATTAACACTTCTTCTTTAACTAAAGGTTCTCTACATAATTCCACTAAAGAACCATCTAGGAAATTAGTTCCTTCTTCTGGGAAGTCTAACGAATATATACAACTACCATCATCAAGAGTTGCGTTAGGATTAAAGTTTATTGCGGTAGGGTCAGTACAACCTTCAGTGTTGTAAATACAACTACCGTCATCGGTATTAGCGTTGGGGTTATAATTTAAAGCGTTAGGGTCGGTACATCCTGGACCTTCACCAGGTAAATTATAATCACAACAAGTTATATCAGGAATTAAATTATCAGCTACAAAAGCAGCATTAATAACTGGTGGTGGATTACTAGGGTCAGGTGGGGGAATCGCGTTAATTTGATTTGCTTTATCCTGTAAACTGATTCCACCACATACAGATGTATCTATACCTGAAGTATTAGGTAGAACATTTTCAGCTAAAATATCTACACACCCAAAAGCATACTCACACTGTGACTGAACATGTAAAGTTGCGTTAGGATTAAAATTTAAAGATGAAAATCCTGGATATAGAGGTGAAGGCCATGTCCCCCCATTACTAATACCCCCATCATCTTTACAACCAGAAATTACCACATTTGCACATGAACCATCCTCCGTTAAATTAACGGTAATATTAGAATTTATGAAAGTTCCATCCGGTAGACTTGGATTCATGGGTACACCACCTAATGGTGTCACACCACTTCCTGGGCCACAATTCCAAGTAGTTAATAAAGAGTCAGCACATGGGTTACCTGTATCTGGGTCCATGCACAAGTCTGCATTATCAGGAACAGGGCCAATTCCCGTAGTACAAAAATAATTATTAGTTGGAGCTGTATTAAATGTAGCGTCAGTACACCCAAATTGTTGGGTGATACAACAATAGTTAGCGTTATCCACAGCTGGGTTAGCACCTATACTATTCCCATCACAATCTCTATTATTAATTGGTGAGTAGTTAGACATCCCAGGTAAAACACAACCTTGATTGTTACACTGACATAAAGGTCTGTCTCCACCGTTTGTAACGTTTTGACCATCTTTATCCCAAAATTGTCCTTGTCCATATAAATCAGAAGTGGGTCTATTTGCATTCATTTGATTCCAAGCGGTTTGGGATAAGGTTCCACCTCCTCCACAAGCATCCCATGTTTCTTGATAACAAGTATCTGCAGAGAGTGGGTTATAAGGACCTAGGTCTATTAATGCTGGGTCGTAGTTATTTGTATTTGGATTAATACATGCACTACAATTAAACTCACTACTATAACAAATTTCTGCACCTCCAGGGCAACCACCATTTACATCTGTAACATTAAGTTGTGAAATTCCATCACAATTTAATAAAGCTTGTGAATCATAATTTCCAAATGCTGGGTCTTTACACCCAAAACTTACAAAAGTACAACAACTATCAAAATCATAAAAACTTGTAACTGGTGAAGCGTCTGTAACGTCAAAACCACTTTTTCTATTCCATAGGTGAGGTGTATCATTTTTAGGACCACCTACCTGTCCCCAACCATTATTTATATTGTGGTTCTCATTTAAATAACCTTCCCAACTTCCTTCTTTAATTCTATAATCCACATCATCTATAGTGGTAACTGCGTTTTGATAAGGGTAATTAACTACCCTAGGAGAATACCCAGTCCAAATTAGTTTACTTCCAGATGCTCCCGCACTTCCGTTAGAGTCATATACTGGAGGTTCACAATCAAAATAATATTTTCGGTCATAAGTAATCGGTGGATAATCTGCCAGACTTCTGTCCGCTCCCGACACAGCATAATTACTAAAATAATTATCTTCTAAAGTCATACAATTAGCCTGACATGTACCGTTAGGTGACCCAGGTTTACCTATAGCACCAGGAGGTGTGCTAGAAGTAATTAGACCAAATGAGTTAGGATTAGTACAACCAAAAGCATCAGATAAACCAAAATAACATTGGTGCCAAGTCTCATCCCAACCTCCTACCCAACAAGAAAAGATATTATACCTACAGGGTTGTCCATCTTCAGGATTTCCTATAGGACAAGCACCTTCCGCGGAAACGTGAGGTCGAAATACTTGATTGGGGCATCCTTTACAGGTACCTTTAACCGCGAAAGCAGTAACAAACGGTTTATAATTATAAGAATATTGCCATTGTGAAGTAGCATCTATTCGAGACATCATATCACAACAAAAACCACGAGACTCCCCCCCATAACCAAGACCATTATGGTCATCTGTGCCATTCTCCGCACAATCAGTGTTAGCGACAGGTAAATCTATAAAACTACCAGGGTAGTAAGCACCACATGGGTTTGGTCTACCTCTCCAAGCATCAGCCATTTTTATTTAATTTTATTGCCATAACGAATACGTTAATATGTTTATACCCGAAGCATTTTCCCATAAAGAGATATTAAATGTCGGATTGGTGGTGTACCCACCTGCCCAAGCTACCCCATCAGCGTCCACATAAGGAACAATGTCCTGAGTTACTGGGTCCACATAAGTTAAGTCTATCCATGTAGGACAACCTTGTACTACACTTTGAACTCCCGAACTTGGGTCGGTGTACTGGGTACCCATAAATGTATATGTAATTCCTTTGTAGTAAACTGTATCACCAACTTGTAATGTAACTGCTGGGTTATATTGATTTTGACTTACACTAACTAATGATGAAGAACTATCTTCATCTTTACATGGTAAACAAGGTTGCCATTCTGGATTACCGTACTTAGGTGTAGATTTACAAGAAAATGATAAAGAGCTTTTAGGTTGACAGTACCAACAACAACCATCGTAAAACACGGTTGTTCCTTGAACATATTCAACGTTAGCATCCCAAGAACCTTTCGGATGAGTCTTACCAAATTCTTCACATTTACAACCCAATATATATTCCTCTTCATTACAACATTCCCATTCTAGATTAGTTGGGTTCCACCCTTCACTTTGTGCAGCAAAATACACATTATTAAAACTATATGCGGTATAATTAATTTGATTTATGGTATATGCGGTATACTCATCGTTAGTTTCACTAATAAACCCTTCCGCTTCTTCAGTTAATGCAACATTTTGACCAATAGGTGGTAAACTTCCGTCTCCGTAATTTTGGAACATACTTAATGTATTATTAGTGGTTGTACCAGTAACACTAAAAGGTGTATTAACATAGTTAAAACTAAAATAGTCATAAACATCTGGATTACTATCCCCACTGTAAATATAATCTTGTGGTATTTCCATACAAGCGGTAGGTGAACCTAAGTTTGGTGGGGTAATTTCTACGGTTCCAAACACGTTAGGTATATTCACTTGGGACGTATATGGTAAATTTATAATTTTACTTACTTTAGTAGTTCCCCAAGGGTTTGTTTGGGTTACAGTAATTTTATAATTCCCAGGGTTTGAATAGTTATGGGTTACATTAGCTGGATTGGTAGACATAGTATCTGTAAATCCATCACCCCAATCTACAACAAAATTACCAAAAGTTAAAAATCTTTTAAATTCTAAATCTGAAGTATTAGTTACAGTTACCGTTAAATTATCTGCGGCATATAAAAAGTTATTAACCACATTTCTTTGTACCACCAACCCATCAAAAGGTGTATAAACTCCAATATCGTTGAAATCTTCTGTTATTATTATCGGTACAGTAAATCCTGTTAGGCATGGTGGTGGGGTGGGCAAATCGTTTTGACTAGTTTGTGGGTCTATCCATTTTTTACACCAGTAATTTTCTCTAATTTCAGCATTCCAGTAATTACAAAAACCGTTATTGTTAAAGTAGCAGTTCCCACAGTTTTGTCCAGAAGGTACTCCTAGAGAAGTTTCAGAAACATATGTGTCGGGTAAAGCTGGACTCAAAGCTTCTGTTTCTCCCGGATAAAATAATCTCTTAATAGTGAATTTGTAATCTTCCATTACGGTGAATTAAAATACTGATAAAATTTTATGCGGTTATCGGAACTGGTCCCCACTCTTTGATTGGTTTGCGTATCAAATATACTATAGGTAAACCTATCTCTATTAAGATTTACTCTGTAGTAAAAATTTTCTTCTGGTTTAAAAGAAAATGGATTTATTAATGTGTTTTGTGGTTTATTGATGAATTGTGTAACTTCACCACTTTTACCATTGTAAAATTTTGCGGACATAAAAAAAACGGTGGTGTTAATAAAACTTTCTTCTTTTAACCAGTATATGTAATATCCCTCACTATTATCTAAAGGGTCTAAATTAAATGATGGTTTAGGTATATATTTTTCACCCTCAGGTAAACAATTATATCTACCATCAGGTTTCCCGTCCGCTGGACAAGAAAGGTCTAGAGTGGGTCTGTATATTTTTTCCCCATTCAAGGGACTTAAAATTAAAGAGATTAAAAGTTTTTGTTCGTTTCTTAAAGGACTGTCATATAAATCTAATTTAAAAAAACTTTTAACAAAACTTTTTTCATATCTATAAGTTTCTTCTGGTGTAAACCCTTGGTTATCATAACCATACCATGTTGTTACATCTATAGGGTCATAGGGTAAATAAATTGTTTCTTCCGCATTAGTAGGATAAAGTGTTTGTAATCTAATTTCATTTGGGCAAACTGCGTTTGCCGAATTAAAAACACCACCAATTAAGGGTCCTGTTGGATATGTTATAGTAAATGGGTTAGGTGTTATTAAATTGCCAAAGTTAAAATCATAAAAAGTGTTTGGACTAGGGTCTACTGGGTTGGTCCCGTCACCTGGAAAATAATCATGTGTATATTGAGTAACTTCATAGTCTCTTTTTAAATCTAATAGAGTGTCGACTACACCATCTTCATATTCTTTTATTAAATCACCTCTACCGAATTCATCAGTCATGTGATTAAGTGGGATAACGACTCGTCTATCAAAATCTCCGTCCTGCCTTTGGTTTAACCTTAATTTTAATTTATTCACAGCCATCTTCTATTAAGTTTTCGTTTGTGTTAGTTGCAGCACTTAACTCATAAGTGTCCTTATCTGTAAACGCGTTTGCTCTAATTATTCTATTAACAAAAAAACTAATATCCGTCATAGGATAATGAGATGCGTTTAAAAATGGATAATCAACACCAGTATTACCTTCTATAAAACCTATGTCATATATGTCTCTCCATTTCCAAGTTTTTTCAATTTCAAAGTAGGTAGCATAATCGGGAACATTAGCTATTTTTCTAGGGTCACCGCTTTCAATGTAATCAGAATATGTTCTTATTTGTACTGGATAATGTGGTTTATAAGTGTAACTACCCTCACCATCTAAATTAAAAAACACATCTCCATTAAATCTAAAACTGTGAGTAATTTCACTAATTGTTCTTTCTTTTAAATCATATTTATTATATTCAGTAAAAGCACCCCTTAATTTATCT
>MDTC01125097.1_pt1 | contig 29377 bp, 30 predicted proteins | sample 811181 | NCBI WGS metagenome assembly MDTC01 (sample SAMN05326644, study PRJNA326480) | marine metagenome | isolation source: seawater | place: Pacific Ocean: North | collected 2011 | reverse complement strand
GTATAATGTCAAAAATGTTTAATATTAAATAACATGGGGATTTATACCAAACATTTATCATCGATAATTACCACCATAATAACCATCATAATTATAGACCAACTTACAAAGATATATGTTGCATCTTATCCTATAAATACTACTATATTTAATTTCGCTTTTTTTAAAATTAAATATGTTTTAAATACCGGAGCTGCTTTTAGTTTTTTCACAGGATTCAATGAATTACTAAAATTCATCGTCCCGTTTGCTGTTATTTTATTATTTGTTCTTCTGCATAATTATAAAAATAATACAATTTTAAGATATGCATTTTCCATGCAGATAGCCGGCGCGATTGGAAATTTAATTGATAGATTTACAATGAATGGTGTCATTGATTTCATAGGTGTAGGTTGGTGGCCGTTATTTAATATTGCAGACTCATCTATATCTATTGGATTAGCATTGTTAATAATTGATCTTATATTTAAAAGAAATAAAAAGAATGAGTAAAAAAAAATTATTAACGTATAAAGTTACCACCAAAGACACTCTCAAAAGGGCTGATATATTTATAAAAGAAAAATTTGAGAATTTCACACGATCACAAATAAAAAAATTAATAGAATCTAGCAATATAAAAATTAACAATAAAATCATCAAGCCATCTACAAAAATAGAATTAAAAGACAAAATCAGCATTATTTTACCCGAGTTAGAATCAACGGATTTAAAGCCTTTAAATCAATCTTTAGATATCAAATATGAAAATAAAGATTTGATAATTATTAACAAACCATCGGGAATAGTTGTGCATCCTTCAAAGGGACATCAAAACGATACAATAATTAACGCTTTAATAGGGATGAAAATTAAATTTGAACCTTATTTAGGAAAACCAAAACCATGGCTAGTTCACAGATTAGATAAAGATACATCTGGATTACTTATCATAGCAAAAAACGAATCTACTTATAATTATTTAACAAAAATACAAAAAGACCGAATGATAAAAAAGCAATATATGGCTATTGTGCAAGGAATACCTAATTCACCTAAGGCAATAATTGATGCCCCAATAGGGAGGAATAAACTTAACAGAAAAAAAATGAGTATAAAAAAAGATGGGCGGTATGCTTTAACTGAATATGAAATATTAAAATCTAAAAATAATATGTCATTATTAAACATAACTTTACTTACTGGAAGAACGCATCAGATAAGAGTACATTTAAACGCAATTGGCCATCCTATAATTGGGGATAACGTTTATGGTAAAAAATCAAAATATGCAAACAGGCAAATGTTACACGCGTACAAATTAAATTTCAAAGACAATAAAAAAAATAATATTACGGTACAAAGTGAACTCGAAAAAGATATGAAAGAATTCATTGAATTTTATTTCAACAACTGATACAAATTAATATTACAAACATACAAATTACTAAATATGAAAGAAGTAAGAGTCAGATATGCACCTAGTCCTACAGGGGATCCACACATTGGAAATATCAGAAGTGCAATATTTAATTGGTTATTTGCAAAAAATAACAATGGAAAATTTTTAGTCAGAATTGAAGATACTGATCAGGCAAGATTAGTAGAAAATGGTATTCAAAAACAAAAGGACTCATTAAAATGGTTTGGATTAGATTGGGATGAAATATATATACAATCTGAAAGATTAGAAATTTATTCAAAATATGCCGAACAACTTTTAGAAGAAGAAAATGCTTATAGATGCTTTGCAACTCAAGAAGAACTAAACAAATTAAGAGAAGAACAAAAAAAGTCTGGAAAAATCACCAGGTATGACAATAGATACAGAGATTACGATCCAAAACTATCGAAAGAAAGATCTAAATCTGAACCTTATGTAATTAGGTTTAAAAGCCCTCAAAAAGGGATAACAAAATGCTTAGATAGCATAAGAGGAGAAATTGTATTTGACAATAAAGAAATGGATGATTTTATAATTGTAAAATCAGATGGATATCCAACTTATCATTTTGCTAATGTTATTGATGATTATTTAATGAATATTTCACATGTAATGAGAGCAGAAGAATGGCTCCCCAGTTTCCCTAAACATGTCAACATTTACAATTCATTAAATTGGCAAATGCCAATATTTGTGCATTTGCCAATGATACTAGCCTCAGACAAGACTAAACTAAGTAAAAGACATGGAGCAACATCTGTAGAAGAATTTAAGCAGGCCGGTTATTTAAATACAGCGATGTTTAATTTTCTTGTATTACTAGGATGGGCTTTAGATGACAAAACAGAAATGTTTAGTATAAATGAATTAATTAAAGTATTTGATATAAGTAAAATTTCTAAATCTCCAGCTATTTTTAACAAAGAAAAATTAGACTGGTTTAATGGACGATATATTCTTAATTTAACACATGAAGATTTCGGGAAAGAAATTAACAATTATTTCAAACAATTTTTAAATAGTAATAAATATAAAGCAATTAAAAGTTATGACATAAATGATATTTCTGTAATGATTAAACAAAGATGCAAAACTCTTAATGATGCAATTATGTTAACTGAATTTTTATATCAAGAACCTAAATTCAAATCTAAATCAGAAATACAAATTATGTGTGATACTCCTGAACAATGTCAAAGTATTCTTGCCAGCTCAATAAATTCTTTAAATGAAATTCAAGAATTTACAACTGAAAATATAGAATCTACCTTGAAATCATTAATGAGTACACTTGAAGTTAAACCCAAGCATTTATTAGGAACTTTAAGAATAGTAATTACAAATCAAAAAGTCAGTCCCCCAATATTTGATTGCTTATACATACTAGGAAAAAAAGAATCAATCAAAAGAATACAATCTGCAATAGATTATCTTTAAGTTATACTTGACACAAATTTTAGAAATTATATACTTTTCATGAACCACACCCGAGAGGAAGATTTTGGACCAAATTATAAATTTCATAAAAGACGATCTGAAAAAAGCTATCAAATCACAAGATAATTTAAAAAAATCAGTTTACAGATTTATCCTTTCAGCTATTCACAATGAAGAAATAAAACTCGGCAAAGAATTAGATAATAATATGGTAATCAAACTCATGATCAAACAAGCTCAACAAAGAAAAGATAGTATAGAAGCATTCAAATTAGGATCTCGAGAAGACTTAATTAACAAAGAAGCTCAAGAATTAAAAATTATAGAACAATTTTTACCTGCTCAAATTGACGAGAGTAAAATAAAAAACATTGCACAGCAAACAATTGATGAAGTAGGTGCTGAATCTGTAAAAGATCTTGGTAAAGTAATGCCAATTCTTATGAAAAAACTTGCTGGGAAAGCCGAAGGTAAAATTGTTAATAAAGTTGTTACCGATTTATTGAGTTAATAATATGCAAAAAAAGAAATTTGGAATAATAATCTTCCCTGGAACCTGGAGTGACAAAGATTGTTATTATGCAATAAATAATATTTTAAATAATGAAGCTAGATATATATGGCACAAAGAAACTAATGTTGATGATCTTGACTGCTTAGTTTTACCTGGAGGATTTTCATACGGTGACTATCTTAGGCCAGGAGCAATTGCAAGATTTTCTCCGATCATGAAAGAAATAATAAATTTCGCTAAAAAAGGAAAACCTATAATTGGCATATGTAATGGATTTCAAATATTATGTGAAGCAAAACTTTTACCTGGGATTTTATTACCAAATGATGTTTTAGAATTCAGATGTACTACAACATATCTAAAAGTACAAAATTCAAACTCAATATTCACTAATGAGTGCAATGAAAATGACATATTAAACATTCCTATTTCTCATGGAGAAGGAAATTATTTTGCAAATAAAAATACAATCAATGACCTAGAAGAAAATAAAAGAATTTTATTTAAATACTCATCTGTTTCTGGAAATATTACTAAATCAGCAAACCCAAATGGTTCAACAAACAATATAGCAGGAATAATAAATAAACAAGGTAATGTACTTGGAATGATGCCTCATCCAGAAAGAAGTTGCGAAAAATCACTTGGGAGTGAAGATGGAAATTTAATATTTAAATCAATAATGAATAATATAATCTAATTATGGAAACAATCATTACAGGTATATTATTTGCAATTATTGCAGCTATCGGCTGGGGGGCATCAGCAGTATTATCAAGGTTAGCATTGGAAAAAACTGATCCGAGACTAGCTACTATAGTTTCTTTATTTTTTAGTAGTATTATTATGTTTTCAATTTCCTTAAGTACACAATTTAATGAATTTGAAAAATTAGTTATCTCAGATTTCTTATGGTTTTTCTCTGCAGGATTAACTTCTTTTGCTGCCGGAAGATTATTAAATTATGTAGGAATTAAAAATATTGGTGTTTCTAAAGCCTCTCCGTTATTTGGAACTTCTCCATTATTTGCTGCATTACTCGCAATCATTATTCTTGGTGAAAAACCAACAATAATGTTAGGCATGGGTATAATTTTAGTTACATTTGGCATTATTTTAATAACAAAATCAAAATGAACAAATTAAATATAAATTCTAAAAAAGAGTTGATAGGATATACTTCTTCTTTATCCGCTGCAATATCGTATGGTATTAGTGCGATATTAGCGAAAATAATTGTTGGCCAAATAACTACCCCGCTAATTGCATCAAGCTTTGCATTGTTCTTTGGGTTTTTCACACTTGCAATAATATTCTACAAGCAACTAATGAACATTAAATCAATAGACAAAAAAACATTAATGTTTTTATTTTTGGCTGGATTAGCTAGTTGTATTGGCGTTGGGGCTCAATATTATGCAATGAATAATGCTCCCGTAATTTTAGTAGCGCCTATTACAGGAGCAAATGCACTATTTGCCATATTATTTGGTTCTATATTCCTAAAAAAAATTGAGAAAATCACTCCTCTTACCGTAATTGGGGCATTTATGATAATTATAGGTATAATAATAATTATATTATCAAGGGCATGATGAACAAAGAATTAGAAAAAAAATTATATGATTTAGCACTTAAAGAATCTGAATACAATCTTATTATAGATAAAATAGATCGTACGCCTAATGATTTAGAATTGGGACTTTTTGGTTCACTTTGGAGTGAACATTGTGGTTATCAACACTCAAAACCATTATTAAAAAAATTCAAATATACCAATTCAAATATTTTAGTCGGGGCAGGATCTCAAAATGCCGGAGCAGTAGATATAGGCGGAGGATTAGCTGCAGTTTTCAAAATAGAATCTCATAATCATCCGTCTGCAGTTGAACCTGTACAAGGAGCTGCAACTGGAATAGGTGGAATAGTAAGAGATATTTTAGCTATGGGAGCTAGGCCAATTGCATTAATGAATTCTTTAAGATTTGGAGATTTATCTTTAAATAATGATATACATATTTTTAACGGCGTTGTTTCAGGGATTTCTGAATACGGAAATTGTATAGGTATTCCAAATGTTGGTGGGGAAATAATATTTGATCAAAGTTACAACAATAATCCTTTAGTAAATGCATTTTGCTTAGGTATAGTAAAACATGATGAAATAGTTGAAGCTAAAGTTGGAGAATCTTCAAACATATTAATTCTTGCAGGCTCACGTACAGGCAAAGATGGAATTCACGGGGCATCTGGATTAGCTTCACAAACGCTTGAAGAAGAATCAACATCAAAATCAACAGTACAAGTTGGTGACCCATTTATTGAAAAACTTCTAATAGAAGCTTGTCTAGAAATCATAAACATTGAAGGATTTGTAGGATTACAGGATTTAGGTGCAGCTGGCTTAACTAGTTCTACAGTAGAAGCAGCAGACAGGTCTAAAAAAGGAATAGAAATAAACTTAGATAATGTTCAGCTCAGAGATAATAGTATGTCTCCATATGAAATCATGCTTTCTGAATCCCAAGAAAGAATGTTAGTCATATGCAAACCCGAAAGCGAATCCAAAATAATAGAAATTTTCAACAAATGGGATATTGAAGCTAATCAAATTGGAAAAGTAATTAACGAACAGATAATAAGAATTTTTCATCAAGACCAAAAAGTTGCTGAGTTACCTATAAAACCTCTTGTTGAATGCCCTACTTATACTGTAAAACCTAAAGCTCCAAAAATCACGGTACAAGAAACAAAATATAATAAAAATCTTACAAATAATCAATTAATACACCAAATCAATGAATTTATTACAAATAATAATTTATCTTCACGAAAACCTGTTTTCCAAAGATATGATCACCAAGTACAAAATAATACTGTGATACTACCTGGACATAGTTCTGCTGGTATAAGAATTAAAGAAACTAATGACACTCTTCTTTTATCAACAGATGGTAACTCAAGGTACTGTTCTTACGATCCTTATTATGGAACTATTATCTCAGTTGCAGAATCTTGTAGAAATATAAGTACTTTAGGGGGGACACCTCTGGCAATTACAAATTGCTTGAATTTTGGTAATCCTGAAAAGCCTGAAATATATTATCAACTAGATCATGCCACTTCAGCTCTTGCTGATGCGAGCAAATTTTTTGAAACTCCAGTAATAAGTGGCAATGTAAGTTTATACAATGAAACTCCAAATGGTTCAATAAAACCAACACCTATAATTAGTACATTAGGGAAAATAGATAGTGGTACACCTATTATCAAATCCGGGTTTGTGAAAAAAGGGGATATAGTAGGAATAATTGGGGTGTCTAAATTAGATCTAGAATATTCTTATTTAAAAGGTTCTGAATACGAAAACTATTTCTATAATAATATAACTGGAATTCCAACTATTGACCTTAATCTTGAAAAAAATATTCAAGAAATTAATAGAAAACTTGTAAAAAATAAATTTCTCAAATCTGCAAATGATTGTTCAGATGGTGGATTGATAGCTACATTATTAGAAAAATGTTTTATCAATAATTTGGGCTTTGAATTCACTGAATCCATATCAAAAGAAAATCTAATTCCTACACTTTTTGGAGAATGTAATTCAAGGATAGTAATCTCAGCAGATCAAAATAATAAAATCAATATTGAAAAAGAATTAAACAAATCAAATACTCCATTTTTATGGATAGGGAAAGTAACTAAAGAAAACTTGAAAATAAATAATCAAATAAATATAAATTTAACAGAATCAAAAAACAAATGGTTAACTAAACTGAATCATATTTCTCATTAACATACACCAACTCATGATATAATTTAACTTACTAAATTAAATTAGATAAATTTATTAATATACCTTCATAAATTATGCCAACTTACGAATATCATTGTAAAAAATGTGATACAAATTTTGATAAAAAACAAAGTTTTGATTCTAAACCAATCGCACAATGTCCTAATTGTAACTCCGAATCACAAAGAAAATTTTCAGTAGTTCCTGTAGTTTTTAAAGGCAGCGGATGGTATGTAAATGATTATGCTAAAAAATCTAATTCATCCACTTCTAAACCTGCTCCAGAAAAAACTTCTTCAACAAAATCGGATTCTAAAAATAATACAAAATCAAAAACTTCCGAAAATAAAAACAAAGAAAGCAAATCAACAAAAAATTAATGGTTGATTAATCATATGAAAGCACTATTGCAAAGAGTAACTAAATCCAGTGTAACCATAAATGAAAAAATGTTTTCAAACATAAATAATGGATTACTTGTATTAATTGGCATACATAAATCAGATGACACAAAAGACATAAAATATATTGTAGATAAATGTATAAATTTACGAATTTTTTCTGATAAAAATGATAAGTTTAATTACAGTGCCATAGATATGAAATCAGAATTATTATTAGTTAGTCAGTTTACTCTTTATGCGGATGTTTCAAAAGGCAGGCGACCAAGTTTCTTTGAATCTGCAGCCCCGTTGGACGCAGAAAAAATCTACAATGAAACAATAGAAGAATTTAACAAAACCGGACTAAATATCAAAACAGGAGAATTTGGAGCAAAAATGGAAATCAACTTGGTAAATGATGGCCCGGTAACTATATTATTAGACTCAAAATTATGAATTAATCACTTGCCCTTTCATAGCCCAGGGACCAGCATAATTAATTTTAATATTTACTATATCACCTTCATCTAATTCAGAATTGTCAGTGTATATTATTTTGTCATGACGATTTCTTCCGAAAATTTTCTCCCTTCTTTTACCTTCTATCATAACCTCAGAAATCTGGCCTGGTAATTTCGAATTGATTTCTCCCTGTATTTTTTCCTGAATATCATTTAAGGTTTTATATCTTCTTTGTTTGACAGACATTTTTACATCATCTTTCATTTTTCTTTGAGCGATAGTTCCAGATCTTTCAGAATATATAGCAGTATGTAATTTGTCAAATTTAATTTCTTCAATTAAATTTAAAGTGTCTTCAAAATCTGATTCTGATTCACCACAAAAACCAACTATAACATCAGCTGACATAGCTACATTCGGAATTATATCTCTAATAATATTAATTAATTCAATATACTCTTCTCTTGAGTAACCTCTTCTCATTGTTTTCAAAATTTTATTTGATCCAGATTGAAAAGGTAAATTTATACTTTCACAAACTTTAGGTAATGATGCTATAGAATTAATTATTCTAATATCCATATCAATAGGATGAGAAGTTAAAAAACGTATTCTTTCAATACCGTCAATATCATGTAAAGATTCAAATAAATTAGCTAAGGTCAGATCACCTTGCAAATCATATCCATAAGAATCCACATTTTGCCCTAATAAAGTAATTTCTTTAACCCCATTATCAGCTAACTTTTTTACCTCTTCAGAAATAATAGGAATTTCCCTACTAACTTCCCGTCCCCTTCTGTAAGGAATAATACAGAAAGCACAAAATTTATCGCATCCATGACTTACAGGAACAAAGCTTGAAATTCTTGGTTTAACATCTAAAGTAGATAAGCATCCTTCTTTATCTATCCCTTTTTTTTCATATAATAACTGAATTAAAGGTTCGTAATTCTGAGGTTGTAAAAACAAATCTACATCAGGAAATCTTGCTTCCAAATTATTTGTTTTTGGACCTACCATACAACCCATAAGTACAACGATCTTTTCTTGATTTTTATGCTTTTCAATTGTTAATTGATCTACTTTAGCAGTCACTTTATCTTCTGAGCTTTGCCTAACAACGCAACTGTTAACGATTGAAATACTTGAATTCTTAATATCTTCAGATTCCTCAAATCCTACACTTCCTAGTGCAGAGCTTAATCTCTCAGAATCAGCAACATTCATCTGGCATCCAATAGTCCATATTGAAAATTTATCTATCAATATATTCTCCAAAATTATAATGGCGGAGGGTAAGGGATTCGAACCCTTGGAATCCTATTCGAATTCGCACAGTTAGCAACCGTGTGCTTTAGACCACTCAGCCAACCCTCCTTAACACTTGAATAAAGATATTATCAAATTGTGTATACAATTCAAAGTAAGTTTAAGCTTTAATTAAGTAAAGCTAATTTGGCTTATCTGCGCTTCCTATCCAGTTTTCACCATCTGAATAATATTCTTTTTTCCATATTGGTACTGATTTTTTTAATTCTGAAACTATATATTCGATTGCTCTAAAGCTTTCATTTCTATGCGGAGAAGATGCAATTATAAGTAAGCTTATTTCAGATATTTCTACTTTTCCTATTCGATGTACAATTTTTAAATTATTTAAATCCCATTTTGAAATTGAAAAATCTGCTATTTCTTTTAATTTCAATTTTGCCATATCAAGATAAGATTCATATTCAAGATAATCTACTGATTTACCCAAATTGTTATCTCTGGTAGTTCCACAAAATATTAATAATGAACCTGATGACGATTCATTTGATTCATTAAGATATTCTTGTATATTGATAATATTTTCGGTAATAACAATCATTATCAACCACCACTTACAGGAGGTATGATCGCAACTTCATCTCCATCATTTAATTTAAAATTTTCATCCTGATAAATCAAATTTACTGCTAGTGCATACGATTTAACAATATCTTTAAATCCAGGTTCATTTTGATTCAAATTGCAAATCAAATCGGAAATATTTGAATTATCAGAAAGACTCAGTAAAATACTGTCTTTATTTAATTTCTCTTTGTGAGGGCCAAACAATTTAACTGTAATTTTCATAAAATTTTATCTATAAAATTATTATCATATGCAGATACTCTAAAAATACCATTACTTTCTACACCAAGATGATCTTCTTCATAATAAGGGCTTATATACTCCCAAACAATATTTCCATTTACATCAACCTGAAAAATTCTACCAAAATTACCTTCTGTGATCATCACATTACCATTAGGTAATTTTAATACTCCTGAGATATATGGACTAAAAAAATTGAATTTCGGTTTATCAGAATATTCCCAAATGATATCTTTACTTATAGGGTCTATTTCTATAATTCTAGAATAAGGCATAGGTTCATCAAATCTATGTACCCCATTATCAAATATAAGTACATTACCATTAGATAAGATATGAGGATCATGTTGTTGTGCAATTATTTCAGGTCCTATTTCCCATATAAACTTACCAGTTTTTTTATTTATTAATGCAACTGTAGAAATATTTCTAAAACTAACCAAAACTTTCTCATTTTCTATAGGGACAACAGTATTGCCATGGCTCCACTCATCTCGTGGATCATTAAACGTTATTTTATGTTTATTAATATCAAGATGTTCAGTAGAATGCCATTCCCAAATTCTATTATTATTTTCATCAATTTCTATTAATATATCTGACCACATTTTACCTGAATAATCTTCGGGGATTATTCCACCTTGAACTTTAGCTGCTAAATTTTGATTTACTTCCTCTACAGCTAAATATATTACACCTCCATTATTCGTTCTTCTGGCATCATGATGTTGATAAACATCCTCATATTTAAATATTAATTCTGAATTTTTGTCAAATTCAGCTATTACTCCACCTTTAAATCTTTCCCATAAAGGGAAATCCACATCAGATTTTTCTTTGGACTTACCCATGTAAAACAAGTTGCCATTAGGTAATAAATATCCATACAAACCAGGTGCCCAAGGAAGGTTCCATTGGTGAACTATTTTTCCTTGCAGATTTATTGCATAAACTTCGCCATTGCCAAACATTGGGGCAAATAATATGACGCAATCATAAGCTTTATTAGAATCTAAATAAGTAACTCCAGATTTTGTAATTCGTTTTCTTGTCTGACTTATATATTTTGATTCCATAATTAATCACAACGAATAATTTCATCTGATACTAATTGATTGATATAATCATCTTCATAACCAAGGACATCAGATAAAATTTCTTTAGTATGTTGCCCTATAGTAGGTGCTGATCCAATTGTCATAGGAGTTCTACTAAACTTTATTGATTTCCCAGTAACATGAATTTTACCTGCAATCTTGTCAGGCACTTCCACCATCATTTCTCTTTCTTTAATTAATGGATTAATACTCGCACCGACAACATCGTTGATTGGAGCAATAGGAACACTAAATTTATTTAAATATTCTACTGCTTCTTCTGTTGTTTTACTTTTAAACCAAGGAATCAAACGATCTTCAATCATTTTATAATTTTTACTTCTATCATTTCGACCTACAAATTTTGAATCATTAACCCAATCATCCCAACCTAAAGCCTCACAACATCTTTCCCACATCTTTCTATTTGTAGCGGCCATTAACACCCATCCATCAGATGTCTGATAAGCATTATCCATACCCATTCCATTACCAGTTTTATCTTGAATGATCCCATCTCCCAAAAAAGCACTGATAGGAATTTCATTAACTGTAAATCCTGTATCTCCTAAAGAAACATCAATGGCCTGACCTTCTCCTGAAAATGCTCTTTCATATAATGCAGCTAGTGCTCCAATAGTGCCATGCAATGCAGTGATTCGATCAATCAATGGGAAAAAATTTCTTATAGGTGGTCCATCTGGAAATCCATTTAATGACATCATTCCACCTAGTGCCTGTCCTAAAGGATCAAACCCTACTCTGTCTTTATAACTACCTGTTTGACCATATGCAGAAACATTAATCATAATAATTTGTTTATTCAAAGCTTTTAAGACCTCATAACCAAATCCCATTTTATCTATTGTGCCAGGTCTAAAATTCTGCAAAAAGATATCAGAATGTATAACTAATTCTTTTAAAACATGCTTTCCTTCATCAGTTCTTAAATTAATTGACAAGCTTTTTTTACCACTATTATATTGAACCCAATATGCGCTTTGCCCTCGAACTACAGGTGCATTTTTTCTGCTTTCATCACCTGTTAAAGATTCAATTTTAATTACTTCAGCTCCCATTCTTGCAAACATTAAGGCACACCTTGGTCCGGCCTGATAACGCCCCAAATCTAATACTCTTAAACCTTCTAACGGGTATTTTTTTTCTGGTGACATTATTCCCTCCCTTTTTTATCTAAAAATGTTTTAAAACTATCTTGCACAGATATAGGTTTTAACCAATCTTGAACAGCTCTCATTTCATGATTGTATTGTTCTTTTAATGTATGCCCAATATTCTCTGAAACTAATTTTTTCAATCCCTGGACCATCCTGGGGTCATTGTAGCTAATCATTTCTGCTATCTCTAATGTTTTTTCCATAAGTTTATCTGATGGAACTAAATGATTTAAGAGTCCAATTTCAACAGCTTCTTGAGCCATAACTTGACGACCAGTAAATAATAATTCTTTTGCTTTTGGCCAACCAATTTGTGATGGCAAAGTCCATGATGAATTCAATCTACCATAAGTGGCTGCTAAAAATTTAAATGATGTATTATTTGTCCCAATCCTAATATCAAAGCTGGAGGCCATTAATGCTCCTCCTCCAAATGCTAGCCCGTTAATAGCACCTATTAACGGTTTAGCACAATTCATCAATCTCCATGTATACCATTTTGCAGTAGGATGATCTGGAGATGGTTTGTTCAATTTTGAAAGCTTATCCATTTCATGTATATCTCCTCCAGCGCTAAATGCTTTCTCTCCTGCCCCTGTAATAATTATACAATTTACTTTATCATCATTTTCCAATTGTAAAATATATTTCTCTAATGTTAATTGCAAAGATCTGCTTAACGCATTTAGTACTTTTGGCCTATTCAAAGTCAGTATTGCAACTTTATCTTTCAAGTCTAATAAAACTTCTGATTCATTCACTAAAATACTCCTAAATAATATCTAATATATTTATGTTGATATATTTTACTAGTTTTACATCAGATAATCTGAAATGTAACTATTAATTAAATCAATTATAATGATATTTTAATATAAACCAAAATACCAAATTATATAAATATTTAAAGTGATAGCAATATGAATCAAATCCTAATAAAAAATGGCACGATTATTACAATGAACCCAGACAGAGAAATTATAGAATCTGGCAGCGTTTTAATCAAAGACAATAAAATTGCCCAAGTTTCCAAAGATGAAATAAAAGTTAACAATGATACCTGTATTATTGATGCAAATAGAAAAGTGATATTACCTGGGTTAATCGATTGTCACACACATGCAGGACACACAATGGTTAAATCTTTAGGCGTAGGTAAATCAAATGACTGGGTAGATGCTTGTTTAAAAATCTACTCAACCGGATCAAGCCTGAGTTTCTGGGAAACTGATGCTAGCTTATCTGCATTAGAAAAAATCAAGGCAGGAGTTACATCTTCTTTAATTCTATTTGGTGGAGGCACTGATTTACTAAGATCAGATAAACCTGATTATGCAGTAAGTTATGCTAAATCATTTGGAGAAAACGGAATAAAAGGGATAGTTGCAGTTGGGCCAAACAGGCCTCCTTATCCCACTATGTTCTACGATAAAGAAAATAACACACCTGTTGAATCTAGCCTTGATAATCAATTAGAAGTGACAGCAGAGTTGGTAAGTAATATAAAATCCGTTCAAAATAACAGAGTATCATTTTGCGTATCAGCTCCTAAATTCTTCCCTGAAGAAATGGATGATGAAAATTTAAGTAAATCAGTAGCTTATATGTATGACAAAGTTATGGATTTAAGATCTCAAAACAATTTAATTTTCACGCAAGACGGACATAAAGAAGGCTCAATATCAATATCTGATAAATTCAATGCACTAGGTGAATGGGCATTGTTATCACACTCAATCACTCTTTCAAATGACGATTTAAAATCAATAAAAAAACATAAACCTACTATTGTTCATAATCCCAGTTCGAATTACTCAATTATGGGAAGATGCCCTGTCCCTGAGTTACTTGATGACGGTATAAGAGTAGTTATAGGTTCTGATGGGGCTGCTCCTGATAGAGGATTTGATATGTTTAGACATATGAGCCAATGCATGCATTACCATCGTAGACATTTTGAAGACACTACAATATTACCTCCGGGAAAAGTATTAGAAATGGTAACAATAGATGCAGCTGAAGCATTAGGTTTAGGATCCGAGTTAGGATCGATAGAAACTGGCAAAGTTGCAGACATAATATTAATTGATATGTTTAAACCTCATTTATTACCTATGAATATGCCAGTAACAAGATTAGCACATTATGCAAATGCTGCTGATGTAAATACAGTTATAGTAAATGGGGAAATAGTAATGATGGACAGGAATGTATTGAAGGTAAATGAACTAGATATACTAGAAAAAACCGAAGAAGAATCAAAAAAAATGTTATCAGAAAACAATTTGAATCACTTAACAAATATACCTGACAACTTCTGGAAAAAATCTAGACTTTAAATATTCTCTAATTCGACACCTAAACCATCAGACAATCTGTTTACGTAAGCGTAATAGGATACAATTTGATTAATATCCAATATCTCTTTATCTGGAAAACCTACTTTTGTTAAATTCTCAACATCAGATTTTTTCATATCCCAGGGAAATAAAGTTAATTTATATGAATAATCCAACATTGCTTTTTCTTTATTAGTTATATTAGCTTTTTTATAATCGTTTTTTAACTGATCAACCAGTTCTTGATTTTTTGTTAATCGGAAAAGCCCTTTTCCGTGATGAACAACTCAGTATTCGCATTTGTTTGCAGCTGAAGTTACTACTGCAATCATTTCTCTATGAGCTCTTTTTATGGGAGATTTTCCATACATCACAGTTTTATACAAAAGCATATGAGCTTTAAGAGAATCAATACTTAAACTATGAATTTTCATTATATTATCCACTCCACCCCAAGGCTCGATTAATTGACTATAAATTTCAGCCAATTCCCCTTCTGCTTCATTTTCACTAATCATTTTTATCCAAGGCATATATCCTCCAAAAGAATATAAATAATTTGTTTAAAATTAAGTATACATCGTTATAATTAAATTTATGGACAACAAAATATTAAATAACTACTTCAAGAAAATAGAATCCTGCTTAGACGAAAATGAAGCCATAGATATTCTTAAATCTATCATTCAAATAGACAGCAGAACAAATTCAAAAAATGAAAATAATATCATCGAATACTGGGAATCAAAATATTCTGAATTGGGAACAATTAATAAAATTCATAATACAAATGACAATCGGTTTAATCTTATATCAAATCTTAATTTTTCTGATAATCATAAAACTATAATATTTAATGGACACCTAGATACGAATCATATTGGAAGCGGTTGGACTACTGATCCATTTGGCGGAGAAATAAATGATAACTATATATATGGGCTAGGAGTATCTAACATGAAAGCTTCTATAGCCGCAATGTTTTATTGCGCAAAAATATTAACAAAAATTGGATTAGACAAAGGCAAAATAATATTCACTTCAGTATTGGGTGAACTTCAGGGAGGAGTTGGAACAAAAGCATTATTAGATAATGGATTAAAAGGTGATTTTTTTATTAATGGGGAACCAACTGATTTAAACTTTATGACAATCCATGCCGGGACATATTCATTTATAATCAATATCATTGGAGAAACAAGGCATTTAAGTAAAAGAGATGAGGCTACAGATGCCACAATAATATTGAATAAAATAGTAAATGATATAACAAACTTAGATATCACCACAAATATTAAAGATAACGATGAAAAAAAATTAAATATTATTCACATAGGGTCGGTAAGATCAGGTTTAGGAGAAAACTTTTCTGATGACAGACCTCCACAGGTTTCTGATAATGCTATTATCTACGGATCAGTTAGATTTACAAATTTTGACGATATAACAAATATAAATTACCAAATAGAACAAATAACTTCAAAATATAATAACCTTTATAAAAAGGCAGATATCAAATTTACAATTCAATCTAATAACCCAATTATGCCTCCAATTAAAACAAATTTATCCGAAAATACAATTAATTTGATAAATAAAAGTAATAAATTAATTAAAAATTCTAATGCAATGATTGGACAAATCCTTCCTTATTCACTTTATGGAACAGATGCAGGTCATATAGTAAATAAACTTAAAATACCAGGCTTTGTTATGGGATCAGGAGGAAAGTATAATACACAACCAGATGAAAGAGTTTTATTAGATGATTACATAAATAATATTAAACTTTATTGCCTTTTATCGATTGGCTTGCTTAATCAATAGTACATTCATTAAAGAGAAATCAATAAATAAAAAACAATCTTTATACAAAAACAAAAACTTAGTTACTATTCTTATAGCTACAACACTGAGAGGTTATAATCTTGGTTTTCTGGGAGTATTTCTAGGTATTTACCTATATTACATAGGATTATCTAATCTAAAATTTGGAATAGCATTATCATGCTTTACATTAAGCGGAGCACTATCAAATTTATTTGTATATTTTTTAAAAAATATAATAAGTAGAAAAATTTCTCTAATTATTATGTCGTTAAGCGCAACTATAAGTGGAGTATTATTAATGTATACAGATAATTACTACATGATTTTAATTGCAGCTATTTTCTCAATTGGGAGCATTACTGGAGGTGATAGAACAGGAATATCATCTATAGAAATTCCTATAATATCTAAACTTGTAAAAACAAAAAATCAAACATATGCTTACAGCGTATATAATTTTTTACCAATGATTTCGAAAATCATTGGAACTTCTATACTAATAATAATTCCGTTATTAAGATCAATAACATCTCTACAAACTAAATCTATCTACTTTCTCTTATTAGCTATTTACACTTTTATAAACGCAATACAAGCATTCACATACATTTTTTTAAACAAAGAAATCGAATCCGTAAATCATGAAAAAACTAAAATTATTCCAACTTCAGGTAGTGATTCAAAGTTAATTTTTATTATTACAAGTTTATTTGCAATTGATTCTTTTGGAGGAGGATTCATAGCCAGAAGTTTTATTTCTTTTTGGTTAATAAAAAGTTTTTCATTAAATGAAGGAATATTATCAATAATATTTATCGTGGCTCAAATTCTAAATGGAATTTCATTAATGCTTGCACCCAAAATAGCAAAAACAATTGGAATTTTAAACACTATGATATTAAGTCAGTTAATTGCAAATAGCATTATTGTAATAGCAGCGTTATCTACGAACTGGATAATAGCTTCAATATTATATCTAATAAAAGAAGCATTTAATGATTTAGACATTCCTACAAGGCAAGCATTTATGATGAATATTGTAAGTGAAGAAAATCAAACACAAATGGCTAGTGTGTCAAATCTTGGGAGAACAGGTGCCCATACATTTAGTCCGGGAGTAGCCGGATATGTATCATCAATATTTGGAATTAATTTATCTCTTATATTTGGAGGTTCAATAAAAATAATATATGCACTAATTCTATTAAGATATAAATCTATTTCATTTAAAAAATATAATTAAGAACTAAAATCTGTAATCATTGTTCCTGGTGTTTTACCAGTAAATTCTTCATCTTTAATGACAATTTCCCCATTCACTATCACATGAGTTATCCCCGATGGATATTGATGAGGGTCTAAAAATGTAGCATTTGCTTTCACTTTATCAGCTTGCATAATTACTACATCCGCAGCATAACCAGGGACTAACCTACCTCTATTTGTAAGCCCTAATCTACTTGCAGGAAGTGATGTCATTTTTCTGATTGCTTCCTGAAGAGATACTATTTTCTTTTCATTGACAAAAGTTTGTATAAAAGTTGGGTTTGTCCCATAACTTCTAGGATGTGGTTTGCCGGCAGAAAGTACACCTTCGGTAGACATTGAAGAACCATCAGATGCTACTGCTACCAATGGATGCTGGGCAAATTTGTCTACATCTTTTTGATCCATACTCTGCATTACAACCATAGCTTCACCTTCCTGATATATCCTTAAAACAGCTTCTGCAGGAGTGGTTCCCATTGATTCAGATATTTCAGTAATGTTTTTTCCTTCAAAAGATTCGTCAGGGACATATCTTGCTATCATAATTCCATCAGTAGTTCTGCCTTTATCAATAATTTCATTAATTCCATCAATTAATTCACCACGTGAATCTTCATTAGCCATAATTTTTAGAGTTTCTTCTCTTCCTCCAGACAATGACCATCTTGGGAAAATCGCACCTGTAATAGAAGTACTTGATCTTGGATAAGGATATTGATCACCTCTTACATCTAGACCTTCATCTACTGTACTTTCTAAAAGTGCTAGATATTTATCGGCTTTTCCCCATACCTGATTAGTATCACATTTAACATGAGATATCTGAACTTTACATTCGGCTCTTCTACCGATTTCAATAGCTTCATTCAAAGATACAAATAATCCAACTGAGCTAGCTCCTTCATCTCTTTGGTGAGTTGAATATAATTTGTTACGTTTCCCTGCTTCCTCTGCAATGGCAATAACTTCATCTGTTCTTGCATAATATCCTGGTGCATAAAACAACCCTGTTGAAAAACCAAGTGCTCCAGCATCAAGAGATTCTCCAGCCAATCTTTTCATTTCATTTAACTCATCTGCTGTCGGGGGTCTGTCTTCCTGTCCAATCACAGCTGATCTAAGTGTTGCATGACCAATCTGAAAAGCTACGTTCAACGTTGCTCCAGATTTTCTCGAAGCTTCAATATATCCTGCATAATCAGTCCAGTTAATTTTATCTGTTAATCCTCCACCATTTTCATAGGTCGATAATCTTTGCATTAATAATTCTTTTGATTCACCAATTAATGGGGCGCAAGTACTCATTCCACAATTTCCAATTAATTCCATTGTGACACCCTGTCTTACTTTACTTTGAGCAGTAGAATCTAATAAAAAAGAAAGATCGCTGTGAGTATGTAAATCTATAAATCCAGGAGTCACAGTTTTACCAGTTGCGTCAATAGATATATCTGCATCTAAACTCTCGCCATGAGTGATAGCAGTAATTTTCCCATCATTTAAATAAAGATTTCCAATATAAGGATCCCCACCTAGTCCATCTATAATTGTTGCATTTTTTATTTCTATCTTATCCATTTCATATCCCGTATTTAAGAATTAAAATTAGTAATCATTTCTCCAGATGTTTTCCCTGTAAAATTCTCATCTTTTATGACAATTTCTCCATTTACTATAACATGAGTCACCCCTGAAGGGTACTGATGAGGATTAACAAAAGTTGCATTTTCTTTAACATTTAAAAGATCCATAATGACTATATCAGCAGCATATCCCGGGGTAAGTCTTCCTCTGTTTGTAAGCCCCAATCTTTGAGCTGGCATAGATGTCATTTTTCTTACTGCTTCCTGTATAGATACAAGTTTTTTTTCATTTACAAATTTTTGTAAAAATCTCGGATTTGTTCCATAACTTCTAGGATGAGGTTTCCCTGCAGATAAAACACCTTCAGTTGATAAAGATTCTCCATCTGATGCCACTGCAATTAATGGGTGGGCTGCAAATGTTTCAACATCTTCATCAGTCATTCCATAACTAACTACCATCGCTTCACTCTTCTCATATATCCTAAGTGCTGCTTCAGCTGGAGTGGTTCCCATAGAATCTGCTATTTCCTCAAGATTTTTACCTTCAAGTGATTCGTCAGGAACATATCTTGCTATAATCGTTCCATCTGCTCCCCTCCCCTGGTTAAATGTTTCATTCATTTCATCAATGATCCTTCCTCTATCGTCTTCATCAGCCATATATTTTAATGTTGCTTCCCTGCCGCCAGCCAATGCCCATCTGGGAAACAATGCTCCAGTAATAAATGTACTAGAAGCAGGATAAGGGTATTGATCTCCAGCTACATCAACACCTTCTTTAACCGTCTGTTCTAACAGTTCCATATACTGTCCCGCTTTACCCCAAACCTGAGGTGAAGCACATTTAACATGAGATATCTGAACTCTGCATTCGGCTCTTCTACCAATTTCAATAGCTTCATTGAGTGAAACAAAAAGACCAACCGTTCTACTACCTTCATCTCTTTGGTGAGTTGAATATAATTTGTTACGTTTCCCTGCTTCCTCAGCAATGGCAATAACTTCATCTGTTCTTGCGTAATATCCCGGTGCATAAAATAAACCTGTTGAAAAACCTAAAGCTCCAGCATCTAATGATTCTCCGGCAAGCCTTTTCATTTCCGTTAATTCATCAGCAGTAGGAGATCTGTCATCCTGCCCCATTACAGCCAATCTAAGAGATGCATGACCAATTTGAAAAGCAATATTCAATGTAGATTTAGCTTTTTTCGAAGCTTCAATATAGCCTGCGTAATCTGTCCAAGTAGGATTATAAGAATCAGTGTGATCTGAAACCCAGGTATCAAACATATCTCTTGCATCACCTATCAAAGGGGCGCATATACTCAATCCACAATTTCCTATAAGCTCTAAAGTTACTCCCTGTCTTACTTTACTTTGAGCAGTAGAATCTAAAAGAAACGATATATCACTGTGTGTATGTAAATCTATAAATCCGGGCGTAACAATTTTCCCAGAAGCATCCAAAGAGACGCTAGCATCATATGTTTCTTCATGGGTAATAGCTACTATTTTCCCATTTTTAACATAAAGATTACCTTTATAAGGTTCATTACCTAATCCATCAAGTATAGTTGCATTTTTTATTTCTATATCATTCATATTTTCTCCCTATGTTTAAGAATTAAAATCAGTGATCATTTTTCCTGGGGTTTTACCTGTAAACTCTTCATCTTTAATCACAATTTCCCCATTAACTATGACATGTGTTATACCTTTTGAATATTGATGTGGGTCAACAAAAGTTGCTTTCTCTTTAACATTAGGAAGATCAATAATAACTACATCAGCAGCATAACCTGGTGTTAGACGTCCTCGGTTAGTAAGCCCAAGTCTTTGAGCTGGCATAGATGTCATTTTCCTAACAGCCTCCTGTATAGATATAAGTTTTTTTTCATTTACAAATTTTTGTAAAAATCTCGGATTTGTTCCATAACTTCTTGGATGGGGTTTACCAACTGACAAGATTCCCTCTGTTGAAACTGAAGACCCATCTGAGGCAACTGCAATCAAAGGATGTTTTGCAAATTTATCAACATCATCTTCATCCATACTATATTCAATAACCATCGCATCACCTTGCTCGTACATACTTAAAACTGTTTCAGCAGGCGGCATTTTCATCAAATCAGAAATTTCTGCTAGATTTTTTCCTTCTAAAGATTCATCCGGAACATATCTTGCGATTAAAACTGCTTCAGGACCTATTCCCTGATCTATAATTTCATTAATTCCATCAATTAATCCGGGGCGAGAATCTTCATTAGACATAATCTTAAGAGTTTCCTCTCTTCCGCCAGATAATGACCATCTTGGGAATAAAGCTCCAGTAATTCCGGTACTTGATCTTGGATAAGGATACTGATCACCAGCAATATCCAAACCTTCATCTACAGCATTTTCGATAAGTTCAAGAACTTTGTCTGCTTTACCCCAAACTTTTTGAAAATCACATTTAACATGAGATATCTGTACCTTGCATTCTGCCCTTCTCCCAGTTTCAATAGCTTCATTTAAAGATGTAAACAAACCTACAGAAATTGTACCCTCATCTCTTTGATGTGTTGAATAAAGTTTATTTCTTTTACCCGCTTCTTCAGCGATAGCAATAACTTCATCTGCTCTTGCATAATATCCTGGTGCATAAAATAAGCCAGTTGAAAAACCAAGTGCTCCAGCATCAAGTGCTTCACCAGTAAGTCTTTTCATTTCATTTAACTCATCTGATGTTGGAGGTCTGTCTTCCTGTCCAATAACTGCTGATCGTAAAGTACCATGCCCTATTTGAAAAGCAACATTTAAAGTAGCTCCTGATTTTCTTGATGCTTCAATATATCCAGCATAATCTGTCCAGTTAATTTTATCTGCTAATCCCTCATTATTTTCATAAATAGATAATCGTTGCATTAATAATTCTTTTGATTCTCCAGTTAAAGGAGCGCAAGGACTCATCCCACAATTACCTATTAATTCCATTGTAACGCCCTGCCTGATTTTACTTTGTGCAGTTGAATCAAGTAAAAATGAAAGATCACTATGTGTATGTATATCAATAAATCCAGGTGTAACTATTTTTCCGGAAGCATCAATAGAAATATCTGCATTTAAACTCTCCCCATGAGTTATTGCTACAATTTTCCCATCTTTCAAATATATATTCCCAACATATGGACTCCCCCCAATTCCATCAACTATTAATCCATTCTTAATTTCTATTTGATCCATTTTAAATCCTAATACCACTTCATTAATAATATATGTTTAAAAATATAAAGAATACAAATTATATCAAGAATTGAATCAAAAATAAAAAGCTAGTTTAAAATTAAACTAGCTTTTTATTTAGCTGTTACTACTTAAAAGGTACTTGACTACTATTTTGAGGATGTTCGTAACAACTTTTTATTCATCGTCGTGATCGTCATGGTCATCTTCATCGTGGCCATCTTCATCAAGGTCATCTTTGTCGTGATCGTCATGGGCATCTTCATCGTGGCCATCTTCATCATGTGCATGTCCTGCATGACCTACATCAATATATTGATGTGCAAAACTTGAAACGAAGGTTCCAAAAATCAAACCTATCAATAAAAAACCTGTCTGTAATCCATATCTAGTCTTTTCAGAAGAATGTATAGTCGGAACTATATCACTTAAAGCAATATAAATGAAAAATCCTCCAATCGCACCATAAATATAACCTAATGGTAAATCTATTACTGAACCAAGTTGAAAAGCAAATATCGCTCCAATAATCATTGTTGAAGATGCAAGTAAATTTCTTACAATTACTTGTCTTCTTGTGAATCCACTTTTTAGCTGTAAACCAAATTCGCCCAATTCAAGAGGAATATCATGAGCAATAATCGCTATTGTCGCTATTAAACCTGTACCTGGGTTAATTAAAAATGCAGATCCTAAGGCAATACCATCGACTATATTATGAAAAAGATCACCTACAAGAAAAAGCCATCCTTGAGAATTATTTCTTTGATTTTGAAGATCTTCTTCATGATGATGATGAAAATTTTGAAAACCTTTCTCAATTAAAAAAAAGATTAAAATTGCTATCAGAGTTGCATTTAAAACTACAGATCCTTTTTCATCTATTCCATGTGGTATTAAATCTCTAAAAGAGGCAATTAGCAAAACACCCGCGGCAAATGGAGTACCAAACTTTATTAAATACTGAGACCATGATGCTTTTTGTACTAATAATACCGCTACAGACAAAGATAAAATTCCAGCTGCAATGCTTGCAACAACCACATATATAAAATCTGTCATACAATCCTCTTATTAATTTTTTTACTTATTATTTTTTAGGTATGAAATATAATATAAGTATGAAAATAATACTGTCAAGTAGTATAAATAGACGTACTAGTATTTACATACAAACAATAAATTGATTAATATACTTAGATTGTAATTAAAAACTAAGTCACAAATTTATGACTAATAAAAAATACGAACTAACAAATGAAAATTGCAGTGTGTATGATGTTATGGGAATTATAGGTGGGAAATGGAAGATAGATATTATTTATCATCTTGGGGAAAATACATTAAGATTTGGTGAATTGAAAAAATCTTTACTACCTATCACTCAGCAGATGCTTTCAAAACAATTAAAAGAACTTGAAAATAATAATATAGTTAAAAGAAAAACATATTCTGAAATACCGCCAAAAGTTGAATATTCACTTACAGATATTGGGAAATCACTAAATCCAGTTATACAATCAATTATAAAATGGGCTTCATATTACAGCGATCATCTTAGTAAGAAATAAATAATTTTATTTACTTATTAACATCCATATTGCTACTAATATTAATGAAATAGCAAAAAACATATCTCTATATTTACCTGATTTACTACCACTTAACATTCTCAATGAATTTCCAAACAGGCTATACAAAACTACTGATATAAAATTATTAACGGAAAAAATTAATGTAAGAATTAAAATATAAAGCGACGTATTCATATCTAATACATCATTAAATTTCGTATACATTAAAGTTATTACAATTTGAGCCTTAGGATTAAGAAAAATAAAAATCATCCCATGAAAAAAAGTAATCCCTGATTCCTGTTTATTATCAGACCCAAATCCTGATTTCAAAATTTTATAAGCTATATATATAATATATAAGCTACCCAGATATCTAAGAATAGTTAATATAAAATCATATCTAGAGACAATAAAATCAAATCCAATTCCATAGCAGAAAGTGAATGTCACTATCCCAATATGGTAACCTAAAATCGCAGGAAGAATTTTTTTAAAGCCTGATCTTGCTGTATTAACAGCAAAAAACATTACACCTGGCCCAGGAGAATAAGCAAAAGGTGCAAGAAAAATGCATACTGCAATAATAAAATTAAAAGTCATTTCAGAAGGTCAGCCTATAACTTCTTTGAATACTCTTGAATAATTTAATCCTAATATTTTTCTGAGTTCTTCTTCGTTAAAACCTCTTTCAGCTAATTTCAAAGTGAGATTAGGCCAGTCAGTAAATTGTTCATAGCCAATTGTTTTATAATCATCGTACTGAGGATATGGCAATCCAAGTCCATTATCATTTACTCTGTGTTCTTCCCTAAAACCACTCCAATTAAAATGTCCAGGTCTCATTCCTGGCATCTCTTTAGGATATTCAAATAATGTTTCTGTTCCAGGACCAGGACCTAATTTATCCGTACCAATACACACATGATCAATCCCCATTACATCTACAAGGTGTTCAATATGCAAAGCCCAGTCATCTAAAGTTGCTGTGGGTGTTTCCTGAATAAAACCAGGGATAACCACAACTCCAAAAAATCCACCATTATCTGCTATTGCTCTTGCGAATTTATCGCCCTTACCTCTGTCATGTTTTACGATAGCAGCACTTGTTGAATGAGTTACTACAACAGGACTTGAAGATATGTCCATAGCATCCCATCCTACCTGTTCTGAGCAATGACTAACATCGACAATCATATTTTTTTCATTTAATTTATTTACAAGTTCTCTGCCAAAATAAGACAGTCCACTTTTATGTATCTCAGTACATCCGTCACCCACAAGATTCCTTAAATTATAGGTAAGTTGTACCACTCTTAAACCAAGGTTATAGAAAAAATCAACTTTATTTAAATCAGTTCCAAATGACAATGTATCCTGAAAATCAAAAATTATACCCCCTTTACCAGTATCATGTGCTTCTTTAATATGGTCTGAAGTTGTTACAAGCATGAGTTTTTCTGGTATTGAATTTATAATTGATATTGCATCTGACATTCTTTTTACTGAACTATCATATGCGGCATCTATACCAGCTGCTGGACCAGCATAAGTTCCACTTGCAATATTAACCCCTGACTTTTCCCAAAGTTCAATATATTGTGCTTTTGCATCAGTGCTGTTTTGAATCTCACCTGGGATCATTCCTGATAATGTGGCTGATGCCTCAGCTTTTGTCATACCTTCCTTAAAGCATTCATCCATTCTTTTTCTCATATTGTCTGTAAATAAACCACCTATGGTTATAGTAGGAATCTGAGAATCAACAACAAGTGCTTCATTATGTAACTGTAAAGCTTCGTCCTGGCTTAAAACAGGTTTTTCTCTGTAAGACATATAAAACCTCAATAAATATATAAACTATTATAATTCAAAATTGACAGGAGGGTTCTCACCTAAAAGGTGCTGTACAAAATAATCCCATCTTTTTCTCCAGAAATATTTCCATGATTTTAATGATGTTTCTGAATTTACAGGAGAATGTTCTATTTCAGGTATAATCAACATATCAAAATCTTTATTATTTTGTATTAACTCATGAGCAAGTCTGAGAGTGTGATACATATAAACATTATCATCCATGTCGCCATGAATTAATAATAACTTACCTTTTAATTCAGAAACATAATTTCTTGTAGCCTGATTGCTATAAATTTCATCAGAAACTTTTCCCTGATATTTTTCTCCCCACCTGGAATTATATTCAAGATTGTCATAATTTCCTGAAGAAGCAACTCCCACAGAATAAAAATCAGAATATTTAAATAATGCATTTGCAGTTGAATAGCCTCCACCAGAATGTCCATACATACCTACTTTTTCTATATTCATATAGGGTCTTGTTTTCGAAATATTTTTTATTACATGAATATGATCTTCTATAGAACCATTATCTTCAAGTTGGCCATAAGAATAATCATGAAATGATTTAGATCTTTCCGATGTCCCTCTGCCTTCGATTATAACTATTACAAAACCAAGCTCAACTATCGAATTTACTTGCCCAAAACTCTCATGACCAAAAGAATGATCTCTTAACCCGAGTGATTGTGGCCCGGGATATATAAAATCTAGTATAGGATATTTTTTATTTTGATCAAAAAATGAAGGTTTAAATATTGCTCCATAAATTGTTGTTTTATTATCCGCTGCTAAATCTGAAAAATATTCAGGATCAGTCCATCCTAATTTCACAAGTGAAGAAATGTCTGCCTCAATTAATTTTTTGCCAGACAAATCATCTGTATGTTTCAACATAGTAATCTGTGGTTGATTAATTGAACTATACTGATCAATAAAATATCCACTTTTTTTCTTAAAATTAATAATATGATTAGCATTTTCTTCCGATAACAAAACTAGAGCACTGCCATCAAAATTAATTTTATAAAATCCTTCCCAGTAAGGATTAAATTCAGATTCTCTTGAACCTGCAGTAAAATATATTACTTCTTCATTTTCATCAACATCTATTATTTCTCTTACTCTCCATTCACCAGAAGTAATCTGGGATTTTTCTGCACCTGTATAAAGGTCATGTATGTAAAAATGAGCCCAACCACTTTTTTCTGAATACCAAATTAACTGATTTGATTTAAATAAAGGTCTAATAGCAGGATAATCAGTAATTCTTGGAGCCATATCAACATATGTATCTGAACTTTCAGTAATTATTTCTTTAACTTTGCCTGTTTCAATATCAATCTTTTTTAATGTCATATTATACTGCCCACGATCAGAAATAAGATAATAAAAATGTTTTTCATCCTCTGCCCAAAAGAAATTATGCTGATCACAGCTATTAACAAAATCAACATGAAACATCCCAAAGTAAGTAAAAGGTTTTTCATCATGCGCGATCATAGTATTAGCCTGGGTATCAAATAAATATATTTCATTAGTTGATATATTTTCACCAGGAAAGCTATATGGCAAAGAATGAACTTCAGGCCTTGCAGGTGAATCTCCTTTTATATGCTGGATTAATGGTAATTCTTTTATGTTTCTTTCATCAAGTTTAATACAAAAAATATATCTTCCAGATGGAGACCAGCCTATAGCTGAAGGAAAAAGAGTTCCGTTCTGCTTTGCGAGAGTACTCCCTTTGCCAAGAAAAGGTAATTCCCCGTAACTATATTTCTCTATACCATCACTAGTAAGTTTAATGGTATTTTTCTCGTTAATTTTCTTATAAACAAGATTGTTTTTTTCAATCCAGGCATACTTTGTTCCATCAGGAGATTTATGAAGATACTTATTCTGAGGCATTGAATCAAATCGATAAATACTTTCTGAATGTAATAAATTATATTCAAATGTATGATTAAGGTATTCAAAAGAAATCAAATTGTTATGATTATCATAAGAAATATTTACAGATGATTCTTTGATTTTCTTATTTTTATTAGAACTAGCAATAATCTGATTTATGAGTTTCTCTTCAAGTCCTTGATTTATCAAACAATCAATTAAAACAGATATTTTTACTACATGTTCAGGATCTGATTTTGAAACGTTGTATACCCTTACCTCTTCTCCGTCATTGGAATTTGTAAAAAGTAAAAATCCCAATCCATCCTCAGACCATACAACATCTATATTGTCATTCTTAACCAGTTCTCCCCAATATATTGGAAGTTTTTTTCTTGCCAGATGATATCTTTGTTCAATATTCATACAATTAAATTAGTTTTCTTCCTCTCTGCTTGGGAGTAGCATGAAAATTATAACTACTGGAATTCCTATAATAGTAATATACAACAATTGCCACCAACCACTTCTATTAGTATCATGAAGTCTTCTTGCTCCTACTGCTAAACCAGGGACAATAATAGCCACATTGAATAACAATCTTAAGGGTCCGGTACCAACAGTTTCTGTAAATCCAGAAAATATAACTGCATCAAGTATCCCTGTTATAACTCCAACAATAAGAGTAAATAAGCAAAACCACCAGTACTCAGGCCTTGAAGCTTTACCTGTAAAATCTGCATATTTATTTAAACATGTTTGAATTGATTGCTGAAAATTCATAATAACCTCTGTTTATATATTTAAAATATTTTACTAAATTCTTAAGTAATTTAATCTTGCCTCATCCGAGAAAAGTATCTTTTTATCATAAAATTCAAATATATACTTGAATTTCATCAAATCAGAATTTTGTTTTTCAAATTCACTAAAACTATGAGTATCATTTAAATTCAATTTTATTTCGTTTATCCAAAATCTTGTTATTGTTTCATGATATCCGACTTCCATTTTCTTATCAGAATTAAATTTATTGTACTGCTTTATACCCTTGACTATCATTTCGGTACCGAGTAATTCTCCATATTTTTTCAAACTTAAATAAGCCATCCTTACATGAGCTATATGATTCCACTCTTTCCATGGCAAAGTGCATTTCTCAAAACTTTCTAAAAAATTTTCGTCATTCATTACTTAAATTTTCTTAAAATAAATCTGTTTAAATAATAATATCCAATTAATCATATTTACATCCTATATATTTGTGATAAATTTAATCAGCTCTATTTAACTATGTGCCTTTATTGAATAATAACAACTTACTTTTAAGCTCAAATTTTATAAAACTTTCAATAGGTGGCTTTGC
>MDTC01073898.1_pt1 | contig 29386 bp, 32 predicted proteins | sample 811181 | NCBI WGS metagenome assembly MDTC01 (sample SAMN05326644, study PRJNA326480) | marine metagenome | isolation source: seawater | place: Pacific Ocean: North | collected 2011 | reverse complement strand
TGGTGACAGTACGAAACCCGTTCGACAAAAATAGCAGGATGCTATTTTTGAGCTCTGGAAGAGCCCGAAGGGGCGAGTGTAGGATACACGAGCCAGTCCGGTTGCCCCTACCATAAGAAAATCCAATCCATACTCAAACAGTCCTCGAAGCGAAGCTTCTGCGGAACTCGTATCGATTGTATTTTACAGCCACTTAAACCCTCCATAGGCCATAACAAGCTCATAAAGCCAATTGTATTTGCCTGCAAATTTTGCTAAATAACAAGGCGCTAAAGGGGGAGCTTTGCTCATTTCATTGTATATCGGGATACTATCCATCTTTGCTGCGGCCGATGTGGTTGGTGGCCAAGAGGTGCCTGCTGGAGAGCACCAAGAAGTGGTTGCCATTACCTTAATGGGCCATGGTCTGCATTGCTCCGGGGTGCTTATAGAGCCCAATATTGTACTTACGGCTGCACACTGTTTGACAGAGGACTTACAAGCGTACCGCATTTATGTGGGAAGAGGTAAAGAGCAAAACTTTTGGCGTTTGGATACCAAGTTTCAAGGACAGTACAAGGTAAAGGCTGCTTATGCACATCCTTCGTATTTTGATGAGGATGGCAACGGGCCTTATATCTATGAAGAAAAAGATCGTTTTGATGTGGGTTTCATGGTTTTAGAAAGAAGAGTGAAGGGAGTAAAAGCCGCAAAATGGAATCTGGACAAAACAAGAATCCAATCCGCCATTCAGAACCAGGAGATGGCAAAGATTGTTGGTTTTGGAATCCAGCTTCCTTATTTTACTACGGGTAATATACCTGTAGGGGTTAAACATTATATTGAAAAGCCAGTTTTGGGCTATCGTAATCCTTATTTGCAAGTGGATGGTAATAAAAACGATTCTTGCCAGATGGATAGTGGGGGCCCCTTATTTTTAAAGAATCATAAAGACTATGAAGTGGTAGCCTTAGTATCCACAAAATACGATGGTGACTGCGGGGATCCTTCCCCTAGTCTTTATGCGCCTTTGTTTGAGGTTAAAAAATGGCTGCTGCAAAAAGTCAAAGACCATAGGCTTAAAAAGTAGGGGGCAATCCTCTCGACGAAGGTCCAAGATATTTCTTCTGGTCTCTAGTTGCTAAGCAATCAGCTTTAAAATATTCCTATGCGTATTGCTTATGCGATAGTTTTGTTCGTTGTTTTTGTTTTTTCACTGCCATCGAAAGCTCAAATTCGAAATTATAAAAGTATAGAAATTCCGGGTGCCTATTGTGGCAATGGCGCTCCCTACAACATTTATCTCTCAAAAAAAAGTACTAGCAAATTGGCAGTCGAGTTTATGGGCGGCGGAGCTTGTTGGAGCCAAAAAACTTGTTTAAGTGCGACTCCTTCAACAGCAATATTTCCCCTAGGTACACCTTTGCCTTCGCGCTTGTCAGGCTTTACGGCGCTTCGCTCTCCAATAAAAAAACACTCATTGATATACTTTCCTTATTGCACGGGAGATGTATTTGCTGGTGAGCATACGGCCCTATATGAAAATAAATTAGAAGTACATCATGTAGGCTATTCCAATGTAGTGAAGGCAATTGCCTATTTAAAGCAGAATAAGCTGATCGAGTTTGAAAAGGTGAAAGATTTTGTGGTTTACGGCTCCTCTGCTGGTGCCATCGCTAGTTTGGTTCATGCAAAAAACTTTGCAAAAGAATTACCAGCGACGAGCAAAAAAACAATCATAGCCGATGCGCCGGGGCTACATTTTGGTAAAAGATTTTGGCAAAAGTTTACGCCCCAGTTGATAGCGGATTATAGCAAGAACTTTGCAAAACTAAATGTCATCATTGATCCTGAGGATGGTAATATTGCAAGGCAAATGCCGAAAATGTGCAAGAGCTTGGAAGACTGGGAAATTGGCATTCTACAAGGCTCACGGGATGTGATCATGTCTTGGGGCTTTGGTGATATCAGCCCCCTTGAGCACGAAGAACTCATATATTCAAAAGATGGAATTGTGGAAAACACCCGAAGCACAGATAATTGTTTTGTTTGGGTTCCTAAAACCGAGCTGCATACTTTTTTGCTAGCATCGTTTCCCGTATACATTAAGGGTATGGGCGCTCTGGGCTTTACCAAGGCCATTTTATCGAGAAATATTCAGCACAATTACCAGCAATAAGGTCCTATTTTGGCACCATCATGAAATAAGGTGATGCTGGATAAAGGGGATTCCGCTTGTCTTTTTTGCCAAAAATTCGTATCTTTAGCTCAGAGAAGGGGGCTGATATGAAAAAAATCTTAACTGCACTGATTGTTTTTGCTGCCCTGGCCGTAACGAAGAACTTTTTTGATGATTTTCGTTCGATCAACCAAGATATAGAGCACGTTGCCTGCGTGCCTTGCGATATTTAAATTTCCTCAAAATCTGCAAGACCTTTCTCGCTGGTAAGTACCAGCGAGTAATGATTGGGAAAAAACCAAGATATAGCTTCTAGTAGTGACTGATGGTCTTTTTCTGCAGGGTGATTGAGAGACTCTAAAGAGAAGCAAAGGTCATAGTTTTCTTTGTCTTCGGTTAATAAGATCCATTTGGGTCGCATAATTCCCTGCTGTAAAAAAAACTCTTTCAATATTGAGCGTACATAAGTGGGGATATAGTCTTCTTTTGGATAGCCATAAAATAGCTTCTCTGTGGTTTTTTCCCACTCCTTTTTTTTCGTATCTTGGCGCTCGCTATCAATAATAAATTGTCCAGTAAGTGCATATAGCCACAGCATTCCGTAAGTAAATACATAATCCGGCATATTTTTATTGGGATTTACCACTAGGCCAATGCCTCTTTGTGATAACCAATCCAGAATTTTTGTGGCTGGCTCTGCTGCCTGTTCATTGGCTTCCGAGCTAATCCAAAGATAGGGCCAATTATCTGGTCCGGGCTTGGCATCAGGGTAGATCAAACTAAAAGATTGCTCTGGAAATAAACGCAAAAAGTCCTTTTCCCAGTCACTGTCTCTTTCTGATTCTTTGGCGTTAAGTAGTTGCTGAAAGTCCACACCCCTTTATACCTGGCTGAAGACAAATGGCAATGGATAAAAGTCACATAATTTTAAGTATTTAGTCTTTTTTGGTCATGCCTCCAACGCCTCAAATTGAGATAAGTGGTCGCTTTTCTCTAAACTTTGGTCTAGGGGGGCCGATAAGAGATAAAAGTTAACAGTGAAGGTGTGTATGAGAGCTTTTGACTACAGAAATAGAACCGCGCTTAGGAAGTATACGGAACATCTGGAAGTATCGAGTTTGCATTTTGTCGGGGAATACGGAGATTTTGCTGCTAAAGCCGAAATGGTACAAATGTCTTCAACAGGCATGTTGTTGAGAATTGAAAGAAAAGATATGGATAAAAAATTTAAGCGCAAGTTTGATTTGTCTGACATTGTGGGGGAACAGCTCTATTTGTGTATCGATGCCATGGACCTAGAGGTGGATGGAGTCGTCACTCGCATTCATTCACCGGCAAAAAATGTATTTGATATTGCCATTGATTATTCGGCAGGAGCTCCTGAGTACTGGCGGGAATGCTTGGTAGACATGATTCCTACGGAAGGTGAAGAGGAAGAGGAGTTTTTTAATCCTTTCGTTAATGATGACGATGAGTGGGATGATTAAAAGTTTACATTGCGGTTAGCGCTAATATCCAACATACGCTCCAAGGAGCGGTTGGCCGCTTGAATTACAGAGGGCTCGAGTTTTATCTCGGGCTTTTCTTCTTTTAGGGCTAGCGCAATTTTCTCTAGAGTATTTAATTTCATATAGGGGCATTGGTTGCAATTGCAACCTTCCGCTGTGGGAGCTTGAATCAGCTCGGCATCCGGGCGAGCTTTACGCATTTGATGAAAAATCCCATCCTCTGTTGCCACAATGAATTTTTTTGCCGGATTGTCTTTTACTTCATTGAGCAGTCTTGAGGTGGAGCCAATCACTTGCGCGTAGTTCAAGACCTCTTCATCACACTCGGGGTGAGCAATCACAACGGCATCTGGATGTTTTTGTATGAGATCGAAAAGGTTTTTTGCGTGAAACTGTACGTGCACTTCACAAACTCCAGGCCAGATTTCCATATCTCTACCACTGGTTTTCGCTAGATACTTGCCTAGATTTTTATCGGGGCCAAACAAAACTTTTTTATCTTTAGGGATGGCGCGGATCACCTTTTCCGCATTGGAAGACGTGCAAATAATGTCCGAAATGGTTTTTACTTTCGCCGAGCAATTGATATAGGAAACCAAGACAGAATTTGCATGGGATTCTTTCCAGGCCTTGTATTCTTCATAAGGTGAAGTGTCGACCAAGGAGCATCCCGCATTAAGATCAGGAACCAATACCTTTTTTTCCGGCGAGAGGATTTTCACGCTCTCACCCATAAAAACCACTCCAGCAAGCAAGATGATATCGGCTTCTGCCTCTTTGCCTTTTTGTGCCAAAAATAAAGAATCGCCGACGAAATCTGCAATTTCCTGGATGTTCCCCTCTTCATAGTAGTGGGCCAGTATGAGGGCATTTTTCTGCTTTTTTAGTTCTAGAATTTCTTTTTCAAGTTTACTTAACATTTTGCACCAAGCTTAGTTTGCTTGGCTGCCTTTTAACATACTAATAATGGATTTCGAAACCATTTTTAACGACTCATAGACGCCTTGGCCTTGGGAGGCTACAGCTTCCACTTCAGGTGCATTGTATTTGTTAAGGGCTTGCCGTAGCTCTTCTACGGAGGACACATTGTCTAAGTCTCGTTTGTTGTATTGGATGATTAAGGGTATTTGTTTGATGTCATAGCCTTGTTGTTTCAAATTCAACTCTAAATTACGAAAAGACTCGATGTTCTCTTCCATTCGCTCTTTTTGCGAATCAGCAACAAAGACCACGCCATCTAGATTTTTCATAATGAGTTTTCGGGAAGCATCGTAAACCACTTGGCCGGGAACCGAGTAAACATGAAAGCGAGTTTTGTAACCGCGAATATCACCGATAAAAAGTGGAAGAAAATCAAAAAACAATGTGCGCTCTGTTTCTGGGTTTAGAGCATTGAGTTTGGACTTTTCTTCTTCTGCGGTTTGCTGATAGATCCATTGTACATTGGTGGTTTTGCCACCAAGAGATGGACCATAGTAAACTATCTTACAATGTATTTCTTTGGTTTCATCATTCACTACAGACATTAAACATCAATCCTGTTTTCAAAGGCCCTGCCCAAGGTGCGTTGATCAATATAATCAATATCCGTTCCAAAAGGTATGCCGTGTGCAAGCCTGGACACTCTTATCTTAGTCTCTTCTAAAAGTTTGGCAATATAAAGGGCCGTTGTGTCACCCTCTAAATCTGCATCCAGGGCAAGAATCACTTCCTCCACATCATTTTCGGCTTTCAGTCGCTCCAGCAATTCTTTGATTTTTAGTTGATCGGGACCTATCCCTTGCAGGGGGGAGAGGCTGCCGCCCAGAACATGGTATTGTCCGTGGTATTTACCGAAGCTTTCAATTTGGGCAATATCGAAGGGCTCCTCCACAACGCAGATCTGTCTGGCACTGCGATGGGGGTTGGCGCAAATCTCACAGCTTTCACTTTTTTCCGTAAAGGAAAAACACTTGGGGCAAGTTTTTATTTGTTCTTTTACCTCAATTAAAGCTTGGCTTAAAGAGTCCGGGTAGGTCTCCCTGTTTTTTAAAACATGATAGGCCAGGCGTTGCGCAGACTTTTCTCCAATGCCGGGTAAACGGCAAAACTCTTCTATTAGATTTTGTAAGGATTTAAGTGCGCGCATAAAATTTAGCCTACATCATGCCGCCCAAAAGTCCACCCATGCCACCAGTGATTTTGGACATCTCTTGGTCATGGTCGGCTTTGGCTGTTTTTAAGGCCTCATTGCTGGCGGCCATAATGAGATCTGTAATCATCTCTAAATCCCCGTCTTTTTCAAGGTCTTCATGAATGTCAATTTTTACCAAAGTGTTACTGCCTTTTACGGTGACTTTGATGCCATCTCCACCCGCGGTAGCCGTATACTCTTTTTCGTTAAGTTCTTCTTGCAACTTCTCCATTTTGCGTTGCATTTGATTGGCTTGTCTAAGCATTTGTTGCATGCCGCCGCCCATACCTTTCATTTTAACTCCTTTAGTTGATATTTTGAGGTTTTAAATACTTCTTGTGTTTTTTTAAAAATGTCGCTGTTTTCAATTTTTTGTCGAATCTCTTTTTCGGCTTTTTCTTTTGCTGTTTTTTCAATACGTTCTGGGCTTTGAATGGCCTCTTCTTTTGCCAGGACAAACTTTAAATTTTCTACCGGATAACCTTCTGCCGCGAGCAAGCCTTGGATTTCTCTGCGCGAATCCTTGGAGTTTAATTCCTCCAGCATAAAACCGTGATCCTTATCTAATGCCAAAGTTACTAGTTGGTTCTCTGTTTTTTTCACCGCAGAATGGCGCAATTTTGTAGCGAGCAAAGGATTTTTGTTGGCAACATTGCCAACAAAATCCTGCCATTTATTAACAAGGCTTTGGATGTCATGCTGTTTTGGAGGAGCCTTTGTTTTTACGGGCTCAGTGGATTTCGGGCTTTTTTTTTCCGTTTTTGTTGCGTTAGCTACTGGCGGTGGACTTTTAAGTTCATGGTTTTCATAGAAAAACTGGATGCGAGGAGCTGCGGCCATTCGCATAAAGACCATTTCTAGAACAATCCGTGGCTCAAAGGCTTTTTGGATGTCGCTTGCACCTTTTAAAGCCATATCAAATAGTAAGTGAATTTCCTCTTCACTTAGAAGACTGGAAACCTCAATAAAATCCTGAAATTCTGATTCGGATAGATCCAGTATCGCGTGGCGTTCATTGGGGTCCATTTTTACAATGATCAAATTGCGCAAGTCTTCTAGTAAATTTTGAATATAAACTTTTGGGTCGATGGCAGCGCTAGATATTTTTTCGATGGCTTTAAGTAAGTGCCCCTTATCTCGAGAGGCCAAGGCACGCAAAATGCTTATACGCAAATGACGGTCCGTTATGCCCAATATTTCACTGACATTAGTTTCTGTAAGAGAAGAATCACTATAGCTAATACAAAGATCTAAGGCGCTCTGAGCATCTCGCACAGAACCGTTAGCATGTTTGGCAATAGCCCAAAGGGCATCGTCATCGCATTTAATGGATTCTTTTTTGCAGATATTTTCTAATAAATCTGCAATCGCTTGGGTATTTACGCGCTTCAAATCGTAGCGTTGGCAGCGTGATAAAATGGTGGCGGGAATTTTTTGCGGCTCCGTGGTGGCGAACATAAAAATCACGTGCGCAGGCGGCTCCTCCAAGGTTTTAAGTAAAGCATTAAAAGCGGAGTTAGATAGCATATGTACTTCGTCAATAATGAAGATCTTGTACTTTCCGCGCGAAGGCATATAGCTAACCGATTCACGTAGTTCACGTATGGCATCTACGCCATTGTTGCTGGCACCATCAATTTCCATGACGTCAACATGAGAGCCTCGGTTGATTTCTAAACAGTCGTCACATTGATTGCAGGGAATAAAGTCCTTTGCATTTTGGCAGCGAATGCTTTTGGCAAAAATACGCGCGGTGGAAGTCTTGCCCACACCGCGTGTGCCTGTGAAGAGAAGGGCTTGCGGCATACGTCCGTTGCGTAGAGCGTTCAATAGGGCTTGCGTAACATGGTCTTGCCCGATGAGCTCATCAAAGCTTTGCGATCGATATTTTCGAGCAATGACCTGGTAAGACAAATGTACTCCCTTAAAAAAGTGCCAGGGCACCCATAGCACATAGGGCGTCTGCTACCGTTGCTACCTTTCGGTCCTGGCGGGATTCACAGGGCCGCTATTGTATGGGGCCTGACGAAAAAACACACTAGCGGATAATTGTGGGCAGCTCAAGCGAAGAGCCAGATATATTTGCCTTATTATTCAACAGAAACAGGAGCTAAGGCAAAATACAATCTCGAACTTTCCCAGCGCCAGTAGGCCAGATTGTTTAGCAGGTTGGCCACCAATACGTTGGCAGAAAAATATGGGGGGATAGCTGCGGGGGTTTGGACGTAGGCATCAAGCAGATGGAAGCTTCGCTGGCGCAAGGATTTTTGCACATCCACTAGCAACCAGGCTGCTTGCTGGTAGGTGGGGGCATATTGATCCTGAGATTGACCTGCTAAACGGAAGGCAGCAATGACCTCCTCTAGTTCATTTACCAGATTGGTGCGAAGACGCTCCTCTAGTTTTTGGTTGCGGCCCGCACGGCTTGCCCAGCTTTTGACTTCTTTGCTGCGAGACAAATGGGCGTAGAAAGCTGAGGTACTATCATGCTCGTAGCCCCATTTGGATTTTTTTAATTTTACACCTTCACAGGCGGTTCGAAGGGCTTCCTGTTCTTGGTCCGCGACTCGAACCTTATGGGTGGCCAAAATTTTGTCGCTCATTCCCGTCGTATTCCAGCAATCATAGCGACATTGAAAAACCACATCTCTTGGGTAGCCAGCTTGGAAGTCATTTTCTAAATAGATCTTTTGGCTGTGGTCATACTGACAGTGAATCGGCTCTGCCGCATAAACAGAAATTGCAAAGACTAACCAAAACAATTACGCCCCCCTATTTAGCGAAATCAGGCATACAATTTCTCAGGGCTTTTGTAAAAAATATTAAGTGCAGCCTTTTGGTCTTGATGGAATTCATTGTTCACAAGTTGTTCTGGGCTCTTTCTTAAAGCGTTCGGGATTTTTTGGTACCTAGTCAATTTGTGCACAGAAGTTCTAAGAATTTAAAGGGTTTAGAAGCCTCCTGGGAATCATAACAACAGCCAAAGGGGGCAGTTGAAGTGTAAAAATAACTAAGCGCTAACAATGAACTTCCTTTAGATAGTGCGCGGCATTAAAATGCCCCCCATGCTAATGCTTAAAGTGCTAATTTTTTTGCTAATGAATACGGCTTGGTCGCAGACCTGTGGCAATCTTTTTGATCCTTCCTACCAAGCTCTGCACTTTGAGTTGTTTAAAAAGATGCAAAATGTAGAGCTTTACGAGCCGCAAAAAATCTCCACCGCCTACTACTTAGAAAAACCAGGTGTAAAAGCTGGATTTTGGAAAAACCTTTTCTCTCGTTTTATGACGAATGTAGATGTGAACAGGGTCATGCAGACTTATTTTGCTCGGCATCCGCAAGAAAAGCATCTGTATTTTAAAATTAAAAAATGGAAGAAACCGGAGCGAGAAAATTATATTTTTCTGAAAATTGTTGCCGATACTTTGCAGCGCCTAGAGACGGATTTGCTAGATGGCATTCGGCCCAATGAGGCGGACTTCGCCAATCAAGATGCGAACCATTTAATGATTCTTGCTAGCAATACGGTGAAGCGCCTAGTAGAAAGGGACATTTCCTATTTAAGTGTGCATGGACCACATGGAAATAGAGACCTAATTACCTATATGAAAAGCTATGAAGACCGGGCATTTTTGGCAAAAAAATTAACGGAGTACGAAGATTTTTATAAAAATTTTGATGTGCAAACGGCCTATCGAACCATTGGTTTGGCTCCGTTCAAGTCACCTTTGTTCAAAGATCGTTTTGACTTTGAAGGGCAACTAAGTGAGTTGGCGTTACTGCAAAAGTATTTTTACGACGTATTTTATCATTACCAAAAAAATACGATCATGCACCAAAGGGAGTCGCTCAATACTTACAAGGTAATGCAAAGTGGTATGCCTGAGCAAAATCAGATTTGGTTGTTTTATACTTCCCACTCTTATAGTTTGAAGTTTTTAGAAGCCAAGTTGATGTTGGCCATTATCGAACATAGAGCCCTGCAGCTATACTGGTCGTACAAACAAGAAACATCATCTAGTTTGCGTTCCTTATCTGTGCGGGAGCAACGAGCTCATGACTTGGCGTTTTCTCGTAATCAAATCATGCAAACGTTGCAGCGTTTACAACAAGTTTATGCGCTATTAAAGCGACCAGATCAGTCGCTCTAGGGTTTCCACTTCTTCGGCCCAATAGTTATAATCTAAAAATTGCGGAAATAATTTAGGGAAGTTCGGATCTTCCCAGCGTTTGGCAATCCAGCTTGCGTAATAGACTATGCGTAGACCACGTAGCGCCTCAATGCAATCTAACTCGTTATCATCAAAGTGGCGAAGCTTCTCGTAAGAATTTAATAGTTCATCTAGTGCGGCCTCTCGCTCTTCCTTGTCGGGGCTGTAGGTAAGGAGCCAAATATCTTGTACGGCAGGCCCCATGCAAAAATCATCAAAATCAACAAAAAGATAGTCTTGCCCATCAAATATTATATTGCCCTTGTGACAATCTCCCTAAATCCGCAGGTAATTGCAGTCAGCAAGTAGATCATCTGCTGCATCGGCCAGCGCATTTACTGCTTGCCAGTAGCGCCGCTTCATTTCTGGTGCAATGAAATTTTCTAGCAAGGCCTCACTATTTTCTAAATAATCTGCTGTACTGATATAAAGCCGGTGCTTGGCTTTTTTACGAGCGCCAATATTGTGGAGCAAGGCCAATTTGCTGCCAATTTCGCGGTAATCTTTTGTCAGCAATTCATCGGGATTGCGACCAGCCTTTCTAGGGAAGATGGCAACATGCAGCCCGTTCCACTGCAAGCGAGTTTCGCCGTCAAATTTAAAGGGCGCAATAACAGGGAAGCCGGATTCTTTTAATTCCCAACAGAAATCATGTTCCTCCTCGATGCTTTCGGCGCTCCAGCGATGGGGACGATAAAACTTGGCTACCCAGCGCTCTCCGGACTCTAAAAAAATATCGTAAACACGGTTCTCGTAGGAGTTGAGCTGATAGACTTGACCGGTAGGGGCTTGCCCAAGATCTTCAATGCAGTCTAAAATGGCTTGCGGTTGTAAATCATAGAAGGTGCTAACTAAGTTGTTGCTCATGTTGCGATCTTAACACAAGTAGGAAAAATGCCCATCGAATACTTAAAATGGCGAAATCATCATGTAAAAATTGAGAGAAAAAGATTTTATCGCCGTATAGCGGTTTATGTGGAGCCAAATGAAAGTCTGCGCCTTAAGTCTGCCGTGCTCACGAGAAAAACTCAGCTATTAGACTTTCTTGATCAGCATGCTACTTGGATTGAGCGGCAAGTGGCGACTTTTCAGCAGATGAAGCGGCAATACCCGCAGCCGCAATATGAATTTGGTGAAAAGTTTCCTTTGCTTGGCAGGTGGGTGCAGGTCCTGCCAACAGAGAAAAAGCATTTTTATTTACAAGAAGATAAGCTTTTTTTGCCGATTCGCCAGAATTTTAAGCAAGAATTGTTAAAGGCCTATAAAAAGATGGCAGAAGATTATTTGCCCCTGCGTGTGGCGAAGTGGGAGCGGCGCATGGCCTTGAAGGCTAGGTCCATCAAAGTACGCCGCTACAAATCAAGATGGGGATCTTGCTCTTTTGAGCGAGACATTAGCCTTAATATGAAACTGGTGGCAGCACCCACCCAGGTATTAGATTACGTAATTGTCCATGAATTGTGTCACATTTGTCACATGAATCACTCAAAAGCCTTTTGGTCACTTGTAGCTAAACACTGTGAAGACTACAAAATTAGCAGAAACTGGCTTAAGAAGAATCACTTATATTTTGATTTTTTAGCCAAAGAATCGGAGCTATATTCTTAAGCAAGTCTGAAAAAAGGAGAGGCTTTTATGCTAAAAAGTATTTCCATTGCCTACTTGCCTTTCAATCGTATAGGGTGCAGTCTAAATTGCATTTTTAAAATAGTGAATATTTTCAATCACGTGAGAAGGTTTGCAAAATGAAAACTTTTGATCCCAGCGACAAACAAGGCTACTACGCATTTGTTTTTTCTATGGCTTTTACCATTTTGTTTATGATTTATTTGTCTTTTTTCTATGGCGGAGTGGCCTTGGATCGACCGGACATTCCAGCGGAGGCAGAACAAAGTGAGGAAGCCGCTCCATGATCTTTCGTTGCTTTCTGATTGTCTTTTTAACTCTTGGCGCCCACGCGCAAGAAAGCTTTCTAGAAGAGGGCACGGCGAATAAAACGCCCAAGGAGTTAGAGGGAGTTGGCATAACAGAACACCTTGGTGAAAAGATTGATCTTTCCACAAAATTTCGCAACGAAGAGGGGAAAGAAGTGCCCCTTTCCACCTATTTTGATGGAAAGCGGCCGGTTCTATTAACGCTTATTTATTATTCCTGCCCCTCACTTTGTAACTTTCATTTAAATGGTTTGACCGATGTTTTTAAGCAATTGGACAAGTGGGAAGTGGGCAAGCAATTTGATGTGGTTGCCATCAGTATCAATCCCAAAGAACAAGCGGATGTGGCAAAAGCTAAAAAAGCCTCTTACATAGAAGAGTATGGCAAACCGCAAGCGGCTAGCGGTTGGCATTTTTTAACGGGTCGACAAGAAAGTATAGACAAAATCGCAAAGCAAATCGGTTTCCAATACAAGTGGGTAGAGGAAACACAAGAGTATGCCCATTCGGCTGCAGCTTATGTTATTTCGCCGGATGGAATGATATCTCGCTACCTTTACGGCATCGGCTTTGCGCCAAAAACTTTGCGTCTATCATTGGTGGAAGCGGCTGATGGTAAGATAGGAACGGTTTTAGATCGCTTTATTTTATATTGTTTCCAATATGATCCAGATAAGAAGTCCTATGCCTTTTATGCATACAATGTGATGCGTGCTGGGGCCGGTTTTTCCGCCATAGTACTTCTTTTGTTTTTGGCTGCATTTTGGGTAAGACAACGCAAAAAATAGATTGGGGAGATAGATAGAATGTTATGGTCATCTTTTGCGCAAGCGAGTACTTTTATGCCACCTCAGGCAACGAAGGTCGCGGAATCGGTAGATAATCTTTATATCTTTTTACTGGTGATTAGTTTGATCGCCTCGGTGCTTGTTATTGCGGCGATGATTTATTTTGTTTTTAAGTATCGCCGAAAAACAGACAACGACAAAACGGCTTACATTACCCACAATGTGACGGCCGAGTTCTTGTGGAGTTTCATTCCCTTGGTACTCTTTATGGTGTGCTTTGCTTGGGGATGGAAGGTTTACCACGAAATCCGTACAGCACCTGAAGACTCTTACGAGATTTATGTTCGAGGTTATAAGTGGGGATGGGACTTTGAGTATTCCAATGGCCTTGTATCGCCTGCGGAATTGTATGTTCCAGTGGGCAAGCCAGTAAAATTGCTTATGACCTCTTCGGATGTGATCCACTCATTTTTTATTCCTAGTTTTCGAATCAAGCAAGACGTGGTGCCAGGCCGCTACTCTTCTTTGTGGTTTGAAGTAGAAAAACCAGGAGTTTACCAAGTTTTTTGTACCGAATATTGTGGAACTAGCCATTCCGGCATGCTTGCCAAAGTTCATGCCGTATCGGAAGAGGAGTTTGATGCTTTCCTAAGCGGCAAAGCCTTGGAAGCACTAAGCCCAGTAGAATTGGGAGCCAAACTTTATAAAACTAGAAACTGCAATACTTGCCATTCGATCGATGGTTCCAAAATTATTGGCCCGACATTTATGAATTCATTTGGAATGCAGCGAGAATTTACTGACGGTTCTACGGCTGTTGTGGATGAAAACTATTTACGTGAATCAATTTTAAACGCGCAGAAGAAAATTGTTAAAGGCTATCCACCTTCTATGCCGCCCTATCAGGGTGTATTGAGTGATGAGGATGTGAAAGCGCTTATTGCCTATATTAAGTCGTTAAAGGAGTAATCATGGGTGCAGCTGGTGAAAATTATATTAATTGTGCAAAGGGTTTAAAATCCTGGCTAATTACTTTGGATCACAAACGCATTGCGATTCTCTATGTGATTAGTGTTTTAACTTTCTTTTTTGTTGGTGGTATTGCCGCACTGGGAATTCGCTTAGAGCTATTTAGTCCAGGCCCCGACGTGATGAACGCCGACACCTATAACCAATTTATGACCTTCCATGGTGCGATCATGGTTTTTATGGTGATCATTCCGGGCATCCCGGCCATTTTTGGTAACTTCTTTTTGCCAATTATGATTGGTGCTAAGGATGTGGCCTTTCCAAGGTTAAACCTACTATCTTGGTATCTATTAATGTTTGGTGCCATCGTATCCATCAGTTCTTTATTGTTTAACGGTGTTGATACGGGGTGGACCTTTTATACGCCATACTCCATTAAGGGTAGCGCTGGGGTGATCAATATGACTCTTGGTGCATTCATTATGGGGATGTCCTCGGTCTTAACCGGTTTGAACTTTATCGTTACCATTCATAAATTGCGCTGCCCTGGTATGACCATGAAAAATATCCCCCTATTTGTTTGGGCGCTTTATTCAACCGCGATCATTCAGGTTTTGGCAACTCCCGTACTGGGTATCACTTTGCTTTTACTTGTGGCCGAGAGAGTTATGGGAATCGGTATTTTTGATCCAGCCCTGGGTGGTGACCCGGTCTTGTATCAGCACTTTTTCTGGTTCTACTCCCACCCTGCCGTTTATATTATGATTCTTCCTGCTATGGGCGTGATATCGGAGCTGATTACGACCTATTCTAAAAAGACGATTTTTGGCTATACGGCCATTGCCTATTCCTCCTTAGCCATTGCAGCGGTTAGTTTCTTTGTTTGGGGACACCATATGTTTGTCAGCGGGCAGTCCGAAGTGGCGGGCATTGTCTTCTCATTTCTAACCATGTTGGTTGGCGTGCCTACAGCGATTAAGACCTTTAATTGGGTGGCCACGATGTACAAAGGCTCCGTTACATTAAAGTCTTCCATGCTCTTTGCCATGGGATTTATCTTTGTTTTTACCATTGGTGGTGTCACGGGGATCATGTTGGCAACCGCTGGAATGGATGTTCACTTTCATGACACCTATTTTGTGGTGGCACATTTCCATTATGTAATGGTGGGCGGAACCCTGTTTGCCCTTATGGGAGCCATTTACCATTGGTATCCTAAGATGTACGGCTATATGTACAATGAGCTACTGGCTAAACTTTCATTTGTTTTTATTTTTATTGGCTTTAACGTAACCTTCTTTCCGCAGTTTATACTTGGCGCAAACGGCATGCCGCGTAGATATTTTGATTACATTCCTGAATATACTGAGTTGAATCGAATTTCTACCATGGGATCTTGGCTAATTGCTATTGGCTTTGTGATAGGATTGGTTACAATAATACAAGGCTTTATAAGAAAAGAAAAAGCGCCGGCGAATCCTTGGGGGTCAAAAACTTTGGAATGGACCATTCAATCACCGCCAACGCATCATAACTTTGAAAGCACGCCTAGTGTAAGTGGAGGGCCGTATGAGTACCGTTAAGACACATAAACACGCATTTCACTTCGATAGTGCGGATCATGAGTACGAATCATCCAAGCAGGGTGTTTGGCTCTTCATGGTGACCGAAGTATTGATGTTTGGCGCGCTGCTTATGGGCTATATGATTTTTAAAGTCACCATGCCAGAAACGGCACGAGCCGGAGCCGAGTATTTGAGTTGGCAGTTTGGCGCCTTCAACACAGTGGTGCTTTTGTTTAGTTCTCTTACCATGGCACTTGGTATCTATTATATACGTTTAGATAAGCGAAAGGCTGCGCAGATTTCCCTTGGATTGACGCTCTTATGCGGGCTTATTTTTATGTGTGTAAAATACATCGAATACACATCAAAAATTAGCCATGGCCTCCTGCCAGGCGCCATGTTTACCAATGCCAATGAGACCGTGAATTTGCCGCTGTATTTTTCTTTTTATTACTGCCTTACAGGTTTGCACGGACTGCATGTATTGATTGGAATGGGGCTAATTGCCTGGATTATGATTCGTATAGGTAAAGGTCACTATGGCTCCAACCATTGGACAGGCGTAGAGGGCGTAGGAATTTTTTGGCACTTAGTGGATTTGGTTTGGATTTATTTATTCCCACTACTTTATTTGGTGGAATAGGAGTAAGGCATGTCAGAGCATCATGAACATCATTTAATGTCGTTTAAAACCCATATCAATGTATTTGTCGCATTGATTGTTTTGACTGTGGTTACCGTTCTTTTGTCATCGAAATTTGGTTTGGTGGACTTTGGCAAGGCGGGCTTGTTGGTCGCTCTTTTGATTGCCACCGCGAAAGCCGCCATTGTTATGGGTTGGTTTATGCACCTCAAATACGACGGCATGATGAATCGGGTGATATTTTTATCTAGCTTCTTCTTCTTAGTATTGTTTATCTTTTTCTGTTTGCTAGATATCCTTACGCGCATCAATCCACGTTTGTAGGCTTTGATGTGGAAGGTTGTTAAAGAGCTTACAAAAATACGGCTTGTCTACTTTGTACTGATTACGGCTTCTTGCGGTTATTTTTTAGGGCTAGAAGTCGAGCAGGTTTTCTCTTTTTATCATTATTTTTTATTTCTGCTTTCGCTAGCCCTCTTTACTATGGGTAGCTTTGCCCTTAACGAGGCACAAGAGGCAGAGCTTGATAAGAAAATGCCCCGTACAGCCTCTCGGCCAATTCCCTCAGGCAGTATGAAAAAATCCACGGCCTTTTGGATTGCTTGGGCACTGATGTTGTTTGCCACCATTGTTTTTGCCACCTTGTCTGAGCCTCTCGTTTATTTGGGCTGGTTTACGGTTTTTTGTTACAATTTTTTGTACACGAAGCTTTGGAAGCCAAAGTGGATTTTTGCCGCGGTTCCGGGGGCCATTCCTGGGGCCATGCCAGTGGTGATGGGCTATGCTGCTATTAAGCCAGATTTTTTAACCCAAGAAATTGTTTATTTGTTTTTGATCATGTTCTTATGGCAAATGCCGCACTTCTGGTCGTTGGCCATTCGCTATAAAGAAGATTACGCCAAAGGCGATATACCAGTTTTGCCGGCAATTTTAGGTAATCACACAACAATTTACCATATGGGGCTTTATTTGTTTGTGTATATCGCTCTCGCACTATCTGCACCATTTTTTCTACACGTGCATACCATGTACTACGTCTTGATTCTGCCTTTCTCTGTTGTGGTTTTGTGGCAGTTTTATAAGTACCAAAAATCAGTTGGTGAAAAAAACTGGCTACGCTTCTTTTTGTGGGTCAATTTTTCGATGCTTGCTTTTCTTCTTGCGCCCGTGCTTGAGAAATGGAAGCTCATACTTTTTCGTCAATAATTATAAAGATTTTGTCTTGGCCCAAGCCATGATGTGCTTGCGAAAAAGCTCATTTTTTAGCGGCATCAATGAGTTTTCCATATAAATCAAATACAGTTGGTTCGTGATTTCTTTATCCGAGACAATTTTGAGTTTGCCGCTTTGAATTTCTTTTTCCACACTAAAATACGGAATGATGGCGTAATAATCGTTTTCAAATAAGGCTTCCACCATGGAGCGATGGGAATTCACACTGATAGGTTTTTTTATTTTGCCATAGGGAATGCGTTTGTAAAAGTGATGCAAATAATCCACCAAGAGCACATCGTGATGGGTGTAGGTAACAAAGGACATTTGGTTGATGTCTTCGATGATTTTTTCGTTGCTGGCGCGGGTAACCAAAACGCAGCGCTCCTCCATTAATTTGTAGGCGCGTACATTTTCTAGATCAATTTCTTGGCCAATGATGCCAAAATCTAGTTGTCCCAATTTTATTTTATCAATGATCAAATTCGGGCTTAAAAATTGTGTCTCTATATCCACACCTGGGTTTTGCTGGTGAAAATCAAGGATGGAGCGCATGACAGCATGTTGTCCCACCTCACCCAAGCAGCCAACGTGAAGGGTGCCCTTTAAATTGTCGGCATCCTCTTGGGCACTGGAAATCACGTTTTTGAGCTCTTTCATTAGGGGGCGAAGGCGAGTTTTTAGCTCCATACCTGCTTCAGTAAGATGCACCTTGTGCTTATCTCGAATGAAAAGTTTTTGGTTGAGCTGCTCCTCTAGTAGGCGAATTTGCCTGGAAATGCTGGGCTGAGAAACCGAAAATTCCTTTGCGGTTTCCGTAAAGCTCATGGTTTCCGATAAAGAGACAAAACATTCCAAATAGTTAAGGTTCATAGAATTTTTCTATAACAATATGGCTCGAGGGGCCAATCCGTTTATAACGCATGAAAAAATGTACAATGAAATAAAAAGAAATTATTATAATTACATGTCTCGCTATCAGCAGCACCTATTTATATGCACCAATGAAGGCAAGGAAATTTGCTGTTCGGCCAAGGGCTCAGCGCAGATGGCAAAAAACCTTAAGCTTCGTTGCCGGCAGGCATTTGGCCAAGAGGTGCGAATCAATCGTTCCGGCTGCCTGGGTTCGTGCAAAAATGGCATTGTGGCCGTGCTTTATCCAGAGGGTAAGTATTTTGAAAATCTAAGCGAGAGGGATGAAGATATGCTTTTTGCAGAAGTGGCCAAGCGTATGGGGGATAAGTGATTTCGATATTCTTATTTCTTACTCTTAACTTTGCACAGCAAAAAATCCTGGTTGAGGAGGGAGCGCCGATTGCTAAGGAGGAGCCCGCATTGATTAGCTCGGATGTACTGGATATAAATTTAAGTCCGAATATTGTGAGTGTGCAGGGCTCTGGGCAAATTCCTGAATACTTTGCGAAACCACTTTTTGGTAAAAGCCTAAGAAATGTTTTAAGCGATAGACAAAACCTAACATGCCAAAGCTCCACACGTAGCTCCTTTTCATGTTACAAGTGTGAGCAGCAAGATGATCGCTTCCATTATTACTATTTTTTTTCGGATCTAAGTGGCGGGGAGTGTGCTCTAACCTCGTACCAAATCCTGCTAGCAGACCAGCAGTCTTCAGAAAAAGAGCTTCGGCGCTATATGCAGCTGCATGGCTGGCAGTTGCCTGAGGGTGAAGTGCAAACACCAAGGGTCTATGAAAAGCCGAATTATCAAATATATCTGGAGCGTCTTGGCGATCAACTTCTTATTCGTTTTGAGGGGCATGAGCTAGATAAAAAGCTGCAAAGCATGGAGCAAAATGCGTTCTACATAAAGAATAAAATAGAAGGTATGTGGCCAAAATACATTGAAATCACCAAGCAGTACTTAAAAGAAATGGAACTAACGTTTGCCGAGAAGGTAGAAATAGATGATTTGAAAGATTATTCCGTCTATAACGATGCAGCTTTTGAAGAGGCTTTTAAGGCTTTGATTGAGCAGGCCAAAGAGGTAAAGAATAGAGAAGAGCGCGCTTGTAAAATTTTGCAACATGGAGATCTCTTATCTTATAATGTTAATGCAGAGCTAAAAGAGAAATTAAGTGACAAAGTAACAAAGCACTGGGCAGAGCATTTTGCCAAAGATTTAAGAGATACAGTGTGCGGCAACTATTACTATTTATCAAAGGTTCGAGAATACACTTTGGATGATACAAAATGTGTGGAAAGACCTTACCAAGAAGTAAAAGATCAGCTAAATGAAATGTCCAAGTGGCAAATCAATCAAATTGAAAAGGATTTGATTGCCGTATTCAATATGGCGATCGACTCGAAAACCAAAGAGCATTCTTCTTATATAAACTCTTTGGTAAATCTAAAGTTTAAAGATTTGGATTCGTATAAAAACTATCGCAAAAATCCTAAGAATAAAGATTTTGGTTTAAGTTATTGCATCAAGTAGTCTTGGCCAAAAAGTAGCGTAATGAAATGATAAAACAAATTCCGCAAAATATGGATGTCACATAACTATAAGAGATAAAGAAATCTAGCCATGATAAATTTGGTTGGCCAAAGTTTTTATAGAACATCAAAAACACACTGCCCAAATAACCAAAAGCATCAGTTAGATAAATCATAAATCCCGCAGTACCAATGAATTTCGTTGCGGCAATTAAGCGATCAAACAGAACGCAACCATACGGCACATAGGCCAAGTATAAACCGAGGCCTATGGTCGTCATCCAGGTAATGGGATTGATCCACTGCAATTGAAAAGCCAAGGTGCTAAGACCAATAAGAACCGAACCAAATAACATGAGGATATGAATGGCCATAAGTGCTTTCTGGTTATTGCGAATGTACATAATGGTGGCTAAAGAAATCAAAACCGCAAAGGCAATAGGAATTTCTGTTGCAGTAAATAGCTCGGGCCTTCCGCCATAGCCAACAGCATCCCAAATCTCTCTGGCAAAGTTATCGCGAAAGTCTCGGTAAGCCGTTAGCAGCATATAGAGTAAAGTAAGGGGGAAAAGACCTGGAGCAAAGGTTTTAAAAAAGCGCCAACGGTCTTTATCGTACATCGGTTTTCGCTTCGTTCTTAACTGCTCGTCCTCTTTTGTGGGTTTGGGTATATTGTTCAATAGGAATACAGCAATCAAAAGTAGCGGAGCAAAACAAAGCCCCACAACCAGAGGCATGTAGAACTCGCTAACACCACTTTGCAAAAAGTATTTTCCAACACTTTTTACTGCGCCGCTAGCTACGATGTAGCTGGCACTTAAACCGGCCCCTAGTAGTTCTGTTGATTTTCTGCCCTCTAGATAGCCAAAAACCAAACCCCAGACCATACCCAAGGGCATGCCGTTTAGAAACATAAAAAGAATATTATAAGGCGCAGGCGTTAGGGCAAATCCTAAAAGCGCGAGCTCTGCTATACCAATAAGTAGGAGAATGGACTTTCCGCGGTGCTTGCCCTTTACCTCAGATACGACCTTTATTCCCATGAATTTTGATAAAGTATAGCCAAGTACCTGCGCGGTTATCAGTATGATCTTATAATCAACTTCAAAGACTTGGTCAGCGGCTTCGAAGGTCGCTACGGAAAAGGGCTTGCGAAAAGCATACATGCAAAAGTAGGTAGTAAAGGCCGCAAGAATGCAATAGGCGTGAAATAGATGTTCATTGCTATTTTGTAAGTAATGATGGAGTTTCTTTGAGCGAAAGCGTTTGCCTAGTGAATTTGCCATTGTTCTGCTTCTAAGATGGCGGCTTTACGCTTACAAAATGTAGGGTAAGAGCGTGAGTAGCCGGTTCGCAAGATGGGGTCACTACAAAAATCTTCTTTTTTTTCACTTAGTTCTTCCAGGGCATCGACCAAATCATAGCGAGAGAAACCAGCACGTTCCAAAATTAAGCCGGCATGGGCATCTGCTGACATCTCTATCATCGGTGCCGTATCAAAAAAATCATGCATGCAGGAGTCCAAAAATGTCTTATCAGACAAGCTGTTTAGGTACTCACTTTCTTTGCCGTATGTCATCCACTGCTTCATGCCATTACGAAATTGCACCACGTTTTTGCCTAGAATTTTAAAAAAAGAGCCAAGGGTTTTCATGCTATGGCCTAGATCCCCATGCGCGATTTCGTGGGCAAGTACTGCTCGCAGTTTTTTCTCATCATTTCGATAAAGATTGTAAAGCTGGCGCGAAAAATAAATATTGCAACCCGTACTCATGGCGTTCTCAAAGCCAAGATCAATCAGGTGAACTTCGTAGCAATCCCGCATTCCCATATCCCGTACAAAAGGCCGCAGGTCGTTTAGCAGGCGGCGCAAGTGAGTGGCCTCCTCAGAAAAATCGTAATCGTAATAGGTGTGTACGATTTTGTAGGCGATAGAAAGACGTTTGTAGTATTCCTCCTTCATGCGCCCTTTGAGTTCGGCTTGATCGTAGTCGCTTAAAGTTTGCCACACTAAATAGACCCAAGCCTCGTAATTTTTTTTCAATGGAGCCGGGATATCAGTTAAAAAATAATATGCTAGGGGATTATTATCCAGTAGGGCGGTGCCCGCCATATGAATTCCCTCTTTGCTTTTATTGTAAGAATAGGCAATGGCGTGATCCAAGTGTTGTCCGATATATTGTTCATAATATGGTAGCGCCTTCATAGCACGAGGATGAATTACATCTAACAAGAATAGGCTGGCAGCTTCGCGGCTTTTTTCCACATCTGACCAATGCATATCAAAGAAGCGGGAAAATGAATTAACAAGTTTCTCATGCACAGGCTTTGCTTTTTCAGCAAGTTCCTTTACTCGATACAAAATAGCTTCTCGGTAGCTTGGTTGCCAATTTTCCCACGCATCGGAAGCAGGCGCTTGGCTAGCGCTTAAGATGATTACGCTTAGTAATAGTATCCCCAGTTTTGTCCCCAATAGTCCCCCCCCAAGAGGCTTGATGCAAGCTTCCTCAAAAATAGGGAGATTGGCTAGAATCAGGACAGAGAATATAATTCTTTTAAAAAAATGCCCTCTAAAACTAGATAATATTAATAATCCTTATGTGGGTATGGATCATAATGGCGTTGTATTTATGCCATGTATTTTTACTAGAGCTTCGAGTTTACTATTTTACACAGTCTTTTGGTAAATGCACAAAGGCCTGATTTTCCATCTGACCAAGTCCTTTGATCTGAGACCTTTGTCCAATTGCTTTGAGCAAATGTCCTGCAGCTACTGACGAGCATTTCGCATCTATATATAATAGAATAATGTTGATATTACTGGGGATTTTTATAGGGCATTTTGCAAATGCCGAGCAAATAAGTTTTAAATCACATGATTCAAGCTATACAGTAGAGAAAACGGAGGATTATTTTTCCTACAGATCTGCTTATTATTCTAAGCAAGTAAATATAAGTAAGTGTAATAAAAAATTAATTGAAAAAGATTGGCAGAAAATACTGAGAAGTGCCCAAAAAGGCGCAAAAAAAAGCACGCTCCGCTCCCTTGCCACTGTTAAAATTGCCAGCCAGGAAAAGCGCTATTTTAGTTATTTAAACTCATCACGTATGTATCTTTACCGATACCCTAAAAAAGTTCATATACTCTTTCGAAAGATTTATCAAAAATGTGGCGATATATAATCATCATAAGTATTATTATGGCTTACCAGCAGAAATCCTATGCTTTTACGGGATGGGTAAAGCAAATAATAAATTATATCGAGGGCTTTAATAAACAAGGGCAGAAAAATTTAAGCAACGAAGAGCATGAGTGTTTAGACTGCGAGGTGGCGGCTGGGGCAATTGCTGAGGACAAAGGTTATATGCAGCAATGTGTGGAACAGATATGCCCTAACGAAGAGTATTCTTATGAAAAAATATATCTGAATGCCTATCGAAGAGATGTTCATAAAGATAAAATATACAAAGAACAGGTACAGCCATTAATTAATCAAATTGCTCTATTATTGGCAGCAGAGGAGAAGAGGTCGGTATCCAGTGTTTTTCAGAGTATAAAAAGGGATGATACCATTCGTAATAAAAACCAAATTGCTTTTATTCGATATTTTTATGCAATGCGGGCGATGCCCGAAAGCATCGGTGATTATATTAGTATAGATGCAAATGATGATATCGCCGTGAATGAAGAGGCTCTTCGTAGAGACTTGTCCGATAAAGATAAAAATAAAGCGAGCGTTATAGCAGATACTATTGTGACACTAGTTAGTTATTATAGAGGTATTTTGGATTATGACAAAATAGCTCTTTACAGTTCTAAGGACCTAGAGGAGGTCATAGAAAGAGCCTTGCATACAGCAAAAAATAATGTGCTTCAAATAGCAAATACAGAGGGCCTATCTTTAATCAAAAAAGAATCTTTATTTAAGGAAATATTAAGAGAAGAGTATTTAGATGTTGCCGCAACAATAGAAAAATTAGACGAAAAAACCTATAATGATATAGTTTCTAATGGTGCTTTGTCGAGTATATTGCTGCATGCTTTAAAAGATAATGATGCCATTAAGGCTAGTCAGCAATCTACGATAAAAATTTCTGAGCTTGTTAGTGCCGATAAGATTGATTTATTAAAAAAAGTAGAGAAATTTTCTCATAATGCTCATTCTAGTTTGTCGGAACATGGGCGTGATTATCATAGCTCTGAATGTGAGACTGCTTTTGCCATATTGATGGAATATCCTAGCCGTGAAGAAGTAGATAATTTTAATCTGAAGGGTATAAAGGACCAGTTAAAAAAGACCATTAAAAATAAGGTTTCGAGCGAGTCATTTTCTGAATTGAATAAGCGAATGGATATGGAGTGGCAAGCAGCCAAAACCAAAAGTAGAGAGCAAAGAATCAAAGAGTTTGTGAATGGTTTAATACAAACCTATGAGCATGAGTGGATTGCCAGTAAAACTGAATACTCAGTGGATGAACAAGCATTTATGTCAGCGCTATATTTATCTTCTGTAGATCTTGCGGAGGACGAGCCTGAGGAAGTAGTTTTGAGTTCAATAAAAGATTATTGTGAGGACATAACTACCAATATTATACCTGATAGCGCTTTGGGTAAAAGTAGTAGATTTCTTATTGGGCCCATGACCATTCGATTTCCCCAAGAGGCAAGAGGTATTATTTTTCATGAAATGGGCCACCTACTGAATTATCATTTTGAGCATGGTAAGGTCAGCGAAACCACCAAGAAGAAAGTAAACAAAGTAAATGCATGTCTTAAGAATAATCACTCGTATTTAAGCGAGCAGGAAAAAAGTAGTCTTACCACGAAGGACGGCTTTTTGTATCAATCCGAGGATTTTGCGGATTTAATTGCAGCAAAAACTACGCAGTTAAATACGTCTTGTTACGCTAGAAAGCACATTGAGACGAATGGATATGAAAAACTGGATCTTCGAAATCATGATGAAGAGGACACGCATTCTTCTAAAATTTATCGCCTCCTCCACATGCAATATTTGCAACAAGGCGAGATTCCTGAGGTTTGTGATCTTGCGCTTGAGCAAAGAGGGCAAAAAGCGGCCTTTAAAGACTGTTGGCAGTAGAATAAAAACAGTTAAAACGCCTGCTTTTTGAACTTTACAGGTTTGAGAAGGAGTGTTAAATCCTTGGAATCATTTAAATATCAACCAACGGAGAGGTGGCAGAGTGGTTGAATGCGCACGCCTGGAACGCGTGTATACGTTAATAGCGTATCGAGAGTTCGAATCTCTCTCTCTCCGCCAAATAAAAAAGGTCAGCAAAAGCTGGCCTTTTTTATTTTTTGTTAGTTGGATTGGAACAATACTCCGAGTTCGACAAAAATAGCATGGATGCTATTTTTGAGCTCTGGAGCTGCAAGCGTAAGAGCCCCTTTAGGGGCGAGGGCAGGAATGCCCGAAGCAATCTCTCTCCGCCAAATAAATTAAATGTAGGTGCTTTTGGGGTACTACTTTAGCCTTACTTTAAACGAATCATCAAAGGAAAGGCTTCGTCATTATCTATAGGCGAATCAGAAACGCGAATAGGGTAAAAGTCCTTCTTTTCGATCCAATGAATAAGATAGCCCTCGCGATTTTGATAAATTGTCCAATCTTTTGGGATAAAAGCTGATAATGGCCCGGGGTCAAAATCTATAGGCTCCATATTATTTTTAATATGCATATACGTACTGTCTAAAATAGTATAACGGTAAATAAAATCTTCGTTGGCATTTAGGACATAATCATCTCGTTTACGGATGTACTTGGCAATTTGAAAATCAATAAAGCTTTCTTCGAAAGTATCCCACTTAACTTTAAAATAGGCTTCCAGTGCATCTCGCCAATTAGAATCAGAAAAAACTAAGCTTGAAATTGCGTCTCCACTGATATTTTTATCGATAAAATGTAAATAAAGTAGAACTTGGCCGTAAAAAGACTGACTGTTTTTAAGCTCACCCTCTAGGTTTTCATGTTTAAAAGATAGCCAGGGACTATGGTTTAAGTGGGCATTAATTAAACTATATGGACGAATATTATATAGTTTTTCTTGAAAATAAACTGCTAAGCCTTCTTCTAGCCAATTCGGAAAGTCTGTTTTCAGTATATAAGAAAAATAGTGAAAGCTTTCGTGAGCTAATAAGCGAGAGAAGAGTTCTGGGTTCTCCACTGTATTTTTGTCTACCACTAAGACAAATTCATTTTCTTTTTGGTAGTATTTGCAAAATAGTATATTGGCATTATGAGCCTTTGGGATTTTTTCTTTGTAATAAATAATTCGCAATTTATTTGGCAGTAGCCTTTGAAACTCAGTTTTTTTTATTTTTCTAATAAAATCAAAAAATATATTTTGGTAGTGACTGGGGATATCAACAATATAGGGGCGAGCTAACTTCTTATCATCCCAAGATAAAATAAATTTTTGCTCTCTAGTATTCACTATAGATGTATGAGTGAAGTTTTCATAAGAAAGTTCAGGGCACAGGGGGTCGGTATCAAAAGCGTATAAATGAAATATGAAAAGCAAAAGTACATTCATCATGTTTTAGGTATATAGCTTAGGCGTTCCCAAAAAATGGAACACAAAAACTACAATTATATTATTTACACTACAAGTTTTGGAAACAATCAGGCTATATGCTCTTCAAGTCTTGAGCACAGGCGGAAAGGAGCAAGGTAAATAAAGATGAAAACTAAAGAAGAAAACCTCCCTATACCTGGCATCCCTGAAAACAATATTTCCCCAAATGTTGTTTCTTCTGGTTCATCTTGCGAGTTACCCACTGCTCCTAGTGTTTTCTCTTATATTGATTATAGAAAATATTTAAAAGATTATTATCAATACAAAAAGAATAGCAATTCCAGTTTTTCTTATGGAAGTTTTGCTAGAAAAGCCAAAATCGGAACAAGAAATTATTTAAAAAGAATTATCGACGGTGAAAGAAATATAACCAAAGCAATATTACCTAAAATTAGTGTAGCCCTAGATTTTGATAACGAATCAGCCATTTATTTTGAATACCTTGTAAATTACGATCAAACCAAGGACCCTTTGGTAAAAAAATACTATTTTGAAAAACTACGTTCTATCGGGAAAAGCAAAAAGAACTCTTATTTTGATATTAATGAAGCCCAGTATGAGGTCTTTCAATCTTGGTTTTATCTACCATTATATGAGTACTTTGCCCTAAATTATGCCTCTAGTGACCCCAAAATAATTCAACAACACTTTAGGGGGGCGGTTTCTTTAAAAGAAATTAAAGAAGGGATTCGAGTTCTACAAAAATTAGAAATCATTAATTGGGATGAAAAAAGCGCAAGATACAAACAAAAGGTAGAAAATATTCGTTTTGAAAGTGAAGTCGCAAGCCAAGCGATTCAAACCTACTACAAAAGTATGATGGATATGGCCAAATCGAGAATTGAGGTGCGCGATATTTCGCAAAGAGATCTGCGATCGCTTAGTATTGCTATAAATAATGATAATTACAGCCAAATTATAAATGAAATAAAAGATTTTGTGCGTCACCTGAACCAAAAATATTCGCAAGCGGAGCCCAATAAAAATGCTCTTTTGCAGTGGAATAACCAATTAATTCAATTAACCCAAAAAATAGATAGTAAAACTAAGGAGAAGAAATGAAAAAAACAAGTATATTGCTAATGGCCTTATTATTAAGCCCACAATTGCAGGCCCAAGGCGGCTACGGCGGTGTAGAAGGCGGTAACGGTGGCAACTATACCTTACATGCAAGTTGTCATTCTTACCGTGATTGCTATCAAAGTGTAGAACGAATTCTTTTGTTAAAACAAAGAGAGGCTTTAAATCATAGGGAAGTGGGTAATATTCCGGCGGCTAGAACGGCTCTAAAAAATGGTTTAAAAGAAGCGGTCATGCTTTTGAGAAATGAGGCAAGCTATAAGCCCTTAACATTAACAGCTCTTCAAAGGGGTTTAAATTATAACGATGCATTTAAAAATGGCTGTCAGCAAACAAGTGAAGCGAATTGCTTGATTCGTCAAGATGAGGTGGCGACAGTATTTTTAGCTGTTTACTACCAACATATTACAGAAAGAATTATTCCGCTAGATCTAGATTACTATATTCCTTACCGGCGAAACCGTTGTCATTATTATGGTAATCGAAACTGGTGGCGTGCTTTTGTAACAGATTACCGTATTGCGGCAGCCGAGCTTTTAGATTTAGTTACGGGTAAAAGTATTAACAGAGATTTCCCCATGTCTTTATACAAAGATATTTATGAAGTACAGGTGCAAATTCAAACTTTAGGTTATGTGGCTGAAGACTTAAAAAACGATGATTTCCGACGTTACTTTTATCACCCCGTAGCAGATTTATTAGGAGAAAGGGATTATTTGATTCAAACATTAAACCAAAACCCACATCCTCGAATTTTAAGCCGAGCGGTTAGAAATGCAAGATATACCATTAGTGATGTAAGCGATTGGTTAAATGGTTTTAATTATGAATACAAAGTACCAAGATACCGTTGTGGTAGATAGAATTTCAACCAAATTAAGAGAGGCATATATGAAAACAATACTTTTAACAATACTTCTAGTATGCATCACCAGCCCACTGTATGCGGTGGACTGGGATGTCTTAAAAGAAAGAAACGAAAACATTCCACAAGATCTTTATGAGCTAAGTGGAGCTTTTAAGGGAGAAGGAGTAGGGTCGGGAAAGACAGCCTATTTATTAGTATATAATATTATGGAATACGGCCATCCAAGTGGGCGCTTTAATATCTTTTTGCTATCGGATGACAGAGAGATGGGGCAGGTTTTTGAAGCGGAGTTGATTAGCCCTAATAGAATAGGTTTAGTAAGTGTGGGATTAAATAAAAGCCAAGAGCATTTAGAAAGCTATTTAAAAGATGAAATCAAACAAACTTTAGAATTGAGCTTGAGAGGAAACAAGGCGCTAATGCGTCTAAATGGCAACGGATCGTCAACTTTAAAAGAAAGCTACGAATTTGATCGTGTATCGGATGATATACAAATTTCTCTTAAAGCACCAAGCGGCTATTATAATGACAAACGTGTTTTTAATGGAGCTGACAACCATGCAACTTTTAATATTCATTCGAGGGAATCGGCTAATATGGTTTTAGATATTCGCGATTTAAATATTGCCAATGGAAATTACTTTAGCCTTTTTGAGCTCAGTGGACTTTTGGTTTTAAGAAAAGAAACAGTAAAAAATACTTTTGATGCAGTAGTAGAGAGCGAAGTGGCGGGAGTAGCAGTAGAGATATGGGATCGTAGGGATAAAAAGGTAATACTTTCTTCTTTTCACCCTGAGGGTAAATCAAGTCCAGTTGTAATATTAAAACAAAGGTGAGGGTAAGTAAAAATGAAACATCTAATACTAGGTATACTATTAAGTTTCCCGTTATATCTACTGGCCGAGCAAGGAGAGGGGGTAAATAGTGAGATTGATTCCTCAAGACTAGAAGAGGTAAGGGGTTATTTACATAATGCTAAGACGGATTTAGAGCGCGGTTTAAATTATGTAGAAGATGTTCCGCTGGGAGATAAGGAAGCTTATCTAGCCTCGATGATGGAGCAAGTATTAAACAATTCTTTTGGTCAGAATGAATTTTTAATGCGTAATATTCTGCATCGAACCAAGGTAGTTTATGATGAGTTAGTGAAAACCCCTAGTAGCCCTAAGAGAGATGCTACGGCAAGAAAAATCTTAGAAGAGAATGTAGAAAGGGCTTTAAGTTTATACC
>MDTC01168332.1_pt1 | contig 29406 bp, 23 predicted proteins | sample 811181 | NCBI WGS metagenome assembly MDTC01 (sample SAMN05326644, study PRJNA326480) | marine metagenome | isolation source: seawater | place: Pacific Ocean: North | collected 2011 | reverse complement strand
TATTGCTTTTATTATATTCTTTGTCTCTACAATCTCAGACATACGATACTTTAACTATTTGTAATGGTGATAGTATTTTTATCTATAATAATTGGGAATCGCAAACTGGTGTTTATACTGATGGTTTTAATTATACAACTTTAGTTGTTAATCCAACTCCTAATTTGACAGGAACTTTTATTTTAAACGGAAATGCAACACAACCTTCACCTAACACATACGATCTAACTCAGGCTGTAGGCAATCAATCTGGCTCGGCGTGGAATAGTGTAACACTAAATCTTACTCAGCCTTTCAGTTTTGATGTTGATATGTTTTTCGGTTATAATAATAATGGTGCTGATGGCATTGCCTTTTTATTACAGCAGGTAAATACGAGCGTTGGTAGTAGTGGAGGAGGTTTAGGTTATCAAGGAATTTCGCCTTCTTTCTGCATAGAATTTGATACTTGGAGAAATTCAAATAATTCAGACCCGTATTATGATCATATTGCAGTACAAAAAAATGGTAATTTGAACCATTCAGGTAACAACAACTTGCAATCGCCAGTGGGCTTCCCTCCAAATAATTTAAATATTGAAAATGGACAATGGCATAATGTGATTTTTACATGGGATCCTAGTATGTTTAATTTTAAAGTTTTTTTTAATGGTGTAGTTGTAGTTAATTATTACGCAGATATAGTTTCAGATATTTTTTCTAATAATCCTAACGTGTACTGGGGTTTCACTGCAGCAACTGGAGGAGCAAATAATCTTCAAAGATTTCGTGTTAATTCTTTAGGTATTCAATTATCTGATTTTACAATATGTAGTGAAGATACTGTTCAAATAGACCCTCAGATAAATAGTAGTCTGTTTACATATCTATGGTCTCCTAATTATAACATTATTGATAATACAGTTCCAATTCCATATATTTTCCCTGATTCAACAATTAATTACTTTTTTCAAGTAACAAATAGTTATGGTTGTTCTTACATTGATTCATTAACAGTACATGTCAATCAACAATCATCAACAATGACAGACGTGGCTGTATGTAGTTCTTATGTATGGTCTGTAGATGGAAATACTTATCAAGCACCAGGAGTATATTCAAGTTTAAGTACTAATTCAGATGGTTGTGATCATATTGATTCTCTTATTTTGACATTAGCAAGTGGTGGATGTATCGACCCATTGGCTTGTAATTATGATTCTTTGGCAATTTGTGATGATGGATCATGCTTATATAATACTGCAACCCCATTAATTATAAGTACTTGTGACGGACTAAATGAAGGTGGAATAGGTGTTAGTATTTCTCCTTTTATGCCAAATAATAATTATTCATTTACAGTAGATAATTCATCTCTCTTTAATTATGATGATACAATTAGTAATCTGTCTGCTGGTTTTTACAACTTTGAATTTTTTATTAATAACATAAGTTGTGGGGTGCAAAATGTAGAGGTAACTAATTATTCACCACTTAATTACACAATAAATAATATTGATGAAACATGCTCAGGATCATCTGATGGAGTTGCTTACATAAATACTCAAGGTGTAAATGCTCCAAATGGAACTGTTTCTAATTTATCATATTGCTCATCAAATCCTAATACAAATTTCATAACTACTCCTCAAACAATAATAGAAGAAGTTCAATTATATGGAGATAATTTTAACATTATTAATAACACACAATTATCTGCTGATTTTTACGAAGACTATACTAACTCTTTTTTTGCTGATATTTCTCCAAATCAAAGCTATACTGTAAACGTTACATTAGCTAATATGGGTTTTTCTGCTTATGATCCAGAAGCTGTTAATATATACATAGATTTTAATATTGATGGAGATTTCTTTGATCCTGGAGAGGATCTTGGTGTTATTTTAATACCATCTGCAACTTGGACAACAAACACTATTTATCCATTTAGTTTCACTGTTCCAAACAATTCTGTTTCTGGCCCAACAAGAATGCGCGTAGTTTGTATAAGTAATGCAGGAGGTGCACCCATAAATATGGGTCCTTGTGAAAGTCCAACAGGTTTTGGAACACCATGGTTCGGGGCAACTGAAGATTATTCAGTAGTAATTAATAACAGTGTTTCGAGCTCATATTTATGGTCTAATGGTGATTCTTCAGATAGTATTTATTCATTAACTAGTGGAACATATTTTGTTTCAATATTAGATCAAAATGGTTGTATTACTAACGACTCTGTATTTATTGATACAAATTATAGCCCAACAGTCTATACAAGTCAAGATCAAAGTATTTGTCATTCAGGGTCTGCGAATCAGCTTACAGCGAGTTCAAATGTTAGTGGTAATTATAGCTGGTACCCACCAAATTCATTTGTAGATCCTAATGTTCAAAATCCTATTTTTTTATCAAATTTAATATCAACAACAACTTTTGTTGTTACTTTGTTGGATAGTAATGGGTGTACTGCTTTGGATTCAGTTACTGTTAATGTAAATCCAATTCCTAGCGTTACAATTTCTACTCTTCCTAGCTCTGCGTGTCAAAATGATACAATTCAACTTATTGCATCATCATCAATACCATTAAATCTTTATAGATTTCAGTATAATTCAGGAAATGGATGGCAAAACATTATAACAACTAATAATGGAGGATGGGGTAATATAAATCCTCAAATTTTTAATAATATTATAACAACAACTCAATTTAGAGTTAGGGTTAGAGAATGGTGGGGGTGTACAGTAAGCCCATGGTCTCCTGTCATAAGCGTTCCTATTAATGCTGTAAATACACCATTCATAAGTCATAATTAGATTTAAAAAATACAATAATATATACATAATGAAAATAACCAAAACAATGAAAACAATGAAAACAAAATTATTTTTGATTGTACTAATTTGCTTTGTCTTAAGCATTAACTCCAAAGCTCAAACAAGTACATCACCAACCCAAGATGTTTGTGTTGGATCAACTGAACCTTATTTATTAAATCCCTCAAACAGTACATCTAGTTATCAGTGGACTTTGAACGGAGGAGGTGTAATATCATCAGGTCAAGGTAGCGGTTCAATATTAATTGATTGGAACACTAATGCTGGAGGACCATACACTCTCACTGTCGTAGAAACTGATATAAATGGTTGTGTAGGTCTACCAAAAACAGTTGATGTTACATTACATGATCTAGATAATGCAACTTTTATATTAACAGATTTTTGTGAAGGTTCTTCAAATTCTGCGTCATCAATTATTTCTCCAGGTGGTACTTTTTATTTTAATCCAATACCAACAAATGGTGAGACATTAGATCCAATTACTGCAGAAATTACTGGAGGAATTGCAGGAAACACATATTTTGTTGAGTATATTACAAATGGATTATGTCCACAACAAAATATCGAATCAGTTTTAGTAAATAGTTTAGATGATGCATCCTTTTCACTAAATAATTATTGCGCAGATTCTCCAAATTCTGCATCAGCAATAGTTACCGTAGGTGGAGTATTTTCATTTAATCCAGTACCTACAGGAGGAGAAATAATTAATGCTACAACAGGAGAGATTACAGGAGGTATTCCTGGAAATACGTATACTGTAGAGTATACTACAATAGGAACATGTTCATCGTCTCAGACGCAAAATGTTTTAATTTATTCATTACCTTCAACAGGTCCTATTTTTCATAATTGATTTTGTCAAGAGTAGCTACAATATTTTTATTTTTTTTAGCATCATATCTATCTTGTTATGCTGCAGATACTATTTATGTTTGTAATGGAACAGTACAAGAGTTTGGTGTTCCTAATTCTAGTGGATCAACTTATTTTTGGGAGGTTGATAATAGTTCAGTTGCAAGTATTGTTTCAGGTAGTAATTCTGAACTGGTTACTATCAAAATCAATAGTGCAGATATTTTTAAATTATTTGTGACTGAAACTGATATAAATGGGTGTATAGGAGCTGATAGTATTGTAGTAATAGCCCATTCTTTACCAAATCCAATAATTATTTCAGATGAAGTCAATTTGTGTGATGGTGATAGTGTTTTGATTGAATTAAATTTTGATGCATCTTTCAATTCATTTCTTTGGAACAATAATGATACAGAAATATTTACATATGCATCAGATGCTGGAAGTTTTTTTGTAACAGTTACAGATACTAATGGTTGTTCAAAAGCCAGTAATAGTATCGATGTTAATATTTATTCTGACGTAATGGCTGATTTTTCTATTTATGGTACATGTATTAGTCAGCCTAGTTTGTTTATTAATCAATCAATTTACGATTCTGAACAACTATCTCAAATTTATTGGAATATTGAGGGAAATTATTTTTCTGGAGATTCTATTTATTATATCTTTAATGAAGTGGGTTTATATAATATTTCTTTAGGCATTCAAACTTATGAATCTTGTTTTGACTCTGTATCAAAATCAGTAAAGATAAATGCTAATCCTGTGGCTGATTTTGCATATAGTCCAAAAGATGTTTCAATATTAAATCCCCAAGTTAATTTCTTTAATAACTCCATCAATGCTTATCCACTAAGTTGGGATTTTGGTGATGATTCTTTTGATATTTCTGCTAATCCTGTACATGCATATAGTGACCCAGGTATTTACGATGTCTTGCTAGTTGTTTCAGATTCAAATCAATGTATAGATTCAATTTACAAAGAAGTTATTGTTTATTATGATTTTATTTTACATGTTCCTAATGCATTTACTCCAAACGATGATTCAGATAATGATGTATTTGGTGTTGAGGGAATAAGAATGGAAAAATATCAGTCTTTTGAGTTAATTATTTTTAATAGTTGGGGAGAAAAAGTTTATCAAACAAATGACATTACTAAACCTTGGGACGGAGGTGATAATCCTGCAGATGTATATACATGGTTATTAGTAATAGAGGATGAATTAGGTCAGATAAGAAAAAGAAATGGTTTAGTAAATTTAATAAGATGATTTATCTTAAATCAATTACCTCTATGTTTTTATAATCTTTAACTATAAAATTAAATGCATCTTCATTAATGTTACTTTCAAACTTTTCAATCAAATAACTATAAGTCCCGCCATTTTTATCTTGCATTATTATTTTTTCTAATCGAATATTCTTGTTTTCATTTATAACTAAACTGATTTTTATAAACTCTTCACTTTTTTTTGGATACAAGTCAATAATATGTCTTGTACTACTTTTCAATTTTTCAGATTTTATGAGTTTATGTTTATAGTTATTTTCGTAGATAGTAAATATTTTTTTTGGAGATAATAGATCGTCCTGCGGATCATGATCCATGATTTGAACTTCATTTTCTTGCTTTAAATAAATCCATTGTGTTTCTCCGTTATTAATAATTTTCTGATCATCAAGTTCTAAAATAAATTTTTCATTTTCAATAATTAGTTTTCCTTTTTGTGATTCTTTAATTGCTTGACTGTTATTTTCAAAAATAAATTTGAACTCAATTGTTATATTTTTTTGTTTTTTTGTTTCATTACTTAGTTTTTCAAGAATTTTTTTTGCATTTGCGTCCTGAGCATTGGAATATTGTAAACAAAAAAATATTGCAAGTAATAAGTTTATAATTTTATTCATTATTTTTAAGGTTTTGTAATAATTCTATTAAGTCTTGTTCATTTTTAATTAATACTTTTCTAGCTTTACTTCCTTCAAAAGGTCCTACAATTTCTGCTGCTTCTAGCTGATCAATTATTCTGCCAGCTCTATTATATCCAAGCCTTAACTTTCGTTGTATTAGTGATGTTGAACCAGATTGATGTTTGACCACAATTTCTGCTGCTTGATCAAACATTTCATCTTTATCATCTAAATCTGCTTTTGTGCCACTTGCTTCAGTTTCTCCTTCAAACTCAGGAAGCATATGTGCATCTGGATATGCTCTTTGTGAACCTATAAATTCACAAATATTTTCAACTTCAGGAGTATCCACAAATGCACATTGTAATCTGCTTATTTCATTTCCTGTTGATATCAGCATATCACCCATTCCAATTAGTTGTTCTGCTCCTTTAGTATCCATAATTGTCCTTGAATCTACACTAGAAGTTACTCTAAAAGCAACTCTAGCAGGAAAATTAGCTTTAATTAATCCAGTAATTACATTTACAGATGGTCTTTGTGTAGCTACAATTAAATGAATTCCTATAGCTCTAGCTAGCTGAGCTAATCTTGCAATTGGTGTTTCTATTTCTTTACCTGCAGTCATTATTAAATCTGCAAATTCATCTATTACTAAAACTATGTAGGGTAAATATCGATGACCTTTGTTTGGGTTTAATTTTCTTGAAATAAATTTCTTGTTATATTCCTTGATATTTCTACAGTTGGCCAATTTACATAGTTCATATCTTTGATCCATTTCAATACAAAGCGAGTTTACCGTATTAACTACTTTTTTTGTGTCAGTTATAATAGCTTCTTCAGCATCGGGAAGTTTGGCTAGATAATGTCTTTCTATTTTATTAAATAAAGTAAGTTCAACTTTTTTAGGATCAACTAAAACAAATTTTATCTGCGCTGGATGTTTTTTGTAAAGCAATGATACGAGCATTGCATTTAATCCAACTGACTTTCCTTGCCCAGTTGCGCCAGCCATCAAAAGATGTGGCATTTTTGCTAAATCAATTACAAATGTTTCATTTGAAATAGTTTTACCAAATGCAATAGGAAGCTCCATCTCAGAATTTTGAAAATTATCAGATTGCAATACTTCTAACATTGATACAGTATTTTTTTTCTCGTTTGGTACTTCAATACCAATTGTACCTCTTCCAGGAATAGGAGCAATAATTCTTATCCCTTCTGCTGCGAGACTTAAGGATATATCATCTTCTAAATTTTTAATCTTTGATATTCTTACACCAGCTTCAGGAACAATTTCGTATAGTGTAATCGTTGGGCCAACTGTAGCAGAAATAGACGAAATGCCAATTTTATAATGTCCTAAGGTTTCTACTATTTTATTTTTATTTTTTTCTAGTTCATTTCTATCAATAGCTATTTGACTATCTCCATAATCCTTCAATAGATTTATCGTTGGCATTTTATATTTAGATAGTTCTAATGTAGGATCAAAATCTCCAAGTTCTTTTAATTTATTTTGAATGTCATCATCACTTAAAATTTTTTCGTTCTCAGTATTTACAATTTCTACATTTATATTTGTTTCTGTTTTTATACTTTCAATCTCCTTCTCGTTTTCGTTAGTTTTTATTTTTTCTGTATTTTTTTCAGTAATTGGTTGTTGTATATCTTTTTCATCCTCAAATTCTTCAATTGCAAATTTGTTTTTTTCTGTTAAATCATTTGAAGCTTTATTATTTTTACTTTTTAAACTCTTAATTGCCTCAACAATATTTTCTGAATTTAGTTTAAATGACATTATTAAATATAACAATGCAGAAGTTAATAATGTTAAAGTTGTCCCGACTTCGCCTAAAATTTGGATCAAAAATTTAGAGCAGTAAACACCAATTCCTCCAGCATAAAATGAACTGCCTATAAAATGACTTATGATAATTGGTAGAATTATCAGTAATAAAATACCATGAAAAATAATTTTACTTATTTTATTAATTTTTAATCCCAAAATATTAAGACTTATAAAAGAAGTTAAAGTAGGTATTATAATAGCTGATATACCAAACCATAATTTGATTAACACATAACTTATTTTTGCTCCAATACCACCGATTTGGTTACTTGTTTGATCTTTGGTTATAGAGTAATCTTTGTTTGAAAGGATACTGTCATCAACTTTCCAATTAAACAAGTAAGAAATAAAAGCAATTATTGTTAGAACTGAGAATAAAAGAAGAAAAGTTGCAAATATCTTTTGATTGCTTTTATCATTTATGATATCTAAAACCTTATTTAGATTTATTTTGGTTGATTTTTTTAATTTTAATTTTTTCTTTACCATATAATACAAATGTAATAACGAAATACTTTATTATTTGAATCATGCTTTGATATCTATTAGCATGAAATTGTTAATAATTGTTAGTTTATTAAATATTAGCATTATATAATAGAAACACTAAATTTGTAACTTTTATTATGTTTAATATAAAAACACAAAATGTATTTGATGATTTGAAAGCTGTAATTGTTGAAATTACAGACGATTTTGGTTGTATTACCAAGGTCAATGATTGTTATGATCAAGAATCTAAACAACATGTTCAACAAGATAATTATTTAACAATGCCATTAATAGTAAAGTCATGAAACAGATTACAAATACAATCTTAATGGTTAGGCCAGTGTATTTTCGTAGTAATGAGCAAACAATTGTAAATAATTTCTATCAAAAAAATAATATAGCTTCTCAATTTTCTAATGATAAAGCATCATTGGAGTTTGATACTTTTGTTGATAAATTGAAATCAAAGGGTATTGATGTTATTGTCATTGAGGACAACACAATTCATGATACTCCAGATTCTATTTTCCCAAATAATTGGGTTTCTTTTCATTCTGATGGGACTGTTGTTCTTTACCCAATGTTTGCTAAAAATAGAAGATTGGAAAGAAGAAAAGACATTTTAGATCTGCTAACAAAAAAATATAGTTTTGACATAAATTCAATAAAAGATTATACAGATTTTGAAAATAAAGAACAATTTCTTGAGGGAACTGGAAGTATGATTTTTGATAGAGAAAATAAAATCTGTTATGCAGCTATATCTGCTAGAACAAATAAACAATTATTTTTAAAATTTTGCAGTGATTTTGGATATAGTCCTGTAATTTTTGAGGCGAATCAAAATAATGAGGGCAAGCGATTACCTATCTATCATACAAATGTAATGATGTGTATTGCTGATAAATTTGCAATTGTTTGTTTAAATAGTATAGATAATGTTCATGAAAGAAATTATGTAAAAACAACAATATCTAACTCTGGAAAAAAAATTATAGAAATTAGTGAATTACAAAAAGAAAGTTTTGCAGGTAACATGTTACAACTCAAAGGAGATAAGTCTTATCTTGTTATGTCAAGAGGAGCTTATAATGCTTTAAATAAAGATCAAATTGATGAAATTGAGAAGCATTGTTCAATTATATATAGTTCTCTTAGCACAATTGAAGAATATGGAGGAGGCAGTGCAAGATGTATGATGGCAGAAATTTTTTTACCAAAAAAAATATTAAATGATTAAAAAGATATTAGAAAATAAAATTTCTGAAGCTATTTCTGAATTATATAAGTGCAAAGCTATCTCTATTCAACTTCAAAAAACAAGAGCTGAGTTTGAGGGTGATTTTACTGTTGTAGTTTTTCCATTATTAAAAATAACAAAGCAAAATCCAGAAAAAACTGCTGAAGAAATCGGATCATATTTAATACAAAAAATAAGTTTTATCTCTAAGTATAATGTAGTTAAGGGTTTTTTAAATCTTAGTATCAGTGCCAGTTTTTGGATAGATAAATTTTATGAAATATATAGTGTAGAGAATTTTGGTATTACGAAGGTGGAAAAAAATTCCCCAGTATTTTTAGTTGAATTTTCATCGCCAAATACTAACAAGCCCATTCATCTTGGCCATTTGCGAAATAATTTTCTTGGTTTTTCTTTAGCCAAAATTTTATCAGCTAATGGAAAACAAGTAAAAAAAGTTCAAATAATAAACGATAGAGGAATACATATTTGTAAATCAATGGTAGCCTGGTTAGAATTTGGAAATGGTGAAACTCCTAAAAGTTCAGGAATAAAAGGTGATCATTTAGTTGGAAAATATTATGTTAAGTTTGATGAACAATATAGAAAAGAAGTTTCATCGTTGATTAAGCAAGGAAGTAGCGAGGAGGAAGCCAAGAAATCATCTCCTATTTTAAAAAGAGCTCAGCAAATGCTAGTAAAATGGGAAGATGGTGATAGTAAGATTATGGATTTATGGAAAACTATGAACGGATGGGTTTATGAAGGTTTTGATATCACCTACAAGAACATAGGGGTTGATTTTGATAAAAATTATTATGAAAGTGACACATATTTATTAGGAAAAGAGATAGTTGATTTAGGTATTAAAAAAAATGTATTTTATAAAAAAGAAGATGGTTCTGTGTGGATTGATTTGTCAGATGAAGGGTTGGACGAAAAGGTTATTTTACGAGCTGATGGAACCACAGTATATATGACTCAGGATATTGGTACAGCACTACAAAGACAACAAGATTTTTCTTTTTCAAATATGATTTACACTGTTGCAAACGAGCAAGATTACCATTTTAAAGTATTGTTTCTCATTTTGAAAAAATTAGGATATTCTTGGGCTAATAATTGTTATCATTTATCTTATGGAATGGTTGATCTTCCAACAGGAAGAATGAAATCCAGAGAAGGGACAGTAGTTGATGCAGATGAATTTTTAAATGAAATGATAAACACTGCCAAATCAATTTCAAAAGAACTTGGAAAATTAGAAGACATGTCAGCTGAAAAAGCAGAAGAATTATACTCAACTATTGGCTTGGGAGCATTAAAATATTTTATGCTCAAAGTTGATCCAAAAAAACGTATGTTGTTTGATCCGAATGAATCTGTTGATTTTAATGGTAATACAGGGCCTTTTATTCAGTATACTTTTGCAAGAATCCAGTCACTAATGAGAAATTATTCTGCGACATTTACATTACCAAAAAATATATCTTTAAACTCTAAAGAAAAGAATATTTTGAAGTGTCTACTTGATTTTCCCGACATCATTAATGAGGCAGCTTCAACCTATAGTCCTGCTGTTGTTGCAAATTATGTGTATAATCTTGTTAAAAGCTTTAATCATTACTACCAACATACACCTATTTTAAAAGCGGATGGTGAGGACCTGATTAGATTTAGAATTGCTCTTTCAAAGAAAGTTGGTGAGGTTATTAAAAATGCTATGGATTTGCTTGGGATTTCTGTTCCAGATAGAATGTAATAAACTAAATTAATATTAATTTTTTTTAAATTAATTTTATGAATTTATCAAATTATTCATGTATTCACTTATTTTAATGCATTCATAAGCTTCTTTGCAGTCATGAACTCTCAAAATTCTAGCTCCTTTTTGTATTGCAATTGTATTTAAAATACTTGTTCCATTAAGTGCATCATCTGCTGAGCTATTAAAAAGGTTGTAAATCATTGATTTACGTGAAAGACCAACTAAAATAGGGTAATTGAATTGATTGAATTCGTTTAAATAATTGATTAATTTGTAGTTATCTTTAATTGTTTTTCCAAATCCAAAACCTGGATCTAAAATAATTTTATTAAATCCAAAATCATTTAATTGTTGTATTTTTTCTTCAAAAAAATCTTTTATTTCTGCAATTATGTTACCGTAAGTTGGATTAGTCTGCATATTTTTTGGTGTACCTTGCATGTGCATTAAAACATAGGGCTTATTAATTTTTGCAATTGTTGCTAGCATATTGCTGTCAATGTTGCCAGCAGAAATATCATTAATCATATCAGCACCCAGTGCAACACACTTATTAGCTGTTTCTGACCAAAAAGTATCAATTGATAATGTTATGTTAGGAAATGTCTTTTTTAACAATTTAACAACAGGAATTAATATTTTTAATTCATTCTCTGATGTAATTTGTTTTGCACCAGGTCTTGATGATTGTGCCCCTATATCAATAATTGTAGCTCCTTCATCTAGCATTTTTTTGGCTTGATTAATTATTTTTTTACTGGTGTTGTATCTGCCACCATCATAAAATGAATCTTTTGTTACATTTAGTATTCCCATTACTATATTTTTTTCTGTTGAAAAAATAGTTGAATAGATATTTTTATTAATTTTATTTTCATTCATAATTAACGTATATTTATGCAATATTAAACAGATATATTTTTATGCAACAAACAATCTCAGAATATGATTCAATAATAGTAAATTGTAAGGAGATTTTTGCGAAAAAAATGAAAGATTATGGAAGTGCTTGGAGAATTTTAAGAATTAGCTCACTCACTGATCAAATATTTATCAAGGCTCAGAGAATTCGCTCTATAGAGCAAAAAGGTATTCAAAAAATAAAAGAAGATAGCCTAAATGAATTTATAGGAATTGTAAATTATTCCATAATTGGACTTATTCAAATGGATATAGGAGTTAGCGAACAGGCTGAAGAGCTAGATGAAAAAATTGTTTTAAATCATTTTGATAAACATGCGAATATAGCAAAGGAGCTTATGCAGGCAAAAAATCATGACTACGGAGAGGCATGGAAAGATATGAGAGTCAGTTCACTGACTGATTTAATTTTACAAAAGCTATTAAGAGTTAAGCAGATTGAAGACAACAAAGGATCTACTTTAATTTCTGAGGGCGTAGATGCAAACTACTTAGATATGCTAAATTATGCTGTATTTGCTCTAATAAAATTAAAAAAATAATTATGAAAGATTTAATTAAAAAAGTTTCTGAATCACCAGCATTTGTTTGGTTTTTAAGAGTATTAATTTCTGCTTTATTTTTTGTTTCAGCTGTAGCAAAAATGTATCCAAGCCCAGAAATTGGACTCATCAAATATTTTGAAATTAAACAACTTGTTCAAGGTCTTGGTTTCAATGAGATATTAGCTCAATATTTTTCACGATCTATTATTGCATTTGAGTTTTTTATTGCTATCTCTGTTTTATTAAACAATTATTTGAAAAGAATAATCTATCCAATATCAATTCTTCTGTTGGTAGCTTTTACAACACATTTAACATATTTAGTTTTTCAAGGAAATGATGGGAACTGTGGTTGCTTTGGAGAATTGATTCCAATGACTCCATTAGAAGCAATTATAAAAAATATTATAACAATTTTAATTTTATATTTTTTATATCAAAAAACACCAAAAAATTTGTCTTCAAATTTTAGAAGTCTTATAATTTTAATGCTATCGTGTTTGTTATTTATGTTTATATATGTGCCACTAAGGAGCAATCAAAAAGTACAAGAAAATACAAAAATGAGCTTGAATCAAGTTACTTCTACTTACTCAAAATATATTTCTCAAACTGATATTGATAGTGGTGAAAAGATTTTATGTTTTTTTGCGCCTGGCTGTGATCACTGTCAATTAGCAGCTTCGCAAATTAAAGAACTTCAAAACAATATAGAAGACTTTCCTGAAGTATACGTAGTTTTTTTAGAAGAAGAGCCTGAAAAGATACCTAAATTTTTAAATAAAGCTGGTGCTGATTTCAAATATGAAATTATGGATATTTTGAACTTTATGGAAGTTTTTGGATTCGATTATGATACTCCAGGAATTGTTTATCTAAATAATGGAAATGTTTTAGAGTTCTTTCATGGTACAAAAAAATCAGGAAGTAATATGTATTTTAAACCACAAGATCTGGAAAAACTATTAGAAAACAGATAGATATTTTGATTAGACTTATTATAAAAAAAATATTTTATTCTTTTTTTGTTCTTTTTGGGATATTAACACTTGTATTTTTTTTATTTAGTGTTTTGCCTGGCGACCCTGCTCGAATGATGTTAGATAAAAGGGAAGATGCTGATCAAATGAAAATTATAAATCAAAAATATGCTTTTGATAGACCACTTTTTGATCAGTATTTGTTATACATAAATGATGTTTCACCTATTTCAGTTCACCATAAAAGTAAGAACGCATTTACATTTTTATTAAATAATAAGTATGATTATATAAAGATTTTTTCTAGCAAAAATTATAATATAGTTTTGAAGTTTCCTTATTTACGAGATTCTTTTGTTAGTACCGGAACTACCGTTACATCCATCATTTCTAGAACGTTTAAAGCCACTTTTGTTTTAGCAATATCTTCGATATTTTTTGCTGTTTTTTTTGGTATTATTTTTGGGGTAGTATCTGCAGTTTTTAAAAATAGTTTTATAGACAAAATAATTGTATTTGTATCAGTTTTAGGTATGTCTTTACCATCATTTTTTTCAGCAATAATTATAGCTTGGGTATTCGGTTATTTATTAAATAATTACACTGGATTAAATATGACTGGTAGTTTGTATGAAGTCGATGATTATGGAAGAGGATCTTTTTTACAGATTAAAAATCTATTTCTACCTGCCATAACTTTGGGAATAAGGCCTTTGTCAGTAATTATTCAATTATGCAGAAGTTCATTATTAGAAGTTTTAGGTGAAGACTATATAAGAACAGCTTTTGCGAAAGGATTGAATCATTATATTGTTATTTTTAAACATGCTTTAAAAAATGCATTGAACCCGCTTATTACTACTGTTTCTGGTTGGTTCGCTTCGATGTTAGCTGGTGCTGTTTTTGTAGAGTATATATTTGGATGGAATGGAATAGGTAAAGAAATCGTAGATGCGTTAAATAAAATGGACTTACCAGTTGTTATGGGAGCTGTTCTTTTTATTGCGTTGATATTTGTGATTATAAATATTTTAGTTGATATAGTCTATGCATGGCTTGACCCAAGAATACGAATAAATTAATATGAGAAATAAAATTGTAGCTGCTAACTGGAAAATGAATCTTGATTATAAAGATGGAATTAATATTCTAAAAGAAGTTTCTGATAAACTTCAGTTTAATACGAATACGAAAGTAATAATTGCAACTTCGTATATTCATTTACGTGAAGCTGTAAGTTTAAATAATTTAAATTCACAAATTAATATCGCTGCGCAAAATTGTAGTGCATATGATTCTGGAGCTTATACAAGTGATATTTCTGCAAAAATGATAAATTCATGTGGGGTAAAATATGTTATTTTAGGACATTCAGAATGTCGCGATAATTTTAATGAGGATAATTATTTATTAATGCAAAAGGTTTCACAAGCATTATCAAACAATCTTCATGTCATTTTTTGTTGTGGTGAAACACTATTGCAAAGACAAAAAAAGATTCATTTTAAGTATATTGAGAAACAGCTTGAAGAAAGCTTATTTCATTTATCTTCTGATGATATGTCAAAAATTTATATTGCTTATGAGCCTATATGGGCAATTGGAACTGGCGTAACAGCATCTTCTAGTCAAGCACAAGAGATGCATAAATATATTAGAAGTTTATTTTCAAAAAAATATGGTGATACCTGTTCAGCAAATATTTCAATTTTATATGGGGGAAGTTGTAATTCTGAAAATGCATCAGAATTATTTTCACAACCTGACATAGATGGTGGTCTTATTGGAGGGGCATCATTGAAAGCTGATAGTTTTATTTCAATAATCAAATCATTTTAATGAAATACACAGAAGTTGATATAAAATTAGAAAAGATTATACCATTCTCTGAAATTTTAATTGCTAAATTGAACGAGATAGGTTATGATTCATATGAAGAAAATAAATTGGGAGTCAAGGCATATATCGAAACAAAAATTTTTGATGAAAAAAAAATATCTGAGATATGTGAGGACATATCATTGCAAACTAACATTTCATATACATTTTCAATTTTAGAAGAAAAAAATTGGAATAAAGAATGGGAAAAAAATTTTAATCCTGTTTTTATAAATGATTCTTGTGTTATAAGAGCTCCATTTCACAAACCATTTAATGATGTAAGATATGAAATTATTATAATGCCTAAAATGTCTTTTGGAACAGGTCACCATCCAACGACATCACTCATTTTAAATAAAATGTTTGAAGTTAATTTTTTAAATAAAAATGTCTTAGATATTGGAAGCGGAACAGGAGTTTTATCCATTTTATCTTCAATTTTAGGAGCAGATTTCTGTCTTGGCATTGATAATGACAAATGGGCATATGAAAATGCAAAACAAAATGCAATATTAAATAATACTTTAAATATAGATTTTCGTTATGGAACAATTGATTCTATAAAAAAAGAAACGCACTTTGACATTGTTTTGATAAATATAAATAGAAACACAATTCTCAAAGAAATTTCATCTTACATTAAATTTATGGACCCTAATGCAGATTTGATTTTAAGTGGTTTTCTTCAAGAAGATGTAGATATTATTATTGATAGATTGATTAAACATAATTTTAAAAAGCTAGACATTAAAAATAAAGATAAATGGCAAATGATTCATTTCAAAAGATATTAACTTTAATAATATTTATTTCAATTTCTTTTTTTTCTTTTTCTCAAGATAAGCAAAAGAAAACTAATTATTTTTCTGATGATTTTTCATTATATATTCAAGAGATTTCTGATTTTATGACAAAATCAGATAATCAAGATTTAAAGATAATTTTAAATAGTTATAAAACAGCAGTAAGTGATTTATCTGTAAATGAACAGGAAATAATTATAAGAATTTCTAATAAAATGTTGACAAGAAAGTTAAAGCCAAAGCAACATTTTAGTAAGTTTTTATCGTCAATAACTATTACTGTGAACTCCAGTGAAAAAAAAGATTTATTAAATTGGTTGCGAATCGTTGAAGATGTTGTAGATCAATCAACTATTAAAACTACTATGTTACTTTTTGATTTTCATAAAATGTTGATTGAGCAGAATTTATTAAGATCCAGTAAGTCTGCTACATGGCAAGTTAATAATTCACAATATTATTATACTCTTGAAAACTTTGAGCCAGTTGTTTTATTTCAATTACCTACCGATATTGTTTGTTCCACTGATTATGGTTCATATACAGTCTTTAAAACCACTGGTAAGTACAATATTATAAATACAAGTTGGACTGGTAATGGAGGTAAAATTTATTGGGATTCTCAAGGGTTTTCTAAAGATTCAGTGTATGCAGAGTTAGGCCCTTATGAAGTAGACTTAAGAAAAACTATCTTAGCTGTAGATTCATGTATTTTTTATAATAAATATGAATTTTCAGATATGATTCTTGGTAATATTGAAAATCGTATTGTTAAAGGTAAAAGAATAAACTCTTTTCCAAAATTCACGTCCTATAGTAAAAACATTGAAATAAAAAATATCTTTCCTAACATAGATTATAGAGGAGGATATGTTTTAGAAGGAAAGGAATTTGTTGCTGATGGTGGAGTAAATGCTGAGGCTAAAATTGTTTTTAAAAGAAATGATAACGATATATTTATTGCTAATGCTAAAAGGTTTAATATTGATGACGAAAAGATTATAGCAAAACAAGCAGGAGTAAAAATATTTATTGATAATGATTCAATTTTCCATGGCAGTCTTCAGTTTAAATATTTAGATAATAAGAGACAATTACAATTGTATAAAGATAGAAAGAGTATTTCAGGTGCACCTATGTTAAATACATATCATCAAATTACTATGGATTTTGAGTTGATGGAATGGAGTGTAGATAGCGATTTAATAACTTTTGGATCATTGCCTGGAACTGCTGAGTCAACAATATATTTTGAATCTGTTGATAGATATTTAGCATCTAAATTTGAGTCAATGCAAGGAGTTGATGATATTCATCCGTTGTTGTTAGTGGATAAATATACTCAAGAAATAGGACAGGATAATTTCTTTGTTACAGAATTTGCACTTTTTGCTGGATATCCACTATTACAAATTAAAAATTTTTTAATTCGTCTATATAATGATGGATTTATTTTTTATGATTTTAGCTCTGAGAAAATTAAGGTTTTACCTAAGCTAAATAATTATATTCTAGCAGCTTCAGATTTAGGAGATCATGATGTTATTTCATTTAACTCTACAATAAAAACTGGTCAGTACAATACCGGAGACAAAAACTTAGTTAATGCTGCACTAAATTTAAAGTCAAAAAAAATAAAAATTATAGGTCTAAAAACAGTAAATGTAAGTAATAAAAGAGGTGTTTATCTTTACCCTAGTAATGGAGTAATTACTTTACAAAAAAATAGAGGTTTTATTTTTAATGGACAGGTATTAGCAGGTAAAGGAAGATTAAATTTATTCGGAAGTAATTTTTCTTTTAACTATGGTGATTTTAAGATTGATTTTAATAAAATTGATTCAATTCAATTTTCTGTACCCCTAGATTCTAAAATGAAAGATATGTATGGTAATGATGTCCTTACCCCAATAAAAACATTAATTCAAGCAGGTGCAGGAGATCTTCTCATTGATGACCCAACAAACAAATCAGGTATTAGACAGGATAGTTTTCCTCAATTCCCAAAATTTAGATCATTTGATAATTCTTATGTATATTATGATAGTTATGAAATTTATAATTCTGTTTACACAAGAGACAAATTTTCATTTCACTTGCAACCTTTTGAAATAGATAGTCTAGATGATTATTCAGGTGCAGGTTTGTCTTTTGCCGGAACCTTTCAATCTGCAGGTATTTTTCCAGTATTTGATGATACTTTAAGAATACAAGAAGATTACTCACTTGGCTTTAGCCGGAAAACACCGGAGGATGGTTTTACAATTTATAATGGAAAAGGTAGATATTATAATGATATTTTTTTAAGTAATGACGGGCTAAAGGGTAATGGTAATTTTGAATATTTGACTGCCAAAGCAAGCGCCAACGATATAATTTTCTTTCCTGATTCAATGAATTTAAATACACAATTGTTTTCAATCGAAGAAGTTTCAGAAGGTATTGAGTTTCCTCAAGTAAAAAATACTCAGACATATATTCATTTTGAGCCATACAAAGAGAGATTATATATTTATAAAAAATTAGATAATTTTAGTTTATATCAATCCCAAGTTGAATTAGATGGAGATTTAGTGATGCGTCCAACAGGAGTTACTGGACAAGGACTAATGACTTTAGATAATTCAAAAATTAATTCTGATTTATTTACTTATAATGCTAATTGGTTTGGTTCAGATAATGCAAGTTTAAAATTGTTTGAAGAAAATGGTCAGCATGTTTTTGTTGCAAATGATTTGAAAACTGATATTGATTTAAAGTTAAGAGAAGCTTCATTTTACTCTAACGGTTCACAATCATATATGGAACTTCCAGCCAATCAATATATTTCATATATTGATCAATCAAAATGGTTTATGGATAAAGATCTGTTACAATTAGGTAGTGAATCTGAAAATGGTCAGAAGTCTGAATTTGTTTCTGTTCACCCTGATCAAGATTCTTTAAGGTTTTTTGTGCAAACCGCATCTTACAATCTACAAGACTATGTGATTAATGCAAATGGTGTAGATTACATAGAAGTTGCAGATGCGTTAATTTACCCCGATTCAGGTAAATTATCAATTAAAAAACAAGCAGAGATAGAAAAACTTTACAATTCGCGAGTTATTGTTAGTAAAACAAATAAATTTCACTCATTTATTAATGCTCAAGTAGATATAAAATCTGCAATTTATTATAGTGCAATAGCAGATTTAGAATTTAATGATGGTTCAAATCTAAAGCAAACTATTTTCTTTGATAAAATTAATGTTAATAACGATACTAATACTTATGCTATCGGTAATGTTTCAGAAAATAATATTTTAAACTTGGGTGATAAATTTCAATTTATAGGAAAGGTAGAGTTATTTGGAAATAATAAAAGTTTGCTGCATGACGGATATTTTAAAATACGACATAACTGTAGTGGCTTAACAAAAGAATGGGTAAAGTTTAAATCTGAAATTAATCCAAACAATATCTCTTTTATTCTTAGTGAAAATTTATATAATGATCAGAATTTACCTTTGAGTGCTTCTCTAGTAATGGATTTTGTTTCTACAGATTTTTATACAACATTTTTAACAACTAAAAAAAGTCATAATCTTGACATTGATGTGTTATCTGCTTATCAGAAATTACATTATGATGCTAATTTATCATCATTTGTTGTTGAGAACTTAGATACACTTTCTAATAATTATAGATTAAACGATAAAAGATGTATTTCAAAAGGAGAGGGAGCAATAAACTTAAATTTAAATTTAGGTCAAGTCAAGATTAACTCTATGGGTAGTACAGTTTACAATATTTTAGAAGAAAGAACTACTATTGACAATGATTTCTTAATGCTTGATTTTTATTTTTCAGATGAAGCTTTAGAGTTTATGTATGAAGATTTAATAACCGCACCAGGTGATGAGTTATTTGAATATAGTGATAAATTTTCAAAAAGTCTAGCTAGAATAGTAGGTGTAAACAATTTTAATGAAATAATTCTAGATTTAGAAATGACTGATGAGTACAGTACATTTCCAAAAGAACTAATTCATTCGATTATTTTTTCTAATGTAAAATTTACTTGGAATAATTCCAAAAAAGCTTATGTTTCAAAAGGATCGGTATGGGTTCATAGTATTTTAGATAAATCTGTATTTTCAATTTTAGATGGATATATAATTTTAGAAAAAGGTACAAATTCAGATGTATTAACTATTTATTTAGAGACTGAATTTGGTGATATTTATTTTTTTCAGTACAAAAATGGTGTAATGAGTACTTGGTCAACAAATACAGATTTTACAGATGCAATACAAAATATTTCTGCAGACAAAAAAGTGTTAGAGATTGGTAAAAGTACTTCAGCATATCGTTATAATTTAGTCGGTGAAGAGTATTTTAACAAAGTAAGAAGAGAAATTAAAAAAACATATTAATATATTTAAGATGTTTGATCTAGATTTTTTATTGGTTGTAATAGCAGCGTATCTTACAGGTGCTTTTCCTACTTCATTTTTATTAGGAAAACTTTTTTATAATATTGATGTACGTAAATTTGGAAGTGGAAATGCTGGTGCTACTAATACGTTTCGTGTTTTAGGTAAAATACCTGGTATTATTGTATTGTTATTAGATATATTAAAGGGGTATGTAGTTGTTAATTATATTTATTTTATTGATCCCAAAACTCTTCTCGAAATAGTTAATACTGATTTGTTTTTTGAATATCAACTTCTTTTTGGAACAGCAGCTGTTATTGGTCATATTTTGCCAGTTTATATTAATTTTAAAGGAGGGAAGGGGATTGCTACTATTTTAGGTGTCTTATTATCGCTTAATTTAACAGCAGCACTTTATTCTTGCGTTGTGTTTTTAGTTATTTTATTTCTATCAAAATATGTTTCATTATCTTCAATTCTTGCTTGTTTTTTTTATTCTGTTTTTATATTTTTTATTTACGAAAGTAATATTTATACAGAAAAAATATTTTCGATATTTGTACCTTTTATTTCGTTAATAACTCATCGAAAAAATATACTAAGATTAATAAATAAAGAAGAAACAAAAGTTAAATTTGGTGCTAAATAATTATATAAATGAAAGAATTTTTTGATTCACATTCAACTGCATATTCAGCAAGTAATACTGATAAAGCTCTTTACCTTATAAATGATAAGCATAATTCTTTTGATCACGTTATTGATTGTCTTGTATCAATTTGTGAGCATGATGATTTACAAGCTGAACAATGCGCTTTAATTACTCATTATAATGGTGCTTGTGAAATTGCTACTGGAAGCAAAGATGACTTAATTGATTTACAAGAAGATTTATTGTTATACGGACTTAATGTAGAAATTTTCTGATACTTAAGAGTAGCACGTACATAGGACTTGTAGCATAACTGGATAGTGCACTAGATTACGGCTCTAGAGGTTGGGGGTTCGAATCCCTCCAAGTTCACACTTAAACCTCAATTTACGTTGGGGTTTTTTTAGTTGACATTTGAAATCTCAGAGCACTTTTTATTTTATAGATTAGATTTTAAAGAACTATATTCATATTAAATTTTGTTAATTAAAATATATATTAATGTAAGTTTTGCACTAACTCAATTGTTATAGTTTTATTTTCATTAAGCATTAATTTAAATGGATAAATAATTTCTTCATCAATTAGCTCGATACTGCTTGTATTTGGGGGAGATTTCCCTTCATTAATAGCTGTTAAATTTAAAATATTCATTCCTTTCTTTAGTTTTAAATGAATTTGTTTTTTGTCTTTTTTTGTGTAAAAATCATTTAGAATTATTTTATTATTAAGTATTAAATTAACTTTATCCCCATCTTGCTGATTTGTGTCCCATATATTAATTGTTATACTATCATTTTTCCAATTTATTTTTATGGTATCATAATTTCTTAATTTCTTTGTTGTAATTATTTTTTTAATATTAATTTTATTATTTGTACTATTAGTTTCAATTTTTTTTAAAGTCTTTTTTATTTTTTTATCTTCCATTAATAAAACTTTACCTCGGGCACATTCTTTACCGTCTTCAAAATTTCCAATAAAAGTTCCCTCTAGGGATTTTTGTTTAAAGTCTCGAACTTTTAAGTTCATACTTACATAGCAAAATTTTTCAGGTTCTTTGCTTGAATTTGTGTAAATATTATTTTTTTCGTTTAATTGAAATTCGTTTTCATATTTGAAATATATCCCATTTATTTCTGTTTTTGTTTCATCTTCGAGACCAATGTTAGTTAAAGAAAATCCACTAATTTTTCCGTTTTTTTCAAGAAGATTTAATGAATAATTAATTATCTGATCATTTTCAAGTATCAAAACTCCACTAAAACTATAAAAATTTTGGCAAAATGATACTTTACTTAAAATAATTAGAATTACTAATTTATATAATTTCATTTTTTAAGTTTGAAAATATCTGTTAAGTCTAGGTTATTAAAATTACCTGAGCTCATCATCAATAAATTATGATTATTCCATTCTTTTGATAATAAATATTTTTGTAGCTCTTTTGAATTATTGAAAACTTTTAATTCTTTGCAATTGAAGGCTTTACATATCATTTCACTGCTAATTTGTTTTAATTCTTTATTTTTAATTGTTTCTGGATTTATATACACGATTGCCTCATCTGCTTGATTCATAGAGTCTTTATATTCATTTATAAAATTTATATTTAAACTACTAAAAGTATGAAGCTCCATACATGCTGTTAGTTTTTTGTTAACGAACTGTAATTTCATTGCTTCAATTGTTGCCTTAAGTTTTGATGGTGAATGTGCAAAGTCTTTATATAACGAACATGTTTTGTTTTTACTAATAAGCTCTAGTCTATTATTTGCTCCTGTAAATGATTTTATTTCATTAAAAAAAACATTATCTTCTATTCCAATTTCATTGCAAACTATTCTAGCAGCTACTAAATTTTGCAGATTATGTTTGCCAAAAAATTTTAATTTTCTACCAGCTATAATTGTTTGGTTATTTTTAATTGTGAATTTTGGAGTTGAATAGGCAATTGACTTTTTATTTTTTCTTGTTTCATCTATAATTTTTTGAAGTTCTTTATCTTCTGAAAAAAATATCAGACTTTCTTTTACCATTTTACTAAATATCCTAAACTGTTCTTTATATATTTCAAATGTTGGAAATACATTTATATGATCCCAAGCTATTCCAGTAATAACACCAATATGTGGTTTGTATAAATGAAATTTTGGTCTTTTGTCAATAGCTGAACTTAAATATTCATCTCCTTCAAGTAACATTATGTTTGAATCATTTGATAAATTAACCATTGTGTTTATACCTTCAATTTGTGCTCCTATCATGAAATCACATTTAATATTTAAATTTTTTAATACATGTAATATCATTGCAGTTATTGTAGTTTTTCCATGGCTTCCTCCAACTACAATTCTTTTTTTGTTTTTACTCTGTTCATAAAGATATTCAGGATACGAATATATTTTTAAACCTAATTTTTTTGCTTCTATAAGTTCTGGGTTGTCTTCTTTTGCATGCATTCCTAATATAATGATGTTAATATCATTGGTTATATTTTCTGGAAACCATCCGTTTTGTGGTAGAAGATTATGTTTAGCTAATCTATCCTTGCTCGGATTGCGAATAAAGTCATCACTTCCTGTTATATTAAAACCTTTTTTGTGTAGTGCTATTGCAAGATTGTGCATTGCACTACCTCCTATAGCGATTAAATGTATTCTCATGTCATTTTTTATTATAATTAAAGGTAAAGATTAATATCAATTGTTATTTTTGGTATTTGAAAAATTACTAACATGCAATTGTACACAATAGATACAGGCTATTTTAAACTTGACGGTGGAGCAATGTTTGGTGTTGTTCCTAAAGTTTTATGGAGTAAGACAAATCCTCCGGATTCAAATAATTTATGTTCATGGGCTATGCGGTCATTGTTAATTGAAGATGATGATAAACTTATATTAATTGATAATGGTATTGGTGATAAACAAGACCAAAATTTTTTAAAACATTATTACTTGCATGGTGATGATAACTTGCATTCTTCTCTAGCAAAATATGGTTTTCATGCTGATGATATTACAGATGTTTTTTTGACTCATCTGCATTTTGATCATTGCGGTGGAAGTGTTAAATGGAATAATGACAGAACTAAATTTGAAATGACATTTAAAAATGCTAACTATTGGTCTAATAAAAATCATTGGAATTGGGCAATAACACCTAATAGAAGAGAAAAGGCATCATTTTTAAAAGAAAATATTTTTCCAATTCAACAGTCAGGTCAACTAAAATTTATTGAAAGTGAGAAAAATATTTTTAATAATTTTAATGTTTTATTTGTTAGTGGTCATACTGACAATCAAATGATACCACACATAAAGTACAAAAATAAAACTATTGTTTTTGCTGCTGATTTGCTTCCAAGTACAGGTCATATTCCATTACCATATGTTATGGGTTATGATACAAAACCACTACTAACTCTTTCTGAAAAAGAAGCTTTTTTAAATAGGGCTGCTGAAAATGACTACATTATTTTTTTACAACATGATAATTACAATGAATGTTGTCGAGTTAAAAATATTGATGGAAAAGTAGTTCTTCGTGATACTTTTAAATTAAATGAAGTTATGTAATATGAAAAATATTTTTAATAATCACCCTAATTCAGTTGGTGAAACTTATTTACAACATTTATCAAAGGCTTTTATCTTTGGATATAAATTAATGGTTATGTCAATTCAAGCATTTATTCATGGTGTTTTTCCATGGTGTTTTGAACATACAGTTAGTAATAAAATTAAAAAATTAAATAATATTTTACAGAAAAGAAAAGATTCTGCAAAATAATTTTTGCAATTATGTTGGTTTAATTTTTTTATTGAAATGAAAAAAAAAAGAAGATATCGAGATTTTACTTCATTTATTAAAAAAAGATTTGGTTATAGAGTTCAAAAAGTTTCTATAAATGCCGGATTTACTTGTCCCAATAAAGATGGAACTAAAGGTATAGGAGGTTGTACATATTGTAACAATAATACATTTAATCCTGATTACTGTAAACCTATAAAGTCTATCCTCACACAAATTGATGAAGGAATTGCTTTTTTTTCAAAAAAATATAATTCACAAAAATATTTAGCTTATTTTCAAGCTTTTACCAATACATATGCTCCTATTCAAAAGCTTAAGAAAATGTATAGAGAAGCATTATCGCATTCTGAAATAGTAGGGCTGGTTATTGCAACACGTCCCGATAGTATCAGTAATGATGTTTTAGATTTTTTACAAAAGCTGGTAAAAGAAGGTTATTTTATAAAATTAGAATTTGGATTGGAATCTACAAAGAATCAGACTCTCAAAGAGATAAATAGGTGTCAAACTCATGAAGATGCTATTGATGCTTTTTCAAGAGCTTCTAATAGAGGTTTACACTTAGGTGCTCATTTGATACTTGGTTTGCCTGGTGAAAGTAGAGATGATATGTTACAACATGCTCGCAATATATCAAAACTTCCTATTGATACTCTTAAGATTCATCATTTACAAATTGTTAAACATACCATGATGGCTTATCAGTTTAAACATACACCTGAAATGTTTAGTTTTATGAGCTTAGATAATTACATTGACTTAGTAGTTGATTTTATTGCATTATTAAATCCAAATATTATAATAGAAAGGTTTTTTAGCGAATCACCTTCCAATATGCTCATTTTTCCTAAATACGGATTGAAAAATTTTGAGATAAAGACTTTAGTAGAGAAAAGATTAGAATATAGAAACATTAATCAAGGAGAGTTGTTTAGCTCCTAATAAAAATTACGTAAATATGTCAGATGAAAAAAAAATAATATTTTCAATGATTGGAGTCTCCAAGTCATATGAAAATAATAATAAACAAGTTTTAAAAGATATATACTTATCTTTTTTTTACGGTGCAAAAATTGGAATAATTGGTTTAAATGGTTCAGGTAAGTCAACATTATTAAAAATAATTGCAGGAGTAGAAAAGTCTTTTTCTGGAGAAGTAACGTTTTCAGATGGGTATGACATTGGATATCTTGAACAAGATCCAAAGCTGGATAATAATAAAACTGTAATTGATGTTGTTAAAGAGGGAATGTCTGAAGCTATAAGTATATTAGATGAATACAATAAAATAAATGATTTATTTAGTTTGCCTGAAAATTACGAGGATTCAAATAAAATGGAACAACTAATGAATAAGCAGGCAAAACTTCAAGACAAGATTGATGCATTAGGTGCTTGGGATATTGATACAAAGCTCAATATAGCCATGGATGCGCTGCGTTGTCCTCCATCTGATACTAAGATCTCTGTTTTATCTGGTGGAGAAAAAAGAAGAGTTGCTTTATGTAGATTACTTTTAAAGGAACCTAAAATATTACTATTGGATGAGCCTACAAATCATTTAGATACAGAATCAGTTTTATGGTTAGAGCAACATCTTGCAAATTATAAAGGCACTGTTATTGCCATCACACATGATAGATATTTTTTGGACAATGTTGCTGGGTGGATACTGGAGCTTGATAGAGGAGAAGGCATTCCATGGAAAGGAAATTATACATCCTGGCTTGAGCAAAAAACAAAAAGATTAGAGCAAGAAGAAAAAAAAGAAAGTAAAAGAAAGAAAACCCTTCAAAAAGAACTTGAGTGGGTAAGAATGTCACCTAAGGGAAGAAGATCAAAATCTAAATCAAGATTAAATAATTATGAAAAATTATTAAAGCAAGAGGGAAATAAATCTGAAGAGAAAATAGAGTTGTTTATCCCGCCAGGACCTAGACTTGGAAATAATGTTATTGACTCAAAAAGTATTTCAAAAGCATATGGAGAAAAATTACTTTTTGAGAATTTAGAATTTAAATTACCACCAGCTGGTATTGTTGGAGTTATTGGTCCTAATGGCGCTGGAAAAACAACACTATTTAGAATGATAATGGAACAAGAAGTTCCAGATAAAGGTGAGTTTCAGGTTGGAGAAACTGTTCGTATTGGGTATGTTGATCAACAACACAAAGAAATTGATTTAGAAAAAACAATTTGGGAACAGCTTACAGGAGGTGAAGAACAAATTAAGATTAATGGCAAATACGTGAATTCTAGGGCGTATGTGGCTAAGTTTAATTTTAATGGCTCTGATCAAAATAAAAAAATAGGAGTTTTATCAGGTGGTGAAAGAAATAGATTACATCTTGCGATGACATTACAACAACAAGCAAATGTTCTTTTATTAGACGAGCCAACTAATGATTTAGACGTTAATACATTAAGAGCCTTAGAAGAAGGTCTATTGAATTTTGCTGGCTGTGCCGTGGTAATATCACATGACAGGTGGTTTTTAGATAGAATATGTACTCATATTTTAGCTTTTGAAGGAAACAGTAAAGTTATTTTTTTTGAAGGAAGTTATTCTGATTATCAAGAAAATCGTGTAAAAAGACTTGGAAATATTTCACCTAAAAGGATAAAGTATAAGAGGTTGACAAGATAATTTTTTTATTTTGAAATTCTAAGTACTAATATACAAGCCAAAACACTAAAAATTATATTTGGAATCCATGTAGCTATGTTAGCGCTTAGATTACTATTTATTGCAAATGTTGTGCTTACTTGCATAAACATAATGTACGCAAATGCTAAAATAACTCCTATTCCCAAATGAAACCCAATTTTTTTTGTTTTTTTACTTGAAATACACACTCCAATTAAAGTTAAAATAATTGAAGCAAAAGGGTATGCTATCCTTTTATATTTTTCAAGTTCATAATATGTAATGTTTTTACTTCCTTTCAATTTTTCATTTTTTATAAATTTGTTTAGCTCAAAAAAATTCATGGTTTCAGTAAGATTTGTTGAATTATCGAGTTCGTCTGGCTGAAGATTTAATGAAATTTCTAATTTTTTACCCTCTTTTAATATTTCATGATCATTTTTAAATTCTCTAATTTTATAGTTATTGATTTCCCAATTTTGATTAATTGAATCATATATAATATAATCTGATTTTATTTTTGATACTAGTTTACCATTTTTAAATTTTTCTAATGTAAATTTATATCCAATTTTTCTTTTTTTATTAAAACTTTGCATGTATATATATTTACCTTGTGAAATTTGTATATGAATATCTTTTGCCCTAGAAGATTCTTTTTTATTAAGATACTTATTTTCAAAATCGATACGTCTATTATTTGATTCAGGTATTATAAAATTACCTAATGTAAATGAAAGAAAGAAAATAATTAATGAAGTTAAAATAAAGGGTCTTAAGAATCTAATGATACTCATTCCACTATTTTGAATTGCAATGATTTCTGAATTATTTGCCATTCTGGATGTGAAAAAAATAACTGATATAAATACAAATAGATGACTGAATAAATTTGCAAAATATGGTGTAAAATCAATATAATAATTTATTATTTCTTTTTTAGTAATTTCATGTTCCAGAAAATCATCTATCTTTTCTGAAATATCAAAAACAATCACAATAATTAAAATTAGACTTATACAGAAAAAGAATGTCGAAATAAATTTCTTAATTATATAAAGGTCTAGCTTTTTCACAATCTTATGTTTAGTTTTTTCACCATTTTATTTTTCCAGTCTGTAAATGTTCCATTCTTTAAATGCAGTCTTGTTTGTTCCATTAACCAAAGATAAAATCTTATATTATGAAGACTTGCAATTTGTTTAGCTAAGATCTCATTACTTTTAAATAAATGGTGAACATATGCTTTTGAATATGTGTTATCCACAAAAGAAGTTCCATTTTTATCTAATTCAGAAAAATCTTCCTTCCATTTTTTATTTTTTAAATTAATTGTTCCTTCAGATGTAAATAACATACCATTTCGTGCATTTCTAGTAGGCATTACACAGTCAAACATGTCTACACCTAGTGCAATATTTTCTAGCAAATTTACAGGAGTACCAACTCCCATTAAATATCTTGGTTTGTCAGTTGGTAATATAGAACATGCTATCTCAGTCATTTCATACATTAGATCATGTGGCTCTCCTACTGAAAGGCCTCCTATTGCATTACCGTCTCGATTAAAACTTGCTATTTTATCTGCAGATTTTTTTCTTAAATCTTTATATATACTTCCTTGTACTATAGGAAATAGAGTTTGTTTATAATTATATTTTTCATTTGTCATATCAAATCTGTCACAGCACCTCTTTAACCATCTATGTGTTAATTCCATAGATTTTTTTGCATATTTAAAATCGCAAGGATATGGTGTGCATTCATCAAAAGCCATAATAATGTCT
>MDTC01027020.1_pt1 | contig 29415 bp, 22 predicted proteins | sample 811181 | NCBI WGS metagenome assembly MDTC01 (sample SAMN05326644, study PRJNA326480) | marine metagenome | isolation source: seawater | place: Pacific Ocean: North | collected 2011 | reverse complement strand
TATTACGATATGTGATACAGAACTTCCATACTCTTGGAATGGACTTACGTTCACTGCAACAGAAAGCCAAACGGCAACACTGACAAGTTCAGTCACGGGATGTGATTCTTTAGCGACATTGAATCTAACCGTTAATCCAACCCCTGATGTATTGTATGAAGTTGGTAACTCTGCTATTTGCTCCGGAGCAATCACAGATATAGACTTAAGTAGTTCTTTTAGTGGTACGATATATTCCTGGGATTATGCTCAGGTCTTAGCTGATGGTGCTACCACCGGAAATGGAAATCAAATTAACGAGACAATAGTTGCAACAACTACTAATCCTGGCTCAATCAGTTATCTTGTGACACCGATTCTTAACTTTTGTATAGGTACTCCTGTAGTTATTCCGATTGATGTATACCCAATTCCATCTGTTGATGTTACACCTTCTACCCAGACTATTTATGCTGGTCAAACAGCTACCTTAAATGCCACGGGTTCTCCCGCTGGCGGTACTTATTTATGGAGTCCTGGTGGTCAAATCACGCCATCGATAACGGTAAGTCCGTCATTAACAACGAGCTATGATGTTACATATACTTTGAATGGTTGTTCTCAAGACACGACAGGAATTGTGAATGTAGACGCCGCTCCTGAGGTTTCTGTTAATTCAGGAGTTATTTGTAGTGGTGATAGTGTTCTTTTGGTTGCTTCACCGACGATTACTGGAGGTTCATTCTTATGGTCTACTGGTGAAACATCTCAGTCTATTTGGGTCTCTCCGTTAAGTAATATGGTTTATACGGTTGAGTATATTATTAATGGCTTTACGACACAACCTGCTATTTCTACGGTTACTGTGAATCAAACGCCAACGGTTGTAGTCAATGATGAAATTATTTGTGAAGGTCAAACAGCAACTTTAAGCGCTACAGGAAATCCACCTGGAGGATCTTATTCTTGGTCGCCTACCAATGAAAACACGCAGGTGATTAGTGTAAGTCCAATTGCATCCACTGTTTATACAGTAACTTATGATTTAAATGGCTGTACAACTGAAGCATTTGCTGAAGTAACTGTAAATCCTGTTGCTGATTTAACAATTAATAACGAGACGATGTGTATTGGTGAAACTGTTGTCTTGAATGCTACAACGAACTTACTTGGTGGGACCTATTTATGGGGGAATAGCAGTAATGAATCCTCTATTACTGTAACACCTAGCTCAACGACATCTTATTCAGTATTGTATACACTCAATGGTTGTCAGTCTACGGCCACAGGAACCGTTACTGTGAATCCGATTCCGAATATAAGTGTATCCGATGATGTGATATGTCAGGGTGAAATAGGGGAGTTGGTAGCAACTTCTGATATACCTGGAGGGGTTTATAATTGGAATGGAGTTATTGGTAGTAATGTATTCACTGATGCACCAATTACTGATTCTCAGTATAATGTTGTGTATTCTGTTAATTCATGTCAGAGTATGGAAGCTACTGGAGATATTTTTGTCAATGAAGTACCGTTGGTTTCGGTAAGTGATACTGCTGTCTGCTTAGGTGCTGATTTCATTTTAAATACAACGGTATCTATTCCGGGAGGGGATTATGTTTGGTCCCCAACGGGAGAAACAAGCTCGGCAATTGCAGTGGATGCTTCTCAAACTATGGTCTATACAGTAGAGTATAGCTTGAACAATTGCTATTCTACATCTTCTGCTACTGTTACTGTGAATTCACCTCCTGAATTGGCAATTGAAGTTTCAGATACTTTGGGTTGTGCTCCATTTACGGTTACATTTAATAATCCCTATGCAGGTAGTGATACTGAGTGTATTTGGAGCTTTAATAATGGATTGGCTGTAGGTGGTTGTAGTCCTACCTATACATTTACCAATCCTGGCTGTTATGATGTCACGCTTCTTTCTTCTGAAGGGGGTTGTTCATCAGAAACAACATTGAATAGTTTGTTTTGTGCAGAGGCACCTCCAATTGCTTCTTTCTATGCAAATCCTCCTATTATTACAGATCCTAGCCAATGGATACAGTTTTCTAATAATAGTTATGGTGCTGACAATTATGAGTGGGATTTTGGAGATGGAGGAACGGATGATGTCATGAATCCGCAACATTTATATTCTGATATTAATGATGGATTTGTGATTACCTTGATTGCATCCTCAGATTTAGGGTGTCTTGATACCACTCAGGTTTCAATCTTATACCAAGAGGAGCCTATTGTTTATATTCCTAATACATTCACACCAGACGGAGACCAATATAATCACGTATTTGTTCCCGTATTTACATCAGGTTATGACCCGTATAATTATGAGATGTTGATTTTTAATAGATGGGGTGAAATCGTTTTTCAATCCTACGATGCGAATGTTGGATGGGATGGTACCTATGGAGTAAATGGAAAAGAAGCACAAGTTGGAGCTTATACCTATAAAATAATATATAAAGTCTTGAAGACTGACGAACGTAGATTAATTGTTGGTCATTTGAATCTTATTCGTTAAAGTGTATGGTCATGTTAATAGAATTGTTTTCTGTCATACAATTAAATGTGGCGTTGTGATCGTCAATAATTGTTTTAATAATATTTAGGTTTAGCCTGGTAGAGTGATGTTCAAAGTCTAATAAACGTTTTGATAATAAATCGTCGTTAAAAATTGGGTTATTAATTTTTAATGTTTCGCAATTGATGTGAATACCAAAAAAAATTGATTTTTTGAAAGAAGTAAAGCTAATGACCGGATTCTTACCAAATTCTGCATTATCAAGTATTAGGCTTGTTAGGTTTGACCAAAGCTGAATGGTCTGAAAATCGAAGGCCATAAGCCGAATATCTTCGTCAATATTAATTTTCAAGAGAACTTCGGGATAATGAAGTTGTACATGTTGCTCAAGTCCATAAAATGTTGAGATCAATTGTATTGATTTTTTATCCTTTTTTTCATCCTTCATTAAAAAAGACTTCAAATTAGAGATTGAAGAACTTGTTTTTTTACTCATTTCAATCAAAGAATGATTAAATCCAAACAATGAATTAATATCATAAAGTAAACTTAGTGTATTCAACGGGTTACTAATAGATGCCAGCTCTGAAAGGTCTTTTCTCTTGGTTATATTAAGTTTAGTTAAAAGAAGAATTACTTTATGTTCAAACGATTTCCCCAAAATATTTAATTGAGACTCTATTTCTTGTATGCGTTTCCGCATATTTCTTCTTCTGTTATTTTCAATATTTCCGATTGGATGAATTCTTGGCAAAATAAAAACAAAATCTTCTTTTGTAATGGGACATTCTAATTGTGTTTTAATAATTCTATTTAACAAAAAAAGTATGGCTTCGCTTCCCGCCTTCATCGAAGCAAGAGGGGTATTCATTTCGTGAGCAATTATTGCAGCTATTTCTCCTATGATTACTCTTTTTTCTTGTATTAATATTTTATGGTTGAGTTCTGTATTTTCTTTTGATTTGTATTCAATTTCTTTTTCGAGATTACTGTTTAAGGTTACAATCTCTTTCTGAAGAATTTCCTTCGTCTCTTGCTCTTTTAATCTGCTGAAATGTGATTCCAATAAAGATGAAATCATATTAAAAATATATAGATGTCTATTATTGAAGAAGTTTAATTCTGGATGCTCAGAATCAATAACTCCGATTACTTTTTTTTTGTAAAAAATAGGTACTGCTAACTCAGATTGACGTTTTAAGTCATCAACTATATATCTTTGGTCAAGGTTGGTGTTTTTAATGAGTTCATATTTTCCAGTTAAGGCAACATGACCGACGATTCCCTTTCCAATCGGAATTTCAATAGGTTTATAAATTCGTTTGTAGTCTATATTTTTGGGGCCATATGCCGCTTTTTGAACCAAGTTGTTCTTTTTGGGGTCTACGATATAAATTACACAGTCTTCTAAATTTAATGTGGAAATAACATTTTCTGCAATTTTCCACAAAGCATCGCCCAAGGTGAGAGTATCATTTAGCTCTCGCGAAAAAAATGCGATTATTTTTTCGCTTTCTAGCGCCACTTTTAATTCGTTTGTTCTGATACTAACAAGTGACTCTAAGGTTTTCGTTTTATCTTCGAGTTGGTTTATTGTTTTCTTAAATGTCAAGGTTTTAAGGTCCTTGTTCTGCTTTTCTTTAAAGATGTCATCTTTAAACTTATAGTGTTTTTTGAGCGCCTTCAATGATTCTTGTGGTGCATCAATATTTTCATATGCTATTGCCAATTCCTTATATACATCAACAATATCATCTGCGCTGTAAGTCTTTTTTTTATTCAGGAATTGAGTAATTAGTTCAATAGACTTTCGAAATTCATTTTGCTCATTGTATATTTTGGATAGAATTAAAATATTACAACAAAGTATTGATTCGAAATTTATTTCACTTGCAAAATTATTGCTAAGCTCGATGGATTTTATGGCTTTTGAATACTGAGTCATCCTATGATATGAATCAGCGATGTTACTATAAACAACGGAAAGCATCCTTTCGTCTGAAGATTTTGTTACTGCGAGACATTTTTTAAAGTGGCTTAGCGCCTTTGCGTTTTCACCTAACCATAAATATGCATCACCGGTATTATTCAATGAGCGCATGAAGCCATCTTCATCACCTATTTCTTTGCGAATTTTTAAACTTTTTAAATTCACTTCAAGTCGATGAGAGTGGTCATCAAAATAATTGTAGATAAAACCAAGTGTATTGTATGATGCCGCTTGATTTTTTTTATCGTTATATTTTATGAAAATGGGTAGCGCAATATTGACATATTCATATGCTCTATCGTGAAGCCCAATAAAAAAACCTGAATATGCTTGAAGAAGATATCCTTTGGCCATTGAATGTTCGATTTTGAGCTCACTGGATATTTTACATATTAATTTGCCAATTTTATACGATTGTTCTGGTTCAGAAACAACTTGAGTCATTCCCTTTTCAAATTTTTCATCTAATTCAGTTATTCTATCTTCCATTTTTAATCTACAACATTTACAAAATTAATGGAAAATGGTGTCTTGTTTAAAGAACTCTTCGTATTTGAGCTAACCTATGTGTTAGTTTTTGGTATTTTTCATTCCAAATGCCATCTTCAGTTATTAGGTCTACTTTAACGAATCCAGCTGCGTGGATAATTTTATTTTCCGAACCAATAATGCCTACATGCGTTATCTTTCTATCTGAATTCTCAAAAAAAGCTAAATCACCAGACTTTTTATTTTTATATTCAATCACTGTTCCTTGCGTTCCCTGGATAGCAGCATCTCTAGGAAGCATAAAGCCAAAAATTCTGTATATAACTTGGGTTAGCCCTGAACAATCAATCCCCCATGGAGTTTTTCCTCCCCATAAATATGGCGTATTTACATATTGAGTTGCTACTTCCCATAGCGTTAAATTTACTTCAGCAGAAAGGTTTTGATATTGATGTTTGCCAATAAAAAATAAATTCTCTTTTCCTACAAAACTTCCTCGTGGTATTCTATAGATTTCCTCGTTTACTATTAATTTGCCTTCAAGAGGTTTGAAGAAACAGTATTCGTTATTCCATTTTTCGAATTCTTTCTTGCTTAGTGGTAGAAGTTGTTTTGGGTCAACAAATCCCTCATATCCATCAATATAAGATTTAATACGGCTCCAATTTTTGTTCAGGGAAATAATTTCTAGTGGTTCTCCAAAAACGATCTGTGAGACAATTTCACTTTCATCATAAGCAGTAATGCGAACAGGAGCGCACGCGACAAAACAAAATGCAAATTTGTTCTTTGGTTCTATCAAAATAACCATATTTAGTTAAAGCAAAAGTAAAAATTGAATCACTAATATTGATTATTTTCGTATCAAAATATGAACAAGTTAATTTTAGTAACAAACGATGATAGTATTTACGCAAAGGGCATAAGGGAGCTCGTTACTGTGGCAATTGAATTTGGAGATGTTTTGGTTATTGCGCCAAACAAACCTCAATCGGGCATGGGACATGCTATTACGATTACAAAACCTATAAGGTTAGAGTCCTACAGTGGCTTTGACTATATAGAAGCATATAGTTGTTCAGGAACGCCTGTAGATTGTGTAAAATTGGGTGTATTTGAAGTTTTAAATCGGAAGCCTGATTTATTACTTTCCGGTATCAACCACGGTGAGAATTCCTCTACAAATGTATTGTATTCGGGAACGATGTCAGCTGCTATTGAGGGAGCCATGGAGGGAATACCTTCAATTGGTTTTTCATTAGCCGATTTTGATTCAGATGCCGATTTCACAGCAACTAAGGAGATTGCAAAAGGATTAATACCAAAAGTTTTGAAAAACGGTTTACCTCAATATACATCCCTAAATGTAAATGTACCTAAGGTCCCTGTTGAGGGTTTAAAGGGTATTAAAGTTTGTGCTCAAGCGCATGCCTATTGGGAGGATAAATTTGATTCACGAATGGACCAGTTTGGAAGACCTTATTATTGGCTTACGGGTGAGTTTAGTAATAGAGATCAAAGAGTGAATACTGATTTGTATCACTTAAAAAGGGGATATGCAACAATTGTTCCCACGCATTTTGATTTAACGAATTATAAAGTTTTGAATGATTTAAAGTACCTAGATAATGAAGGAAAATTTCAATAAGCAGCTTCTTTTAGGTACCCTTATTGGTATCTTAACACCAATACTATTTCTTCCTGTATTGATTTTTTTTCTCTCATTATCAAAAGGGCTTGATTTTGAAGTTATATGGAGTCAGATTTCAACGAACAATATAAATACAAGCAAGTATCTATCATTAGCGATGATTGTTAATTTATTGTGGTTTTATTATTTTCTAAATAAGGAGCAGTATCATTTAACACGAGGAGTCATATTGGGAATGATTTGTTTTGCACCCTATATGGTTTACATCTATTTCTTTCAGTAAATGAAAAAGGTTTTTATTATTGTTGGTGAAGCTTCGGGTGATTTACATGCCTCAAATCTTGTGAAAGAAATGAATATTCTGCAGCCTTCTTTGAAGTGGGAGGGTTGGGGCGGAGATCTACTTCATAATGAGGGGGTTCAGCTGCGTAATCATATTATGAATCTATCTTTTATGGGATTTTTAGAGGTAATTTTAAATATCCGAACGATTCTCAATAATTTTAAATTGTGTAAAGAGCAGATTGAGCATTTTCAACCTGATATGCTTTTGTTAGTTGATTATCCAGGATTCAATCTTCGTATGGCTAAGTGGGCAAGATTAAAAGGAATTCCAGTTACTTATTATATTTCGCCTCAAATATGGGCTTGGAAATCATCGCGTATTCAGGTTATCAAGGAAACAGTTGATAAAATGTATTGTATATTGCCTTTCGAAAAGGATTATTATGCAAAAGAAGGTTTTGAGGTTTCTTATTTTGGTCATCCATTGATTGATGCGAAACAAAATTTTGAGAAGAAAAAAGAATCTATACTCGTAAAAGACAAAAGAATTATTGCAATTCTTCCAGGTAGTCGAGAACAAGAGGTGAAAAGAAAGCTTGAAGTCATGCTTGATGCATCTTCTAAGTATACCGATTTCAAAATAGTTGTTGCATGTACAACCAACTTACCGTCCTCTTTTTATGATCAATACAAGAAAGACTATCCTTTTGCAGAATTTGTTTTCGGAAAGACTTATGATTTATTATCAATTGCTGACTTTGCAATTGTCACCTCAGGGACAGCGACTCTAGAAACAGCGATTTTTAGAGTACCTCAGGTGGTTTGTTATAAAAGTTCATACCTCTCATATAGGATTGCGAAATCTCTAGTGAATATTCGTTTCATTTCACTCGTAAACTTGATTATGAACAAAGAGATTGTCGTTGAGTTGATTCAAAGTAATGTTACGAAATATAAAATCCAGCAGGAACTTGATCGTTTAATTTACAATGATTCACACAGAGCATCTCTATTAAATGCCTATAGAGATATGATGAATTTACTGGGTAATGAGGGTTGTAGCAAGAAAATTGCATACGATTTGTTAGATTTTTATTCAATATGAAATTTACAAAGTACCTGTTTTTCTGTATTGTATTTGCTCATTCATTTTCACAAAATGCTCAAAATTTATTGATTCGTATTTTTTCGCAAAAGAAAATTCAGTCCATTGAATTGGAAATAATTCAAGGGAGCTATCAAGTCCAAAGTCCTGATGGTTTTTTAACTGAGGTAAATAAAGGGCAATCAATCCAACTACAGGTTAATTCCTCAGGTCAAATTCATGTTGTAAAAAATGGAGCTTTTATTGGTTTATATGATACATTATTTTTATTTCAATCAAGCCACACTGATTATATCAGTTTATCCCCTGATCTGTTAGATAAAAGTCATCAACACTCAAGGCAATATGAAGGTGATTTTAAATGTTTTGTTTTTCAAAACCATATTCAGGTTTTAAATTCAATTTTTGTGGAATCGTATTTAGAAGGTGTATTAGCATCCGAGGCAGGAGTCCGTTGTGAAAAGGAGTACTATAAAGTTCAAGCCATTATTAGTCGAACTTTTGCACGGAATAATCTGAATAAACATGTTGATCAGGGGTATCACTTATGCGATGCAGTTCACTGTCAAGCCTATTATGGTAATTATCAAGGAGAATTTAAAGGAATAAATCAAGGTGTTAAAGAGACAAAAGGTTTGGTGCTAGTGGATTCAAATAATGTTTCATTTCCAACTTTTTTTTCGGCCAACTGTGGAGGGCAGTCTGCTGAAACTGACCAGATTTGGAGTAAATCACTACCAAATTATGTCTCGCATGAAGATACCTTTTGTGTTCATACTAGACAGGCAAACTGGGAGTTATATATTTCTAAAAAAAAGCTCTTAAATTATCTGTTGACGAACTATTATTTTGATATTTCAAAACAAGAGCAAAGGGATATGGTTTTTAATTTCACCCAAAATAAGCGAAAAACTTTTTTTATTCATCCTTCTTTTGGCATTCCTCTTCGCGATCTTAGATCAGAATTTAATTTAAGGTCGACTTTTTTTAGTTGCCAACCAGTTGGAGATAAAGTCTTATTGCGTGGACGAGGGTTTGGGCACGGTATTGGTTTATGTCAAGAGGGAGCGATGGAGATGGTTAGATTTGGATTTAGTTACAAGGATATTCTTAACTTCTATTTCAGAGGTGCAGAATTAGCTGATTGGGATCGTCCAATCAATCATTGGTAATAACAAATATATCCTCATCATATCGTTTGAAAAATTTTTTTTCTCTTGCATAGGCTTCAAGATTATCGAGGTCACTTATCTTGTTAAAATCTTTCTTGGTGTTTTGAAGTTTAGTTTTCATTTCTTCATTTTGAAGCTCTAACTCGTTTAACTTTTTCTTTTGGTTCACAATATAGAATATGTCATTATCGTCTATGAACACGAGGTAGAACAAAAATATACCAAACGTAATGACGAACTTGTTTTTCAAAATGGTTGGCAACTTCTTCACATTCAAATCTACAAAACCAAATAAAAGTATGACATGATTTATTTAAACCTTATCAAACCCCAAATGTTGATTATTCCTCCTTGCAATTGTTGTAGCGTGTTTTTGTAAACGCTAAGAAACCTCTGTCATATTTATACACCTTCTGTAAACTACTTAATATTTCGCATGCCTCTGTATTTGACTGTCGAAGGTTAGTTAGTGTCACTGCGCTTAACATCGCGCCATATTTTAGTGCTTTCAAATCCGTCTCAGTCATTTTGTCGAAATCAGCTTCAGTCATGCTTTTGAGTTCTTCAATACCACTTTTCCAAATTGTATTTGCCGTTCGTACATCTTTTGAAGCTGCTCTTATTGGGGCCTCAAGAAATTTAATAGAAATCGGTTGAGTCGTTATAATAGAGTAATTTTCGATACCTTCTATCAGTAATTCTAACAACTCTGATTTCTTTTCTTTATCAGTACCGTTGTAAATATCATAGTAACCATCTTCCTCATCTAGGTTATAGATAAGATAATTATTCAAAAAGTCATTTTGAAATTTATTGAGCCACATTTTGTGAATTTTCTCATCGAAAATACCATTTAAATCCAATTCAATTGCTTCAGCTATTGAATTAATGGTTTCCTCCCAAGGATCACTTACAATAGGATCTGGTAGTTCGTTTCTATAAATTCCGTAATATCCTTTGGCTAAAAATATACTCGGTGTTGGATCGCTTAAATATTCTGGTTTCACCCTATAGTCTGATGCTTTTTTTACGAGTTTTAAAAAATTACTGTCTGCATGTATTTGGGTGAGCTCATCGAGATTATTTGCTGCAGTTACAATTGATTCCTGCTCAAAAGTAACTTCATCCTCTTCTATCTCTGTTTCTCCGTTTTTCAGTACCACATCAAATGTGAAGGTTACTGCGATTTCAACAGAATAGTTTCCAACCTTTAGAAATAAAATTTCCACTTCCTCCGTATTCGCATTACCACTGATATATTTCCAATCTTTCCCTTCTCTTCCGGAGAAAATCCAGGTAGTCGTTCCTCGTTTGGCCCCATCATTTGTAAAGATAGATGTGAAATTGACAGATGGATTTTTATCGGTTTCCGAATCAAGAAAAACAAGCTTTTTAGATTGTTTTACTGTGAGTTTTGGTGAAGGCACTTGGGCTATAGTTTGTAAAGAAACAAACTGAACGAACAGCAGGATTAAAAAGGAATTACATTTCATAGTTGTGAGCGATCATTTCAATTATTATGCCGAAAATACGAGTTTATTCGTGACTTTGTATTAATAGCTTTAAAATTTCTTGCGCCGATCTTGAAATTCTGGTACCTGGTCCATAGATACCAAATACTCCACATTCCTCTAAAAATGCATAGTCTTTTTTAGGAATAACTCCGCCTACAATAACCATGATATCTTTTCTATTAAGTTCTTCAAGTGTCTTCATTACTTCAGGTACAAGCGTTTTATGACCTGCGGCGAGTGAAGAGATGCCTAAAATATGAACATCATTTTCAACGGCTTGTCTGGCTGCTTCTTTAGGGGTTTGAAATAGAGGACCTATATCCACGTCGAACCCAATATCTGCAAATGAGCTCGCGATAATTTTTGCTCCACGATCATGTCCGTCTTGACCCATTTTGGCAATCATTATTCTGGGTCTTCTCCCTTCTAATTCAACAAATTTTGTTAAAAGTTCTTTTGCTTTTTTAAAATCTTCGTCCATATCAACTTCTTTTGAATACACACCACTAATTGATTTTATTTTAGCCGTATATCTTTTGTAGACCTTTTCTAACGCACTAGATATTTCTCCCAAAGTACATCGAGCTTCAGCGCATTTGATAGATAGTTCAAGTAGATTTTCACTGTTATTTCTTGCTGCATTTTCAAGTGCGTATAGGCAACTTTCTACCTTTTCCGCATCTCTATTTAATTTAATTTTCTTTAGCTTTTCGATTTGAGATAGGCGTACTTTTTGGTTATCGACATCAAGAATATCGATTTCCTTATCCTCCTTGTAAGGGAACAAGTTGAGCCCTATAATATGGTCCTTTCCAGAATCTATGCGGGCCTGCTTTTTTGCTGCTGCCTCTTCGATTCTGAGCTTCGGAATCCCAGTTTCAATCGCTTTGGCCATTCCACCAAGTTCTTCAACCTCAGTAATTAGTTTTGACGCTTCTTCGAGTAAGTCATTTGTTGTTTTCTCAATGAAATAGCTATTGTGGTACGGATCTATAAATGAGGTGATCCCTATTTCCTTTTGCAGAAATAACTGAGTATTCCGGGCAATTCGTGCAGAGAAATCAGTAGGAAGTGCAATAGCTTCATCTAAGGCGTTTGTATGCAAAGATTGGGTGCCTCCAAGTGTGGCTGACATCGCCTCAATACAAGTCCTACAAATATTATTGAATGGGTCTTGTTCAGTTAAAGACCATCCTGACGTTTGGCAATGCGTTCTTAAGGACATTGACTTTGGGTTTTTAGGTCCGAATTCACTCAACAATTTTGCCCATAAAATTCTGCCAGCACGTAATTTTGCAATTTCCATATGGAAATTCATACCGATGGCCCAAAAGAAACTCAATCGTGGTGCAAAATCATCTATTTTTAGACCTGCATTTATTCCTGTCCTGACGTACTCTAGTCCATCTGCAATTGTATAAGCTAATTCAATAGCGGCTGTTGCACCGGCTTCGTGCATGTGGTAGCCAGATATTGAAATCGAATTAAATTTAGGCATGTGATTGGAGGTATATTTGAAAATATCAGATATAATTCTCATCGACGGGGCAGGGGGATAGATGTAGGTGTTTCGTACCATGAATTCTTTTAGAATATCATTTTGAATTGTTCCTGCTAAGTCTTTTTCTTTAACTCCGGATTCTCGAGCTGCTGCAATATAAAATGCCATTATGGGAAGGACAGCGCCATTCATTGTCATTGAAACCGACATTTTGTCCAAAGGAATTTCATTGAACAAGGTTTTCATATCTTCTATGCTGTCGATTGCTACTCCAGCCTTTCCAACATCACCCTGCACACGTTCATGGTCAGAGTCATACCCTCTATGTGTAGCTAAATCGAAAGCAACCGAAAGCCCCTTTTGTCCAGCTTTTAAATTTCTTTTATAAAATGCATTTGAGTCTTCTGCCGTTGAAAACCCAGCGTATTGACGAATTGTCCACGGTCGACTTGTATACATTGAGCTATATGGGCCTCCTAAAAATGGTGCAAATCCGGAAACAAATTTAACGTGGTGCAAGCCAGTTAAATCTTCATGATAATATTCTGTTTTAAAACGAATTTTTTCAGCAGTTTCGAACGTATCCTCCAATTCCTTTTCGTCGGGCTTTCTTAGAAAATCGAATTCGCTTAGGGCTGTATATTTAATTGGCCTACGCATCTTGTTCCATCTCAAAAATTAAATAATCAAAGTCTAAATAGTTTGGAATATTTGACCAAGTATTTTTTTGTTCCTTATTGTTTTTAAACAAGTTGATACCTATGAGCTCATGCTCCGTCTTCCTGTATGCCTCTAATTTTAATTTCCTTGTTTTTTCAATGCTGTCTTTAAGTTTTCCAATGATTGCTTCGTCATCCTCTATATCGATCAACATTAAAAAATGAGACCAACAATTTTGAATCATAACAAAAGTCATTTTCTCACTAAGATAAGCCCCTCTCGTTGGGTCATTTACCTTTGTTAAATAGGATTCTTCTTTTAATATATGTGATATATTTATTGCTAATCTTTTATAAAACCAATTATAAGTTTCCAAAGAATAGGTGTGCGAAGAATGAATTAATATAGAACTTACTCCACCACTGATTGCTGATATACTTTCGGTGGTTTGTCTGAGGATGTTAGTATCAGGATCGCTTAAAGATTTGTTTGTCCATCCCATTCGACCCAATATATTGGTCTTAGTTAATGATTTTTTGTTTTTAATAAGAATGTGCTGCCAAAGCCATTTTAAGGTTCGAACTTTAGCTATTTCTACAAAGAAATTAGATCCAATACCAATTTCAAATGAGATATTATTTGGATCAATATGATCAATCACAGACTCGGCATAATAAAGGATTGCACTCATTTGGTCAGTTGCGTTTGCGCCAATTTGTTCCAAATGGAAACCATTAACCATGAGCTTTAATCCTGCCTGAAGTATTGGTTTAATATTGTGGGGGCGCAATGGGTCAATTGATACGCTTACATTTTTTATTAAACCTTCAGGAATAAAATCAATAAAGTTCTGTAACTCCAATTCTTGCTCAAAAGCAACGATAATATGAATATATTCGATATGAATATCTTTAAAAATCGCACTCCAGTCTGTGGATTTTGAAGAAATATTAAAATACAAAACATTCGCTCCTTGAGAGAGACATTTTAAAGCAAAACTATTTGCGATTTTTTCATCTAAAACAGGAATGTAAGCACTTATTCCCCAATCATTTGGCTCGCTAACTTCTTGAACACCAAAGTCATATTCCAATGTTTTCTGGGTTGGATCAAATTCTATTCCTTCTACTTCATTCTTGTATGAAAGATCATCAATGGCTTTTGTTTCCGCCTTAATTTTAGATCTCCATGCTTCGAGATCAGGTGCATTAAAATTATCCAAGTCAAACTTCATGTGTGCTTCCTCATTCAAAGATAGAATAAATGATTTTAACGAAGTTAATCATGTAAATTGAATCTATTATGTTTTGTCCTCAGTCATCTTTTTTTGTAACTTCAAATCAATAATTTAATTCGCCGCGAAATGGGGTTTTACCGTCATACTCAAGCAATCATGATTTTTGCTTTCCCTATTTTATTTTGCAACTTCTGTCATGCTCAGGGCTATGGCTTTTCCGGAAGTAGATCCCAAGGTCTCGCAAACGCTAGTGTATGTCTAGATGATGTTTTTTCATACCACAATAATCCTGCAAATTTAGCAAACATAGATGCTGTTTCTTTTGGTTTAGCCTATGAAAATAGATTTCTTCTGAAAGAGCTTCAACATCAAAGCTATGCAGTTACAATCCCTTTAGGAAAAGGAGTCTTTTCTGTCGGTGGAAACTCTTTTGGTTACAGAGACTTTAGAACTTTTAAAAATGGGTTGGCTTATGCCATGAAGTTATTAGATGACTTATCTGTTGGTGTTCAAATAAATCATCAAATGATTCGCCTGCCTGGTCCTTATGGAATTAATCAAACAGTTACTGGTGAATTTGGTCTTTCCTATAAAATATCCAAAGACTGGCGTTTTGGGATGGCTATTTTCAATGTTGGACGAAATAAGTTGATTGAAAATCCTATGGAGCGCTATGGTTCATCTATGCGATTTGGAACTGCCTATAAAGTTTCAAATATGGTTTTAGTGGTTGCAGAATTAGAAAAGGATATTATTAACCCCATGAGATTTAAGTCCGGAATTGAATACAAACCGCTTCACAATGTCATCTTCAGGATTGGTTTTTCTACAAATCCAATTGAGCTAAGTTTTGGTTTAGGTTGGTTGTTTTCGGAAAGATACCATTTGGATTTCGGTACTCAATATCATCAGATTCTTGGCTGGTCACCCAACATGTCTTTTCGATTTGATTTAAAGAAATGAAACAAGGCCTATTCTTCTTATTAATACTTATAAGTTCGACTAGTGCGGCTCAAGAGCGAAGTGAAATTATACAGCAACGTATTGAGTTTATTTCCGAACAGTTGGAGACAGAGAATATAGATTTAACGAATCTGTTAGAGCAATTTAATTTCTACATAGACAATCCTATTGATCTAAATAAGTCTTCTAGAGAAGCCCTAAATGACTTAGGTTTGCTAACAGATATTCAAATTAGTGACCTTCTAGTACATAGGAAATTACATGGGAAACTTATTTCTATTTACGAGCTACAAAGTTTGAAGTTTTGGGATCTTGAGACCATTTATTTAGTGCTTCCTTTTGTGACACTCGATGAACGTTTAGATGGTCTACACCTCACATTTAAAGAGGCGATTCGAGAGGGTAAGTTTGACTGGTTTCTGCGTTTTCAACCTACAATAGAAAGAAAAGCAGGCTACGCAGATGTTCATGACTCGATATTGGAACAGTCAAGTAAGTATTATTATGGTAATGATCATAAATATTATTCTCGCTTTAGGTATTCATATAAGACAAACATAAGTGTAGGTATTACTGCTGAAAAAGACGCAGGTGAGTCATTTTTTAGAGGTGCTCAAAAAAATGGTTTTGATTTTTATTCGGCTCATGCATTTTACAAAGGGGGTAAGTATCTGAAATCTGTTGCTTTAGGTGATTACCAAATTCAGCTCGGGCAGGGTTTGAATTTGTGGTCTAGCTATGCCTTTGGTAAGTCATCTGATATTCTAACAATGAAGCGTAATCCGGTTTCTATTAAACCTTACACTTCTGTAGACGAATCTAGATTTTTTCGTGGCGCTGCAATAAATGTAGCTTACAAGAAGCTTGAACTAGTCTTATTTTCTTCTTTCAAAAGAATTGATGCGAGCGGTATTCAAGATTCTTTGCAAGAAAATTTAGAGTTTGTTTCATCCATCAATCTTTCCGGCTTGCATCGCACGTATTCAGAGATTGCAAAAAAGGATGCTTTGAAGGAATTTATTACCGGAGCTTCCATGCAGTTTCAAAATGACTTTTTAAAACTCGGTATTCAAGGTGTTTATTTACGTTATGACCAACCGGTTCAATTGAATCCAAGGCCGTATAATCAATTTTATTTTTCTGGTAATAATTGTCTTTCCTTCAGCACGGACTATAATTATGTATACAGAAATCTTAATGTATTTGGCGAGGTAGCATACTCAGTCAATGATAATCATTCCGGCGTAGCTATGCTGCATGGAGCCTTGCTTTCAATTGATACGCGCTTTAGTCTCGGGCTATTATATCGCGACTATGATGAAGCATACCAAACAATGTATAATGCAGCTTTTTCAGAGGGGAGTAGAACTCAAAATGAGAATGGACTCTACACAGGATTTAAATTCAAAGTCTCCAAAGCGTGGTCGATAAATGCTTATACTGATATTTTTGAATTTCCATGGATGAAATACGGTGTGGATGCACCATCGAAGGGACATGAGTTTTTGATTCAACCGATGTATAAACCGAATAAGATTTTTGAGTTATATTTCAGATTTCGCGAGCAGCTTCGTCAAAAAAATGAGTCTCCGACTACGGGGGTGATCACAAACATTGAAAATGTTTTACAGCGTAATTTTAGAATTAATATCAGCAACAAAATAAATAAGGTGCTCACCTTGAAAAGTAGGATAGAATGGGTGTCTATTAAACGTGATAGCAGAGCAAAGGAAAATGGACTATTGATTACACAAGATATTGCTTACAAACCAAAATCTTTTCCATTATCATTCAACCTAAGGTACGCGCTTTTTGACACGGATAGTTACGATACGCGAATTTATTCATACGAGAACAATGCGCTATATGTTTTTTCCGTTCCTGCACATTACTTTCAGGGAAGCCGTTGTTATCTATTGGCAAGATATTCATTTAATCGCTCTATTGATTTATGGGTGAAATATGGTTTTTTTCTTTATAATAACCGTGATGAAATTGGCTCTGGATCCGAGCAAATTCAGGGTGATAGGAAGTCAGATTTAACGATCCAGCTTAGGGTATCTTTTTAGTTTTTTATTTGAGTGTTACTTTTTAAACCCTTTTGCGTTAGATAAGGTATAAAGTGTTCCTGCAAGTTCATTTTATACCATGTCAAACTAGAAAAAAAAAGTACTATGTCCTCAATTTCAATGTATCATCAGAGTGATACGCGCATTCAAACTGAACTTCAAATTATTGAACGATCGAAAATTAATCCTCAGCATTTCGCTCCCCTCTATGATCAATATTACGAAAGCATATTTAGGTATGTGATCAAACGTATTAATGATTCGGATTTGGCTTGTGACATCACATCAAATGTATTTGTCAAAGCTATTACCAATCTTTCAAAATATGAGTTTCGAGGTTTACCGTTTTCATCTTGGTTGTTCAGAATTGCAAAAAGTGAGGTTTATCAGTCGTTTAGAGATCAAAAGGCACAGAGAACAGTTAGTATAGATAAAGTTACAATAGTTCAGGTTTTTGAGGAGCTCGGCGTTGATGACCTTGATGAACACAAGGAAAAGCTGAAAATCGTATTGAGAAAAATAAATGAAAAAGATCTTGCTCTAATTGAAATGCGTTATTTTGAAAAACGGTCGTATCGTGAAATCGGTGAGATTTTGAGTGTAACAGAAAACAATGCAAAAGTTAAGACATTTAGAGCCTTGCAAAAGCTGAAGGTATTATTTAAAGAATAACTATATGAGAAAAATTTTATTCAATAAAAAAGAGTTAAGCTCAAATCAAATTAGAAGCATGCGCGATTTCGATTTGGTCTTGAAAAAAGTTCAAGCGCAACGTGACTATTGGAAGAGTCCTTGGTTTTACGGAACGGTAGGTTTAGCGTCATTATTGTCCTTCTTAATGTTCATTTAAGGGGTGAGAGTTATTAATTAACTCTTTTCTCTTTTGTAAACTTGGGAAAATTCCCTAATTTCGTAAAGAATTACAATATGTTTTAAGATGAAAAAATTCACCGCCTGCTTTTTCTTCTCCCTATTCTTGTTTTCATTGCATGGACAACATGCCAATTTTAATTCACAAAGGAATTGGTCATTGCACAAAAAAGAGCTTCAAATTGGAATAGGTGCAACTCAATTCAATGGTGACTTGGGTGGTGCAGAAGGTATTGGTCGAGATTACAGTTTAAAAGATATCAATTGGCCTGCAACCGGGATTGCCGCTTGGTTGGGCTATCGACAACGTTTTCATCCGTACTTTGCAACGACAACTAGTTTGTGTGTTTTTAATCTTAAAGGAGCTGATAGCCTTTCAGCTAATGCTAATCGTAATGCAAGAAATTTACATTTTAGAAGTTTAGGTGTTGAAATTCAACAACGGATTGAATGGATTTTTGCGGCAAACGAGAAATTTGGTTCAACCTTTAACTTACCAGGTAACTATTCAAAGAAAAACAGATCTAAACAATATTACGTTTTTGGAGGAATCGGATTATGCTATTTTAATCCGAGGGCAATGGATGCCGAAGGTAATTGGACATCGTTACGAAAATTGAAAACCGAAGGTGTAGAATATTCTCCGTTTACCCTGACAATACCTGCAGGAATTGGTTTCCGAATGGGCCTTTCTAAGATGTGGCGTGTTGGTATTGAGTTGGCTTACGTCAAAACATTTACAGATTATATGGACGATGTAAGTACAGTTTATGCAGATCCGAGTGATTTATCATCTGAAGCTCAAGAATTTGCAAACATGGCTGATCCTGGAGATGCAACTTTTGGTCCCGGTCAGCAACGTGGTGACTCAGATCAGAAAGATGCGTACTATCATATGAATATTGTCTTTACTAGAAACCTTACCTACAAAGATTACGGAAAGCAACGTAAAAAAATGAATTTAAAGTCAATGGGCAGATACAAGGTATAAGGTAACCGAAAAAATATTTTAAAGCGAGTTCATCCTCGCTTTTTTTATACCTTTGATTATGTACTATCTACTCCGAAGAGTTCTCTTTTTTTTCGATCCAGAACGGGTGCATTATTTCACAATGGATTCTTTATCATGTCTTTTGAAAATAGCTCCTATTCGTTGGCTTTTTAAAAAATCATTTCTCTCCTGTGATTCAAGTTTAGAGACAGAAGTTTTTGGTTTAAAATTTAAAAACCCAGTTGGTTTAGCTGCTGGGTTCGATAAGAACGCTCAGTATATTAATGAATTATCGTATTGTGGTTTTGGCTTTATTGAAATTGGAACATTGACACCGAAGGCGCAAGCTGGTAATCCAAAAATTCGATTGTTTAGATTAGAAAAGGACCATGGGATTATTAATCGAATGGGTTTTAATAATGATGGTGTGGAAACAGCAATTCATCACTTGCAAAAAGCCAGAAAGAATGGGGTACTGGTTGGTGGCAATATTGGAAAGAATAAAGGTACGCCTAATGAAAACGCAGTAGAAGATTATCTGATTTGTTTTGAACGTTTATTTGATTTTGTAGATTATTTTGTAGTGAACGTTTCTTCTCCGAACACACCAAACCTAAGGGCACTGCAAGAAAAGAAACCTTTAGAACATTTGTTAAAAAGACTAGTTTCTAAAAATAATACATATTCGAACCCCAAGCCAATTTTATTGAAAATCGCTCCAGATTTATCTAAGACTCAACTAGATGATATTGTAGATATTTTTTGGACAACTCAAATTGATGGTTTAATCGCAACGAATACTACAATTTCTAGAGAGAATTTAATTACGGATGCTAGTTTGGTTAATGAAATAGGTGCGGGTGGACTTTCTGGGCTTCCACTTAAAGATAGGTCTACAGAAGTTATTAAGTATATTTCAAATAAATCCGATGGTAAAATCCCAATTATAGGCGTTGGCGGTATTCATTCTGACGCAGATGCCATCGAAAAGCTAAAAGCGGGAGCTACTTTGATTCAAATGTATACAGGATTTATTTATGAGGGTCCAGCTGTAATTAAAAGAATTAATAAAGCAATCATTGAATACAGAAGAAATAAATAACACTAATTTAAAACTTGTTGAATGTCCGCGAGATGCGATGCAGGGTCTGAAGCATTTCATTCCTACGGATTTGAAAGTTGAATACATTAATAAGCTCATTTGTTGCGGGTTTGACACATTAGATATGGGTAGTTTTGTCTCGCCTAGAATGATTCCTCAGTTAAAGGATACTTCCATTGTATTGGATAAAATCATGCCGAGCCCGAATACAAAACTTCTTACCATAGTTGCCAATGTTCAAGGCGTAAAGGCAGCAGTTGAATATGACAATATTCAGTGCTTAGGTTATCCGTTTTCTATTTCTGAGACTTTTCAAAAAAGGAATATAAATAAAAGTATAGATGCTTCTATGATACTTTTAGACCGAATTTATAGTATTGCGGAAAATAAAAATAAAGAGGTCGTTTTGTATCTTTCAATGGGATTTGGCAATCCATATGGCGACATGTGGTCGGAGGAGTTTGTGGAAGATTGGGTTCATAGGTTGGATATAAATTTCTCTCCTTCAGTTATTGCGATTTCCGATACCATTGGGTGTGCTAATCCGGTGCAAGTTAAGCGGCTTTTTAAAAACCTCAAAGCTTCTTTTAATTCAATTGAGTTTGGTGCCCATTTACATGTATTGCCGAATAATGTTAAAGCTCTTGCCGAAGCAGCCTTTAGTGGAGGATGCCGCAGATTTGATTCTGTTATAAAGGGGTTTGGAGGTTGTCCTATGGCTAAAGATGATTTAACGGGTAACATGCCTACAGAATTGCTACTTAAATGGATTAAAGCTCAAGGCATAAACCACAGCGTGAATAACGATGCATTTACAGATGCATTAGCGTTTTCTGCACAAGTTTTTAAATCCAATAATTAGCTTTATGAATACTCGTATTTTTTTTTGGATTTGTAGTTTTTCTATTGCTTTTAGTTGTGGAGGTGAAAATGAGGCCTCTCAAAATAATAAGGGTATTGAAACGGCTATTGATGCTGCTGCAAATAGATATAGCAAAGATGTTCGAGTGAGTGAAAATCTTTTAACTGAAATAAAGAACTCCTCTAAAATACTCGATGCGAATTCAAATATAATAGATACTCTTTTCATGTCAATCCATGACTCAGTTCACAATGGTTTCGCACTGATGTGTAAATTTGAATCTGAAAATAAGAACATATTAAAAACCTTTGTTTTTGACCGAAATATCGAAGGCAAATTAGTGCGAAAGAATATTTTTGACGGAATTTTATTGGGTAAAGACACACTGGTCTGTGATTACCCTCGAATAATGATGCGCTTTGTTGAGTTTTATGGAAAAACGGAACGATACTATTATAACTGCTGGTTTACCTTTGACCACTCTCTGGATAAATATATTTTTGATCATTGTTTATCGATCAACAAGAAGGGTAAGGGTGATAGTTATTTTGATGTTTATATATCAAAGGCTGAGTCACCTGCAAATCAGTTAATAACTGATAAGGAAGTCTTTTCAGTTTTAGAAAAGAATAATTATTTAAACTAAAGCTCTTTATTTACACCAATGCCAAATAAGGCAAAGTCGTATTTAGCAGGGTCCTCAGCATCCATTTTTCTTAATCTATGAATGAGCTCCTCATTCGTTTTCCAGTCGTTCTGCTTACGTTTTAAAATACCGAGGTCTCTAGCTACATTTCCTGTATGTACATCTAGAGGCACATATAATTCACTTTTCGGTATATTGTCCCAAATTCCAAAGTCAACTCCTTTTTCATTGCTTCTCACCATCCATCTGAGAAACATAACCAATCTTTTACACGCCGAATTTTTTAGCGGATTTGAAATGTGTTTTTCGCTTCTTTGTTCATGCGTAGTTTCTAAAAAAACCTTTCGAAAGTTTGAAATCCGGGACTGGAGCCCATTTTCTTTTTCATTAATATTAACAAAAGCACCTTCTAGCCCCTCCTTGTTTTGATATAAGTTCTTTAAGCTCCGACAAAAAAAGTTTAAATCAATACCATTAAAAGTTCTGTGCACAAATGGAAGGTGTTTTTGGCCATCGTAATCCATGATGAAATCATAAGGAGCATTACCAAACAACTCCATTAACCGGTCTCCACTTTTTAAAATACTCAATCGGTTTCCCCAAGCTATTGAGGCCATAAAAAAGGCGGAAATCTCTATGTCCTCCTTATAAGTATACCTGTGGGGTATTTGAATTGGGTCATCTACAATAAAACTTGGACACTCATATTGATTCGCTTTAAAGTCGAGGTATTCTTTTAAATCTTCCTGGTTCATTTATTAAATGAAATTTCCATCTTTCATTGTCAAAGTTCGATCCGCCATAGTCGCTAATTCCTTGTTGTGCGTGACAATCACAAAGGTTTGGTTAAAATCTTCTCTTAGTTCAAAAAATAGCTCGTGAAGTTCTTGTGAATTTTTTGTGTCTAGATTTCCTGATGGTTCATCTCCAAAAATAATTTTCGGCTCGTTAAATAGTGCACGACAAACAGCTGTTCTTTGTTGTTCTCCCCCAGATAGCTCTGATGGCTTATGATTTAGTCTATCTTCAAGCCCAATTTTTCCGAGTAGCATTTCCGCCCTTTCTCTGGCTTGTCTTCTTGCATCTCCTCTAATAAGACCAGGTAGCATAACGTTTTCAACAGCAGTAAATTCTGGCAACAATTGATGGAATTGAAAAATAAAACCAAGCTTTTGATTTCTAAACGCAGATACCTGATTATGATTTAGTTCAAATGGATTAGTTTGGTCGATGAGTAATTCTCCAGAATTTGGTCGATCTAAGGTGCCCAAAATTTGTAATAATGTTGTTTTTCCTGCTCCTGAAGAACCGACGATTGAAACGATTTCTTTTTCTTTTACCTCTAAATTAACCCCATTTAAAATAGGTAAGTCATCAAAGAATTTAGTGATTTGTTTCGCTTCAAGAATCATTTCTTGAGATTTAATTGATGCCCCATTCTTTCTTTTTTAGTTAAGAGATAATCTTCATTATGTATATTACATTCTATTTCGACAGGTACATTTTCTGTAATTTCAAGTCCGTACCCAATGAGGCCTGTTCTTTTTTTCGGATTATTACTGATTAATTTCATTCTTTTTACTCCCGAAGCACGAAGAATTTGAGCTCCGACGCCATAATCTCTTGCATCACCTTTGAAACCTAATTTTAAATTAGCTTCTAAAGTATCATATCCTTCTTCCTGTAATTTGTATGCTTTTAATTTATTTACAAGTCCGATACCTCTTCCTTCCTGATTCATATAAAGAACAACACCTTTTCCTGCTTTTTCAATCATTTTTAATGCCTCCTTAAGTTGGTCTCCACAATCGCACCTAAGAGAACCAAGAATATCTCCGGTGAAGCAAGACGAGTGTACGCGAACTAGCACGGACTCATTCGGATCCCATTCTCCTTTTATTATTGCTAAATGTTCTTCCCCGGTGGTTAGTTGCTTAAAAGCTTTAAGCTGGAAATCTCCATACTTCGAGGGCATCTTAACCGTAACTAGTTCTTCTATCAGTGTTTCATGTTTCATCCGGTAAGCTATAAGAGCTTCGATAGAAACAATTTTTAAATCAAACTTGTTAGCGATATCAATTAATTCGGGCAGTCTTGCCATAGAACCATCTTCATTCATGATTTCAACAATGAGTCCTGCAGGTTCAAATCCCGCGAGACGACTCATATCTACGGCAGCTTCGGTGTGACCTGCTCTTCGCAATACGCCGCCTTTTTTCGCTCTTAACGGGAAAATGTGCCCGGGTTTGCCAAGTTGATTCGGTTTGGTATTGGGATCAATTAGTGCCTTGACTGTTTTTGATCTATCCGATGCAGATATTCCGGTCGTACATCCTTTGCCAATAAGGTCGACAGAAACGGTAAAGGGAGTATCAAAATGAGAATTATTAGAATGGACCATCATTTCTAGACCTAATTCATCACATCTCTCTTCAATAAGTGGTGTGCAAATTAGGCCTCTACCATGAGTTGCCATGAAATTAATTAGCTCAGGAGTAGCGTTTCTTGCAGCAGTTAAAAAGTCTCCTTCATTTTCTCTGTTTTCATCATCAACGACAATAATTACTTTTCCGTTTTTAATGTCTTCTAAAGCTTCTTCTATGGTGTTTAAATGAAATGACATTTGTACTGTATCTAATTAAATTATTCTTTTCAAAGGTATTTTTTTTAGTGTCTCGAGGTAAAAATTCCAGAACTTTTGAACTGAGGATATTTGTACCTTTTCATCCGGTGAGTGCGCCGCTCTGATATTTGGTCCGAATGATATCATATCCACACTCGGAAGATGTTTCCCTAAAATTCCACATTCCAGACCTGCATGACAAGCTTTTACTTGTGGATTCTCATTGTGTAAATCTTTATACAATTGCTCCATAACTGTTAAGATTTCAGAATGCGGATTGGGTTGCCACCCTGGATAATCTCCAGTTTGTATTACAGTACAGCCCATATTCTCAAACGTACATCTGATGGTCATCGCAATCTCATCTTTTGTTGTTTCTACGCTACTTCTTTGTAATGATTGCGTAATGAACTCTTTATTTTCAATAAGCACTCGGGCTAAGCTTGAGGATGTTTCAACCAGGCCTTCTATATCTGGACTCATTCTAAAGACGCCATTATGAAGGCAGCACAGGGTATTCAGAATTTTTGTTGTATCATTTTCTGAAATGACCTCCGGCATATTTTTGGCGGCTGAGTACGTAATAGTTACGTTGGGCTCAATTGTATGGTATTCTGAAAGCAATACCTTTGATTGTTGTGCTATTTCTGCTTGAACGATTTTCACTTTACCTTTTGGAACTGCAATTATTGATTTTGCTTCTCTTGGTATAGCATTTCTCAATCCCCCTCCATCAAATGTACTTATCAATAGGTTTGATTTTCTTGAGATATTCCATAGTATCCTAGCCATCCATTTGTTTGCATTCCCTCGTCCTGAGTCAATATCCATACCTGAGTGGCCACCTAATAAACCTTTGATGTCTATTTTTAAGAAACTATAATCCTTAGGAGTTTTTATTCTTTCACAAATGTAAGATGTGTTTGTATCAATCCCACCGGCGCAGCCAATTGACAGTTCGTCATCATCCTCAGTATCTAGATTTAATAATATTTCTCCACTAAAAAGACGTCCATCCATTTCTTTGGCACCAGTCATTCCTGTTTCTTCATCAATGGTAAAGAATGCTTCTAAAGCGGGGTGTTGTATTTCTTTGGAAGATAATGTCGCCATAATCGTTGCCACACCTACGCCGTTGTCGGCCCCTAGTGTTGTTCCCTCTGCATCAATCCAATCACCTTGAACACGCATTTTAATACCCTCATTGTCAAAATCAAATAAGGTGTCACTATTTTTCTGGTGAACCATGTCTAAATGAGACTGAAGAATAACTGTTTTACGGTTTTCCATACCAGGACTTGCTGGTTTTTTGATTATCACATTTCCAATTTGGTCTTTTATGGTTTCTAAATTTAATTTTCTTCCAAAATCCATCATAAATTCGATGACGCGTTCTTCTTTCTTTGAAGGTCTTGGAACTGAATTTAAATCTGCAAAGTGATTCCAAAGTGAATGTGGTTCTTGTTTTCTAACTGACATTATTAAGGGAATTTGGGGTATTTTTTAAAATTAGGATCTCGTTTCTCAAGGAATGCATTTCTTCCTTCAATGGCTTCGTCAGTCATGTAAGCTAGCCGAGTTGCTTCCCCTGCAAATACCTGCTGTCCTATTAATCCATCGTCAATTAAATTAAAAGCAAATTTAGACATCTTAATGGCAGTTGGACTTTTTTTAAGAATTTCTTGTCCCCAATTAAAAGCTGTTTGCTCTAATTTATTGTGAGGAACAACTTTATTTACCATACCCATTTCAAATGCTTCCTGGGCCGAATAACTTTCACCAAGGAAAAAAATCTCTCGAGCCCTTTTCTGTCCAACCTGACGTGCAAGGTAAGCAGATCCAAAACCTCCATCAAAACTTGCAACATCTACATCTGTTTGTTTAAAAATAGCATGTTCATTTGAGGCTAAAGTCAAATCACAAACAACATGCAGACTATGACCACCACCCACAGCCCACCCGGGCACCACAGCAATTACTACTTTATTCATAAAACGAATCTGTCGTTGAACATCTAAAATATTGAATTTGCTAACTCCATCTGTTCCTTTGTAACCTCTTGGGGCTCGAACACGTTGGTCACCACCCGAACAAAATGCCCATCCACCGTCTTTTGGCGATGGACCTTCACCCGAAATTAAAACAACTCCTATATCTTGACTTTCATGGCATACAATTAGTGCATCCAACATCTCATCTACTGTTTTTGGTCGAAAAGCATTTCTGACCTCCGGTCTATTGAATGCAATTCGGGCTATACCATTACAATATTTGAACGTGATGTCCTCATATGTTTTAATATTGGTCCAATTTATTTCTGACATAACGAGCTTTCTGCAAAAATAATAACATCAAGCGAAAGGAAAGGTTTAAAATTCGTTTAGTTCATCTCTATGAATTGTAATAATTGTTACCGAAATACGACTTCATCTATGAAAGTCCAAGGTGTATGCCCCGCTCCAGGAAGCCCTTTAGGTATATTTGAAAAGGTATTTATTTCAATGCAAACCGTTTTTATCCTTTTTTTTATTTTCAAATGAATATGCTCTTCATCAATGTTTTTTAGGCTTCTAATTTTTTTTTTGCGTTTCGCAACTTTATATACATGAATTTCTTGTGGTAAGTATATCCATGAACCATTGGATTTCAGGAAACTAAATTCAATTGCCTTTACTTTCTTTTCTTCAGGTAATGTGATTTCCATTACGATGGAACTCGTATCGAAACCGATCCATTCGTGTCCTCGCCAAGGCCTTCCTCCATATTGTCCATCAACGATAAGATAAGGGTCGAAATTGTATTGGGGATTTGGTTTTGTGATGTAATTTACATTTGCTCCTAATGCATGGTGTTTAGTAAACTCGATTTCTGAGTTAAGTTTAGTGTTTTTACTTTGAAATTTTATTTTTGACTTGATGATTTGTTTTTTGGGTCTCTGCATAATCAGCTCCTGTCCGACTCGAAGGTTGAATTTGAGAAAGTCGTCCATTGCTTCAGACTGAATCGTCGTGTAATACATATCGGACGTATCAGGGCTATCAATTCTTAAGGAAATTCCTTTTGGGCTCATCTGACTTATTATTGAAGGTCGTTGACTCGATTTGGAATAATTTACATTTAAAAGCGCTAATTTTTTATAATGTACATTATATAAAACCTCACAAAACTTTTTATATTCTGGCTTTTCATTACACCACAAAACTTGGCTTAGTGCAATTGCTCTGGGATAAGCCATATATTCTAACTCCTTATAGTTGTTGATGTATTCAGTCCATAAGTTTGCTTGTCCTCCAAGAATGTAACTTGCCTGTGCTGCATCTAATTCATCGGGTATAGGATTGAATTCATATACCTTTTTTAGGGGTGTATATCCTCCAATAGCAAGAGGTTCTTCATCAGATTTACCTTGATAATGGTCAAAATAACAATGTGAACCAGGTGTCATCACCACATAATGCCCTTTTTTGGCAGCTGCAATTCCTCCCTTAAATCCTCTCCAAGACATGACCGTGGCATTTGGAGAAAGACCTCCCTCTAATATTTCGTCCCATCCTATTAGTTTTTTACCTTTTTTATTTAGGAAATTTTCAATTCGATTAATGAAGTAGCTCTGTAGTTCATGCTCGTCAGCTAATCCATTGCTTTGAATTACACTTTGACATTTTGTGCAGGTCGTCCATCTTGTCTTTGGCGCTTCATCTCCTCCGATATGGATATATTTTCCCGGGAATAGATCGACAACTTCTTCCAAAATACTGGTTACGAATTGAAAGCTTTCTTCTTTTGTGCAATAGATGTCTTCAAATACTCCCCATATACCAGGTACTTCTCGCTGTATTTCAGAACATGAGAACTCAGGATATGCCGCTAAGGCAGCCCTGCTGTGTCCCGGCATTTCAATTTCAGGTACAATATCGATATATCGTTCTTTCGCATAAGCAATGATTTCTTTTACTTGCTCTTGAGTGTAAAAACCTCCATATCTTTTTTTCTCGTATTTTCTGGGGGTTTCAGTATAATGCCCAATCAGAGTGCTATCCCTGTATGCACCAATTTTCGTTAATTTGGGGTATGCCTTAATCTCAATCCTCCAACCTTGATCATCTGTAAGGTGCCAATGGAAAGTATTGAATTTATATATGGCCATTAAATCTAGGTATTTTTTAATTTCCTCAACCGAAAAGAAATGTCGAGAAACGTCTAGGTGCAGCCCACGCCATTGAAATTTCGGGTAATCTTGTATAAATGCTTTTGGAATGTATTTTATACCATCCTCAGTTTTTATGAGTTGGGAAAGAGACTGTATCGCATAATAGAGTGCTTTATCATTTGAGTAGGAAATAAATATATAATCACTAACCGCGATAGAATAAAAATCCTGGGGCACATTTTTAAGTTTTCTGAGTCTAATGAATGCTTTTTTGATGGTGTCTTTTAATTGAATATTATGAAATATGTTGAGGTTTGATTCCATTTGATTCATAACGTCTTTAGGCCACTCTTTTTTCTCGATTCTCAAAAAGGTTGGTAAATATAAATTCCCTTTAACTCTCTTGTAAACTACAGGTGTAGGAAGAATTTGACACTCATCTCTCTCTTGTGATTTGCAATCGAAAAATACACATAAAAGGAAAATTAGTGTGAACACTTTTCTTATCGGATAATTCATAGTTTACTAAGTTAACGATTAGATATAATAATTGGCTGTTATCGCTAAGTCTAAATCCTACTTTATAATTAACTTTGCACAAAGAAAAATAAATGAAAATTTCAAATAACATTCTTGAAACTATAGGTAATACTCCACTTGTTAAACTCAATAAGCTTACAAAGGATGTTGACGCTTTGGTTTTAGCAAAGGTTGAGTTTTTTAATCCAGGTAGCTCAGTGAAAGATCGAATGGCTGTGAAAATGGTCGAAGATGCTGAGGCAGATGGCCGTTTAAAGCCAGGAGGTACCATTGTAGAGGGAACATCCGGAAATACTGGTATGGGTTTGGCTTTAGCTGCAATTATAAAGGGATATAAGCTGATTTGTGTTTCTACCGATAAGCAATCGAAAGAGAAGTTTGATATTCTTCGTGCTGTGGGGGCCGAGGTAATTGTTTGTCCTACAGATGTAGACCCAAAGGATCCAAGATCATATTATTCCACGTCAAAAAGAATATCAGAAG
>MDTC01185722.1_pt1 | contig 29427 bp, 21 predicted proteins | sample 811181 | NCBI WGS metagenome assembly MDTC01 (sample SAMN05326644, study PRJNA326480) | marine metagenome | isolation source: seawater | place: Pacific Ocean: North | collected 2011 | reverse complement strand
TTGAAATTCTCCAATTATTTCGGAAGTAAAAATATTCCCTTGAATTTCTGTATCATTAACAAAAAATGTTGCCTGCAAAGAGACATCCTCACCTAATTCGTTTGTGATTTTAAAAGAAATTTCTTGATTTCGTAATGAAGTTTTTCGAACTAAGTCATCGACTACAATTTCAGCCGTAGGTGGCAATAAAGAAATGTTCTCTTCAGTTCTACTACAAGATGATACCACAAAAAAAGTAAGTATTAATAATAAATAATAGGTATTTTTCATAGGGTTAGCTTTTTAAATAACTGAAACAAAAGTAATAGAAATAAGAAAAATAAATTATTAATTACCAAAAAAATAAAAAAACATGTGAGCATCTATTTATTTATTTAGTGTTTATTGAAATAAATAAATTATTTTTGATATCAAATAAAAACTAACCCATGAAAAAAAATATTTTACTTTTTGTCCTTATAATTTCATTAAATGTATTTTCTCAAGACAATATTCCTGATGTTGATCTAAAAACAATGGAAGGAAAAACCATAAGCTTCCATGAAGTTACTGAACAAAACAATGTTGTTATTATTTCCTTATGGGCAACTTGGTGTGTTCCATGTATTAAAGAATTAGATGCCATAAGTGATGTATACGAAGAATGGCAAAAAGAAACAGGAGTTGAACTGATAGCAGTTTCTGTAGATGACAGCCGAACCGTAAAAAGAGTAAAGTCTTTAATTAACGGAAAGGGGTGGGATTACCAAATTTTATTAGATACGAATAACGATTTAAAGCGTGCATTAGGAGCATCAACAGTACCGCTGACGATTGTAATTAAAGACAATAAAATTGTTTTGAGACATTCTGGTTACAGCCCAGGATCAGAAGATGAGCTGTATGAAAAAATAAAAGAGCTTACTTTATAAAATAAAAAACTAATCTATTATTTAAATGAAAAAATTACTACTAATTGTATCTATGTTATATGGTACATTAACACTTGCTCAAGATAAAGGCTATTTTTTTGGAGGATTTGAATCAAACACTCAATGGTTATTAAATGATGAGGGACTTAACTTTGATGCTCCAGAAGATCAATTAAGATCAAATAATTACTTCAGATTAGATTACAATCTTGGGAAATTCACAGCAGGCGTTCAATACGAGTCCTATTTGCCATCAGCTCTGTTGGGTTATTCTCCTGAATTTGACGGAAATAATGATATCGGTACTTATTATCTAAATTTTAAACACGAAACTATAGATATAACTGGTGGATACTTTTATCAACAATTTGGTAATGGTCTTATACTAAGAAGTTGGGAAGACCGGCAATTAGGAATTAACAACGCTTTAAAAGGAATACGGGTTATTTTCACACCAACAAACTATTTAGATTTAACTGGCATTTACGGAAAAACAAGAAATGGATTTGACGTTTCTGAAGGGGTAACCCAAGGTATTGATTCTAACTTAAACATAAGCGAAGCACTAAAAATTGATCGTGTAGATTTAGATTTAGGAGTTAGTTACGTTGGTCGATACCAAAATAACGGTACAAATGATACCATACCTAGTACTGTAAATGCTTATGGAGGAAGATTAAATTTTGTAGCTGGAAATTTTTATGGTGGTATAGAAGCTATCATCAAAGATCCAGATGTAATTGCTAATGAAGGTCAACTATCGTCCAATAAATTATATGATGGAACTGCAATGCAAATCGATTTAGGTTATGCAAAAAAAGGAATTGGAATAAATGCTACATTTAGAAGATTAGAAAACTTTTCTTTTTATGCAGATCGTTTAGCAGAGGGAAATATATACAATCAAGAACTTATTGGCTATACCCCCGCTCTTACTAAACAACAAGATTACATGTTAACTAATATCTATGTTTATAATGCACAACCAAGATTAATAATTGAAACCTATGATCAAAGATCAGGTGAAGTTGGTACACAGATAGATTTATACTATAATTTTAAAAAAGGTACTTTATTAGGTGGAAAATATGGAACAAAAGTCGCTGGTAACTTTTCCTATTGGGCTGGCTTGGATGCAGAATATCACATAGAAAACAGGTGGTATAAAGCTGAATTTATAGGTAATGGATCTCGATTATTCAGAGATTTAAGTGTTGAAATTAAGAAAAGAATAAACAAAAAATGGAGTGGAGTCGCAACATTTCAAAATGTGATTGTTGATAAAGGTATTGTGTACGGAGGCCCTCTAGCAGTTGAAGAAAATATTCAAGCCTCCATCGCTGTTTTAGAAAGTACTTATAAAATCAAAGGTTCTAAATCTGTAAGATTTGTTGTTCAACATTTATGGGCTAAAAAAGATCGTAAAAATTGGGCAGCTGGAGTTTTAGAATATAATATCAACTCAAATTTTGCCTTATACGTTGCTGATAACTGGAATTATGGAGATACAGACATACATTATTACAGTACAGGCGGAAGTTATTCTAAGGGTAGAACTAGGTTTGCTATGAACTACGGAAGACAAAGAGGAGGTCTAATATGTATTGGTGGAGTTTGTAGATTTGTACCTGAAAATACAGGGGTAACAGCTAATTTGACTGTAAACTTTTAAACAAAAAAAAGCTCCGATTTGGAGCTTTTTTTGTTTTAATAATAATTTATTTTTTTATAATTTTTAAAGTTTTAGAAATTCCTTCTTTGGTTTTAAACTTAACAATATAAACCTGAGGACTCAAATAAGAAAGATTAATTATTTGATTTCCTGAGTACAACATTTGTGAGTTTATTAATTGGCCTTGTAGGCTGTAGATAAACATATTCATCTCTTCCAGTGTATTTACTTCCATTGCGTTGAAAATAACAGTTGAGGTTATTTCTACCCCTAATTCTTTGATATCATTCAATCCAAGAGTAGGATCATATCGATACGTGAAATTTAAGTCGTTTCCAATATCAGCACCTTCAGAATCAGTTAAGTAAAATCTAAAATTATAATCTTGCACTTCAGTACTTTCTATAGTAGCAGCAAAATGGTTTCCGCTTGGAGTGGTTTCCCCTGCAAGAATTGTAACAAAATTAGGAGGAGGTGGTATAGATTGTCCAATAACTAAATCAATAAAACATTGATCAAAACACAATTCAAAACCACTTCCGTCAGCATTCAAAGCGCTTACAAATTCTATTCTCATATTGATATCATCGTCACTATCATTAGTAACAAAATAATCAAAGGATCCATCTGGAACCCCAAAATCATTCATCGTAATTACCATTCCTTCGGTAACTTCTTCACCATCCTGATCAGATACCGTGTATGGGTTTTGTGCAAACAATGCAAAAGTTGTTAAGAAAACTGCTATAAGTAATGTATTTTTCATATTTTTTTGGTTAGATTTTTAAATCAAATACAAAACTATATAAAAATAACATATATTTGACAGAATTACACATTAAATGTTTGCAATAAAATTGTATTTAACGCTCACATTATAACAAAATTTAAGCATATTAATTGTATTTTTCAATCATAAATAAAAAAACTAATTAATAACAAACCAAAAAAAATGAAAATAAATTACACGCTAAACATATTATTTATGTTTTTCACACTTTCAATTTTTGCTCAAACAATTGTTAGTACAGATCCTGAAAACAAGAAAGTTGTATTAGAAGAATTTACAGGGATTCATTGTGGCTACTGTCCTGACGGACACGCCATAGCTAATAACATTGCAAATAATAATCCAGGAAATGTTTTTTTAATTAATATACATCAAGGAGGCTATGCTAATCCTGGTAATGGAGAACCTGACTTTAGAACCCCTTTTGGAAATGCTTTATCTGCCCAAGTAGGTGCAAACTTTTATCCTTCTGCAACGATTAACAGAAATTCTAATGCTTTAAGCAGGGGTTCTTGGACTTCTGCAGCAAATACTACTCTTGGTCAATCTTCTGATGTAAATGTCGGGGTTGAAGCAGAAATTGATGTCCAGACCAATACTATAACGGTTCATGTAGAAGCTTTTTACACAGCCGATAGTCCTGAGAGCACTAATAAATTAAATGTTGCTTTACTACAAAATAATACTATTGGACCACAAACAAATTATGGTCCCGGTGGTAGTACAAATAATTATAATCATATGCATAGGTTGGTTTGGTTAATAACTGGTCAGTGGGGTGAGACCATTTCTACAACGACTGAAGGTACCCTTATTGATGAAACCTATACCTACGATATCCCAGACTTTTATAATAATGTTCCTGTAAAAATTGAAGATTTGGAAGTGGTAGCTTTTGTTACAGAAACTCAAAAAGATATTCCAAGTGGAAGTGGTACCTATCCTACTTACTCTAATTTTGCAGCAGAGAACAATGCTCGAAGCACCTCAATCGAACCTATATTACCTCAATGTGGATTTGATATTACACCAAAGGTAACAATACAAAATTTCGGAGAAAATGACCTTACAGAAGTTGAAATTACCTACTCTGTAAATGGAGGAGCTTCTCAAAATTACACTTGGACCGGATTATTACTTTCACTTCAAAGCGAAACCGTTCAATTACCTGCTATTCCATACGAAGTACAAGATGTCAATACTCTTGAAATTTCACTTTCTGATGATGACGATAATTCGGATAATCTGATTTCTGAAAACTTTAATATCGCTATTGAGCACACAACTACGATTAATATGATCCTAAATACGGATAATGCAGGATCGCAATGTACCTGGGAGGTGATGAATTCAAGTGGCGAAACTTTGTATAGTGGCGGACCATACGGTAATGGCGAAAGTGTTATGGAACAGTTCCAACTAACCAATGATTGTTACAGATTTAGAGTTTTTGATACTGCGGGAAATGGAGGAGGATCTATAGTATTGTACGATAGTAATAATGAAGTTGTGTATAATACTCCTGGAAATTATGGTGCTGGTGAAGAAGCTCATTTTAGAACATTTGGAGAATTAGGAACTAACGACACTATACTAAGTAATGTTGTTATTTACCCTAACCCAGCAAAAAATAATTTAAACATTCAAAATGCTGAAAACTCTTCTATCAAAGTATTCGACCTACTAGGTAGAGTTGTATTATTAGAAAATAATATTTCTCTAAATCAACAATTAGACGTTTCTAAGCTAACAACTGGAACTTACTTGATAAAGTTCATTAACGGAAATCAAGTTAAAACAGATAAATTTATTATTAACAGATAATCAAATCTTTTTATCAGATAAAAAAACTCCGAAGTAATTTTCGGAGTTTTTTATTGTTTTTTCTTAAATTTCAGAGGCAAATGTACGAGGCTTTTTGTTTCAAAAAATTCTTCCTCAAAATAATCTTTAAGAGGATAAATTGTTGCCGCTGGAAAATTTGATAATTCATCTGTTAAATCTCCTCCTTTTAAATATAAAATTCCATTTTTAAGTTGATGGCTGTTTTTCTTTGAAACAGCTAAACGAACCCATCTTACAAAGGTTTCCATTTGCGCTACTGCCCTGCTTACAATGAAATCATATCGATCATTTAAAGATTCAACTCTAGCATTGGTAATCGTTACATTTTGAAGATCTAAACTTGATGCAACTTCATTTACAACTTTTATTTTTTTTGCAATACTATCCACTAAATGAAATTGAACTTCAGGAAATAAAATTGCAAGAGGTATTCCAGGGAAACCGCCACCGGTTCCAACATCCAAAATCTTAGAGCCCGGCATAAACTTTTGAATTTTTGCAATTCCTAAAGAATGTAAAACATGCCGAAGGTATAATTCATCGATATCTTTTCGGGACACTACATTAATTTTTAAATTCCAATCTTTGTAAAGTTCTTTTAATTTTTTAAATTTTATAATTTGTTCATCAGACAAATCAGGATAATATTTAAGTAATAATTTCATGATAAAGATATTTTACAAAAGTACTTATCTTTGTTAAAAATAACCTAAAGAAATATTCGTTATCCACATTAAAGAAATGTAAATTTGTATTTCTAATAAATATTATAAATTTTGAACTATAAACAAGTAAGTTTTTCTAGATCAGACTCTACTAAATTTTTTAAGACTTTAAATAAAAGAGTAAACCAATACTTCAAAGAAAAAAATATTTTAAAAACCGGTAATTGGAAATTATATACCAAAGCTATCATAATGTTTTCAATATTTTTTGTTCCCTTAATTCTTATATTAACAGTAGCTATGCCTCAATGGGTATCACTTCTATTAACTGTTTTGATTGGAATAGGAATGGCTGGTGTTGGTATGAATGTGATGCACGATAGCAACCATGGTTCTTTTTCGAGTAAAAAATGGGTAAATAAGTTAATGGGGAGTAGTATTTATATATTAGCTGGGAATGTTTATAATTGGAAAGTACAGCATAATGTTTTACATCACACTTTTACTAATATTAAAGGCCATGATGAAGATATTGATGCTGGAAGAATTATACGCTTTTCAAAACATTCGAAATGGTTCAATATTCATAAATTTCAAAAATATTATTCTTTTTTCTTATATGGTTTATTAACCATTAATTGGGCAATTACAACCGATTTTAAGCAGATGAATAATTATCTTAAACGAAAATTATCCTATGGTAAATTTCCAAATCCTGCGACTGAATGGACTAAGCTTATTATTTCAAAAATTGTCTATTATGCAATATGGATAGTTCTACCAATTTTAGTATTGGATATAGCTTGGTGGAAAATTTTTATTGGTTTTTTCGTGATGCATTACACAGCAGGTATGATTTTAAGTGTTGTATTTCAATTAGCTCATGTAGTACCAAAAACTAATATGCCATTGCCAGATAAAAATGGAAACATGAAGCATACTTGGGCCATGCATCAATTTTATACGACTGCAAATTTTGCACCAACAAATAAATTTATTTGCTGGTATACTGGAGGCTTAAATCATCAAGTAGAACACCATGTTTTTCCACACATCTCTCATATTCATTATGGAAAAATTGCAAAAATTGTAAAAAAAACTGCATTGGAATTTAACTTGCCCTACAACGAATATAAAACGACCAGAAAAGCGATACTAGAGCACTTTAAACAATTAAAAACTTTGGGCAAAAAACCAGCTTTAACTTTATAACCTTAAAATGAATCCAAACCTTTCTGAAAGAATTAATGCTATGGCAACCTCTGCCACTTTAGCAATGGCAGCAAAAGCCAGAGAGTTAAGAGAAGAAGGAAAAGATATAATAGGGCTAAGTCTTGGTGAACCAGATTTTAATGTGCCTGAATTTGTAAAAGATTCAGCTATACAAGCTGTAAGAGATAATTATCATTCCTATACCCCTGTGGATGGATATGGTGATTTGAAGAATGCTATTATTACAAAATTTAAACGCGATAATGATTTATCTTACACACCCAACCAAATAGTGGTTTCCACTGGAGCTAAACAATCACTCGCAAACCTAGCTATGGTTTTGTTAAACAAAGGAGATGAGGTACTATTACCTGCGCCTTACTGGGTTAGCTATAGTGACATTAGTAAATTAGCAGGCGGAGTTCCTGTAGAAATACCCACTTCTATAGAATCTGATTTTAAGATAACTCCTGAAAATTTAAAAGCATCGATAAGCTCGAAAACTAAAATGATGATTTATAGTTCTCCTTGCAATCCAAGTGGTTCTGTATACTCAAGAAAAGAATTAAGAGCATTGGCAAATGTTTTAATTGATTATCCTGAAATTATCGTAATTAGTGATGAAATATATGAGCACATCAATTTTACAGGTGAACATACCTCTATGGCAGTTTTTGAGGACATGTACAATCGAACAGTAGTTGTCAATGGAGTTTCGAAAGCATATTCAATGACTGGATGGAGAATTGGATATATAGGAGCTCCAGCCTGGATAGCTAGAGCCTGTAATAAAATGCAAGGTCAAATTACTAGTGGAGCAAATTGTATTGCACAACAAGCAACAATAACTGCCTTAGAAAGTTCTCCTGAAAAAATAAAATACATGATCGACGCTTTTAAAGAGCGAAGAAAATTAATACTAGGATTAATTTCAGAAATACCAGGCTTTAAAACCAATCAACCTCAAGGTGCATTTTATGTTTTTCCTGACATATCCTATTATTTTGGCAAAAAATTAAAAGGCACTAAGATAAATACAGCCTCAGATTTTTCATTGTATCTACTAGAAAAAGCGAATGTTGCTACGGTAACAGGGGAGGCTTTTGGAAACCCTAATTGTATTCGGATATCTTATGCAGCATCAGAGGAAGCTATCGTAGAAGCTTGTAAAAGAATTAAGAGGGCTATAATTTAAATTCAAATATATTACCTGTTTTTCCAAAAGTAAGTTGTAAAAATTATTAAAACTGTAAATAACTCTAGTCTTCCAACTAACATTAAAAAAGAAGACCACCATTTTGCTGGTTGTGGCATTTGACTAAAAGTATTCATTGGTCCAAATTCACCAATTGAGGGACCAACATTTCCTAGACTAGATGCAGATACACCAAGAGCTGATTCAAAATTTAAACCAAATAATGAAAATCCTAATGCACCAATCATAAATGTCAGCATATAAATTATAAAAAAGCCTAAAACGTTATATATAATTTCAGTTCTAACAGATTTATTATTATACATAGTTGGAACTACTGCATTTGGATGAAGGATTCTTTTAAACTCTAAAAATCCATTTTTTATAATTAATAGGTGTCTAACGATTTTAAAACCTCCTGATGTACTTCCTGCTGAACCTCCTATAAACATTAAACCAAAGAAAATAAGAAGTAAAAATGGAGTCCATGCTGTATAATCAGATGTTACAAATCCTGTTGTTGTTATTATTGAGACAACCTGAAATAAAGAATGTCTAATAACACCTTCAATTTGCGAAAATAGAGATTGGCTACCATCTACAATAAAAGATGAATTAAAAATTATGATTAATGCCACTACAAAAGTAAAAAATAGAATAAGTTTATAATAAAGCCTAAATTCTTCATCTGATCTTAATTTATCAAATTTTCCTTTAAAAATATAATAGCTAAGGACAAAGTTTGTACCAGCTATAAACATAAATATAATTACTACATACTGAATTATAGGCTGAGAGTTCCAATAAGCTAAACTATTATCTTTTGTCGAGAAACCTCCTGAGGCAATATTACTCATAGAATGGTTAATTGCATCAAAAAATGACATGCCAAAAAATGTCAAAAGAATTGTCTCTAACAAAGTAAAACCAAAATAGATTAACCATAATCTTTTGGCAGTATCTGTAATTCTTGGATGTAATTTATCCGTACTTGGTCCTGGTGCTTCTGCTGAAAATAATTGCATACCCCCTATACCCAAAAGTGGTAGAATTGCAATCGCTAATACAATAATACCCATACCCCCTATCCAGTGAGTAATACTTCTCCAAAATATTATTCCATATGGTAATGATTCTATTGAATCAATTATAGTTGCTCCAGTTGTTGTATAACCAGATGTTGTTTCAAAAATAATATTTGAAAAACCATTTATTGTACCAGAAAATAAATAAGGAATTGTACCCGATAAAATCATAATAACCCAGCCAAGAATAACTACAATATATCCTTCGTTTTTGTTTAATTGTTTATCAAAACTTTTATTAAACCAAAAACAAATGGTACCTAAAGAAAAAACTAAAAGACCGGATAAAATTAAACTTTTGGTTATTCCATCATCGTAAAAATAACTTAACAAAGATGCCAAAAACATAAAACCTCCGTTAAACATAAGTAGTACGCCAATAAAATAGAAGATAATTTTATAATTTACTTTTTTCATAATTACTCGGAATAAAAAAAGCGTTCTATTTTTTTGATAACTTTAATTTCACAACACACTACAACTCTGTCATTTTTTAATATTTTAAAATCCCCCAAGACTACTAAACCTTTACCATCTCTAATTACTCCACTAATTATTGCAGCTCTTGGAAATTTAAGATCTTTAATATATTTATTACATATCATAGAATTATCATTAACAACAAACTCTAATAATTCTGCATTCATATTACTCAACTGAGATATTGCAACAACTTCTCCTCTTCTAATATATTTAAATATACTGTTTGCTGCCAAAAGTTTTTTATTAATTAGTGTATCAACACCTATAGATTGAGAAAGTTTATAATAATCCATATTATCAACTAGTGCTATTGTTTTTTTAATTCCTCTAGATTTAGCAACCAAACAGGACATAATATTAGTTTCAGAATTACCAGTAACAGAAATAAATGCATCCATTTGATTTAAATTTTCTTCATCTAATAATTCTACATTTGTTCCGTCTCCTAAAATAATCAATGATTCGGGTAATACTTCTGCTAAAATTTGAGCTTTTTCTTTATTTTTTTCGAACAATTTTACGTTAAAGTCATTATTAGATAAATTGCTTGCAACTTTTCTACCTATACTACTACCTCCAAGAATCATAACATTATTAATATCAATACTTTCCCTCCCGGAGAGTTTACAAAGCTCATCATCTCCCCCTTTTGTAGTCATAAATACAACGTAATCACCAATACAAAAAATGGTATCACCTCTTGGAATAATTGTTTTATTATTTCTTTTTATGGCTATCGGGAAAAAATGATTTTCAGGGAAAAAATTAGCAGATTCAGCTACAGTCTTACCAATAAGGACAGCTGACGCAGATAAAACTAAACCAAGGGTAGTTAATGCACCATTTTCAAATTCAAATGTATCATTAAATTCAGATTGATTTATTACTAAATCAATTTCATCAGATGCTAAAGATTCTGGTGAAATTAACTCATCAATTCCAAATGAAGAAAAGTTTAAATTATTTTTAGATTGTATATACTCAGCATTTGATATTCTAGCTATAGTCTTTTTTGTTCCTAATTGTTTGGCTAAAAAACAGGATGTTAAATTAATAGCTTGCATTGTTGTAACACCAATAAACATATCAGCATCAGCTGCATTTGCATCATTAAGAGTTTTAATTGATGTCGTGTCACCAACTAGAACCCGAATATCTAGATGATTTTCTGCAAATAAAAGATTTTCCTTCTTTTGATCAATTAACGTAATTTCTTGGGATTCGTAAGATAATAATTTTGCCAAATGAAATCCTACCTCACCAGCGCCTGCAATAATTATTTTCATAGTAAATAAATGATATCAGAATACAAATGTATTGAAATAAAATAAAAACAACTCTTTGGAAATCACAAATCTATTTTCATAAAAACATATAAACTTATACCAAAAAATATGTAATTTTACAGCCGCTATGACATTAGACAAAAAAGTTACTCCATATAAAAATTCAGGTTTAAACAAAAAAGAACAAGTAGAGAAAATGTTTGACACCATTTCTGGAAACTATGACGGTCTAAATCGTTTAATTTCTTTTGGAACCGATTTAAAATGGAGAAAAAAAGTTTTAAAATATATAATACATCACCAACCGGAAAGTATTTTAGACATTGCAACTGGTACTGGAGACTTAGCCATTAAATTTGCTGAAAAAACTAAAGCCTCTAAAATCATAGGATTGGATTTGTCTGAAGGAATGCTATCCGTTGCAAAAAGAAAGGTCGTAGCTACTTCTTTAGAAAGTAAAATTAATTTTATCAAAGGTGATTCTGAAGCATTGCCCTTCGATGAAAATAGTTTTAGTGCAATTACGGTTTCTTTTGGGATTAGAAATTTTGATAATTTAGAAAAGGGTCTATCAGAAATTTTAAGAGTTTTAAAACCAAATGGACTTTTAATTATTCTTGAGACTTCTGTACCAACAAAATTTCCATACAAACAAGGGTATCAGTTTCATTCAAAAATACTACTTCCTATTATTGGAAAACTATTTTCAAAAGATAAAGTTGCCTATAATTACCTTAGTGAAAGTGCATCTATTTTCCCTTATGGCAAAAGATTCAACAATATTTTGCAAAATATTGGGTTTATAAATGTGAAAAACAAACCACAAACTTTTGGAGTAGCAACAATCTACACCGCCACCAAATCATAATGAAAAAAACAATTATTGTTCTTTTGATATTGCTTATTGCACAAACTGCAAAGGCGCAATTATTTAGTAAAGAAAGAATTCTGAATAGGGCTAATATTGATAAAAAAACATTGTCATGGGGGTATTATCTTGGTTTTAACAATTACGATTATTATTTTGACTACAAAGAACAAAACCAAGGTGATAATACAGATATTTTAGTTACTGGAGAAACTGGTTTTAATGTAGGGTTGTTAGGAAACTTACGAATCAATAACTACTTTGACTTAAGGCTAGAACCTGGTTTAAGCTTTACAAAAAGAAACCTTGTCTTTCCAGGATTTTCAGATCCAAAAGATAACTTAAGAGAAGTTAAAGCTACCTATATACATATCCCTTTACTTTTAAAAGTATCCACAAAAAGGTTGAATAATATTAAACCCTTTTTAATCGGAGGTTTTTCCAGATCTTTTAATTTGGCAAGTAACGAAGATAACCCTGAGGATAATTCAACAGGAACATTTAGATCTACTAGTAGTAATTTTAGTTATGAGTTGGGATTTGGAATCGATATTTATCTTTATTATTTTAAATTTACTCCCTCAATTCGAGGTGTTTTTGGGCTTAACGATCAATTAGTTAGAGATAATGACCCAAACAGTGGTTGGACAAAAAACATTGAAAAAATGACCTCTCGAGGAGTATTTATTAATTTTACTATTCAGTAAATCTTTTAAATTCACTAAATAATATTGCAGTGGCTGCAGCAACATTTAGACTCTCTGTTTGATGATTGTTGCCAAACCGAGGAATTCCGATTTTATGGTTTGTTAGTTTTAATATGGCATCTGAAATTCCATTTGCTTCATTTCCTACCACTACAATTGCATTTTCTGGTAGTTTTTCTTTATAAATATTTTTCCCATCCATGGTCCCTGCATAAACAGGATGATCATTTAAAGACAAGTATTCTGCCAAATCACAATAACTTATACTTACCCTTGATATAGAACCCATAGTAGCTTGAATAACTTTAGGATTAAAACAATCTACACTATCTAACGAACAAACTATATTAGTTACATTAAACCAATCAGACAACCTAATTATGGTTCCTAAATTACCAGGATCTCTAATTGAATCTAAAAGTAGAGTTAATCCTTCTTTTTTAAGCTTTTTTTGTTCAGGAATAGTAAAAACAGCAACCGAATTATTTGCATTTTTCAAAAAACTAATTTTTGAAATTTCTTCATCAGAAATTATTTCAGAGTTAACATCTATAAAAAGATCCTCGACGGTAGCATATAAAGAATGTAATTTAAATTTAGCGGTCAAAAACTCATTGATAACTTTTGGTCCCTCTGCTACAAATAATTTTAATTTACTACGGTACTTTTTTTGCTGTAAGCTTCTTATTAATTTAATTTGACTTTTGCTTATCAAAATAATGTATTTTTGAAGTTATTAAATAAAGGAATTTGACTCAAACTCTGACAAAAATATCATTATTTTTAGGATTAATTATATTAATTGTTTCTTGTAATGCTGTTAAACAAGTTCCTGGTAATAAACATTTACTCACTAAAAACACGATAATTGTAGATAGTGTAGTAAATAAAGACTTCAAAACTAAAAATTTAATTTACCAGCAACCCAATAAAAAAGTTCTTGGTGTACCATTAAGTCTCCATCTTTACAACTTAGCAAAAACGCAACCAGATTCTACATTTCAAAATTGGCTCCAAAACAAGCCCAATAGAGAGAAAAAAATGAATCGTATCTATTCAAAAAAACAGGTAGAAAAAATGGCTACAAGTTTTATTGGATTCAATAAATGGCTTCAAAAAATTGGGAATCAACCAACTATTATTGATATAAAAAAAATAGAAAATAATCTTGAATATATAAATAATTACTATTCAAGTTTTGGTTGGTTTAATTCAGAAACAAGCTTTAAAATTGACACTGTTAAAAATAAACGTGCAGCAATCACTTACTATATTAAAAAAAATACCCCCTATGAAATTGGTACTATTAAAAAAGAAATAAATTCACCAATTGTGGATTCGTTGTTTGACTCTATTCAAAATAATTCTTTAATTATAAGAGGAAATCAGTATTCATCAATTGACTTTAATAAAGAACGAGAACGTATTTCTAAAATATTTAGAAATTCAGGCTTGTATTATTTTGATCCAAGTTATATTGAATTTGAAGCAGACTCCTTAAATAACAATCATAAAGTAAATATTTTATATAAGATACCTGATCAAAAAATCAGAGAAAACGATACCACACGAACCGAACCTTTTAAAATTTATAAAATAAGTGAAGTACAAATTGTAACCGATTATAATTACAAGAACAGAAATGAAACTATCTCTGATTCTATCGAATACAATGGATATTATCTCTATAGTTATGACAAATTAAAATATTTTCCAAAAGCAATAACTGATGCAATCGCTATATCTCCAGGAAAAATTTTTAAAGATTCGGAGCGAAGTTTAACCTACAGTCAGATAAGTGATTTAAAAATATTTAAGTATCCTAAAATATCCTATGTTGAAGACTCAAAAGATTCAACAGGAACTCATTTAGTAGCCACCATACTATTGACAGCACGTAAAAAATATTCACTAGGTCTAGATTTTGACGCTTTTACATCCACAATCCAACAATTTGGTATCGGTTTTAAAGCCTCATATTCTATAAGAAATGTTTTCAAACGTGCAGAAATATTCGAAATATCAGCAAAGGGAAGAGTTGGTTCATCAAAAGATGCTGGAGATAATGACAGTCGATTTTTTAATAACTCAGACATAGGAGCTGATATGAAACTTATATTCCCTAGGATTATTTTTCCCATCAAAACAGAAAGGCTCATACCAAAATCAATGTCACCGTCAACTTCAGCAACTGTTGGTTTTACAAATCAAAATAATATTGGTTTGGACAGACAAAATATTAATTTAATTTATAACTATCGGTGGAAACCTAAAGTTAAAATAACCAATCATCTAGACTTATTAAATATTCAATTTGTAAGAAATTTAAATCGAGAAAATTATTACAATGTCTATACAAGTTCTTACAACAGTTTAAATGATATAGCCATTGAATCTGACTATGAATTTGATGATCCAGAAAATAAACAACTTCAGATACCTGAAGGAACTACTGATTTTTTGGCTCAGTCTCTAGACCCTACTAATCCATTAAACCTAAACTCAGAACAGCAAGAAGATGTTTTAAGTATTATTGAAAGACAAAAAAGACTTACTGAAAATAACCTAATCTTAGCAATGAATTTTACTTGGACTAAGGATACACGAGAGAGTATAAAAGATAACTCCTTCCATAGAATTCGATGGAAAATAGAATCTGCAGGATTAATACTTAACGAATTTGCAAAAGTAATAGATACTCCCAAAGATTCCTTAGGAAGTTACCTTATAAATGACGTTGCTTATTCTCAGTATATAAAGGCAGAAGCCGAATACATCAAACACTGGGATTTAAATTATCAAAATAAATTTGCTTTTAGAAGTTTTGTGGGTATTGCAGTCCCCTATGGAAATAGTAAAAGTATTCCTTTTACCAGAAGTTATTTCGCAGGAGGAGGTAATGACAACAGAGGATGGCAAGCCTATGAATTAGGTCCTGGCAGTAGTGGTGGTGTCTTAGATTTTAATGAAGCAAATTTTAAAATAACTATTAATAATGAGTATCGGTTTAAATTATTTGGTGCATTTAATGGAGCTCTTTTTATTGATGCTGGAAATATTTGGAATACTCTTGATAATATTACAGATCCTGAAGAAACATTTACAAGTTTAAAAGATTTGCAAGATATTGCTATTTCTTCTGGTTTTGGATTACGTTATGACTTTGGATTTTTTGTTTTTAGGTTAGATATTGGTTTTAAAACTTATGACCCTGCTTACCAAAAAGAAAACAGATGGTTTACAGATTATAATTTTGGAAATGCTGTTTATAATATAGGAATCAACTATCCATTTTAAACCATTATATTTTATTATTTTTGTACTCTAATAACAAAACTATGAGTCATTCAATTAGACCGGGTGTTGCAACCGGAAAAGAAGTCCAAAAAATACATCAATATGCTAAAAATAAAGGATTTGCTCTCCCTGCTGTTAATGTGATTGGTTCCAATAGCATTAATTCTGTTTTAGAAACTGCTGCGGAGTTAAATTCTCCGGTTATTATACAATTTTCAAATGGAGGAGCCCATTTTAATGCTGGAAAAGGACTCTCTAACGAAAATCAGAAAGCTGCAATAGCAGGAGGAATAGCGGGGGCAAAACATGTTCATGAAATGGCAAAGGCCTATGGCGCAACAGTCATATTACATACAGATCATTGTGCAAAAAAATTATTACCCTGGATTGATGGATTATTAGACGCTGGCGAAAAGTATTATAAAGAAACGGGTGCTCCGCTTTACAGTTCTCATATGATTGATTTATCAGAAGAGCCCATTGAAGAAAATATTGATATTTGTAAAAAATATCTTGAAAGAATGTCTAAAATAGGTATGACCTTAGAAATTGAATTAGGGATTACTGGCGGAGAAGAAGATGGAGTCGACAATAGTGATGTAGACTCTTCAAAACTTTACACGCAACCTGAAGAAGTTGCTTATGCATATGAGGAACTCTCTAAAATAAGCAATCAATTTACAATTGCTGCTGCATTTGGAAATGTTCACGGAGTATACAAACCAGGAAACGTAGAACTAACTCCAATCATATTAAAGAATTCTCAAGAATTTGTTGAAAAAAAATACGAGACCAAACCTAACCCTATAGATTTTGTGTTTCATGGAGGTAGTGGTTCTAGCTTAGATGAAATTCGAGAAGCTATTGGATATGGGGTGATTAAGATGAATATTGATACTGATCTACAATTCGCTTTCAGCGAAGGGATAAGAGACTATATGAGTCATAATATTGATTATTTAAAAACACAAATTGGAAATCCTGATGGTCAAGATTTACCTAATAAAAAGTATTATGATCCAAGAAAGTGGCTCCGTGAAGGTGAGTCTACTTTCAAAACAAGACTAAAGCAAGCTTTTAAAGACCTTAATAACATTAATACTTTATAATTAATTTCTAGGTTAATAGCTGCAATTTTGAAATTCTAGAAAATGTAAAACAATACAAACTATGAGTTGGTTTAAAAGAACAAAAAAAGGAATTCAAACTCCCACAGAACAAAAAAAAGATGTCCCAAAAGGGCTTTGGTATAAATCTCCTACCGGAAAAATAGTAGACACCGAACAATTGGAGAAAAACTTTTACGTAAGTCCTGAGGATGGATATCACGTAAGAATAGGGAGTAACGAATATTTTGAAATATTATTCGATGATACCTACAAAGAATTAAACTCAAAACTTACTTCTAAAGATCCTTTGAAATTTAAGGATACAAAAAAATACACCGATCGTTTAAAACAAGCCAAAGAAAAGACAAAGCTCAATGATGCCGTAAGGACAGCAGTTGGTAAGTCGATGGGAGAAGATATAGTTATTGCTTGTATGGATTTTAGTTTCATTGGTGGGTCTATGGGAAGTGTTGTTGGTGAAAAAATAGCTAGAGCGGCTGGTTACGCTATTAATAAGAAACTACCCTTTATGATTATTTCAAAAAGTGGAGGTGCTAGAATGATGGAGGCCGCATTATCCTTAATGCAATTAGCTAAAACATCTGCTAAATTAGCTCAATTAGCGGAAGCAAAAATCCCCTACATTTCGTTATGTACAGATCCGACCACTGGAGGTACCACAGCATCATTTGCTATGTTGGGTGATATCAATATAAGTGAGCCTGGTGCATTGGTTGCTTTTGCAGGTCCTCGTGTCGTAAGAGACACCACTGGAAAAGAATTGCCAGAAGGTTTTCAAACTGCTGAATTTCTTCAAGAACATGGTTTTTTAGATTTTATTTCACATCGTAAGGATTTAAAATCAAAGATCAATCTCTATATAGATTTGATATTAAATAGACCTCTTAGAGAAAAAACAGCTTAAAAAAAGCAATTATTACATCCTATTTAATAAGAAAAACAATATATTTGCCGCCTGATTATCAAAGTGGTAGTCTGTACATAAAAATCATTTAAAATAATATTGGCATGTATTTATCACCTGAGGAAAAAGGAAAAATTTTCAAAAAACACGGCAAATCAAATAAAGACACCGGATCTGCTGAAGGACAAATCGCATTATTTACTTACAGAATTGACCATTTAACGAAGCACTTAAAACAAAATCATAAAGATTTTAACACAGAGCGCTCATTGGTAAAACTAGTAGGTAAAAGAAGATCTCTTTTAAATTATCTAATGAAAAAAGATATTTTGAGATATCGTGCAATTGTTAAAGATTTAAATTTACGAAAGTAATATATGGGAGCCTTTTGCTCCATTTTATTTTTTAGTGTCTTTTGTGCACAAGAATTCTCTATTTTAGAGAAATAATATAAAAACTCATAGAGTTTAAATAGAAAAGCTATAGTAAGTTTTTCATTGGTCAACTACACACAACACAACAACTATATTCGTAAAGGCGAATATTGACCATTGTTAACTGCTTTACAGATGTAGAGCATAATTAAAAATTATGATTCCAAAAACATTTAGAGAGGTCATTGACCTTGGTGATGGTAGAGAAATATCTATCGAAACCGGAAAATTAGCAAAACAAGCGCATGGTAGCGTCGTGGTACAATCTGGAAAGTGCATGATGTTATGTACCGTTGTATCCAATTATAAACAAAGTCCTGTAGACTTTTTACCATTAACAGTAGATTATAGAGAAAAATTTGCAGCGGCAGGTCGATATCCAGGTGGTTTCTTTAAAAGAGAAGCAAGACCTAGTGATGGAGAAGTATTAACAATGCGTTTAGTAGACCGTGTTTTACGTCCATTATTTCCGAAAGACTATCATTCAGAAGTACAAGTAATGATTCAATTAATGTCTCATGACGAAAACGTAATGCCAGATGCAATGGCAGGTTTAGCGGCATCAGCAGCTATTCAATTATCCGATTTCCCTTTTGAATGTGCCATCTCTGAAGCAAGAGTAGGACGAGTAAATGGTGAATTCGTTATTAACCCAACTAGAGCTCAATTAGCAGATTCTGATATCGATATGATGATTGGAGCATCTGCTGATTCTGTAATGATGGTTGAGGGTGAAATGGACGAGATTTCTGAAGAAGAAATGGCTGACGCTATCAAATTTGCTCACGAAGCTATTAAAGTACAATGTGCAGCTCAAGAACGTTTGGCTGAAGCATTCGGAAAAAAAGAAGTACGCGAGTATGAAGGAGAACGCGAAGATGCAGACCTAGAGAAAAAAGTATACGATATGGCTTACGATAAAGTTTATGCCATTGCTAAAGCAGGTTCTTCCAAAAAAGAACGTGGTATGGCTTTCTCTGAAATTAAAGAAGAAATTAAAGCAACTTTTTCAGAAGAAGAGTTGGAAGATTTTGGCGATTTAGTATCAAAATATTATGCAAAAGCTGAAAAAGCTGCTATTAGAAACCTAACCTTAGATGAAGGCTTACGATTAGATGGGCGTAAAACAGACGAAATAAGACCTATCTGGTGTGAAGTAGATTACTTACCGTCAACGCATGGATCTTCTGTCTTTACTCGTGGCGAAACACAAGCACTAGCAACCGTTACCTTAGGAACTTCTAGAGATGCTAATAAAATAGACATGCCTTCGTTTGAAGGCGAAGAAAATTTCTATTTACATTATAATTTCCCTCCTTTTTGTACAGGTGAAGCTAGACCATTAAGAGGTACTTCTAGAAGGGAAGTAGGACATGGTAATTTAGCTCAGCGTGGTTTAAAAGGAATGATCCCTGAGGATTGTCCATATACAGTTCGAGTGGTATCTGAAGTTTTAGAATCAAACGGTTCTTCTTCTATGGCAACTGTTTGTGCAGGTACTATGGCCCTTATGGATGCAGGTGTACAGATAACAAGACCCGTTTCTGGAATTGCTATGGGATTAATATCGGATGCTGAATCTGGAAAGTATGCTGTATTATCCGATATTTTAGGTGATGAAGATCACTTAGGTGATATGGATTTTAAAGTGACAGGAACAGCCGAAGGTATTACTGCTTGTCAAATGGATATAAAAGTAAAAGGATTATCCTACGAAATATTAGTGAATGCACTAAAACAAGCACGTGACGGCCGTTTACATATACTAAGTAAATTGACAGATACAATTGCTGCACCAGCTGAAAGCGTAAAAGAGCATGCGCCAACAATGGTGACTCGAAGAATTCCTAACGAATTTATTGGCGCTTTAATTGGTCCCGGTGGTAAAGTAATTCAAGAAATGCAGAAAGAAACTGAAACAACCATCGTAATCAACGAAGATCCTGTAACGGAAGAAGGTATTGTTGAGATTTTAGGAGTGGGCAGTACTGGTATTGATGCTGTTATGGCAAAAATAGATTCTTTATTGTTCAAACCTGAAGTGGGAAGTGTTTACGAGGTTAAAGTAATCAAAATGCTTGATTTTGGTGCTGTTGTAGAATATATGGAAGCCCCAGGAAACGAAGTATTATTACATGTTTCTGAATTAGCTTGGGAACGTACAGAAAACGTTTCTGATGTAGTTAATATGGGAGATGTTTTTGATGTAAAATATTTTGGTATAGACAAACGAACTCGAAAAGAGAAAGTTTCTCGTAAAGCAATTTTACCAAAACCTGAGGGATTTGTGGAACGTCCTCCACGTGACCGCAATGACAGAGGTAGAGACAATCGAAATAGAGATAATCGAAATAGAGGTAACAACCGAAACAGAGATTAAAACTCATTTAATTAGATAAAAAAAACCTCCGATTGGAGGTTTTTTTTATACCTATTTTAAAATAAATAAGAAAAGTTACAACCTTTTGTAACTTTTTGCATCTCAATTACGTATAATAAACTAGGCAACAAAAAATAAAAATATACCCCATGAGACAACTTAAAATTACCAAGCAAGTTACCAATCGTGAAACCGCTTCTTTAGATAAATATCTACAAGAAATTGGAAAAGTCGATTTAATTACTGCAGATGAAGAAGTGGAATTAGCTCAACGTATTAAAGCAGGAGATCAAATTGCTTTAGAAAAGTTAACAAAAGCTAATTTACGATTTGTTGTTTCAGTAGCTAAGCAATATCAAAATCAAGGTTTGACTTTACCAGATTTAATAAACGAAGGTAATTTAGGACTCATTAAAGCTGCTCAACGTTTTGACGAAACACGTGGTTTTAAATTTATTTCTTATGCTGTTTGGTGGATTCGTCAATCTATACTTCAAGCATTAGCAGAACAATCGCGTATTGTTCGCCTTCCATTAAATAAAATTGGAAGCATCAACAAAATTAATAAAATGTTTGCCTATTTGGAGCAAGCACACGAGCGTCCTCCCTCAGCTGAAGAGATAGCAAAAGAGTTAGATATGACTATAAACGATGTTAAAGAATCTATGAAAAATTCTGGGCGGCACGTATCAATGGATGCTCCCTTGGTAGAAGGAGAAGATTCTAATTTATATGACGTTTTAAGAAGTGGAGAATCTCCAAACCCAGACCGAAGCCTTTTACATGAATCATTAAGAACAGAAATTGAAAGAGCATTAGAAACCCTAACACCACGTGAAGCTGACGTTGTTAGATTATATTTTGGATTAGGAAATCAACATCCAATGACACTTGAAGAAATTGGGGAAACATTTGATCTTACGCGTGAACGGGTTAGACAAATTAAAGAAAAAGCGATCAGAAGATTAAAACACACCACTAGATCTAAAATACTGAAGACCTACTTAGGATAATAACCTACTACCGTATTCGATCTTATTTTGCATTTAAAACCTTTGGCTCTGTCAAAGGTTTTTTTGATTCTATTTAATTTAAAAATACCGCTAACTTTCAGAATCAATTTTTACTTTATTATTAGTACTTTTGTAATGTAATATTTTTTAATTAATCTTTTGAGTTATACTATGAGTAAAACACGGATTGCCCCATCAATTTTAGCAGCAGATTTCGGAAATTTACAAAGAGATGTGGAGATGGTCAACCATAGTGAAGCTGATTGGTTTCATTTGGATGTAATGGATGGTGTTTTTGTACCAAATATCTCTTACGGAATGCCTATTATTAAAACTATAGCGAAGCATGCAACAAAAACTTTAGATGCGCATTTAATGATAGTAGATCCCGATCGATATATAAAAACTTTTGCAGATTTAGGAATGGATTATTTAACGGTACATTTTGAAGCTTGTAACCATTTACATAGAACAATTCAAGCTATTAAAAATGAAGGAATGAAAGCAGGAGTAGCTTTAAACCCTCATACCAATGTCATGCATTTAGAAGATACCATTCAAGATATTGACTTAGCTTTAGTTATGAGTGTAAATCCTGGTTTTGGAGGACAAAGTTTTATTAAAAACACCTATTCCAAAGTAGAAAAATTAAAAGAAATGATTCTCAGGAAAAATTCTTCTGCAATGATTGAAGTAGACGGTGGAGTGACTGATAAAAATGCAAAAAAACTTGTTGAAGCTGGAGCAGATGTATTGGTGGCAGGAAGCTATGTTTTTAAATCACCGAACCCTGATAGTACCATTAAAGATTTGAAAAATCTTTTAAAATAACTAGTTTTTAATTGTTGTTAATCAACAATAAATGGCCTCGTAGTTCAACTGAATAGAATATCAGATTTCGGCTCTGAGGGTTACAGGTTTGAATCCTGTCGAGGTCACTCGAAGGGAATTACAGAAATGTAGTTCCCTTTTTTATATTGAGTGTTGCAACATTTGAGCAATTTTTTTAATATATTGACCGAAAAAAGAACTTTTAAAAGTAAATTTAATTTGAAATTTATCATCTATTTTATTAAATAATATTGATGAAAAATAATAATTTTATTAATCAGGTTTTAACTCTCTTTTTAATTGTAAATTCTGTAATAAATGCTCAATCAACTCAAAAACATTCTAGACAAAAACATCCTAATTTTTTATTTATTTTAGTTGATGACCAACCTTTTGACGCACTGGGAATGAGTGGACGCTATCCCTTTTTAGAAACACCAAATATAGATAGGTTGGCCGAAGAAGGTGCTAATGTGGAAAATTTTTTTGTAACTCAATCTATTTGCTCTCCCTCTAGAGCTAGTTTCCTAACAGGTACCTACCCTCATATTCATGGTGTAAACCAAAATAACAAACATGTAGATCCCAAATGGGATGAATTTGCCCCTTATTCTAGCCATCTACAAAAAGAAGGTTACGAGACAGCACATATAGGAAAAATTCATATGGCACATCATAGAGGAAAAAAGCATATTCGACCAGGTTTTGATTATTGGTTTAGTTTTGTTGGTCAAGGGAAATATTTTGATCCACCTGTCAATGAAAACGGAAAAGAATATCAAGAAAAGGGGTATATGACAGATATTTTAACTGAAAAAGCCATTTCTTGGTTAAAAGAAAAACGAGACCCAAACAAACCATTTAGTTTGAATCTTTGGCACAAAGCAGTACATCAACCGCACCTACCAGCTCCTAGACATGAAGATTTATATATAGATGAAAAACTACCGGTACCGCCTTACAATACCCATAAAGAAACATTTAAGGGTAAACCTGAATGGCAACGAAAAAAAACCTATGGTTTTGATTGGGAAAATAACCTCCCTATTCCTCAAGAGTTACCAGAACAAGAATGGCCTATAAACTATGATAGAAATATGAATTTATTGCGTTGTTTATCGTCAATTGATGAATCTGTGGGAAGAATGTTAGCCACTTTGGAAGAAATGGGCGAATTAGATAATACTGTAATTATCTACAGTAGTGATAACGGTTATTTCATGGGGGAACACACTTTTTTAGATAAACGCTTAGCTTATGAGAATTCAATGCGTGTACCAATGCTTATTCGCTACCCAAAGATAATAAAACCAAACACTATAATAAATGAGCAATGTTTAAATATTGATATGGCTCCAACAATTCTTAAGCTAGCAGGAATAGATAAACCAGACTATATGCAGGGAGAGTCTTTGTTGAATTTATTGAAGGACAAAAAAGAGGATAATTGGAGAAAATCAATTTTATTTGAATATTATTTAGATACCTATTGGCCTTATGCGGGACCCAGTCAAATAGCTGTTAGAACTGAAAATTACAAATTAGTAGATGCTTTTTTAGAGAATGATATTGATGAGTTGTATGATCTTAAAAAAGATCCAGGTGAAATGAATAACTTAATTAACAACCCCGAATACGATAAAATTGAGGAGGATCTTAGAAACGAAGCAACAAAATTAAAAAAACAGTACAAATACAATCCGGAAAGAGATTGGTGGTTAAAAAAGGTAATAAGGTCAAAATAAATGCATTAGTCACAACTGTCAATAGAGAATTATTCTTATATTCTAAATCCTCCTAATTTCTAGCAACAAATTAATAAATCGTATTTTTACAAATACAAGCACTTGTGAATAAACTTATTTAAACTCAAAAATTTAAATAAGTTCGATGTTAATTTCCTAAATTCATTATTATAATGAGATGTTTTTTTTACATAGTTTGCTTTTTAACTTTTATTTCACCATACCAAATATATGGACAGCAAATAAAACATCTTGGAGCTTATGATGGTATAAAAAGTGGTGCTGTGCGTGCTTTTGCAAAAGATACTTTAGGCTTTATGTGGATTGGAACTGCACAAGGTTTAAACAGGTACTCTGGATATAATTTTAAAAACTATAATAAGTATACCACCAATGGTATTGTAGATATTATTAGTAAAAACAAAAATCTTTTTGTTTTAAGTTCAAAAGGAGAACTACTGAAATACCAATATGAACAAGATAGTTTCAAAAGGATTTTAAACGTAAAGAAATTTAATTTTTTATGTTTTAAACTAATCAATGACAGCACTATAATTATTGGACTTCAAAACGGTTTATTAATTTATGATTTTAAATCCAAGAAATTAAGTAAAGTGTTATTTCCCAAGACTCTATTTAATAGACAAATTCATGTAAAACACAATAAAATATATGTTGCATCTACAAAAGGAATTAATGTATATGATTATTTTGAAAAAGATAATCAATTAGTAAAACAAAAAACACTATTAAATAATATTGAAATTCTTGATTTTGATTTTGACAAACAAAATCGGATTTGGTCAGGAACCTTCCAGAAAGGCCTTTATATTATAGATAACGAAAAAGTGAAAAAAGTCCCTCTTTTTGATAAACAAATAAAAACAAATCCTATAAGAGCCATTAAATTTGACAAGGATGATAAGGCATTAATAGCACTAGAAGGATTAGGTTTATTGAAAATGAATGAAAATTTTGATGTTGTCAATAAAATAAAATACAATCATAATAGTTCAAATTCCTTAAGTCAGAAAAGTATCTATGAAATTTTTGTTGATAACGACAATGTATACTGGCTTGGGCTAAGAGAAGTTGGTATTGATTTGATTTATCCTAACGATAATGCATTTAAAAATATTTTTTACGTTCCTTACAAATCAAATAGTATTAACAATAACTATATACGCTCTATTTACTTTCAAAAAAACGGAAATGTTTGGTTTGGTACAGAAAACGGTATCAGTAAACTTTCAATAGATGGAAAATGGACTAATTATAATACAAAATCAAGTCTTTCAAATAAGGCAGTATTAACTATAAACAAGTTTAGAGAACAACTCCTTTTAGGAGTTTATGGAAGTGGATTACTCCTATTTAACCCAAAAACAGGGAAAACTAAAGATTTTCCTTTAATAGAAAAAGAAAAAAAGTCTAAATTAATATTTACAACCTTCGTAGATGAAGATGATATATGGATAGGAGGAATTGATGGTCCTGTAAAACAATATAAAAATAGTATCCATGTAAATAGTTATAAAACTGGTAATGCCAGAACTATTGTTGCAGGGAATAAAAATATAATATATGTAGGCTCTGCAAGTGGATTGTTTGAAATTAATAAGGCTACTAAAAACTTAAAAAAAATAAAAAGCAAAGGCCTAAAAAACCTTGATCGGATTTACTCATTATTTTTTGATAAACAAAACAATTGTCTCTGGATTGGAAATACTCAAGGGCTTTTAAAATATGATTTTTCCACCAATTACATAACACTCCTAAATAAAGAACTAAATTTTGAATCGGGTACGGTATTTTCCATTCAAAAAGATTCAAACCATAATTTGTGGTTAGGAAGTTATTCCGGTTTATGGAAATTTAATATAAAAAAATCTATTATCAGTAAGTACGACAATAGAGATGGTTTAACGATTGAAACTTTTGGAATTGGGGCATCTACAAAATCTAGTAATGGGAGATTTGCTTTTGGCGGTCCGGAGGGTGCCACGCTATTCAACCCATTAAATTTTAGTAAAGAGAAAGAAAGTTTTAAGATTCATGTTTCTAATTTTAAAGTGAATGGTTTTTTACCAGATAGTACAATACTTAAAAAAAATATAAATTTTCTTGAAAAGGTTAAACTTAATTATAACCAAAATTCATTAAGTTTTGATTTTGAGACTCCCAGTCTTTATGGATCAAAAAAACAAATATTTTCATGGCAGTTAAAAGGCTACGATGAATACCCTATTATATCAAAAAATAGCAGGATGGCTATTTATTCAAAAATACCTCCAGGTACTTATTCTTTGGAAGCTAAAGTCACTAATGAAAATGGAGTGTCTTCTCCAGAACCGTACAATATCGATATCATTATTAAAAACCCATTTTGGTTTAGTTATTGGGCATTTTTAGGATATACTGTATTCGGGTTAATGCTGTTGTATTTATTTATTCAAGTAAAAAAATCAAGAACTGAGAAAAAAAATAACGAAAATAAAATAAAATTTTTTACCGAAGTTGCCCATGATATCAGAACACCTGTCACATTGATTCAACTATTGGTTGCGCAACTTTCTTCTAATGAAAATAAATTTAAAAATAGCCTTGATTTAATCCATCGAAATACACAAAATTTAAATGAATATGTTACACAGCTTTTGGACTTTCAAAAAGCAGATCGTGGGATGCTTAAATTATCAGTGAAAAAAGTAGAATTAAAGAAGATTTTACATAAAATTGTTGCTGAGGTAGAACCATTACTGAAGCAAAAATCTATCGATATTTCCATAGATGTACCAAAGACCTACCTATGGTTTGATGAGAATAAAATGTCTAGGATTTTTTATAATTTAATTTCAAATTCTATTAAGTATAGTGAAGAGGGAGGACTTATTGAAATAAAAGTTTCAGCAAATAACAAAACTGTTAAAATAGATTTTATAGACCATGGACTTGGAATTCTAGAGAAAGATCAAAAATTAATTTTTTTAAGATTTACTAGAGGAACCAATATTAACAATAAAGGAATTTCCGGTTCTGGTATTGGTTTAATGATTTCAAAAAAAATAGTGGAGTTACATGGAGGTAAAATTAAGTTAAAAAGTAAGGAAAATTTAGGCTCTACTTTTACTGTGGTTCTTAAAAAAGGAAGTGAGCATTACAATGAAAAAGACATATTAATTGAAAAGAAATATACGAATGGATCTGAGTTTATTGAAAATAGTCTTAGTACTAATAAACTAATATTACTTGTCGAAGACAATGAAGATTTAAGAGCTACTATAAAGGCTGAATTAGAAAAGAAATACACGGTAATAGATGCCCCTAATGGCAAGGAGGCGCTTTTAATAGCAGTTGCAAAAAATCCAGATTTAATCATAACAGATGTTATAATGCCAATAATGGATGGTAAGGAATTATGTAATATCATAAAAACAAACTTTAAAACTAGCCATATCCCTGTGATTATGATTACTGCTTTAAGCGAGGTTGACGATAAAGTTGAAGGATTAGAAATTGGAGCAGATGCCTATGTTGAAAAGCCTTTTAATATCCAAATTTTAATAGCTACTGTTAATAACCTCATTAAGTCTAGACAAAGGTTAAATCAAATTTTTAATCCAATTACTGAAGGCAAAGTAAAAACAGCTGATGATAATTTCCTGTCTGAGGTAGTTCAAATAATTAAAGATAATATAACAAAAAGTGAGTTTTCAATTGATTTAATATCTGAGAAAACAGGGCTCAGCAGATCAAGTTTATTTCGAAAATTAAAAGGATTAGTAGATATGTCACCTATGGATTTAGTTATAAGAATTAAATTAAATCATGCCTCAGAATTGCTGAAAACTAATAAAAATATCAGAATGAGTGATGTGGCTTATGAGTCAGGTTTTAACGACCCAAGATATTTTAGTACGTTGTTTAAAAAGACCTTTGGCAAAACACCAAAACAATATAGTAAAGAGAATTAAAAAATATGGTAGTTTTTCTTGAAGATTATAGATACTATCTAATCAACTACAAAAATGAGTGACATGCATTTTAAAAATATCAAATATTTAACATTAATGAATAAATATTAAACATTAAAAAACTGGTTTTTTAGGTTATTAAGTTTTTAAATACAAACTTCTTTTATGAAAAAAATAGTTTTCTATATCCTAATTATATTTCCTGTAATGATGATCGCACAAGAAATCACACTAAAAGGAACTATAATTGAACAGGATGCTAACTCACCACTTCCTGGTGTATCTATTTCAATTAAAGAATCTTCAAAGGGAGTCGTTAGCGATTTTGACGGTAATTTTGAAATAGTAACAAAAATAGGAGATACGATAGTAGCCTCATATATTGGTATGACAACCCAAGAGCTACCTGTATTTATCTCTCCTATTACAATAGTTATGGTATCAGATGTTAATCAATTAGAAGAGGTAACAATAAATGTTGGTTATTTTGATGTTAGTAAAAAAGATCTTTCAGGTTCCATATCACAAATTAATTCAGAACAGATAGAAAAAAATAGAACAAACTCTATTGAAAATTTAATACAAGGCCAAGCAGCTGGTGTTGTTGTTAGTGAAAGCTCAGAACCTGGAGGAGGAATTGGAGTCTCGATTAGGGGTGTTAACTCAATGCTTGGCGGTACACAGCCTTTATATGTTTTAGATGGTGTTCCTGTAGACCCAATTACAGATGCGCAAGGTAATGGTGGAGCTGGAGAAGCACAAAGCTCATTAGGTTTTCTAAACCCGAATGACATAGAAAAAATAGAAATTTTAAAAGATGCTGCAGCTACATCTTTGTATGGTGCTAGAGGTGCAAATGGAGTGGTTTTAATTACCACAAAAACAGCAAGTAAATCAGAAGGTGTAGATAAAATTTCCGTGAATTATGACACTTCAATCACTACAGTTAGAAAGAATATAGGAGTTTTAGATGGTCCAGGATTTGAACAATATATGAACC
>MDTC01138790.1_pt1 | contig 29433 bp, 14 predicted proteins | sample 811181 | NCBI WGS metagenome assembly MDTC01 (sample SAMN05326644, study PRJNA326480) | marine metagenome | isolation source: seawater | place: Pacific Ocean: North | collected 2011 | reverse complement strand
TGATAACACCGAAGTTATCAACATCGAAGGTGTGAGTTTTGTTTATCTCCACGGCAATCAAATTGCAACGATCGATGATGATTCCCTTACTCTTTTTGACGGTGGTTATCAGTCCAAGACTACAAAGTCACGACTGAATGCACTTCTCTCTGAGTTCGGTTACACTTGCGGAACAAAGCGTGAGTATGTTTTCCAGAAAGAATTTGAATGGTTCCTTAACTTTGTAGATGCCAAAACTGAGCAGATGATGACAATTCCCTTCGCCAACGGCATGCGTCTGGCAGGGTGACCAGTCGGGGGACTGTCCACCATCCGTCGGACGGTCCCCGTTTCCGTGTATATTAAAAGGGTCAAACGAACGACACCAAATGACTGCTCTGAACCTCTCCACTTCCGACGCTGCCGCCCTCGCCTTCTACGAAGCGACCCGTTCCTACGTTGAGGGATTCGGACTTGCCAACCTGGACCGCGAGGACCGCCTGCAGTTCCGCAAGGGTAAGAAAGTTCTGGAGGCGTTGCACGTTGCCACCAAAGCAGCACTTAACCCCCGCTGCAAGGAAGCGACCCGCTGGACCCCTGAAGAGTACGCCGTGCTGGCTGCCGCCTACATTCGTAACGGTGCAGACGAACGTGCCTGCCTTGCTGACTTCCGCCTGTACTCTGAGCGCCACTCCGACTATGCCGTGCGCCTTGCTGTAAACTCCTGTAAGTTCCTGGACACCTCCGTTAAGGACGCCAAGGGGCTGCACGACTACGCCAACGGGTTGCTGGGTGCTCTGCAGGACATCGCAGGGGACCGCTTCCAAGGACGCCGCTGAGGGTAGGGGGTGCAGCACCCCTTATGGGTGCGTGATCGGCAGTGCCCCCTACGGGTGCGCCGGCGCCCCTGGGCGCGTGTATATAAAATCAATGGGTCCCTGTAAGCTATAAAGTCTTGCTTTCGCGACCTATTTGTATAACTCTTCACTTTTCTATATAAACCAAGAATGGAAATTGAAATACTTCTTATGCAAAAAAATCCCGGAGAAAATTTTACGACCGTAGAGGTTGATCCTGTAACTGGTGAGTATGTTGTAACTATACCTGAATGGATCATCTCAGAGTTCGGGTGGTATGAGGGTACAGAGATCAATATGGAAGTCGATGGAGATGCTATCGTAATCACCGAACAATAAACTGGACATACTCCTAGTATTGGAGTATAATTACTACTGAATGCATTCAAATTCAAACTTGACCTAATTATGGCTAAAGGATTTACAGTAAAAGCGAAAGCGCCCACTGCGGAAAAGAAAGAACCAGAGTGGGATTATGCTAAAGCAAGAGAGATGGTAAAAGGCAAGACTGTAGTGTTTTGTCTACCTGGGCGTGGGGTATCATACACGTATCTGAAGAACTTTGTACAATTGTGTTTTGATCTAGTACAAGCAGGAGCAAGTATTCAGATTAGTCAAGACTATAGTTCAATGGTGAACTTTGCACGTTGTAAGTGTCTTGGTGCTAATGTATTGCGTGGACCTGATCAGAAACCTTGGGATGGAAAGTTGAACTATGACTATCAGTTGTGGATTGATAGTGATATTGTGTTTAACAGTGAGAAGTTTTATCAGTTAGTATTGATGGATAAGGACATTGCAAGTGGTTGGTATATGACTGAAGATGGTCAGACAACTAGTGTTGCACATTGGATGGAAGAGGATGATTTCCGTAACAATGGTGGTGTGATGAATCATGAGACTGGGGAGAGTATCGGTAAACGTCGTAAACCATTTACTGTAGACTATGCAGGATTTGGATGGTTGCTGATTAAGAATGGAGTCTTTGAGCATGAGGATATGAAGTATCCTTGGTTTGCACCTAAGATGCAAGTTTTTGAATCTGGAGAGGTTCAGGATATGTGTGGAGAGGATGTATCATTCTGTCTTGATGCAAAAGAGGCAGGATTTGAGATCTGGTGTGATCCTCGCGTCAGAGTTGGTCACGAGAAGACTCGTGTGATCTGATATGATTGAAGAAAGGTATACAATTCTCCATAAGGGTAAAGTCTTGTACAAGGGGTTGACACAACAAGAATACTTCGATATTATGGAGGACCTTTCGATCGAGTATTATCAGAAAGGAACACCAAACCCCACGAATATTGAAACTAAAGTTTTTAAGGTAGGTTAAATTATGGCAGTGCGTTCTAAAGTCGGTGTGGTCAAAGACGGGTTTATGCCCGGAAAACCCAAGAAGACTCGTCAAGGTTCAGGAAAAAATACAAAATATGCCGCTTCTTCTCGCAATAATGCTAAAAAGATGTATCGCGGACAGGGGCGGTAACGTATAGATAAACATACATGTAAAGAAATGTATGGCATGTTTAATTGCAAATCTTCCTTCAGTGGAAGTTTGGGTTCGTAAAGAATATCTCACTGACCATCAATCTGGTCATGGTGAATTTGTTAAAGGCGTCTGGGTGTCAGTTAAATCGATACCTGGGCGTGCTTTTTATTTTGAGACCTACCTACCTGAATATGCAGCAATGTATGACAAATTACCTATAAGTGCCTTTGTAACGGATCCTGAGACACCTTCTCCTGATATGAACCTACCAAACTTACAGTTTTGGAACTGTATGGACTATGGTGTAGTGTCAGTTGATAAGAAGTTCATTGGTTCAATGGATTTTGAATGTTACACTCGTGATCATGGTAATGTAAAAGGCACTTATGTATGCACAATTGATAACTACCACCACGATCCAGACTACGTAGATTGGGCAACAAGTGAAAATCCTGCCGAACATAAGTCTCATAACCTAATTGAACTTGAAAATGGGCAGTATGCACTGTATCCAAACAATAGATTACGTATTTTTGATAATAGTCTGACTCCTGTTGATCCAAAGGTACCTGACTTTAAGGTTTCAACTCAATATTACCAAGTTGAAAATGGTTTTGAACGCCTTGGAATGGGACGAGAAGATGAATATCACTGGAAAACAGCAAAAGAACGTGAAGAAGAGGAAAATAAATAGCATTAAGGGATAGCAACCCCTTTAAAAGTTCTGATTTCATGTAAATCAGGAGCTAAAATGGGACAATCACCTGTCGATAGAGATTCTAACTACATGAGAGAAATGTGGGGTACCACTCATCTTGTCACTGACTACTACGCGGATAATCAAATGCACGATTTTTTGGACAACATAGGTAATCATCAACATCAAAAGATGCTTAGAGAGATTGCTAATGATGATATGACGCCTAAAAAGCACGATTTTAAGACTCAGAACGAACTTCACGAGAAGATTCGTAATGATGATGATTATGATGATTGGGGATATGGTACAGAACCCACTTATGGTCAGATTTCTGAGTAGTGGGTATAAATAATTGAACGAAAAGTACCAATTCGATGCCAGTTCAGAAGGTCTCCAGAGCATTTAAAGACATTAGTTTTGCTTTTGATCCACATCCTGTGACAAAAGACCTTCCTGTATTGACAAATGAACGTGCAATCCGTCGATCTGTACGTAATTTAGTCGAAACTATACCAACTGAGCGATATTTTAACTCCACTCTTGGCACAAGAATCCGTAGAAGTCTCTTTGATTTCGTGGATTATGCGACTGCAACTGTTATTGAAGATCAAATCATCAATACAGTTGAATTTTATGAACCAAGAGTGAATAATTTACGTGTCAACGTTGATCCAAGACCTGATGATAATAGTTTTGACGTAAAAGTAGTTTTCGATATTGTGGGGCAAGAGGCTCCAACGCAACAATTTTCGTTCTTATTAGAGGCAACACGATAAACAATGCCTTTTACACAGTTTACTAACTTAGATTTCGATCAGATTAAGACAGAAATTAAGTCTTATCTCCGTGCTAACTCAAATTTCACGGATTTTGACTTTGAAGGTTCTAATTTCTCTGTCCTGATTGATACTCTTGCATACAATACCTACATTAATGCATTTAATTCTAACTTGATTGTCAATGAATCCTTTCTGGATTCAGCAACAGTAAGAGAAAATGTAGTATCTCTTGCAAGAAACATTGGTTACGTACCACGCTCTAAGAGTGCTGCACAAGCGTATGTAACCTTCAGTGTACCTACAGATGATACAGGTGCATTTATGACCCTTCAAGCGGGTCTGACTTGCGTTGGAGCATTCAATAATACATCATATCGATTCTCTTTACCAGAAGATGTAAGTGCAACTATTGTAAATGGAGTTGCAACATTTGGTACAGCAGATAAACCTATACAGATCTATCAAGGATCATTCCTGACAAGACAGTTTTTAGTTAATCAGTCAGTTGATCAGAGATTTATTATTGATAACCCTAATATTGATGCATCGACTATTAGAGTCTATGTTAAGGGTATCAATGATACTGGTCTTGGTAGAGAGTTCAAGCACGTTGATAATATCCTTAATCTGAATAAAAACTCTGAGATCTTCTTGTTACAAGAAGTTCAGGATGAAAGATATGAGTTGTTATTTGGTGATGGATACTTTGGTAAGCAGTTAGAGAATAATGCAGTTATTACTGTAAGATATATTGTTACTGATGGTGCAGCAGGTAATGGTGCATCAGAGTTTGATTTCCAAGGAAACTTTATTGATGATGCAGGAATCAGACTAATTCCTACGTCCTCTATCACCGTTAATACCGTCCAGAAGGCGATGAATGGTGGTGAGATAGAGGAAGTATCCTCCATCAAATACTTCGCTCCTAGACTCTATTCTGCACAGTACAGAGCAGTCACTGCAAGGGATTATGAGGCAATCATTCAGTCGATTTATCCCAATACAGAGTCTGTTGCAGTTGTTGGTGGTGAAGAACTAACACCTCCCAGATATGGTAGTGTTCAGATCAGTATTAAACCCAAGAACGGTACATATGTTTCTGACTTTGATAAGCAGAACATCCTGAATAAGATCAAAAATTACTCAATTGCAGGGATCAATCAGGAGATTGTAGATCTCAAGATTCTCTATGTTGAGATTGATTCTTCAATTTACTATAACACCGCACAGATTTCAAGTTCTAATGCTTTAAGAACTAATGTAATCAATGCCCTTACTTCATATTCTAAGGACGTTGATATGAATAAATTTGGTGGACGATTTAAGTACAGTAAGATTCTGCAATTGATCGATAGGGTTGATAGTGCAATCACTTCTAATATCACTAAGGTGAAGATTAGAAGAGATATGAAAGCATTGGTTGGTCAATTTGCACAGTATGAAGTGTGCTTTGGCAATAGATTCAATGTTAAACCTAATGGATTGAATATTAAATCTACTGGATTTAAGATTGCTGGGGAATCATCAACTGTTTACATAACAGATACGCCTCAAATCATAACAGGAACTCCAGGAAATCAATCTAATGTAAACAACAGAACTCAAGCATCTGAGGTATTCCTTTCAAGACCTCAAGTTCTTTCTGCAGAAAAGGGAACACTTTCGTTAGTTAAGAATGATGCAAACGGAAACAGAGTAGTTGTTGCTAAAGATGCTGGTTATGTTGACTACAAGAAAGGTGAAGTAATTCTTAACACCATAAACATTGTAGAAACTGAAAGACCCAATAATATTGTTGAGATTCAAGCATTCCCAGAATCAAATGATGTTATTGGTCTTAAGGATCTTTATCTCAGTTTTAATGTTTCAAGTAGTACAATAAATATGGTTAAAGATGTGATTGCATCTGGTGAAGATATTTCTGGCGTAGCATTTACAAGAGATTATTACACTTCAAGTTATTCTAACGGAGCATTAGAGAGGAAATAAAATATGTCGCAATTTGAGAAGAGAGTGCAACTCAATAAAATTATTGAGAGCCAACTTCCAGAGTTTCTAGTTGCCGATTTTCCAAAGGCAGTTGACTTCTTCAGACAATATTATATCTCCCAAGAACATCAGGGAGGTAACGTTGATCTGGTCGATAACCTCGATCGTTATATAAGAGTCGATAACTTAGTTCCTGAAGTTGTTGTTGGTAAAACAACTCTTTCCTCTGATATTACTAATACTTCATCTACAATTACCGTTGGATCAACCAAAGGTTTTCCCGATGAGTATGGTCTATTAAAGATTGATGATGAAATCATTACCTATACAGGTAAAACGGACACAACTTTTACTGGTTGTATTCGTGGATTTAGTGGTGTTACTGGATATAATGTAGGTATTAGTAGTTTTATTAATGATGTTAATAAGCAGAATGTAATTTTTAGTACATCTGTTGCTGCATCACATACTGCTAATAGTGATGTCACCAACCTCAGCGTTATCTTTTTACAAGAGTTTTATAAAAAACTTAAGAGGACTTTCACACCTGGTCTTGAAGAAGCTGATTTTGTTTCTGATCTTGATGTTGGCAACTTTGTAAAAAGTGCAAGATCATTCTATCAATCTAAGGGTATTGCAGAATCTGTAAAAATTCTGTTCAAGGTCCTTTATGGTGTAGAAGCACAGGTACTTGATCTTGAAGACAGACTGATAAAAGCATCAAGCGCAGATTATATTAGAAGAGAGGTTGCAGTTGTTGAGTCAATTTCAGGTGATCCATTTGGTTTAGAAGGTCAGACAATTTATAAATCCAATGATACTTCTACCAGTGCATCTGTATCTGATGTAGAAATTTTTACTAGAAATAATAAATCATATTATAAACTTGGATTGTTTATTGGATATAATGAAAGAGATTTAATAGAAGGCATATTCAAAGTTCCAGGTTATAGTAAAGCATTAGAACCTGCATCTGTCGGTGCGGAGGTAATTTCTGTTGACTCTACGATCGGTTTTCCAGAATCTGGCACTGTAATCTCTGGTAATAATACTATTACTTACACTTCTAAGAGTGTTAATCAATTCATTGGATGCTCTGGAGTTGTAGAGGCAATATCAGCAACAGACCCAGTTCGTGCAAATGAAACTGCTTTTGGGTATGAAGGTGGAGATATTAATAAGAGAGTTGATGTAAGACTGACAGGCGTATTGTCAGAATTTGTACCTCTGGGAGAAATTTCTTTAGTAGATGTTGGTGAGGAGATCTTTGTAAAAAATATTGGTGAAGTAATTGAAAATCCTCAGACAAAAACATACAAGCAAGTATTTGCTAATTCTTGGATTTACAATACAGCATCAAGATTTAAAGTATCATCAATCTCAGGTCCAACTTTTACATTGATGACTTACATTGATAAGTCTTCTCTTAGAGTTGGAGATGAAGTTGATGTTCTGCTTAGAAATAGTGAAACTGTAGTATCAAGTAATGCTACAGTCAATACAATAAATCAATCATTAAATCAAATCACACTCAGCAATCTTTCACCAACTTTTGTTGCAGGTCCAAATACTAAGTATGATATTCGTAGAAAAATTAGAAAAGTAACATCATCTTCAGTCAGTTTAAATCATGGAAATAATGCATTTATTTCTGATATTTTAAATGTGTACACTGATGACAATTCAACCTTTGGTTATGTTGCATCTAATTCTTTACCAAATTATACTATTAACGATGAAATTATCACATCAAGTGTGCCAAATGGAAATGGTGTAAATTTTGGTGACTATGATAGTGTAAAGCAAGCATATTCAATTATTAAATTCCCATCTAATGTATCTTTCATTGATGGTGATCAGGTTGTATATAACTCAGACACACCTCTACCTGGATTGAATGTTGGAGAAATTTATTATGTAAGAATCGTTGCACCAAATCAAATTAGATTATATGTATCTAAATCTCTTCTTTCTGGTACAGCATTTGTAACATTTAAAGCAAATGGATCTACATCTTCACACAAATTTACTCTCAAGCGTCATAGAAACCCAATCTTAGATTCAAATAAGATTCTGAGAAAAATTCCAATCACAAAAAACTTACTTGATAAGGTTGGATCCAAGAGAAATGTAGGTAATATTGGTGTTTTAGTTGATGGCGTTGAAATTACAAGTCCAGACTCTAGAAATAGCATTTATAGTGGACCAATATCTAAATTCGAAGTCTTCAATGGTGGATCTAATTATGATATAGTCAGACCACCCAGTATTAAAATATCTGCAGGCATAGGAACAACTGCACTTGTAGAACCAATTATTATTGGTTCAGTTAAAGATGTATTGGTAGATCCACAGGACTTTGATATTGATGATATTCTTAATATCACAGTAACTGGTGGAAATGGATCTGGTTGTGTTTTAAAACCAATTCTTGGTGATAGATTCCGCGAGATGGAATTTGATAGTCGTGAAATTGGATTCAATGGTGGTATTGATATTAATGATGAAACAATCAGTTTTCTTCAACCACACAATCTTGTAAATGGTGAGCACATCATTTATAATCAAAATGGTAATAATCCACTCCCAATCGGCATTTTTGATGATGCTGCACAAGCAATTACTGATTACTTGGGAAGTGGTGATGAATATGTTGCTCAAGTCGTTAATGCATCCACAATCAAACTTTATAAAACCGATGGTGATGCTCAAGCAGGAATTAACACAATTGGATTTACCACAACAACTTCAGCACCTGGTATTCATAAATTTAGAACTCTTTCCAAGAGAACTCTAAGATCAATTAAAGTTTTAAATGAAGGTTCTGGATATCAATATCGAAAGTTGAGAGTTCCTTCTAGTGGAATTTCTACAGAATATAACACACTTACATTTGAAAATCATGGGTTCTCCAATGGTGATGTTGTAAATTATTCCACAAGTGGAACAGTTGCATCTGGATTATCGACTTCAAATAGATATTCTATCAATTTGATTGATAATAATAGTTTCAGATTAATTAATGTTGGGGTTGGTGGAACTGTAACGACAGATCTTACACGGGGAAAATATGTAGAATTTGGTGACAAGGGAACTGGATATCATATTTTCCAGTATCCAGAAATTGAAATTAATGCCAATGTTTCATATGGATCCTCAATTAAGGGATCGTTTACCTTTACTCCTATTGTAACTGGACCAATTGTTGACACATATTTGTATGAAAATGGTAGTGGATATGGTTCAGATATATTAAATCTTGAAAAGACTCCAACAATAACTCTTGTTAATGGTAAATCTGCACAATTGAATGCAGTTGTATCTAATGGAAGAATTATTGATGTTCAAGTTTTAAGTAAAGGATCTGAGTATTTTTCAACACCAGATCTTATTGTAAGTGATGGTAAAGAAGGAAGCGGAGCAATTCTTAGACCTGTAATCGTCAATAATCAAATCGATAGTGTCATTATTATCAATGGTGGTATTGGATATGATGAAGCATCTGTAAACATTCAAATTAAACCAAGAGGTGCTGGGGCAATATTTGGTATTAACATTAGAGAATTAAAAGTAAATGATGCTCAGAGATTTGGAGAGTATGCAAAACTGAGAACTCCAAAGATATTCTCAAACTTAGAAGAGAATAATACTGAAACTGGTGTTGTTTATGGAATGTATGGTTATTCTGAGGATCTTGCAAACTTCTATGGTGATGATGGACAAGATCACTCACCTATTATTGGTTGGGCGTATGATGGAAATCCAATTTATGGTCCATATGGTTATGATGATCCAGAAAATATTCAATCTGGAGTTGTAATTCTTAAGACTGGATATGAATTAAATGCTACTGTAGTTAACGATAGACCATCAACATCAACATTTGATGCTGGATTCTTTATTGATGATTATCGTTTTACAAACTCGGGACATCTTGATGAACATAATGGAAGATTCTGTAAGACACCAGAATTTCCAGATGGAGTTTATGCTTATTTTGCTGGAGTAACTACCAGCATTACTTCTAATAAGTTAGAACCATTTTATCCATATTTTATCGGCAATAAGTTCAGATCTCCATTTATTAGTGAAAATAGCATATTAAATCAATCCTTTGATTTCAATAATTCCAATCTTGTCAGAAATACGTTCCCATATAATGCAAATAATCCTAATGCAGGATATGATTTTTATACAGAATCTTATAAAGATTATGAACAAATCAGTGAAATAGAATCTACTTTTAAGGGTAATATTACTGATATAAGAATTGATGATGGTGGTACAGGATATAGGATTGGTGAAGCAATAGATTTTGATTTCACAGGAACGGGCGGAAATGGTCTCAGAGCGGAAGTTTCTGAGTTAGTAGGTAAAGACATCAGTGCCCTCCAAACAACCTTAAACAGGTACGAAAATAGTGTTCTGGTGTGGGATACTGACAATCAAGTATCTGCATATTTCAGAAGTGGATTTGATTTAAAAAATAATGATACTGTTATTGTTACTGGTCTTTCAACATCAACAGCAGGTCTTTATGGATCTCAAAGAATTGGATTGACCACAGAGACTGTCAGTCTTGCTCAGTCAATGACATCATATAATAATCTTGTTGGTGGAAAATATGAAGATATTGTTGTAAGAAATATTCCACAAAATGTTTCTATCGGTGGAAGTATTGTTATTGGGACTGAAACAATGAAGGTCCTGAATAATTATTATAATGGTGTTATTAGAGTAAAGAGATATGCTGAAACAACTGTTGGTCATTCAGATGGATCAACAGTATCAATTCAGAATGATAGATTGTTATTATCTGCTAAAACACCCAAATTTGAGTCTAAGAGAAATGATCTTGTATATTTTAATGCTAAAGATTCCGTTGGTCTTGGAACAACATCTGGTGGTGCAATAAGTAAAACAATTACCGTTAATCAGACATCAACAAACATTTCTATCCCATATAATGCAATCTATCTGCCAAATCATCCATTCAAAACTGGACAGAGAGTTACATTTACTAAGTCTAATCTTGCTGGTGTAGATTCTTTGATTGTTGGAAATGATGATACTTCATTGAATACATTCTTTATTCCAGATACAAATACTTTAACATCTGACGTTTATGTAATCAACAAGGGTAGAAACTACATTGGATTAACAACACAAATTGGGTTGACGACTAATACATATGGTTTATTCTTCTACAGTGATGGCACTGATAATTCTGAATACCTTTTAGAATCCAATTTCTCACAACTTACTGCAGATATTGATAGAGTAACAACGGTCGTAAGTACAGGATCATCACATGGTTTACAAGGTGGTGATGAAATTAAATTAACTGTCAGACCAAATACAATCGTAGGTCTTGGCACTACAGCAGCATTATCATTATCACTTGGGACCGAAGATAAAACTCTTCTTGTCAATAGAGTTGGTGTTGATTCATCCCAATTCAGTACAGCAAATAACACAGTTACAATAAACAATCATGGATATAAAACTGGAGATAAACTCTATTACACCAGTACTGAAGTAGCAACAGGTCTCTCAACAGGAACATATTATGCTGTTGTAGAAACTTCTAATACATTTAGACTTGCTGAGACTAAGTATGAGAGTAATCCAATTACAGAGAAAACAATAAGTATTGCTGGTGTTGGTAACTCTGAGCATTCATTTGCATTGGTAAATCCAAAGATTGATGTTGTAAGAAATTCCGATCTTAAATTCCTTGTACATGATCCTTCTCTCAATGGATATCAATTAAAGATTTACAAGGATAATGATTTTACCAATGAGTACATCACGTCATTTGATGATTCTAATTTCAACGTTGTTGGTGTTGGTACCGCAGGTCTGGGTATAGCAGCACCAGCATCTGTTACTCTTAAGTATTCTGACAATGTTCCATCAAAACTGTACTATACTTTAGAAAAGTCTGGATACATTAGTACCTCCGATATAGATGTTAATCAATATTCTCAGATAGAGTATGTTGATAGTGAATATAACGGAACATACAATATTTTTGATGTAACTAATACAACATTTACAATTTCACCAACTACCACTCCTACAGTATTATCATATGATGATGATCAATGTGATGTCTTAGAATATAATACAAAGTCATCTACTGCAATAAATGGTTCTATTGCAAAAGCAAAGATCATCTCTGAAGGTTATGGTTTTAACCAATTACCAAAACTTTCTAAGATAACAACAGTTGATGGTAGAGATGCAAATGTTGTTGCAATTTCAACATCAGTTGGAAATATAAAGAACGTTAGAATTAGAGATATTGGATATGATTATTCTTCTGACTTAACTTTGAGACCAGAAGTATTTGTACCTCCAGTAGTTGGTGTTGATAACTTAGATACAATAGAATCTTTTGAGATCTTATCCTCTGGTAAATATTATGTAACTCCACCCAACTTACTGGTAGTTAATAATGTAACTAATGAAGTTGTTGATGATAGTTCTTTAATTGCAGAAGCACCAAACGGTACTATTTCGAATATAATTCAGATAGCACCGATCTTTGGTCTTAAATCACAACCACATAGAGTTGTTGCCATTGACAACTCAAATGGTGTTGGAATTTCAACAATGACCTCAAATACTTCAGGTATTGTTACTTGTTATTTAAATACACCTCTGGTTGGTTTTAATGTTCCACCATTTAAGACTGGAGATAAGATTTATGTTGAAGGAATTGAATTAGATAGTTCCGATGGAACAGGATTTAATTCTGCAGATTATGGACATAGACTGTTTAATATTACTTCATATGTAAATAGCAATCCAGCGGTACTTGAATTTAGTATTGTTGATGATAGTGGAATTGGATTAAGTACCAATACTGGAATTGCTAAGACGGTTCAATCTGGATATGCAAATATTGTCAATGAATCAATTTATCCATCAATTGAGATTAACAAGAAGAGGGGAGTATTTTCTGAAAATGAGCAACTCTTTATCTCCCGCAACGGTAGTGGATTTATTGAACAGAATGTCTTTGTTACTAAAGTTAGAACTGAATACATTAAAGTAAAAGGAAGATTTGCACTTAGAATTGGAGATAAAGTAAAAGGAAAAGTAAGTGGTGTGATTGCTGATATAACAAGTGTGAGCGAAAATAGATCCAAGTATAAGATAGATTATTCTTCCAAACAAGAACTTGGATGGAGAAAAGAAACTGGTATGCTTGGTAATGATTATTATGTCGTACCAGACAATGATTATTTCCAGAATCTTTCATATTCTATTAAGAGTCCAATTACTTGGGATGAGTTCTCAAATCCCGTAAATGGTGTACTTCATCCAGCAGGATTGAAAAACTTTGCTGATGTTGGAATTACTTCATCTGCAAATGGTTCAGTTGGTCTTGCCGGAACAACATCTGCAATCGCAGTTCTTGATATTATTGAAGAAAAGAGAGTTGATACCATTAACTACTTTGATACTGTTACAGATTCCGATACAAAGACAAATCCAGAACAGTCTAAATTCCTGAAGTTTAAAAATAGAAAACTAGCAAACTTCACTGAATGTAGAACCAATAGAGTTCTTATTCATGACGATATTAGTGACAAGTTCTCTAATAAAGATAACCAAGATTTGTTCCTTGAAGTTGATGACATCTCTCTAATCGACACTAACGTAAGATATACTATTCAAATTATTGATCCAGATACGTCAGAGTCTCAACTTTCTGAATTGGTAGTTCAATCTACCAATACAAATATCTTCTTATTTGAAAAATTTACTCTATCAAATCTACAGAATCCTAACAAGTTGGGAACATTTACTGCAGAAATTGATAATTTCTCAAGAAAAACCTTAGTTTTCACCCCAGAAGATCCATTTAATAAAGATCATGATATTAAAGTTATCAAGAAAACTTATCTTACATCCACAAGTGGAATTGGTACACAATCTGTAGGACAAGTAAGTATTACAGGATCTAATGTTAATGGTATTGGTACTGTCGGCACTGCCACAAGTATTGGAAATCTTGTCAAGTTCCCTGAAGGAGAATTCAACTCATTATTTGCTAGTGTAGAAATTACAAATTCAGTTTTAGCAGAGACTGAATATATTGAGGCAATGTTAAATTATGATGGAACAGACTTGTATCTTAGTGAGTATTATTTTGATACTCAAACATTATCATATAGTGCTTCTACTGTAGGAATTTTAACTGCGAAGTTAGAAAATGGATTAGTCAATCTGAATGTAATCAATACAGATGATGAATACACAATCACTGCTAGATCCAATATTGTCGGATTTGGTACAACCTCTGTAGGCATCGGAACATATAGTTTCTTAGTTGCTGGACAGTCTTCTGGAGAAGAATTCTCTGCAAGAAAAGAATCAACTTATGCACATGGAACTGGTCCTATTAGAGTTGGAACTTTTAGCACTATTAGAGATACATCAGTATCTTCTCTTGTAAGAGTATCTGCAGGAAGTACAATAGTAATGCATCAGGTTGCAGCACTATTCAATATACAAGAAGAAGAAGTTACAGTTACTGATGGACCATTCTCCGCTGTTAATACAACTATTGGAATTGGAACATTTGTTGGAGAATATAGTGGAGGAAGTAATTTCTACGTTAACTTTATTCCAGATGCAGGATATGATGTTGAACTTCAATCTTTTAATGAAGTAGTAAACACCTTTAGTGATTTTGATAACGAACCAGATGAATTGCAATATGGATCTGCAAATGAAGAAATCTTCTTAACTGCGTATGATGGTATCAATGGTGATAGAGGAAATAAAGATAACTTTACATTGAAGCATGATGGAAATGTTATTTACACTAAGGTATTCAATCCAACACAATCTACACAACTAGATCTTTCAACTGGTGTATTCACTATTCAGGATCACTTCCTTAATACTGGTGAAGAATTGATTTATAAACCAGATTCTACATTTGTTGGTGTTGCTGCTAGTGCCGTTGGTATTGGACAGACTCTGAATAGTGTAGGTGTCTTGACTGATAGACTTCCAGAAACTGTATTTCCAATTGCTCTCACACCAGATACATTTAAGTTATCTACAAGAAGAGATTATGCCAATATTGGAATTGGAGTTACATTCACAGATACTGGTGTAGGAAATGCACATAAACTTGAGATGACTAATAAGTTATCCAAGACTGTTATTTCTCTTAATGGTATTGTACAGCAACCATTAACCTTTACACCTATCAATCATTCACTTGCATACAATAGTGGATCAATTTCTGCAGGTATTGCAACATTTAATATTACTGGTATTTCTTCAGTTCAACCCAGAGATATTCTTAAAATTGATGATGAATACATGAAGGTTGTTGAAGTTGGTGTAAGCACTAACGTTGGTGGACAACTTCTTGGACCTATTAATGGTGTTATTGTAGCAGGAAGTGCGGCAACATTCCCAACAGTTTCTGTTATTAGGGGAACATTTGGAAGCACTGCAGCATCACACACTGACGGTGCAAATGTTCAGATTTATAGAGGATCTATCAACATTGTTGAAAATAAAGTTTACTTTGCTGAGGCACCAAGAGGCAATACAAGAGCAAGGAGAAATGCAACTAACATTCCTTATGCTAAGACACAATACTCAGGTAGAACTTTCTTAAGATCAAATTACGATACCAATATCGTATTTGATGATATTTCTGACCAATTTACTGGTGTTGGAAGAACATATACAATGTCAGCATCTGGTTTGAATACTTCTGGTGTTGATATTGGTAATGGTCTTGTATTGATAAATGGTGTATTCCAAACACCAACAACTATTAATAATGAAGGTAATAATTACCAATTTGTCAATGATAATATCGCAGGAATATCCACAATTCAGTTCACTGGTATTTCTTCATCAGATGGCACAAAGATTCAATCTGATTTCGATGTAAATCAAAATCAACTTCCAAGAGGTGGTCTAATTGTTTCCTTAGGTTCTACTCCTGGTCTTGGATATGCACCACTTCATGGAGCAGAAGTAAAGGCAGAACTTACTGGTGGAGTTATAACCGATGTAATTGGTGTTAGTACTTATCAAAATCCTGTTGGTATTGAAACTGCAGATTATAATAAGACAACAGGTGTTATTAAAATTGAAACAAGCACCAATCACTATCTGAAGGGTGGTGATAGAGTTCAATTAGTTGGTCTTCACTTTACTTGTGCTCAAGCACATGCTGGAGTCACCACAACAATCTTCCCAGATCACGATCGCTCATTTGATATTGTAAATATTCTTTCCAATAGAGAATTGGAAGTTCAGGTTGGTCCTAGCACAATCGCACATAATTATGTTGGATTTGGTAGTATTTTCCAATATTTTACTTTAAATACTGGATCTGGATATAGAGGACCTGTATCTATTGGTGTTACTGATCTTGCATTTGAACATAGATTTGTTAGATCTGCAGCAGATTCAATTACCGATGATGCATCAAATACATACACACCAACTGCAGCATCATTTACTTCGCATACAGGTCAACTGATACTTACAATTCCAGGTCACTCACTGACTACTGCAAACACAGTTGCTATTGATACCGAATCTTTAGTATTCACCTGCTCTGAGGATGATTTCTTAACTGAACAATCATATCCAAGAGCAACTGATCCTGTTGCAGGTATTCAAACTGCTATTACATCAGTAACTACCAATACTATCACAGTCAATGTTGGACCAGCTGGTGGTGCAGGACAAGGTGCTGCAGTTTCAGTAACAGTTGGTGCAGGTGGAACTCTTGCATTTAGTGTTGATCAGGGAGGCACTGGATACGTAAATCCAAGAATTATTATTCCAGAACCAGTATATGAGAATCTTTCTATTGAAGGTGTTTCTAGACTTGGTATTGGTACAACCACTGATACTGGAAGTAACTTACTTATGAATGTTACGATTGGTGCAGCAAGTACCAATGTTGGTATTGGATCCACATTATTTGAAGTTGATTCGTTCAAGATTACGCGACCTGGTTATTCTTTCCAAGTTGGAGATGTATTTAAAGTAGTTGGTCTTGTAACAGCAGCACATCTTAGTGAACCAATTGAAGAATTTAAACTTGAAGTTGTTGAAATCTTCAATGACAAGTTTTCATCTTGGTCATTTGGTGAAATGGATTATATTGATAATACTAAAAATCTACAAGATGGTAAGAAGAAAAGATTCCCACTGTTCTATCAAGGTGAACTGCTAAGTTTTGAAATTGATCCAGATGATCCACTTTCTGGCGCTATTGATTTGGATGCACTTCTGATTATATTTGTAAATGGTGTTCTACAGGAACCTAAGAAGGCATTTACATTTACTGGAGGAACGTCTTTCCTCTTCTCTGAAGCACCCAAAGAATCTGACGATGTAGACATTTTCTTCTATAAAGGTCAAGATGGAGTTGATATTAGTGTTATTGATGTCCAAGAAACTGTTAAAGTAGGAGATAAACTCCTAGTTAGAAAAAATCCTCTGTTCCCATCAACATTATCACAGACACGAAATAGGACATTGTTTGATATCTTAGGATCCGATATAATTGAAACTGATAATTATGTTGATATTGGTATTGATGAAACCAACTTCAAACCATTAGATTGGACTAAGCAAAAGGTTGATATGTATATTAAGGGTGATGTTGTTTATAAGACAAGACCTGTCTATGAACCAAATATCTATCCGACAGCAAAGGTTATTGGTTCTATTGATGATTCTGCTACCAATATATTTGTTGATGATGCACAATTCTTTAACTATGAAGAAGATAATTATGGAGTTCTGATTAATAATGTTGATGCTTTAGTTGTAGACAGTAATGATCCAGTTTCTGCGGCATTTACAGCAACTGTTGGTACCTCTGGAACTATTACTGCTATTACAGTTACAAATGTTGGTTCTGGATACTCTGCAACTGGAACTATTCCAATTAAGTTTAGTGCTCCAGTGACTATCGGTACTGGTATCGGAACTGTTGCTGCAGGTGAAGCAACCTTAACAAATGGATCTGTCTCCAGTGTTTCAATTACTAATATTGGTCTTGGATATACAAATACAAATCCACCACAACTAATTACAGTTATTCCAGAGGCATCAACTGAAGAAATTGATAATATTTCAAATGTAGAAGGATTTGCTGGAATTATCACTGGAATAAGTACAACTACTGGAACTGGCGGTCATGGACTTGCATTAAAAATTAACTTTAATGCACTTGCTAGTGATGCTAATGATCTTGCAGTTGGTTATCCAATTTTAATCAGTAATACTAAAGTTGGTACTGGAGTAACATCCGTTGATAGTGGAGATGGATCAACTGTTGGAATTGGAACAACATTCCTTGATAATGTTTATATTGTCCATTCCAAGACTAATCAAGGACCAATAGCTGAAATTACTTGTAATATTCATACAAATAGTGCAGTAGTAGGATTAGCAACTACAGGGTTCTATAATCCACTTAATGTTGGTTTAACAACTTCTCTAGGAACCCTTTCTTGGGGAAGATTATTTAATTATGATAATCGCAGTCAACCAGTTTCATTTGGAGCAACAGGGTTAACTGTTGATGCTGAATTAAGTACATTCCCTACAATTCAGAGAAGGGGATATGGATTGAAGAATAATGGATCTATTAGTGCCCGCTCTACCATATAAATACATAAAAAAAGATAACAATGCCAGCACTTGTTACTGATAAATTTAGAATTCTGAATGCCAGTAATTTTGTAGATTCAGTTGATAATACATCCAATTCATATTATATAACTGTAAATCTTGCAAATCCTACTGCCGTTGGATTTGGTAGAACTACAACTTGGAATACATCACCCCCATCTCCATTGGATAGCATTTCTTCTAATGCTCATTCGGGCGATGTCTCTCTTTATGGTAAGAAAGTTTCTTCTGCTAATATTCGTAGAATTATTAGAAGAATTGATTGGGTTGCAGGGACAAGATATGAAATGTATCGGGATGACTACAGCATTCAAAATCCATCTCCACTGACAAATGCATCTAGATTATATGATGCAAATTACTATGTAATGAACTCTGATTTTAGAGTTTACATCTGTATTGAGAATGGGTCTGATGGAGATACACCTAAGGGCAATGTTTCTCAAGATGAACCAACATTTACTGATCTAGAACCTTCAAGAGCTGGTGATAGTGGTGATGGATATATTTGGAAGTATCTGTTTACAATTTCACCAAGTGACATTATCAAATTTGACTCCACAGAATATATAACTGTTCCCAATGATTGGGCAACAAGTACAGATCCACAAATTAGAGCTGTTAGAGAATCTGCAGACTCTTCTGTAAATTCAAATCAAATTAAGACCGTATTTATTGAAAAAGGTGGATCTAATTACTCAAATGGATTAGGACAAGAGTTAGATATTATTGGCGATGGAACTGGTGGAAGAGTAAGGGTTGATGTTGTTGGTGGAAAAATTACAAAAACTACTGTTACCTCTGGTGGTAGTGGATATAGTTATGCTTTAGTTGATTTGGGTCCATTAAATTCATTTACAACTGGAACAAGCGCAAAGTTGGTTCCAATAATTCCACCATCTAGAGGTCATGGATATGATATCTACAGTGAATTAGGAACTGATAAAGTTCTCGTTTATGCAAGATTTGATGATTCCACTAAAGATTTTCCAGTAGATACAACATTTGCTCAGGTTTCTATTGTAAAAAATCCAACTAGTGTTGGAACCGCACAAGTATACACAGAAAATACTTTTAGTGGATTGAATTCACTGAAATTCTCTTCAGTAACTGGAAATCCAGTTGTGGGAGAAAAGATTCAACAAGGTGTAGCAAATGGAGTTGGTATTGCGTTTGGATATGTTGCATCATACGATACTGAGACCAAGGTTCTAAAATATTTCCAAGATCGATCTCTGTATTTTAACGCAACTACTTTTGATCAGCAAGATTATGTTGGAATTTCTACTAATGGTAGAGCATATCCATTTGAATCATCAGCAAATCAAATTTCAGGACAAACTTCTGGATTCAGTGGATCTATTGATACAGGATTTTCTGGAATCACAACAAATCCATCTGGTCAAAAGTTAATTAACCTTGGTGTTAATTTCACAGCAGGGTTGGCGTCTCCTGAAATAAATAAAGGGTCAGGGGATTTAATTTATCTGGACAATAGACCTTCTATTTCTAGAAACTCGCGCCAAAAAGAAGACATCAAAATTATACTGGAATTCTAAACCATGCCACAGAAGACTAATTTAAACGTAAGTCCTTATTACGACGACTTTAATAAGGATGATAATTTTTACAGAGTTCTTTTTAAACCTGGATATCCAGTTCAAGCGCGAGAACTGACGGGTCTTCAATCGATTTTACAAAACCAGATAGAATCCTTTGGTAGTCACATCTTTAAAGAAGGTTCTATGGTGATTCCTGGCGGAATCACTTGTGATAATAATTTTACAACAGTTAAAGTTTTAAATAATCATCTAGGTATAGATATAACCGTTTATCTAGATTCACTCGTTTCTGCTAATAATGGCAGGGGTGCTCTTGTTTCTGGTCAATCTTCCGATGTTGTTGGAAGAATTAAGGGATATCTATTACCTCCAGCAGAGGGTGTAAGTGATATTACATTATTTGTAAAATATCGTGACGGTGGTAGTGACAACGAAACTGTAGAATTTCAAGATGGTGAAATATTACTTCTTCAAGAAAATGTAACCTATGGAAATACAACTTTAAATAGTGGCGATAGTGTAATTACTCTTACATCAACAGGTGCGACTAGCATTGGATATTCTGTTGGTGTAGCAAAAGGCGTATATTTCATTAGAGGAACTTTTATAGATGTTCCCACATCATCTATTGTTCTTGATCCATATACTACAGATGTATCATATCGTGTCGGATTTGATATTCTTGAGCAAGTAGTTACTGCTGATGAAGATGGATCTCTTAATGATAATGCTAAGGGATTTACTAACTATGCAGCACCTGGTGCTGATAGATTAAAAATTACAGTCAAGTTAACTAAAAAGCAACTTCAAGACTACGAAGATGTTAACTTTGTAGAGTTGGTAAGAATTGATAAGGGTGAAATTAAAAGCATTCAAGATAGTTCAACTTATAGTGTAATTAAGGATTACTTTGCTAAGAGAACGTTTGATGAGTCTGGTAGTTATGCGGTAGATGCATTTAAAGTCGATATTGCCGAAACTTTAAATGATGAAACTGGAAATGGTGGACTTTACAGATCCGATGAACTGACTGAGCAAGGAAATGTCCCTACAGAGGATTTAATGTCGATTAGACTGTCTGCAGGGACAGCATACGTTAGAGGATATGATATTGATCTAGATTCTTCTGTAGTTGTTGATGTAGAAAAACCAAGAACAACAAAGAAAGTTAACAGTGCATTAATCCCATTTGCAATGGGAGGACTTCTAAAAGTTCACAATGTACGAGGAACTCCTTACATTAATATTGGAGCACCAATTTCTGGTAATAATGATAATACAATTGAACTTTATAATAGAGTAAGAAATTCTAGCAATACTGCATCAATTGGTAATAGTGCCAAGAAAATTGGTGAAGCAAGAGTTTATTGGTATGGAGTTTCTGATGCACCATATACAGGTGCTACAACTCAATGGGATCTATATCTGTATGATATACAGACTTTCACCACAATCTATCTTGCAAATGCATTCCCTGCAGCAGACGTTCCACTTACATCTTATGTAAGAGGTGTTTCTAGTGGTGCTACAGGATATATCCATGAAACTGTAAATAACGTTGGTGGATATAATCTTGTTCAAACTTCTGGAACTTTCTTAGTTGGTGAAAAAATAATCATCAATGAGAATGAAAGATTCCAGACAAGTTTAATAGCAGTAAATCAGTATACTGTTGAGGATATTAAATCAGTTTATCAAAATTCTGATGCACTGAATACTGATTTAGGAAGTGATTTTATTGCAGACACTGTACTTCATGAAAAAATTCTCCCTAATTTCTCTGCACTAGATAAACTGACAATATCTGGAGGAAATACTGGCGCAGTTTCTGGCAAGTTCTTCAATGCTGTTACTGGTATTAAGACTGAAGCAATTATCAAATATCAAACTGGAACTGCTGATCCAAACTTCAATATCATTACAGGTATTGCTGCAAATGGAACTTCTATCACTTTATCTTCTGGATCACCATCATCTGTTAACGGAATTTATAGCAACAATGTTACCAATGGAGACTCACAATTCTCCTTGATGGTTCCCAAGATTAAAAATTCTCTTAATTCTGGATTATATGCAGATTTGCCTAGAGCAAATATTGCTTCAGTAGATCTTGCAAGTTCAAATCTTACTATTAGTAAGCAAATTACTGGTCAAAGCACAGATGCTGTAGGCACACTAACTATTACTTCTACTGATGCTTTAGATACTTCAGCAGGAATCACTAGTGCTTTCTTTGAAACATTTGATGCGGAAAGATATGGTGTATTTTATGCTGATGGTACTATTGAGCAACTTACTTCAGATCAATTTGTTCTGGGTAACAACGGTAATTCAATTACATTGAATAACTTAACTCCAAATCAGAGTAATAATGTTACTGTCAGTGTAACTCTGAAGAAACAGCAAGTTACAAATAAGATCAAAGACTTTGTAAGGAGTAAGCAGTTACTTATTAGAAGAACTGCAGGAATTTCTACAGCGACTGGTCTTTCTACAAGTCCATATTATGGTCTAAGGGTTGAAGATAAAGAAATTTCATTGAATACTGCTGATGTTGTAAAAGTTCGTGCCGTATACGAATCTACAAATAATACTGCACCAGTATTAGATAGATTGACTTTTTCCACTGGATTGTCACTTGATGTCAATGCCATTGTTGGTGAAAAAATTGTAGGAAAGAATAGTAGAGCAATTGGACAGGTTGTTAATAGAACAGCAACAACTATTGATTATGTACCATTAAATGAAAATACTTTTGAAGTCGATGAATTTGTAGATTTTAAAGATTCTTCGATTAATGCTGCAGTTCAAGAAATAAGACTTGGTAGTTATGTTGACAGAACGTCTAATTACTATCTGGATAAAGGTCAAAGAAATCAATATCTTGATTATTCAAGAATTGTTAGAGTTGCAGGTAATGCTGCTCCAGCAAGACGATTATTAGTAATCTTTGATGGATATGAAACTGCAGCTGGAGGTTCTGGAGATATCTACACAGTAAATTCATATACTCAAGAAAGATATAAGAGTGATATTCCCAAGTTCCCAACTGGAGAACGTGCTAGTGATAGTTTAGACTTTAGACCAAGAGTTCAGGATTTTGATCCAGATACAACTAACGGATCACCATTTGCATTTAGTAGCAGAGATTATGATTCAACATACAGATATGTTGTAAAACCAGATGAAACTTCTCTCGTTGGATATAGTCACTACTTACCTAGAGTTGACTTAGTAACTTTAAACAGATTAGGTGAGGTAGAAGTCATTAAGGGTGAACCTGGAGATGGTGCTCAAGCACCAGTTCTTGCTGATGATGCAATGGAAATTGCACAGATTAATTATCCTCCTTATGTTTATAATACGAAAACAGGTCCTAAAATTGCATTAAGAGATAATAGAAGATTTACAATGCGTGACATTGCAAATCTTGAAGATAGAATTGAAAATCTGGAAGAAGCAACAAGTCTGTCATTGTTAGAATTGAGTGCTCAGAGTTTTGATGCAACAGATGCTAATGGTCTTAATAGATTCAAGTCTGGATTTATTGTATCCAACTTTACAGATAAATCTTTATTTGAACCGAAGTATACTACTGTTGACATTGATAAAACAAATAATTTTGCAGTTTCACCAGTTGATTTCTGGTCTCTACCAGCAGAACTTGCTTTAGACCCCTCGATTGATAGAACAACTGCAGATGTTACTCAGAATTTAAGACTTTTAGATCCAAACATTCAAAAAACTGGTGATATTCTCACTCTAAAATATGATGAAGTTGATTGGTTAGAGCAACCACATGCAACAACTGTTGAAAATGTAAATCCATTCAACGTTATTGTATATGTTGGTGGTGTGACGTTGGATCCAGCAGCTGATAATTGGACTAGAACCATTTATATTGATGATCAAAGAACTGAAACTACTGGTGCTAATTGGGTTCAAAAAGCTACAGTTAATGTAGATGTTAATGTAGTTAAAGGAACTAAGTATGTAAGAAGAGCTGGTAGAGGTGAAAGAAGAAAAGTTACTACCCGTACAACTACTACAACTACCACAACAACATACCAACCAAAACTTGTAGGTCCTTCTAGAGAATTTGATTATGTTGAAAGTTTAAAAATCTCAAGTAGTGTAGATCCATTTATGCGTTCTAGAAACGTATACTTTAAAGCAGATGGATTGAGACCTTTCACTAAGCACTATCACTTCTTAGATAGTCAGCAAATTGACACTGCTCCAAAGGTTGTCAAGATTGCAATGTCTTCCGGAACATTCACTGTATTTGAAGATGTTGATGTTTTCAGTGGAAACAAAAAGATTGGTCACATGAGAATTCAGAGACCAAATCATAAGTTTGGCGACTCTACACGACCAGATATTACAGCAGGACTTGGATCTCCATCAGAATATGTTGAAGCATATACTGTAGATCCTTATGATAAAGATGCGCCAGCCCCATCAACCTCATATTCAGCAACATCTAAATTGTTGAATATTGATGTTAGAGCACTTGCTAATCAAGAAAAATATTATGGATATCTCACAAGAGGTGCAAGAATTGTAGGAAGAACAAGTGGTGCTGTTGCAACTGTCGAAAGATCTGAATTAATTTCAGATAACTGGGGTGATATTATTGCAGCATTCTTCTTTAGAGATCCCAACACCACACCACAACCACCAACTAAGGTAACTAGCGGTACCAAGACCGTTAAATTAACTGCTCTCCCACCTGGTGTCACTCCAACTCCTGGATCGAACGCGTTCCAATCAGAAGCATTTGGAACTTATAGTGGTTCTGGTACTATCAGAACACAGATAACCAAGCGTGTTGCTGTTAGAAATCCACCCAGACCAAAACCAAAACCAACAACTGTTACAAAAGCAGTTCATAGAGATCCTTTAGCACAGACATTCACTGTTGATTCTAAGGGTGCAATGTTGACATCATTCGACCTTTTCTTTGCATCTAAAGATCCTAATGCCAAGATCTTTGTAGAACTTAGAACAGTTGAATTAGGAACCCCAACACAGTTCTTGGTTCAGGACTACTGCCAAGTAGCACTCAATCCAGATCAGATTAACGTATCTGATGATGCTAGTGTAGCAACTAATGTTAAATTCTCATCTCCAGTGTATCTGGAACCAGGAATTGAATATGCAATCGTAATTCTGTGTCCATCATCTGATGGATATGAAATGTGGACTGCACTGATGGGTGAAAAGACAGTCAAAACTGCAAATCTTCCCAATGTACAGAATGTTATTGTCACTAAGCAGTATATTGGTGGAGCACTGTTCAAGTCTCAAAATGGTACAATCTGGACTCCAAACCAATATCAGGATTTAACATTCAAACTCTATAAGGCGAAGTTTGTTAACTCAGGAACATTGACTTTCTACAATACTCCTGTTACTTCAGGTGGAACTAATGTTGCTAGACTTCAGAACAATCCTATTGAAGTATTACCAAGAAGACTCAAAGTTCCCATCGCTGGAGCACTTGATGCTGCAGTTGTACCTGGTGTTAAAGTTGGTGAAGGAACAAGTCCAAGCATCACTGGTTTCGTAGAAAATCTTGGTGGACCAATTGTCACCAAATCAATAAGTCAAGTGGGCGCAGGTTATTCAAATGGTGTATTTGCCAATGTTCCATTATATAACATTAGTGGAAACGGAAGTGGAGCACAGGCAACAGTTACATTTGCTGGATCTGTAATTAGTACATTAAGTGTTACTACTGCTGGTGAGGGTTATGTTCCAGGAGACATTCTTGGAATTACTACCGCTAATGTAGCATCTGGTGTTGGTGGTCAAGTTTCTGTTCAGACTATTGGTGCAACAAATGCACTTTATCTGACAAATGTTCAAGGTGAAAACTTCACGAATACTGAAACAATTCAGTATTATACTGATCCTGACGATGAAACTTCTAGAACCTCAGCAACATCAACTGTTAATGGAAACTCTTCTTTAGTTGACGATATGTTCTCTGGCAATGTCATGAGAATTAAGCAATATAACCATGCACATCATGGCGGAAATAACAAAGTTGAAATTGTTGATATTAAACCAGATAGAGAAAGAGTTCAATTAACTGCAGAATTTGGTATTAATGATACTTCAGTTTCCGTTGCCAATACCAGTGTATTTGCAACCTATGAAGGTCTGACTACTTCTCGTGGGTATGCACTAATACAGAATGAAGTTGTATTATACACTAATATTGTACAGGGTTCTAATGGTGCTGGTACACTTACAATTGGTTCTAGAGGATTGAATGGATCAGTCTCTGTTTCACATGCTAGGGATACTGAAATTCAACCTTATGAAGTTGCTGGTGTTTCTCTTATGAGACTTAATAGATCACACGATCTTCCATCAACATTCTATAGAAGTGAAAATTCAAATCTTGACAATTACTTCTTAGAATTTGATAGAACTCTTCCAACTCCAATTGCTAGAGATTCTGATGAAGGATTCCTGAACTTTAATTCACGCAAGGGTCTAGGTGGAAATACTGTCGGTATTTCTCAAAATCATCAGTTTAGTTCTATTGAACCTCTGTTTAATGTTATCACTCCAGGTAAAGGAACTGCTGTACAAGCATTAATTAGAACTGTATCTGGAACAAGTGGTGGTGGCACTGAGACTTCATTCATCGATCAAGGTTATGAACCAATTGCTCTCAATAGAGTTCTTCAGTTAAACACACCAAGATTGGTTGCTTCTGAAATCAATGAGACTGCAAGATTGACCACTTTACCATTGAATAAGTCACTCACTATGAGAGTGAACTTCACCACTGAAGATGAAAATCTATCACCAATGATGGATATTCAGAATTCTACTTTTATTCTTGGTAGAAATAAAACAAATGCACCTATTGATAACTATGTTTCTGATGGAAGATCAAATGCAATTGATGGGGATCCTCATGCATCTGTATTTGTAACTGAAGGAATTTCTCTTGAGCAACCAGCAACATCTCTCAAAGTGTTTATTGCTGCCAACAGACAAGAGGATGCTGATTTTAGAGTATTCTACAAACTCTTTAAGGCAGATTCTAGTGAAATTCCACAATCATTTGTTCCATTCCCAGGATATAATAATCTTAAGGATACTGATGGTGATGGATATGGTGATGAGGTTATCACTTTAGGTTCAAATGATGGAAGACCTGATGCATTTGTTACCCCTGACACTATCTCATCATTTAGTGAGTATAGATTTACAGCAGATAATCTGGAACAATTTGAAGCATTCGCTATCAAGGTTGTAAGTTCTTCTAGGAATGAATCAACTCCAGTGAAATTCAAGGACATTAGAATTATTGCACTTGCATAAAATGGCAGAAAATAATGAAGATCTAATCCCTGTAAAGGGTTATTCCAATCTTTTCAGGGACCGTGAAACGGGGGCTATCGTTAACACCGACAAATCTGGATATAAAAATTATATGCGGATGAAGGAACAGAAAATGCGTGAAAAGCAAGAACTTGATACAATAAAGAGTGATATTGAAGAAATCAAACTACTTTTGAGGCAACTAACAAATGGATCCTGATCAAATTACACTTGAAAATCTTTCAAAAAGTTTTGAATACACAAAACTTGCTAAAGAAATAGACTCTTGTGATGATAGAGATATCCTGAAAGACATTGCAAAATCTTACGCAAAACTTTATTTAAAGCAACAGGAAGTAGTTTCAAGATTGGGACTTGAAGGAATATAAATAATTCCTAGATCCTGATAAAATATATTAATGGCTGAGATAAAAGTCAGAGTAGGTCAACAACCAGCAGTAAAAGTTATATCTTCACTTGCAGGTGCCCAAGGTCTGTCTTTAGCCGAACTAAGTGATGTAAATGCCACCAACTTACAAAATGGCATGGTTCTTGTATATAATTCTGCTACTAAAAAGTGGGATGCCACTTTAGAATTGACACCAGGAGCGACACAGAATTTAGACATCAACGGGGGAAACTTCTAAATGGCAAGTATTATTAGGATCAAAAGATCCTCAGGTACAGCTAAACCATCGACTTTACAATGGGGTGAACTTGGATACGTAACTGGTATTGGTAGTTTTGGTGGCACCAACCAATACAAGGATAGAGTTTTCCTTGGAGATGATGGTACTAATGCTAACCCCGTTGGTGGTTATTATTATACCTCAATGATGGAGCATTCTCCAGGTGCTGTTGCTGGACTGGCAGGTAACAACACTAGAAACCAAGATAGAGGTGTTGTTGCCGTAATGGCACCTGCAACCAACTCCGCTTTAGGTGGTGCAGAATCACTTAAAGTTGACGAATGGAACGTCGATAATTTAAGAATCGATGGTAACACAATCAGTTCAACTAATACTGATGGTGATATCAATTTAGACCCAGCAGGAATTGGTAGTGTAAGAATTCCTGATGACACTTTCCTTAACTTTGGTAGCGATAACGACTCACATATTGAGTATGATGAGGACGGTACCAATCAGTTAACGATTACTGGTGCTGACGTAAGAATTAATATTCCAACAGAATCTTCCAATAAAGACACCGGTGCTCTTATTGTTGAGGGTGGTGTTGGTATTGAGAAGAATCTCAGTGTTGGTGGAAATATTGAGATTGATGAACTGAGATTTCAAGATAATGTAATTTCAACCAAAACTAGCAATACTTTATATCTTGATCCATATCCCGATGGATTGAGTAATGAAGGAACGGTAGTTATTAAAGGTGATCTTCAAGTTGATGGTACAACCACAACAGTAAACTCAACTTCAGCAACAGTAAATGATCCTATTCTTCACGTTGGTGATGTAACCAGCGTAAGAACAGTAATGACTGATGTCGTTTCTGGTGTCAGCACTGTAAGACTCGACTCTATTGTTGCTATTGCAGTTGATGATGTTGTAAGTGGAAATGCTGGTCTGAGTGCTAGTGGTATCAACACAGTTACTGGTATTGACGCTACCAATAAAATTATTACTCTGCAGGATGCAACTACTGCTGGTATTAGTACAACTACTGAGTTGACTATCACTCACGCAACTGATACCAACACTGATAGAGGTCTGTCATTTGCATATAATACTGCAACTGGAACTGCTAATCAGGTAACTGGATTCTTCGGTTTTGATGATAGTTCTATTGCAGATTCTACTGCTGATGCAGATAATCATGGAACTCACGCTGACGATAGCAGAAGATGGACTTACGTTCCTGACGCAACTATTTCTAATAGCGTAGTCACAGGAACCAAAGGTTTCCTTGATATCAAGGGTATCTACTATCAGGCAGGCGACTATAATCTTGGTGGTGTCGTTTACTTTGATGACACTGGTCTGCAGCGTTCAACTAATGCTGTTTC
>MDTC01038110.1_pt1 | contig 29433 bp, 34 predicted proteins | sample 811181 | NCBI WGS metagenome assembly MDTC01 (sample SAMN05326644, study PRJNA326480) | marine metagenome | isolation source: seawater | place: Pacific Ocean: North | collected 2011 | reverse complement strand
GTTCCTTATGACGAGGTTTTTGAACTTGAAGATATAAATAATGATTTTGCTAATTCTGATGTAGCTTTTGTGATAGGAGCTAATGATGTTACTAATCCCATAGCTAAAACTGATCCAAAAAGCCCAATATTTGGTATGCCTGTACTTGATGTAGAAAAATGTAAATCTATTTTATTTGTTAAGAGAAGTTTATCTCCAGGATATGCTGGGGTTGATAATGAATTATTCTATAAAGACAACACCTTAATGCTATTTGCTGATGCAAAAAAAATGACAGAGGATATTGTTAAAAGTTTAGATTGATGAAAACAAAAATATTTTGTGATATCGCTGATTTTAAAACTATTAAGTTTTATAATAAAAAATCTATTGTTGATGGATTTACTACTAATCCTAGTTTAATGCGAATAGCTGGAGCTAAAAACTATAAAGAATACTCTCTCAAAATACTTAAAGTTTGCAAAAAAAAACCCATTTCATTCGAAGTGTTTGCAGATAATCCTAAAGAAATGCTTAATCAAGCTTACAAAATTAATTCATGGGGAAAGAATGTTTATGTAAAAATTCCTGTAGTAAACTCCAAGGGTTTGTTTATGGGAAGAGTAATTAAAGAATTAAGCGATAAAGGTATTAAATTAAATATTACTGCTGTTTATACTTTTGAACACACAAAAAAAATATTTAATTGCTTAAATAAAAAAACTAAATCGATTATATCTTTATTTGCTGGAAGAATGGCTGACAAGGGAAAAGATCCCTTACCAATATTTAAAAAAAGTATTTCATTGACAAAAAACAATAAAAATATTGATATACTATGGGCTAGCACTAGAGAAGCTTACAACTATATTCAAGCCAAACAATTAAATTGCAATATTATTACAATGCCCCCGAAGATAATTAATCAAATTAATGGATTTGGTAAAAGTTTCAAATTAATGACAATTGATACTGTAAAGGGATTTTTAACTGACAGTAAAAAGTCCAAATTTAATCTTTAAGAGGCTTTTGCTCTTGACTGCCTTTTTCTCTCGTGAGGATCTAACACTATTTTTCTAAGCCTGCATGATTTAGGAGTTATTTCTAAAGCTTCGTCGGTATTTAGCATACTTAATTGTTCAGCAATCGCCATTTTTCTAACGGGAGTTAAGACTACATTTTCATCAGTTCCCTGAGTTCTCATATTAGTTAATTTTTTTCCTTTTAAAACATTTATCTCAAGATCCCCACTTTTAGAAGATAGACCAACTATCATTCCTTCGTATACAGGATCATTATGAGTGACAAACATTTCACCCCTGGCTTGTAAATTGAAGATTGCAAAAGCTACAGCCTTACCATTCTCTATAGAGATCAATGCTCCATTTCTTCTTCCTTCCATATCTCCAGTATACTCTCCATAAGAATGAAAAATTCTATTAATTACTCCAGTTCCTTTTGTTAGAGTTAAAAAGCGACTCGTATAACCCATTAACCCTCTTGTTGGCGCATGAAAAATTAATCTTTTTTTATCTTTTCCTGTATCTTTTAAGTCAATGAGTTTACCTTTTCTTCTATTCATCGAATCTATAACTTTAGACGAATACTCCTCATCTAAATCCATTGTTATTTCCTCTATAGGTTCTAATTTTTTTCCTGATTTATCTTTTTGAAATAAAACTTTTGGAGGACTAACAGTCATTTCAAAACCTTCACGTCTCATCTGGGTTAATAAAATCTCTAGCATTAACTCGCCTCTACCACTAATTACAAAAGAGTCTTTATTTTCATTTTCATCAAATGTAATACCAACGTTATTTTCTGCCTCTAACATCAACCTATCTCTAATTTGAGTGCTTGTTAATTTTTTTCCTTCCGTACCAGCTAGTGGCGAACTATTAACTGTAACAGTTATAGACATCGTTGGTGGGTCGATAGGAGTAGCACTAATTGGTGTATTCACTTCTAGGTCACAAATTGTATCTGCTACATTAGCTTTTTCTAGCCCGGCAATTATAACAATATCTCCCGCCTCACCTGTTTCAATTGGAACTTTTTTAGTTCCCTCATATCTAAAAATTTTTGTAAGCCTACCTTCATCTACTTTTTCTCCTTGAAGATTAATTGCCTTGATATGTTGATTAGCTTTTGCAGTTCCTTGAGCTATTCTTCCAACTAAACTTCTACCTAAAAAACTGTCTGCATAAAGTAATGTAGATAACATAGCAAAAGATTTAGTTTTGTCTAATTTCGGTGGCTTTACATGTTCAATAATTAAATTTAATAATGGATGTAAATTTTCTCTAGGACCATTAACTTCCTTTGAAGCCCATCCTGATCTTCCACTTGCATACAAAACTGGAAAATCTAATTGCTGTTCATTAGCATCTAAACTAACAAATAAATCAAAAGTTTCATCCAGAACTTCATTTGCTCTTTGATCTGCTTTATCTAGTTTGTTAATTACAACAATTGGCTTTAGACCTTGCTTAAGAGCTTTTGCCAAAACAAACTTAGTTTGAGGCATAACACCTTCTGCAGAATCTATAAGAAGTAAAGCTCCATCTGCCATATGAAGAACTCTCTCTACTTCAGCAGCAAAGTCTCTGTGTCCAGGCGTATCAATAATATTAATTCTAGAGTCTTTCCAATCAATAGAGGTTGGTTTGGCCAAAATTGTAATACCTCTCTCTTTTTCAAGTTCTCCAGAGTCCATTACTCTTTCTTCAATAATTTCATTCTCTCTAAATAAACCACTTTGTTTCATTAAAGAATCTATCAAAGTGGTTTTACCGTGATCTACGTGAGCAATTATAGTTATATTTCGGATAGTGTTTGTCATTTTTTTGGTTGCGGGGGTAGGATTTGAACCTACGACCTTCAGGTTATGAGCCTGACGAGCTACCAGACTGCTCCACCCCGCGTTAATCTAAACTTTTTTTAAGTTTATAGCCTGTAGTTTGTCCTTTTCTTCTTTGATATCAAATTTGATTTTTTGATCTTCTTTTAAAATACGCAATTTTGAATTTTCTAATGCAGAAACATGTAAAAATATATCTTTTTCTGTTTTATCTTCGGTTATAAAACCATAACCTTTTTTTGAGTTAAACCACTTAATTTTTCCTGACGGCACTTTATACTCCTTAATTTTTATTTATAATCTATTTTTAAGTTTCAGGAGCTTTTTTACTCTTTTAATATTTTCTGTTTTTATCCTTTTTTTTCTTTCAGACGGTTTTTCATAAGTGCTTTTCATTTTTGCAACTTTAAAAAATCCTTCTCTTTGAAGTTTTCTTTTTAAAACTCTCAAAGCTTGTTCAATATTATTATCTTTTACTTCTATTTTAATAAAAATCTCCTGTTAAATTAAAACGGTTGTTAGCATCTAAGTAATGAATTGTCCAGATTGAATTAAAAAGGTTTTATAGGCACTTTTTTTTCAAAATTAGCCCTATACTTTTTTAGTTTTTTGTTAATATCAGGATAAGTATTAGCGAGTAGAGCTACTGCAAATAATGCTGAGTTGATAGCTCCGGCCTTTCCTATCGCGAATGTTGCCACTGGAACACCTGCGGGCATTTGTGCAGTAGATAATAAACTATCAATACCTTTCAAGACACTTTCAATAGGAACGCCTAAAACAGGAATTATTGTTAAAGCTGCAGTCACCCCTGCCAAATGAGCAGCACCCCCTGCCGCTGCAATAATTACTTTTGTTCCTTTTTTTTCTGACTCATTAATAAATTTTTCTAATCTTTTAGGAGTACGGTGGGCTGAAATTACTCGAACGTCATAATTTATTCTAAATGACTTAAGAGTGTCACAACAGTTTTTCATGATATCCCAATCAGATTTACTTCCCATTATAACACCAACTGTCGGCTTTTTATTTTTTTTCATTTTGAATATTTTCTTTTTGTAATTTTTTTTCTTCTCTTAACTTAGCTTTTTTTTCCCTTTCTACTCTCCTTTTAGCTTTTTCCAAAGCCTTTTCAAAAATTTCTTGTGTGCAAAGTGCTAAAATTACTGGATCTCTGGCTTTTAAATTTGAGAAATTCCAATAACTTCTTTTTCTTATTAAAGAAACTGTACCTTTAGTACTACCTACTAACTTTGAAATTTGTCCATCGGTTAGTTCAGGATAATTCTTACAAAGCCAAAGAATTGCATCTGGCCTATCTTGTCTTTTAGAAAGAGGAGTGTATTTAGGTTTTTTTCTCTCTTTTACTTCGACATCTTCATTAGTCTTATTAAGAATTAAATTTTTTTCTGGATCTTTTGAACAGTTGTCAATCTCTTCTCTTGAAAGTTGACCAGCTAGTATTGGATTGTAAGCTTTAATTCCTTTTGCAACATCACCATCTGCTATTCCTTTAATTTCTAATTCGTGCAGGTTACAAAAGTTAGCTATTTGTTTAAAAGTTAATGTTGTGTTTTCTACTAACCAAACAGCTGTAGCTTTTGGCATAAATGGTGTATCTGACATAAATATTATTTCTTTGTTCTAAGATTATTAAACTTTTTATTATATTTACTCACTCTACCTTTATCTAAAATTTTTTGTGCTCCGCCAGTCCAAGCAGAATGAGACTTAGGATCAATATCTAATTTTAGAACATCATTTTCTTTACCCCAAGTTGACCTAGTTTCAAACTCACTTCCATCAGTCATTACAACTTTTATTTTATGATAGTTTGGATGTATCCCTTTTTTCATGATGGCTTTTCTATATTATATCTAGATTTTACTCAATATTTTTTTTTTAATAAAAAATCTTTTAACTCTTCATGAATATTTGAATTTGTTGCAATTATATTCTTTTTATTAATATTTTCCTCATTGATACTAAAAAAATCAACAAATCCACCAGCTTCTTTTAAAATGATTATCCCCGCAGCCACATCCCAGTAGTTTAGATCCCACTGCCAGTAGCCATCAAATCTTCCACATGCAACATTAGCTATATCAAGTGAGGCACTTCCAAATTTCCTTATCGGAGTGTTAATTTTTTTTGAAATTTCTACATACTCATTAAAAATTTGACTTTTTTTAGGATTTTCAAATTTTGGGCCTCCAGTAACTAAAATTGAATCTATTAACTTTTTTTTATCAGTCACTCTTATTCTAGAATTATTTAAAAATGCACCTGCACCTTTTTCTGCAAAAAACATCTCATCTTTAATTGGGTCAAAAATTATTCCACTTTTTATTTCACCTTTTTCTTCGTAACCGATTGAAATAGCAAATTGAGGAATTCCATTTAAAAAATTCATTGTTCCATCTATCGGATCAACAATCCATCGATTATCTTTATTATTTTTGTTTATACTGCCAACTTCTTCACTTAAGATGCCATAACTTGAATTAACTTTAAGTAATTCTTCAATTATTATTTTTTCAGATTTCTTATCTGCTGTAGAAACAAAATCTCCAGGACCTTTTGAAGAGATTTGAAGTTTTTCGATCTCTCCAAAATCTCTAATGAGAGACTTAGCAGCTTTTAGGCAAGCTTTTTTCATTATATTCATTTTTGGTGAACTAATTCTCATTTCAATTTCCTTTTTTGACGTATTGTAATGTCCGAGTGTCTATAATTATTTTTTCACCCGACTCAATAAAAGGAGGAACAGAAATATTAATTCCACAATCGAGTGTTGCTGGTTTATATGAGGAAGATGCAGTTTGATTTTTAATTGCTACATCAGTCGACTCAACTATACATTCAATATTATTCGGCAACTCTATAGAAATAGGTTTTTCTTCCATAAATGTAATTTTTACTTCAAGGTTTTCTTTTAACAATTTATACTTTTCACCAGTTATAGACTTTAGAACTTCAACTTGTTCAAAATTTTTATTATCCATAAAATGACATTTTTCATCATCTAAATATAAAAAATTAAATGTTTTTTCTTCTAATTCTGCTTTTTCTATTGTTTCATTTGATCTGAATCTCTCATTCAGCTTTGTTCCTTTTAAAATACTTTTTAATTCAACCTGATTGAAGGCACCACCTTTTCCAGGTTTAACATGTTGGGTTTTTAAAACGTTCCAATAGTCATTTTTATGTTCAATAATCATTCCAGGTTTTATTTCAATAGCTGTAATTTTCATTTAAATTTTTTAATTGCAAATTCTGGTTTTAATTCAGGGTTATCCCAAATAAAACTTGATATTGCAATATATTTGGCACCAGCATTTAATAGTTTTTTGTAATTTTTATCTGTAATGCCTCCGATAGCTACCACTGGTTTCTTAATATTAATTTTTGCCCATTTTAAAATTTTCAGATTAGCTTTCTTTGCTTTAGGTTTTAATTTGGAATAAAAAAAAGATCCAAATGCAACATAGCTTACTTTCCTTTTTGAGGCATAACGTGCAAGATTTTTAGAATTATGACAAGTTATTCCTATAATTTTATCTTTCGATATTTTTTTTGCATAATTTATTGTTCTATCTGATTGGCCAATATGACATCCATCAGCACCTATTTTTCTAACAATATCTGGAAAGTCATTAATGATAAAGATCACTTTATATTTTTTTGTTATTAATTTAATTTTTTTCCCAATTTGAATAATATTTTTTTTACTTTTTTTTTTTAATCTTAATTGAAAAAATTTCACTTTATTCGTTTTTAAAACTTTTGTTAAATCGTTATAAAATTTTTTTTCAATTTTATTTGGTGAAATTAGATAAATAAATTTAGACAAATTAATTAAGCGACTGCTTCATCTTCTAGTTTTTCAGACCACTCACCCTTAGATGAAAGCCCGTTCATCTTAGCTCTATGTGCAAACACGCTTTGTATCTTTTTGGTATTTTTTAAATCTTTTCCAAAAAATTTTAAAGCACTTGCTTGTAATCCTCTGCCATATGAAAACGTAATTAGAAAATTAGTGTCATTTATCTTATTTATTTCATTTAAGTTTTTGCTAGCCTCTATTTCAGTTTGGCCACCTGATAAAAATGCTATTCCAGTAACATTACTTGGCACATTTTTTTTTAAACAATCTAATGTTTTTTCAGCTATTTCAATCGAATTAGATTTTCTTTTACTTTCTGTACCTGGGATGATCATGTTTGGTTTTAAAACAGTTCCACTTAAGTCAATTTTATGAATCTCTAGCTCATTATAACATTCATTTAATACATTAGTTGTAACTTGGTAACATTTTTCTATGTCGTGAGACCCATCCATTAAAACTTCTGGTTCAATGATTGGCACCATATTAGTCTCTTGAACCAATGCTGCATATCTAGCTAAAGCATGAGCGTTAGATTTTATAGATTGAACAGAAGGGTAGCCATCTCCAATATTATAAACTGCTCTCCATTTAGTAAATCTAGCTCCAAGTTGATAGTATTCCTTAAGTCGATCTCTAAGACCATCCAAACCTTCAGTGATAGTTTCTTTCATAGAACCTGCGAGAGGTTTTGCCCCTTTATCTACTTTAATTCCTGGCACAGAATTATTTTTTATTATTAATTCTGGAATTGTTATACCGCTAGATGTTTTTTGTTTGATAGTTTCATCAAATAATATTACTCCTCCAATATAATCTTTTATAGCTTCAGAGCTAAATAAAGTTTGTCTAAAATCTAATCTATTTTTTTCAGTACATTCTACGTTAACGCTTTTAAGCCTTTTATCCATAGTTCCAGTACTTTCGTCAGCAGCTAAAATGCCTTTTCCTTTTTCACACATTTTTTTTGCTATATCTTTTAAACTCATAAAGTAGTATTTATTTTAAAACACTAAGACCAGGCAAGTCTTTTCCCTCTAGGTACTCCAAAAAAGCTCCTCCTGCTGTTGATAAGTGGGTAAAAAATAATTCTTTATTTATTTTGTTAATTGCAGATATTGTATCCCCGCCACCTAAGATTGATATTAAAGATTTTTTTTGCGTATTCTCAGATATTTTTTTTGCTATAGAGATGGTTCCTTCTCCAAAATTGAGGTTTTCAAAATATCCTGCAGGTCCATTCCACAATATTGTTTTTGATACATCTATTATATTTTCAATATTTTTTGAACTAGCTGGACCTATATCTAAGATGATATCATCATTATGTATTTCATTTCCTTTTCTAATCGTAGCTTTACCGTCAAAATTTTTAGAAATTTTATAGTCCTCGGGTACAATAATTTTGCACTTATGTTTTTCCGCTTTATTAAAAATTTCTTTAATTAATTTTTCTGAGTTTTTTTCAATTAAAGATTTCCCTATATTAATACCTCTGTATAATAAAAAATTATTTGCCATAGCGCCTACAATAATTATGTTATTAACATTTTTTATTAGGTTAAAAATAATATTAATTTTTGTTGATACTTTAGATCCGCCAATAATACATGTAACAGGTTTTTTTTTGTCTTTTAAAATTAAATCAATCGCAGTAACCTCTTTTTTGATTTGGGGACCTGCAAATGAAAATTTCATATATTTTGTAATTTTGTGTATAGATGCTTGTTTTCTATGAGAGCAGGAAAAAGCATCATTAATATAAATTTCTCCAAGTGAAGCTAAAATTTTTGCAAACTTATCGTCGTTATCATTTTCTCCTTTATTAAACCTTATATTTTCAATTAGTACAATTTCTCCTTTTTTTAAATAAGAAAATTTATCTTTTGTATCTTCATTAATTTGCCCCATAAAAAAATAAATATTTGTTTTAATTTTTTCCTTTAAATATTTATATATTGGAACCAAGGTAAAGTTATCTTTCTTCGCTTCATCTGGTCGTCCAAGATGAGTTATAATTATTATTTTTGCTTTTCTATTTATCAAATCTTTCAATAGAGGTAATGCTAAATTAATTCTTGTAAAATCTTGAATTTTACTATTTTTGACTGGCACATTTAGATCTAGCCTTAAAATAATAGATTTTTCTTCTATGTTGATATTATTAGGAAAGTATTTTATTCCATCCATTTTTATTAAATATTCATTCTCTAAGTAATTTTTGAATTATAGTTACAATTTTATTACTTGAGAGCCCAAAGTGATTATAAATTTCTTTATATGGGGCGCTTTCACCAAAACTATCTATTCCTAAAGATACTCCTTTGTCTCCAATGTACTTACCCCAAGAACTTATGCTTGCTGCCTCTATAGAAATTATCAAGGTATTTTTTTCTAATATTTTATTTTTGTATTCTTCAGACTGTTTATCAAAAAGTTCCTGACATGGCATCGAAACAACTTTAGAATCAATATTATTTTCTTTTAAAAGGCTTTGTGTTTCCAAAGCTAGTTCAACTTCCGAACCGGACGCTACTATAGTAACTTTACTTTCATGAGATGTAATTTTTACTTCATAAGCGCCTAACTCACTTTTATTTTTTTTAGAAAAACTTTGATTTATATATGGAAGTTTTTGTCTAGAAATAGCTATAACACTAGGAGTGTTTTTATTTTTTAAAGCTATTTCCCAACATTCCAAAGTTTCATTTATATCTGCAGGACGAAAAACGTTAAGATTTGGAATTGCTCTTAGACCAGTAAGTTGCTCTATGGGTTGATGAGTTGGACCGTCTTCTCCAAGTCCAATTGAGTCGTGAGATAAAATATAGATAACTTGTAAACCCATTAAAGCAGACAACCTTATAGATGGTTTGCAATAATCTGAAAAAATTAAAAATGTTCCGCCATAGGGAATGAGCCCTCCATAAAGAGCTAAACCATTCATAGCTGCAGCCATACCATGTTCTCTTACACCATAATGAATATAATTACCGTTATAATTTTTAGCTGAAATTACCTTGGAAAATTCAGTTTTGGTATTATTTGATCCACTTAAATCTGCTGACCCTCCTATAATTCCATAAAAGTTATTTTTTAAACTCTCAATTACTGATTGAGAGCATTGTCTCGTAGCCATTATTGGTTTTGTATCAAAATATTTTATTTTTTCTTTATTAATTAAATCTTCAAGTTTTACTAAATCTATTTTTTCTATAAATTTTTCTATTTCAGATTTAATTTGTAGTTCTTTATTATTAAGTGATTGTTTCCATTTTTCTTCCATTTTAGTTCCTTCTCCACCAATTTTTCTCCACTCTTCAAGTATTTCATCTGGAATTGAAAATGGCTCATCTTTCCATTTTAATTTTTTTCTAACCAAATCAATTTCTTTTTCCCCTAGGGGTGATCCGTGAGAAGATGCTTTTCCTGATTTATTTGGAGAACCAAATCCTATAATAGTTTTACAAGATATAAGAGTGGGTTTATTTGATTTAGATGCTTTATTTATGGCTTTGGATATTTGTTTTTCATTATGACCGTTTACCTCTATGAAATTCCAATTGTATGACTCAAACCTTTTCTTATAATTATCTGATACACTTAAAGAAGTAGATCCATCTATAGATATTTTATTATTATCGAAAAATACTATTAAGTTTTTAAGTTTTAGGTGCCCTGCCAAACTCATTGCTTCATGACTTAATCCTTCCATTAAATCTCCATCACTAGCAATTACATATGTCTTATTATTAATTAATTTTTTACCAAATTTTTTTCGGTATATTTCCTCCGCTATAGCCATACCCACCGAGTTACCTAAACCTTGACCTAACGGCCCAGTAGTTGTTTCGATACCTGAGTTTTTTTTATATTCAGGATGACCTGCACAAATAGAATTTAATTGCCTAAAATTTTTTATATCTTCAATAGAAATACTTTTATAACCAGTTAAATAAAGTAAAGAATACAAAAGCATAGAACCGTGACCAGCAGATAAAATAAATCTGTCTCTATTTATCCAAGAAGGATTTTTTGGATTAAACCTCAGGTGGTATTTAAAAAGAACTGTTGCTACATTGGCCATACCCATAGGCATGCCTGGGTGACCGGAGTTTGCTTTTTGCACAGCGTCAATTGATAAAAATCTTATTGCGTTTGCTAATTGATTAATTTTTGTGTTCACTTACAAATAACCTATATAGACTTAAAGTCTCTATATCAATATTATGATATAAAAATTATATGACAAATTTAGAAATAAAAGAAAAAAACTTAAATAGGCTTATCGATAAACTTAGTAATTTGTCAACTAGTTATTCACAATCGACTGATGAGAATAAAAATATATTATTGGAAAGGAATCAATTAGAAAGTGAAAAAATAGAAATTCAAAAAAAACATGAAGAACTTTTACGGGAACAAGATTACTTGAAAAAAAAATTAAAAAAACTTCAAGAAGAGGTTGGCAAAAGATCGCTACAAGAAGAAAAATTTAATCAAGATATAGACGAGCTAAGCCAAGAAACAGAAAATTTAGTTCAAGAAATTGAAAAATGGCAAACGTAAATATAAAATTTAATAATAAAGATTATTTGCTATCTTGTGATGATGGTCAGGAAGAGTCTTTAAAGACTTTAACATCTTTCTTAGATAAAAAGTATACCGAACTAAAAGATAAACTGGGAAATATAGGTGAAAATAAATTATTATTAATAACGACAATTCAATTAATAGATGAGTATTTTGATTTAAAAGAAAGAGTATCTCTGCAAAAAAAAAAACTTGATGAATTATCAAAAAAATTTGTTGAGATGAAGTCACTAGCCATAGATTACAAAGAAAATAAAGATAAAGAAATAAATGAATTGACTAGCAAGATAAACGAATTTAAAAAAACCATAGAAGAAAGCAATGAAGTATACGAGTCTATGTTAGACAGAACTACAAAATCTTTAGAAAAAATTATTGAAAAATCAGGAGCAAATCCTAAAATTCAATAATGTTACTAAAAGACAATCTTAGAAAAAAATTTAATAGCATAAGAAAAAAAAAGTATTTTGAAGTTTCAAATCAATTTTATAATCCTCTTTTAAATTTATTAAAAGGTATTTCTAAAAAAAAAGTTATCAAAGTCTCTTTATACTACCCTTCAAATTTTGAAGTGAATACTCTCAAACTATTAAAAATTCTTAAAAAAAAAAAAATATTTTAACTTTTCTTCCTAATATTTATTCTAAAAATGAAATAAAATTTTATGAGTGGTCTTACTTGGATTTACTAAAAGTGAATAAATACGGTTTGTTAGAGCCATTAATTTTAAAAAAACCATCTATTCCAACCATCATTCTTGTTCCAATGCTAGCCTATGATACAAATAAACAAAGACTTGGATATGGGAAGGGTTATTACGACAGATTTTTAAACAAATATCTGAAATTGAATAAAAATATTACAACTATAGGAGTTGCTTTTTCATTTCAAAAATATAATAAACTTCCAGCATCAAATTTTGATGTCAAAATGAACTATATTTTAACAGAAAATGGAATTTACTAATTTATGAAATTAATGATTTTAGGAGATATAGTTGGTCCGTCTGGAAGAAAAACAATAAAAAATAATTTAAAAATTTTAATTAAAGAAAAAAATATAGATTTTGTAGTTGCAAATGGAGAAAATGCAGCTGATGATGGAAAAGGTATTACCAAGAATAATGCCAATGAAATATTTGATTATGGAGTGGATGTTATTACATCTGGAAATCATATTTGGGATAAAGATGAAACAGTTAAATTTATTTCAGACGAAACAAGATTATTACGACCAGCTAATTTAGCGGAAGGAGTACCAGGTAATGGACATGGTGTTTATTTGACAAAAAATAAAAAATTTAAAGTAGCAGTCATAAATCTTATGGGAAATGTTTTTATGAGAAAAACAGAGGATGTATTTTTGAAAGCGATCGATTTACAAAAAAAAATAAAATTTAAAAAAGAATCAGATTTTATTATTGTTGATATTCATGGAGAGATTACTAGTGAAAAAACAGCGATGGGTTATTTTTTTGATGGTAAAGCGACTGCTGTTGTAGGAACTCATACTCACATACCAACAGCTGATACAAGAATTTTAAATGGAGGAACAGCATTTCAGACTGATATTGGAATGTGTGGTGATTATGACTCTATAATTGGAATGAATGCTGTGAATTCAATAAATAAGTTTTTAAAAAAAAAAGAAGCAGTAAATCATTTTCCTTCGCTAGGTGAGGGAAGTTTATCCGGTATAATTGTTGAGGCAAATGAAAAAACTGGTTTGGCCTTAAACGTTGAAAGAGTTATAAGGGGAGGAATTTTTAAATAATCATTTATGGCGGGTCATTCTCATTGGGCAGGTATTAAACATAAAAAAGGTCGAGCAGACAAAGTTAGATCTAAAGTTTTTTCAAAACTTTCAAGAGAAATTACAGTTGCAGCGAAACTTGGTGATAAAGATCCAAATATGAACCCTAGACTTAGAGCGGCTATTCAAGCGGCCAAACAATCTAACATGCCAAAAGAGAATATTGAAAGAGCTGTAAATAAATCTGAAATTAATATTAATCAAAATTTTCAAAAGTTAAGATATGAAGGATTTGGTCCTTTTAATGTAGCTTTGATTATTGAAACTTTAACAGATAATAAAAATAGATCTGCATCAAATATTAGAACAATATTACAAAAAAATGGAGGAAGACTAGGAGAAGAGGGGTCAACCAAACATTTATTTTATAATTTTGGAATTATTCATATTGATAAAGATAAGATCTCAGAAGAAAAAATGCTAGAAATAGCAATAAATGCAGGAGCTAAAGACTGCATTAGTCTTGAAAAAGTACATGAGATTATTTCTGAAAAAGACGATTTTTATAAAGTAAAGAGTAACATTGAAAAAAAAATTGATGAAATAATTTATTCTGCAATAGAATGGAGACCTAAGACCAAAATAAATTTGTTAAAAGAAGAAAATCAAAAGATATTAGAAATTTTAGATACTTTGGAAGATGATGATGATGTTCAAAACATTTTTTTAAATTCAAACTCAATGATCAATTAAAATGGAAATTATAGGAATAGACCCTGGCCTGAGTGGAGCGATAGCAATTTTAGAAAATAAAAAAGTAAAAAAATTATTTAATATGCCCGTTATGACTGAAGGTAAGAAAAACAAACGGCAACTAAATAACGCACAATTAGTGAAGATTTTAAAAGATAATATTATGCATATTGGAGATGCTAGTATTGTTGTAGAACAAGTTAATGCAATGCCCGGACAAGGAGTTACCAGTATGTTTAATTTTGGTCAAACATTTGGTGCTATTAAAGGTATTGCTGCCGCTTTAGGACTACCAATTTTTTTTGTAAGGCCAGCAAAATGGAAAAAATATTTTGATCTAATCAATTCTTCAAAAGATGCTAGTAGAACTAAAGCAATCGAGATGTATCCTTCGCTTTCTGAGTCTTTGTCGAAAAAAAAAGATGTAAATAAGTCAGATGCTATATTAATAGCAAGGTTTTTTAGCGAAACAAGGTTCGATAAAGATATATAATTTAGGTTAAATTATCTTTTTTGTGAAATAATCGCCAAATTCATGACACATTCTAAAAGTATTGAATCATAATGGATCAAGAAATAGCATCACAAATTGTTGGCTTAGGTGGTAGTACAGATTTTTCACTATGGAATCTTTTTTTAAGAGCAGATTTTGTAGTTAAATCTGTAATTGTAATTTTATTAGCAAGTTCAATTTATTCTTGGGCACTAATATTTGATAAATACAAGTTATTTAAAAAGATTAACTTATCTTCAGAGGATTTTGAAAATAAATTTTGGAAAGCAAAGTCTGCTGAGAGTTTCAATAATAGTTTATCTTCTAAGTCTGAGGACCCAATAACAAATATTTTTAAAACTGCAATGACCGAACTAATAAAAACAAAATCAAAATCTTCTGCAGTTCAATCTGCTCGAGTTGAAAGAGTTTTAGAAATTTCATCTGATAAACAAATAAAAATAATAGAAAAAAATTTTACGTATTTAGCTACTATAGGATCAACTGCTCCCTTCATCGGTCTGTTCGGAACTGTTTGGGGAATTATGAACTCTTTTCAATCTATAGCTATTTCAAGAAATACCAGTTTAGCTATAGTGGCTCCTGGTATCGCAGAAGCTTTATTTGCAACGGCATTAGGGCTGTTGGCAGCTATACCAGCAGTTATAGCTTATAATAAATTTAATAGTGACTCTAGACGGTATGTTTCAAGAATAGATAATTTTTGTAAAAGATTTCTATCAATTATTTAATAAATTATGGCATTTAAATTTAACCGCTCGAACAACGAACCAATGAGCGAAATCAATGTTACCCCTTTTGTAGATGTAATGTTAGTTCTATTAATCATTTTTATGGTTACAGCTCCTTTATTAACAGTTGGAGTGCAAGTAGATTTACCAGAGTCGGCTGCAGACTCGCTACCAGATGACCAAGAACCATTAACAATATCCATAAATTCTAAAGGAGAAATTTTTATACAAGAACATCAAGTAACCTATAAAAAGATTGTGCCTAAACTTTTAGCAATTTCAAAAAATAGAACTGATACAAGAATTTATGTAAGGGGAGATAAAACAATAAATTATGGAAGAGTATTAGAGGTAATGGGAACTTTATCTGGAGCAGGATTTTCTAAAGTAGCTTTAATTTCAGAACCTTATAAAAATTAAATGATATATGACAAAAAGTTTAATATATTCAATTACATTTCATCTTTTAATGATAATATTAACCGTATTGAGCTTACCTTTTATGCTTAGAGAACCCATAGACTTACCTCCGATAGTTTCAGTAGAGTTAATTCAAATTTCTGATAAAACAAATATACCTTACGCTCCCAAAGCAAGAAAGATAATTGAAAAAGTAAAAGAAGAGGAAAAAAGAGTTGTTTCTGAGCAGGCCCCACCTACTGCGAAGGCTAAAGAAAAACCAGATAGGATACCTCTTCCAGATGATCAAAAAAAAGAGAAAAAATTGATAAAGAAAAAACAGAATCCAGAAGAAATTAAACCGCAAATAAGACAATCATCTGAATTTGAAAAAAAAGAAATTATCGACACAAATCAAATAGCCGCATTAATTGATAAAGCTAAAGAAGAAGCGGCTGTAAAAGAAAGATCAAAAAATAAACTTACACAAAGCTCAGTAAAAAATTCTTTTGCTTCAGGTTTAACTTTATCTCAAGAGGATGCTTTAAGAGCTCAAATTTTTGGATGTTGGAGCGTACCTCTAGGACTTCCTTATGACGGCAATCTTTTAGTAAGAATTAAATTAAATTTAAAAAAAGATGGTACAATTACAAAATCTGAAATTTTAGACCATGAGAGAATGAATAGGCCTGGGCAAAAGTTTTATAAAATCTTGGCTGAAAGTGCTCTACGAGCGGTTAGGCTATGTCAACCTTTAAAAGTCCCGCCTACTGGCTATGAAAAATGGAAAGAATTACAACTTAATTTTAATCCATCTGAAATGTTAAAAGGATAACTTTATGAGAATATTAATTTTAATTTCAATTTTTTTATTAAAATTCAGTTATGCCTATAGTTTAATTGAGGTTGATATAACTAGAGGAAACCTAGATCCCTTACCAATTGCTGTATCCCCGCTACATGTTGAATTGAATTCAGATAATATTAAAGATCCTGCTGTAAGAGAATTGGGAGATAAGATTTCTGAAATTGTTGAAAAAAATTTCAAATCTACAGGATTATTTAATCCATTAAAAAAAGATGCTTTTGTTCAAAAACCAGATATAGCACACCTTAAACCTAGATTTGAAGATTGGAGATTGATTAAAGCTCAAGCATTGGTCACAGGAAAACTATTAATAAAAGATGATAAATTAAAAGTTGAATTTAGATTGTGGGATTTGACAGCTTCAAAAGAAATGATCGCTTTAGCTTTCACTACAACCCCTGCTAATTGGCGAAGAGTTGCTCACATCATATCTGATAAGATATATGAAAGATTAACTGGTGAGAACGGTTATTTTGACACAAGAATAATTTATGTTTCTGAGGCTGGTCCAAAAAATCAAAGAATAAAAAAATTAGCCATTATGGATCAAGATGGAGCAAATACAAAATATTTAACACTAGGAAACGAACTAGTACTTACACCAAGGTTTAATCCAGCAAATCAATTAGTAACTTATCTATCTTATTTTAGAAATCTTCCAAGAGTTTATTTGCTTGACATAGAAACTGGCGTTCAAGAGGTTGTTGGAAATTTTCCCGGCATGACTTTTGCTCCAAGATTTTCACCTGATGGAAAAAAAATTATAATGAGTTTTGCTAAAGACGGAAATTCTGATATTTATACAATGGACATAGAAACTAGAGTTGTTGAAAGAATAACAGAGCATTCATCAATAGATACCTCCCCATCTTATTCACCAGATGGAAAATTTATTTGTTTTAATTCTGACAGAAGTGGCCTTCAACAAATTTATGTAATGAGAAGTGATGGAAGCAACGTCAAAAGAATTACTTTCGGTAAAGGTTTATATGGAACTCCTGTCTGGTCTCCAAGAGGAGATTTAATAGCTTTTACAAAAGTTCGTAAAGGAAGGTTCTATATAGGAGTAATGAGAGCAGACGGATCTGGGGAAAGATTATTGACTGAAAACTTTTATCAGGAAGCACCTTCTTGGTCACCAAATGGAAGAGTTTTGGTGTTTTATCGTGAAACAAAATCCGGACCCAATGGAGAGGGTTTCTCTGCAAAGCTATGGTCAATTGATATAACAGGATACAATGAGAGAAAAATAACCACCGAAACCGATGCATCTGACCCATCTTGGTCCTCATTATTATCAAAGTAGAGGTTTTTTATGTAATTTTAACTTGAATAATGGTTTATAATTTGAAATATTCTACCCAATCACAACCTGAAGGATAAAAAAATATGAAATTTAACTCGAATTTAAAAAATACAATAATGGTTTTATTTGCTGCTTTAGTATTAAGCGCTTGTTCTACAGCAAAAAAATCAGGTTCTATCGATGGAGATGTTTATACTGGAAAAGAAACAGTTGAATATTTAGCTAGCGGAGTACCAGATAGAGTTTTCTTTGCAACTAACAAAAGTTCTTTAACAACAGCCTCAAGAGAAACGTTAAGAAAACAAGCTACTTATTTAAGAAAAAATAAAAACTTAAACGTTACAATTGAAGGTCATGCAGATGAAAGAGGCACTAGAGAGTATAACTTGGCTTTAGGAGAAAGAAGAGCTAACGCAGCAAAAGACTATTTAATGACTTATGGTATTTCAGGAAAAAGAATATCAGTAATAAGTTACGGTAAAGAAAAACCTGTCAACACTGCATCAAGCGCATTAGCTTGGTCTCAAAATAGAAGAGCAGTTACAGTAAAAGTAAACTAATATACTTATAGAAGATTTTAGACCCTTTGACTTAGTCAAAGGGTCTTTTTTTTGCCATTTTGTATAATTAAATTGATTCTATGAAATTTTTAAGATTTACTTTTTTAAAGTTTTTTATCTTTATTTTATTTGTGAGTTTTTCAAATAAAAACCTTTATGCGGATGATTTAAAAATACAAGCAATTATAGATCAAATTAATATAGTCTCTCAGGATTTAAAAACATTGGAAAAAGCAGTTTATAAAAGTTCTGATATAACTAGAAGTTCCTCTTCAAACAATTTAAATGAGGATGTTTTAACAAAACATTTGTTGAAACTTAATGAAATCGAAGATCAGTTTAGAAATCTTACTAACAGATTTGAGGAAATAAATTTTAAATTGGATAAACTATCTAATAGGGTAACAAAAATTCAGTCAGATACACAGTTAAGGTTTTCAGATTTAGAAAATAATGGAAGTTCACTTGGCATTAAATCAGAAGATAGAAAAATTAAGAATTCAGAAGCAAACCTACCAGGAGTTGATAAGCCCCAAGATTTTGGAGCAGCACCAGGTTATACAACATCAAATTTACCGACTACCCAAGCAACACAATCAATAGAAACAGCTGGCACAGTAATTACAGAACAGGCAGAAAAAACTGAGTCTTTACTTCCAGATAAAACAACGGAAGAACAATATGATTTCGCAGTAAGTTTTATGAAAGTAGGAGATTATGAAACCGCTGAATTTGCACTTAAAGAATTCATTGATAAAAATAGGGATCACGATTTAGCAGGTAGCGCTCAATACTGGTATGGTGAAACATTTAGGATACGACAATTATATTCTGACGCAGCGACAGCTTATTTGGATGGATATCAAAATTATCCAAAAAGTAAAAGAGCACCAGACAACCTTTTAAAACTTGGTATAACGATGGTTCAATTAGGTGAAAAGAATCAAGGATGCTCAATGATAAACAACATAAAAAAACAATATCCAAAAGCTAGCAAGTCTGTGCTACAAAAAGCACAATATGAGAAGAAAAAATTTAAGTGTGCTAAATCTTAGAAATTCAATTAAAAACAACAATAAAATTCTTAATGTATATTCAAATTTTAAAAAAAATCTGAATTTACTTAAAAATAAAAGCTTTATCGTTAGTGTTTCTGGTGGGCCTGATAGCTTAGCGTTAGCCGCATTGTCAAAATTATTAAGTTTAGAAAAAAAAATTAGTGTATTTTTTGTTTTAGTTGACCATGGAATAAGAATAAATTCAAAAAAAGAGGCTACAGAAGTTAAAAAACTTTTAAAATCATATAAAATTAATCTAAATATTATCAAAAATAAGGTGAAAATTATTAGGAATATTCAAAGTCAAGCTAGGCAAATAAGATATGATCTTATTGTAAAATTTGCAAAAAAAAAAAATATTAAATTTATTTTAACTGGACATCATAGCGATGATCAAATTGAAACTTTTTTAATCAGGCTTTCTAGAGGAAGCGGCATCCAAGGTCTTTCCTCCATGAGAATGTATACTAAATTACATAATAACTGTAATTTAATAAGACCTTTTTTAGATTTAAGAAAAATAGACTTAATTTATGTTGCCAAAAAGATATTTGGTAAAGTATTTAATGATCCAAGTAATAAAGACAGGAAGTATTTACGAACAAGAATGAGAACTTTAAAAGTTTCTTTAGAAAAAAATGGAATTCATCACAACCAAATTTTAAAATCTATTAAAAATATTGCCTCGAGTGCTGACACTTTTAATCAATATTTTAATAAAATTTACTTAAACAATGTTCTTAAAAAAAAAAAAGAAATTTTAATTAACAATAAAAGACTGTCCAAAGAAACTCTAGAAATTCAACTTAAGGTTATTAGTAAAGCTTTAACAGTTTTTTCAAATTCTTACTACCCTCCAAGATCAAAAAAAATATCTGGTTTAATTGAAAGAATGAATGAAAAAAAGCAAAAAAAACTCACATTATCTGGATGTATAATAGAAAAGTCATCAGATTTTATTTCAATTAAAAAGGAAGTAAAAAATTAGCAGTATTTAATAAAATTGATGCATTTTGCCATATTTACAATACAATTTTTTACTATTACTACTTGTTTAATAGTAAAAAAAGCTTATCTAATATTGTATGAATTTTAAAAATTTAATAATGTGGGCAATAATAATCTTACTTTCAGTAGGATTATTTAATTTATTTCAAAACCCTAATGACATTAAAGCGGGAAAAGAGAGCATTCCATTCTCTAATTTTTTAGCTGAAGTTGACTCTGGTAGAGTGGTAGAAGTAAAAATTCAAGGAAATAATATCAGTGGAATTTTATCTGATGGATCGAATTTTAATACTTATTCTCCAAATTACCCAAATCTAGTTGAAAAACTGACTGAGAGCGAGGTAAGTATTATTGCATCTCCACTTGAAGACAAAATGCCTTCGTTATTGGGGATATTACTTTCATGGTTTCCAATGTTACTTTTGATTGGTGTTTGGATATTTTTTATGCGACAGATGCAAGGTGGAAAAGGGGGAGCCATGGGTTTCGGAAGATCAAAAGCAAAATTATTAACCGAAGCACAAGGAAAAGTAACATTTAATGATGTTGCTGGAGTTGAGGAAGCAAAAGAAGAAGTTGAAGAGATAGTAGAATTTTTAAAAGATCCAAAAAAATTTAGCAGACTGGGTGGAAAAATTCCAAAAGGTGCTTTATTAATTGGCCCGCCAGGAACAGGTAAAACATTATTGGCTAAAGCGATAGCAGGAGAGGCTAACGTCCCTTTTTTCTCAATATCTGGATCAGATTTTGTTGAAATGTTTGTAGGAGTAGGAGCTTCTAGAGTTAGAGATATGTTTGAGCAGGGAAAAAAACATTCTCCTTGTATAATTTTTATTGATGAGATTGATGCCGTAGGAAGAAGCAGAGGAGCAGGGCTTGGTGGTGGAAACGATGAAAGAGAACAAACTTTAAATCAATTGCTTGTTGAGATGGATGGTTTTGATACCAACGAAGGAATAATTTTAATTGCAGCAACTAATAGACCAGATGTTTTAGATCCAGCTTTATTAAGACCCGGAAGATTTGATAGACAGGTAGTTGTTGGAAATCCGGATATAATTGGAAGAGAAGCAATATTAAAAGTTCATATTAAGAAAATTAGTACTGGACCAGATGTTAAGTTGAGAACTATTGCAAGAGGAACCCCAGGGTTTTCTGGAGCAGATTTAGCAAATCTTGTTAACGAGTCCGCTTTGCTAGCTGCTAGAAAAAACAAAAGAGTAGTAACAATGTCAGATATTGAAGAAGCCAAGGATAAAGTAATGATGGGCGCTGAGAGAAGATCAATGGTAATGACTGAAGACGAAAAAAAACTAACAGCGTACCACGAGGGAGGCCATGCTATTGTAGCGCTTAACGAAAAAGCTTCTGACCCAATTCACAAAGCAACAATTATTCCGAGAGGAAGAGCTTTAGGTATGGTTATGAGATTACCAGAAAGAGATCAACTTTCGATAACAAGAGAAAAAATGTATTCAGATATTGCTGTTGCAATGGGCGGAAGGATTGCCGAGGAAATAATCTTTGGACAGGACAAAGTAACTTCTGGAGCTTCTTCAGATATTGATATGGCAACGAAAATGGCAAAGAATATGGTAACAAAATGGGGTATGAGTAAGGAATTAGGCCCTTTAGCTTATGGAGAAAATGAGGAAGAAGTATTTCTTGGCAGATCAGTTACGAAATCACAACATATGTCTGAAGAAACTGCTAAAAAAGTTGATAGTGAAGTAAAAAAAATAGTAGAAAAAGGATATGATAGAGCCAAGCATGTTTTAACAGAAAAAATTGATGACCTTCATAAACTTGCTAAAGCACTACTTATTTATGAAACTTTATCAGGAGACGAAATTAGAGACCTTATATTAAAGAATATTAAACCCACTAGATCTTTTAAAGATGAAGATGAAGAAGGCAAATCATCTTCAGCATTAGATTCTATTGGTTTGAAACCAAAACCTGCACTATAGCTATAAATGGAAAAATATTACACTCGAGCGTGTAATTTTTACTATGGGTCAAATGCCAAAACCTTAATTAAAAAAAATTCTGCACTACCATTGTGTGGAAATAAACTAGTTGCTTTTGATAAAATTGAAGTATTTGAAAGAAAAAAAAATACGGTTACTTCAAAAATAATTAAAATTAAAGAAATAAAAAGTCTAAAAAAATTAAAAAAAAAAAAAATTTTAATTGATTTAAAAAATATTATTCTAAAAAGAAATCTTTTTTCAAATCCTACAGTAATGGGAATTATAAATATGACCCCAGACAGTTTTTCTGACGGAGGCCAGAATAACACCTATGAGAAAGCTATTAATAAAATATCTCAGATGATAAACTCAGGAGCAAATATAATTGATGTGGGAGGTGAGTCAACTAGGCCTGGTTCTAGTATAATTAAATCTAATCAAGAGTGGAAAAGAATAGAAAAAGTTGTAAAGATTTTTAAAAAGAAATTTCCTCAAATACAATTATCTATAGATACTAGAAAATCAGAGATCATTGAAAAATCAATTAAATTTAATGCTGATATTATTAACGATGTATCTTGTTTTGATTACGATCCACGAACTATTGATATTATTAAAAAAACTAAACTGCATAAAGTAATACATCATATGCAAGGCACCCCTCAAAACATGCAAAATAATCCCAAGTATAATCATATCTTGTTAGATATTTATGACTTTTTTGAAAAAAAAATAGCATTAATTAAAAATAAAAAAAAGATAATTTTAGACCCTGGGATTGGATTTGGTAAAAACTTGAAACATAATTTGATGCTTATAAATAAAATTTCTTTATTTCATTCCTTAGGTTTTCCTATATTAATAGGTACTTCTAGAAAAAGATTTATTAATGAAATTTCTGGAAAATTTGATACTAAAGAAAGATTAGGAGGCACTATCTCTTCAGTTGTCTTTACTTTGACTCAAGGTGTTCAAATATTCAGGGTGCATAATGTTCAAGAAGTTAAGCAAGGAATTTTAGTTTATAGCAAGATTTTAGAACAATGAAAAAAAAATATTTTGGGACTGATGGAATTAGAGGCACGGTCAATCAAGGAAATATTAATGGAGAAAAATTTTTCAAATTTGGTTTAGCAGCAGGCATATATTTTAAAAATTTAAAAAAAACTAAACAAACAGCTATCATTGCAAAAGACACAAGATTATCTGGGTATACTTTAGAGCCAGCTTTAGTTTCTGGCCTTGCCTCAGCTGGCATGCACGTAACAACACTGGGGCCGTTACCAACCAACGGACTTGCAATGTTAACAAAATCGATGAAAGCAAATATGGGCATCATGATAACTGCCTCTCATAATCCATATTTTGATAATGGATTAAAATTATTTGGACCAGATGGTTTAAAACTTTCGGATAAAATTGAAAAAAAAATTGAAAAATTAATTGACTCAAAAATAACGAGACAACTTTCTGAACCAAAAATTCTTGGAAGAGTGAAAAGAATAGAGAATGCTAATGAAAAATATCTTCAAATTTTAAGAAAAAATTTTCCAAAAAATTTCAACCTTAAAGGTTTAAAAATAGTCCTTGATTGTGCTAACGGAGCTGGTTATAAGGCAGGCCCAAATCTTTTTGGAGAGTTAGGAGCCAAAGTTGTTACTATTGGCGTAAAACCAAATGGATTAAATATAAATCAAAAGTGCGGCTCGACCTATCCTTCAAAAATTAAATCTTATGTTAAAAAAAAACGTGCAAATATTGGCATTTCTTTAGACGGCGATGCCGATAGAATTATCATGTGCGATGAAAAAGGAAATATAATCGATGGTGATCAAATTATAGCAATGTTAGCAAAAAGATGGAAAAGAAAAAATATACTTAAAGGAGGTGTGGTCGGAACCTTAATGTCAAACTATGGGTTAGAGAAATTTTTAAAAAGTGAAAAAATAAAATTTTTGAGAGCCAATGTGGGTGATCGATATGTTAAAGAAATAATGAAAAAAAATAATTTTAATTTAGGAGGAGAACAATCAGGGCATATTATTCTTGGAAATTTTGCTACCACCGGAGACGGTTTACTCGTAGCTTTAGAAACTCTTTTTTCCATGAGAAAAGGAAAAAAAGCGAGTGAAATATTTAATGTTTATAAAGCTATTCCACAAATATTAAAAAACATAACAATTAAAGATAAAAAAGTTTTAGATAGTTTTAAATGTAAGAAAGCTATAAAAAAAGCAAATGAATTAATAAGAAACAATGGAAGACTTTTGGTAAGAAAATCGGGTACGGAGCCAAAAATAAGAATTATGGGTGAGTCTAATAATAAAACTCTGTTAATCAAATGTATAAAAATAATTAAAAAATCAATTAGAAAATGAAACCTAATTCGAAGATTTTAGTTATAGCTGGTTCCGATTCCTCAGGAGGAGCAGGTATTCAAGCCGACGTAAAAACTATTACCTCTCTAGGCTCTTATGCAATGACTGCAATCACCGCTTGTACAGTTCAAAATACAACTGGAGTGAAATCGATCACAGCAATTAATCCTAAAATAATTTTTGACCAAATAGTATTTAGTTCAAAAGATATAAAGCCAGATGCAATAAAAATTGGCATGCTGCACTCATCAAATGTCATTAAAACTGTTATAAATTCATTAAGAAAGTTAAAAGTCAAAAAGGTTATTTTAGATCCAGTTATGGTAGCTAAAGGTGGTCAAAAACTAATAGATAATAAAGCTATAAATCAAATAAGAATGAATTTATTAAAAAGAGTTTATTTAATTACACCAAATATTCCAGAGGCAGAAATACTAACAAAAATTAAAATTAATAATGTTGAGGATATGATTTATTCAGCCAATAAACTAATTCAATTAGGTGCATCTAATGTGCTAGTTAAAGGTGGTCATTTAAAATCAAAATTTGTATATGATGTTTTGTTAAGTAAAAAAGAAATAAAAATTTTTAAAAATAAAAAAATTTCAACCAAAAATACTCATGGAACTGGATGTACATTATCTAGTGCTATTACCACCTATCTATCATGTGGAAAACTATTAAAGAAATCCTGTGAGCTGGGTATAAAATATGTTAACGAAGCAATAAGATCTAATTTAAACTATGGAAAAGGGCAAGGTCCAGTAAATCATCTAAACTCAATAATAATTGAAAAAAAATTTAAATAATGAAAAATGTAGTAGTAGTGGGTTCACAGTGGGGAGACGAAGGTAAAGGAAAAATTGTAGACTGGTTATCGAGTCACGCAGATGTTGTTGTACGTTTTCAAGGAGGTCACAATGCTGGACACACTCTAGTTATAGACGGTGTAACTTATAAATTAAGCTTATTGCCTTCTGGAATTGTTAGAAAAAATAAAATTTCAGTTATAGGTAATGGAGTAGTCATTGATCCCTGGGCTCTAATAAAAGAAATAAAAGAAATTAAATCTAAAGGCATCCAAATTGATGAAAATAATTTAATAATTGCAGAAACTGCAAATCTTATACTTCCGTTTCATCAAGAAATGGATGCTATAAGAGAAGATGCTGCTGGAAAATCAAAAATTGGAACAACTAGAAGAGGTATTGGCCCAGCTTATGAGGATAAAATAGGAAGAAGATCTATAAGAGTTATGGACCTTGCTTCAGAAAATAATTTAAATCATCGTCTAGAAACTGTTCTTTTGCATCATAACGCAATTAGAAAAGGCCTTGGTAAAAAAATTTTTGAAAAAGAAAAATTAAAAAATAATTTATTATCAATTGCACCAGAAATTCTAAAATATTCAAAACCTGTTTGGAAAAAGATTGATGAATTTAAATCAAAAGGAAAGAAAATATTATTTGAAGGTGCCCAGGGAATTTTACTTGACGTAGATCATGGCACTTATCCATTTGTAACATCATCAAACACTGTTGCATCTTCAGCGGCCACTGGAACAGGATGTGGACCAAATACTATAAATTATGTTCTAGGAATTACTAAAGCCTACACCACAAGAGTAGGAGAAGGACCTTTTCCAACAGAATTGAAAGACAAAACAGGAGAACTTTTAGGTATAAGAGGTAAAGAATTTGGAACGGTTACAAGCAGAAAAAGAAGATGTGGATGGTTTGACGGCGTTTTAGTAAGACAAACAATTAAGATATCTGGAATTAATGGAATAGCACTAACAAAATTAGATGTGCTTGATGAACTAGACGAAATAAAAATATGTATCAAATACGAAATTAATGGAAAACAAGTAGACTATCTACCAGCTGCTGTGGAAGATCAAATGAAAGTTAAACCTATATACAAGTCTTTTCCAGGGTGGAAAGTATCTACAAGAGGAGTCCGAAAAATAGAAGATTTACCTGATAAAGCTAAAACTTATATAAAATCTGTAGAGAATTTTATAGAAGCAAAAATTTCAAGTATTTCAACTAGCCCAGAAAGAGAAGATACAATATTATTAGAAGACCCTTTTAGAGTTTAACTTGGAATTAATTTTGTCAAAAAAATATTTAGCATATAGTTTATTGGTACTCTCCACTTTATTTTGGTCAGGAAATTTTATAGTAGGTAAATTTGCCACTCTCTTTGAAATTCCTCCTTTAACACTTAATTTTTTTAGATGGACCTCTGCCTGGATTATCTTAATTCCTTTTACTTACAAAGAAATTTACAAAAATTTTTCTGAAATAAAAAAAAATTGGCTTCTAATAAGTTTTATGGGAATTATAACAATTAGCACGTTTAATTCTGTTGTTTATTTTGCCTTAAACTACACGCAAGTAATAAATGCTGTTTTAATGCTAGCAGCAATCCCAGCAGCTGTAATGATACTTTCCTTTTTTATGAAAATTGAAAAAACTAATGTATTTCAATTATTAGGACTATTTCTTTCGATAATAGGAGTATCAACAATAATTTCTAATGCTGATATTCAAAAAATAATTTCTCTAAGTTTTAACAAGGGAGATTTGTGGATGCTGGTTTGCGTATTTACTTGGGCTCTTTATTCAACTTTATTAAAAAAATATAAATTTAAATTTTCTCAATTTACTTTAATTCAATTAATGATTTCAGTTGGTATTGTTTTTTTAATTCCACAATTTTTTTATGAAAAATCAGTCGGTTTGGAGGTAAATTTTAATAAAGCATTTTTTTTAATTCTTTTTTATGTAGTAATTTTTCCTGCACTAGCTGCATACTATTGCTGGCAAAAAGCAATAGAGATAATTGGACCTAATCGTTCTAGTATGTTCATACAACTAATGCCTTTATTTAGCGCTTTAATGGCAATAATTATTTTTAATGAAAAATTTCAATTATATCATTTTGCCGGAGCATTTTTTATATTGATTGGTATTTATTTATCAAATAAGAAAACGAATGATTAAAATAGCAGTTTTAGATGATTATCAAAATATATTTAATCAAATTATAGATCTAGAGATTTATAAAGATAAGTTTGAATTTACAATTTTTAATACACCTTTTAATAGTGAGATGGAGACAGCTGTATCACTGGAAGAATTTGATGCGTTATTCGTGATGAGAGAAAGAACTCCTATTTCCAAATCTTTAATAAAAAAGTTACCTAAACTTAAGTTCATTATGACAAGTGGAATGAGAAATAAAGCAATTGATTTAGAAGAGGCCAAAAAAAATAAAATAGTTGTATGCGGAACTGAGATAAACTCTAATCCTGCTGCAGAAATTACGTGGGCACTAATTTTAGGACTTTTAAGAAACATTAAGCAAGAAGTAGATAATATGTTTCAAGGTTATTGGCAAACAACTATCGGATTAGAATTAAAAGGGAAAGTTTTAGGTATAATTGGATTAGGAAAGATTGGATCACAAGTAGCCAAAGTAGCCAAAGCTTTTGGAATGGAAGTAGTTGCATGGAGTGAGAATTTAAATCTTAATAAAGCCAATGAGCTAGGGGTCTTGCCAATGTCTAAGGAAGATTTGCTAAAAACATCTGATATTGTTTCTATTCACGTAGTTTTAAATGATAGATATAAAAATTTGATTACTTTGAAAGAATTTTCGATAATGAAAAAAAATTCTTTTTTAATAAATACTTCAAGAGGTTTAATTATTAATGAAAAAGATTTAATAAAAGCATTAGATGAAGAGATGATCGCAGGTGTAGGATTAGATGTTTATGACGTGGAACCGCTCCCACAAGATCATAAACTTAGATTTCTCCCTCAAGCTTTGCTTTTTCCTCATATTGGGTATGTAACTGCAGAAAATTATTCAAAATTTTATCAACAAATGATTGAAAATATGTTGGCATGCTTGAATAAAAAACCTATAAGATTAATCAATTAATTTTTATTACAATTATAAGTTGAATCTGTTAAGCTCATTGTGAGCGGATGAATTATATTTAGAATAAATATTAATGTATAAGACTTGCGGGGATTCGAAGTATGAAAAAAATTACGTGTTTATTATTAGCAATGTTATTTCTTACTGGGTGTTTTTCATCTATGGCTATGATGGGAACGGGAGTATCAAATGGTAAATTACTTCAATCATCTTTACAATCAGCTGCTAGTTACGCAGTAAAAAAGCAATCGGGAAAAACTCCTATAGAACACGCTTTGACATATATGGAAAAAAACAATCCTAATGGAAAAAAAGAGAAATGTGTTAGTTTTTTAGAAAATACTAACCACGAAATATGTACGATTGCTAAAAAAAAGGTCGCTTTACTTCAAAAAAAAATTCATAAGAATTATAATATTAAAAACTTTTCTAATATAAATAATTAGCCCCACTTACTATAAATAAGCAGGGCTATAATTTAAAATATTTAAGCTGCCAAAGCTTGTTTTATGTCAGCAACGATATCATCTGGATGTTCGATACCGATTGATAATCGTACGTAACCTGGAGTTACACCAGCAGCCAATAATTCTTCATCATTTAATTGACTGTGAGTTGTTGTAGCCGGGTGAATCGCTAAACTTCTAGCGTCTCCAATATTAGCAACGTGATATAGCATCTTTAAGTTATCGATGAATTTAGCACCTGCTTCTTTTGTGCCTACGTCCATTCCAACTAAAGAACCATAACCACCTTTCATATATTTTTTAGCACGATCAGCGATCTCCCCTTTATATTGAGTTGGATAGATCACATTTTTAACTTTTTTATTACCGCTTAAAAAATCAACTACTTTTTCTGCAT